>Ga0065711_1005465_pt1 | contig 20802 bp, 9 predicted proteins | sample Hoacrofraction12_FD_59098 | JGI IMG/M metagenome (GOLD analysis project Ga0065711, IMG submission 59098) | Hoatzin crop microbial communities from Cojedes, Venezuela - Epithelial fraction 12 v2 (version 2) | ecosystem: Host-associated > Birds > Digestive system > Esophagus > Crop | place...
TGAAAAAAAAAAAAAAAAAGAAGGTGATGGCTCTTGTAACCAGATCAGTCATTGCTAACGGCAGCATTTGCCTGGTGTCTCTGGTGAGGCAGCTCTTTTCTTTTTCTTCTGCTATCCAGGTTGATAACTTCAGGCTTTCAGGAATCCATAAAATCAGGCTGTTTGTTGTTGTCTTATTTTATGACTCAGTATATTTGTTTTAGGACAAGAATATAGTTAAATTCATAATTTGTCTGGGGAAAAAATGAAGAGATTCTTCCCCAGCCCATTATCGAGGTGAAACTCTGAGTTTGAGACTTCTGATTTAAAAACTTTGTAAGAGAACTGTGAAGCATATAAAAACATTTATTGTAGATGTTTTTCTCTGAGAAAGCATTTTAAAATAAGACTATCATTCCTAAAACAGGGTCTTGTAAAAAGGGAGTAAATGACAAAGTGTATTTTTTTTTTACATACAAGTGGTAATTTAGAGTAGCAGTGGAGAACCCCTCCATGCGGTATTTTTCATTATGATTTCAGATTCATGCTGAGATGGAGAGGAGATAACCTGATTCTACTGAAGGTGGTGGTGGTCTTCTGGGTGTTAACAAACATGGGTATTGTTGTACTGAGTTTGGNTNCTAGCAGAATACAGAATCAATTTAATCAGAATGAGAAAAAAATATATGGGACTAACTAATGATAAAGTTATGTGGAAGAGGGACATCTCCCGTTGTTCCTTTCTGGTTAGGTAACTTCGTGTTTGGGCTAAATACATGTTTGTGTGTATCCATATTGCATTTCTAAAGGAATATAGGACAGCAAATCTTTCAGTGCTGTAAATGGGGGAGAGGGATCTAACTGTGACATTATTTTTTTCACTTAAGATTTGAATGTGTGTTTTCTGAAAAAACAAAACAGCAAGGTGTAAGTACACGCTTGAATTACTTCAAATGTTTGGCTGGCTAGTTTTGTTATCCAGGTGTATTTGCGATGTGATCACCTGGAGCTGGTCCAGATGTTCTCAGCCCAGGAGAAGGACAGAGCTTGAGCACACTTCAGGCACCTTCAGATTTATTTTTTTTTAAGAATTACTGTTTTACAGAAGTCAGACAGCTGTGCAGCTCTTGATCGATTGCAGCTGAAAATAATTCCACAAGGCTGGATTGTACTTTCCACCCTAATTCTAGGTATTATTATTTTAGGATTAATACTGTCTTTCTGCGTGTATATGTGTAATTAATGACTGACTCTAGCTTGTTTCTGCATGTAAGCCTTCATGAAGAAAAATCTGTCAATACGAATTTTTCGTCCTCTAATATCCTAGAAGCCACAGTGACATGAGGTTTATGACATGTGACATTTTAATTTAATATAACACAAGGGCAAATCTTTCTGTGGCCAAAGGATGCAAAAAATGATGTCATAAGCATTCTGAAAAAAACCCAGGTTTTATAAATAAGAAGTATTACAAAACATTGCAGTGTTTCTAGGAATCCATTTTTAAATGTTGTGTATGCAGGTAATCTATATTAAAGGTGCTCTGTGAATTTCTCTGAGAGTTCAAAAAATAGTGTACTCCTTTGACCTGTTTTACACCTGTATTTATACTGAAAGCAGTTTCACTGAGTTAGTTTGCAAGACTTAAAATCCTTTGCGTAATGCAATTTTATATGTTTCAAGCCTGATGGGGTGGTCTTGATCCAGTCTCAGTCAAGAGAATCAATCGAACTAGTATTTCAGTTAAAACAACCAAAACTGTCTCTTCTTTTATATTAAAAAAAAAAAGAAAAGAAAAATACTGACTAAGCACTAGAAAGTGGCTGAGGTTAGACTACAAAGATGATGATCCTGTTTTACTTGTACAAGGTAAATATAAAAACAAAATGCATAATAAATATTAGAATCATAGATTATTTCTTGTTATTCTTCTAAAAGAAAATTCAGAAATATGTGAGGAAATAGCTATGAGCTACAGTCCAGTTAAGTCTTAGATTAAGGACTTAGATTATAATCCATTTAAAACCTAAATCAAGTCTAAGTCCTAGGGGTATGACTTGAGCAGCACCGAGGCTTCATTATGAGTATGTCTTGTGCAGCTGGTCTGAAGCAGTGGCACCTCCCTGGCTGTATAAATGTGTACGATGCACTACTCCAGATGGGTGAATGCCAGACACATTTTCATCAAGTGTTGAGAATTTAAGGGTTTTACTTCATTTTTTTTCAGGGAAGACTTATTTCGTCCAGTAGAGTGTTGGAAGAGAGTTTATGATTGGGAAATATTTTGGGATACAAGGGAAGCTACCCATGCAGCCTTTCCAAAAATCACTGAAGCTTTGTGTGTGTGAGGGCTCCCACTGGAACTTCGCACTGGAAACTCAACGTGGTTAAGTGCCGCTTCAGCGGCTGACAGGATCAGCCGTAGAGGCCAAGCGCCAGTTCCATTGACTGCTAGACCTTTACATATCTGAGCTCTGAAAATAAGGACCAATTATTCAGATGCCTAAAAAGGGGGGTTTTTTGGTGTTTTAAATAAAAAAAAAATTGAAACCATCACTTTAGGACCTTCAGTGACGTTGTATATTTAAAAAAGACATTTATATAATTCCTGTGGGCTCTGTCACTAAGGAATAGTATTTAAGGGATAATGAAAAATTCAGGTAGGCTATAGAATATCCACATCACTGTAAAAATTCAGTTTTCAGCCTTGGAACAGATATAGGAATTAAAAAAACACAGTAGAATTTTATAAATGTCTTGGAAAAATCATCTCATCTTACTCGTCTGAAGTTATTTGTTCTGTTGTGCAGTCTAACATCTGTTCGGAGTTTTAAAATAGTTAGAAATGACAGCAGTCCTCTTCTGCTAGAGCATCCACAAGTGTATTGAAATGCCACGGGATCTGTGTCTACAGAACGTAGGTGCGTCTAATAGAGAAGATTAGGAAAATGCAGAGGGAGGTGAAACTATAGACAACAACACATTTCGTGTACGTTTTACTTATAGTTGTGAAACCTGTGTTTACTGAGAGCTGAAGTCAGTGCATAAGTAGGCAAACAAAATTGGTAAAATACAAAACAACTAGTCTGGTGTTAGTATAAAAAGAGAAGAAAAAACAGTCAGGAGCCTTTTGTTCTCTGGGCAGTTGTAGTCTGCTTTCTTAAACTTGTTTTGCTTATGGAGAGGGCCCTGATGCACACGAAGTTAGGAAGGGAGCGTGATCCACCCTGCAGCACATAAGGAAATGTAATATAATTAATGAGAGAGTTCTGAGTGGTGTAAGTGCTCAGCCTCATAACATGGTGTATAGACTGTAAGAGAAGGTACTAAAATCAGACGATAGCTCTGGTGACTCCATCTGCGTCTTTGCATTTTTATTGGATTCCAAAAACTTGATGTTCCCGTGAGAGATGTGGGTCCATGGTCCACACTGTGCTTTAATTTTTAGACTTCATTCCACCTAGAGACTTGCCTGTTTGAGCTGCAGGGTTTCCAGGTGAAATCCAATTGTTTCAGTGTGCCAGAAAGTCAAGGCGGCCATAGCATGAGTAGCCATAGCCTGAGCTTCTTCCTCGCGGGAAGGTCTTGCGGGGCGGCTTGTCAAGAAAGCTTCGAGAGAGAAGCAATAGTTTCAATCAAGAGGCTTCGTACTGGTAAGTACGTGTGGCTCAGCTGGGAATACTTCCTCTCTGCTGTAGCAAGGAAGCTTTATTGTCTCACCAGATGGCCAGAAATCTTGAAACATTGATTTAATTAACTGAAATCCCACCACCAGATGGCAGCTTTGGTGGCTGCATCAGTAAGTGGAACAGAACGCTTCAGGGGCAATATTGTCCTTCGAAAATTGAATTAGGCAAATGTTGGGTCATGTAGGGGTTACTTAAACATCTGTGGTGCGTTGGGGAGGGAAGAGTAAGTGCTGAACTGGTAAGGGAATTAGAGTGCAGGAAGTCTGTAGAGAGTAGTGATGTTTGTCCTCCTGAAGATAGCTGAGGCTGTGCCTAGGTGTTGAGTACCATCAATTGCGATGGCTGGAAGTCAGTGTGGGTTTTAAAAATTTTGCAACTGTGCTAGGGAGTTGGGCATGAAAAATGGATTCAGTGCTTAATGCTCTGCAGGTAACACGTGAAGAGACTTGCATTATGTTACATTCGACTGCTAGGCAAGCTTCAATTTGGTAGAAAAGAGCTGTAATTCTTCTAATTGCCTTTTAGTCCAGCTGTAGCTAGGTGAGCAGTATGGTATGATACCAGCTAAAACCAGGATGTTATCACATACTATCCACATCTACACGTACCCTCTCCTTACGAAAATCTGTCAGTGGAAAGGCAATGGATAGTACATAGGTATCCTTCCCTACTGGGAATACAGGAGCAGTGGAAAGGCTATGCAATAAATTCAATTCTCTTTGTATCATTAAGATAACTTTGGATACTGGTTGGATACAAAAGTGGTGGCGAACAAAATTGAGACTCTATGTTGGAGTAGAAGCCGCATGACTAATTCTTATTTCAGTTTCCACTTCCTCTGAGAAACCTTTGTCCTGTGCACATGTTCCTTCCTCCCAGGGAAGATACAAGGCTTGGATGAGCTCCGGTATTCACAGTGAACTTCAGAGCTGAATTTGCTTTACTCTCATTCTAATTTAACCAGCATTGCTTCGCTTTTGTGGATCATTAAAGGCTCTCCTTTTTCTGAAATCTGCAGCTCCATGTACTGAGATAGCGGGAACATACAGAAAAGTTATGGGTGATTGTTGAAAAAAGTGTCTCAAGAAAAAAAATTCAGTAAACTTCTGACAGAGTTGGTTGAAAAATAGGTACGATGTTTTACAAATGCTTGTATTGTACTGATATTTTTGGTAGTTGCTTTCCAATAGTGAATTAGTACAGATAGCGTCAGCTAGACTTCAGGAAAACATCTTGTTTTTTACAGCCATCTGCTCTGCTGTAAAGTGCTTTCTCCAAGCTGTATGCAGTCTTATGCTTTGCCTGGTCGGATTTAGCTCTTGCTTCCTCTTTTCTGTCTCCCTGGGGTGCAATTTACTGTATCAATCAGAATAGGATAAAAAGGTCAAAAGTCTTCAAACATTTTTATAAAAAAGAGAAAAAATGAAACTATAATATAATCAACTCACACATGGCATTTCATTTATGTCATTTATTCTGTGTATTATAGCTCTAAGTGAGGTGAGTTACTTCTAAAGCAAACATGATGAAACCAGACCTCAAGCTTTGGGGCATGGGGAGGAGCAAACGATGTCTATGTATAGAACCTAGGTCTTCAGTAATTAAAGAAGCCTGGATGATTGGTTTCCATGACTCATATGAGCACTGTTAGAAAGCAGGGAATGTTGTTTTCAGATATGGAAATCTCTTTTCCTCTCATCTGTCTCTCATGATACTAAAACATTGTTAACAGCTAGACTGGGCTTTAGGAAATATGCTGGGCTTGAAATTTTGCTTCATTAAAAGAGATGGCATTTGTGGAGATTTGGGGGGGGTGTTGTTGATGGTTTGGTTTGATTTGGTTTGGTTTTTACTGTGGGAACTCTTGTAATTCTCAGAGAAATTATCTTTTTGGTTATCACAGAATCATTAAGGTAGGAAGGCACCTACAGACCATCATCTAGTCCAAGCTCTTCTCAAGCAGGGTCAGCTACAGCAGGTGGTTCAGGACTGTCCACTTGAGTTTTGAATACCTTGAAGGACAGGTACTCTGGACAACCTGCTCCAGTGTTTTGCCACTCTCACAGTACAACAGAGGGGGGTTTAATGTTTAAGTGGAATCTTCTGTATTTCAGTGCATTCCCATCGTCTCTTGTCTTTGGGTATCACGGAGAAGAGTCTGGCTCTATCTTCTTCAGTCCCAGCACCAGGCATTTGTGCACATCAGTAACATCCCCCTTGAGCCTTGTCTTCAAGCTGAACAATCCCAGCACTTTCAGCCTCTCCTCATGCCAGACACGCCAGTCCTTCACCATACAGCTGCTTCTGTGCCATATTGACTGTCGATGAGATTTCATGTCGCGGCTGGATTAAGGACTCATCATATGATCAATATGATCAGACAAAGCCAGTTTATTGCGCTGTAAACCCATGTTTATATAGTTCCTTGCCACGCGATAGCTCTAACGTGATTGGATGCATGCACTGTCCACGCGCTGTTCACGCGTACTTCTCAGTCTCCGATTCATGCGATGCTATCAGTCATGCGCATCAAACTGCTCCTCGGGATCTTGTTTTTCTTGCTAATCGCAGTTAATGCAGGCTTCATTGTTCCTCGTTGTGACCTTGATGCCTGCTCCATTACCGGCTATCAATAGTCACGTCCAGAGTATCTGGAGGGCTCACCACATGGCCGTGGTTCCCCCAACAATTTCACACATGGTATTCTTCCAAGAACTCGCATCTTTGAAATTCTGGATCTGTCTAGGCTATGTAGGTAATTGTGACACCTAGAGGATATACTGGTTTTGAGGCAGGTTGTTAAACCTGTAGAATAGAGGAGGATAAGGATGAATCCAGTTTGCAAAAAATAAAGGGAAGGAGGGGGAGAGTTCCAAACCTACTGCCAGGGATTCTCTTTTCCGAAGTGTACGAACTGGTGAAAGGCAACTACAGAAATCTGGAGGGAAAAGAGGAGAGAGAAAGGCCTCGGTGTTCCAAAAGCAAACTCCAGGAAGGTGCTGAAGACAGCAGTGCTTTCCTGTGACTCCTGTGTTGTTTACTCATTGATTCTGTTCCATAGCACTCTGGGACTCAGGTTATTAACAGTGATAGACATGCAAAACACTGCTAATTATTTGAAACTTTTTTCCTGACTCGGTAGAATTTGAAATAAAATAAAAAAGGAAAACATTTTTCAGGATTGATGGATTTAATTTTCCATGATATGGCTCTAGAGACAGAAGCCTTTATATTAAGTTGTAAATCTTTGCAGGTTGAATTTGTTTAAATAAGGCATAATTTTATATTTCTTATCTGTGAAAACCATTATTTATGAAACCAAGAACATGTTTTTGTAGATGATTTAGATGAGCAATTTTCTTGTGTTTATGATTACCGTGAAAAGACAAAACTCTTGAGAAGAATGATTTGGAATACACAAAAATATCTTTACCTCTCTGACTTTTAATGCAGATGAGCTTATTAATATTATTTCTGCGAAGTGTAGTATTCTTTGGAATGCATGAAATGTGTTCTAAAATTAATGGAATATTGTCAGTTTCTTAGGTGTTAGAAGCCAAGATAGGTTTAGGTTTTCTGGTGATTTTTTTTTTTTTTCTTGAGCATTTGAGCTTGTAATTAGGCTGTGTAAGTGAAGTGATAAAGTCAGGAGGTGACGTGGCAAAATGACTAAGAACGAATCTAAGTACTTAATTTAATGCATCACACTAGATTACATTAACCTGAGGCTTTAAAATGCTGGTTTCTAAACCAGGTTTAACTTGACTTTTGCCCCCAGTATAGCTGGTTTAGTTCATGTTGTTTTATTCTAACTCCAGAGGAACATTAGAAGCAAAGCAAATTAATGAGAACGTGGATTTGAAAAACATGAATTTAAATCAATAATGCAATCTTGATGAAGTTCATTAAGTCTATAAAAGGACAGGACAGCAGTATGTATCTTCCTGCTTATTTTTTTTGAAGACTTCAAATAATTAATCCTTGTGCTAGCTTGAAGTCGGTAACAGTGCTGTATCAATCTCTGTTGCATCAGGGTACCATTTTTAGATGTTATGTCAAATCAAATGAAACCATTTCACTGTAAATCCCACGTGAATGCTTAGTGATTGTGTAGCACAAAATACATTGAAAGGGGCACCAGGTTTAAGTGCAATTGATGTTTCTTTCCTTATAAATCTTGAACACAAACTCCTATGAGGTAAATTAAAAGAGTATTTTAAGCTGCAGGTATATAGATTCCTTCACTTGCTTTAAGCTGCTTATATTTCCAGTTTCTTTAAAATATTATTCATAGGCAGATATTTTGAGTTCTCTTCCCCACTAAGCAATCGATAGGAACATACTGGGGCTGGAGAACGGTATTTTCTTAGCTCTTGAAGTGGATGTAAGAAGGCATTATTATGCTACTGAATCTGATCTTTTCTCTGTAGGAAAGGAATAGCATAGCTCTAAAATAAGTTTTATTCCTTTTCCACATTTCAAAAAGTAAGCGTTGTTTCATGTTGCAAAATGTAGTATAAGTCATCTTTAACAGGATAGAATACAAATTAAATTTACCGTGTAGATCATTGAAATAATGGTGATGGAGGGGAGTAAAGGGGCAGATGCTGCTCTAACAGTAAGAGCCAACATACGTGGGCAATAAGCAAAACATGATGAGGATATTTTTCAGAGGGTTCTCTTCTGTTTAGAAACACATTTGGTTCATAAAAAATAAATAAAATTAACGAGCATCTCATTTCTAATAAATCTGAAAGGCAGTAAAGACAAAAAAGAAAACGCTATTTGGTGTTATTGGAAAAAGCAAGTCTGGTCATTTTTTATTTTCTGATCTGTGTACTGATGTTTAAAGGAACTTGCTAAATAGTTACCACTGGGGGGAAAAAAACCCACCTCATTAGAGGTACAGGTAAACTTATAATGACAATGAGTTTGCAGAGTAATTACTCCAATCATAGCTGATATATGGAAAGATTTATATTTCATGCACAAAACTGGGATAAACGCGTTTCACTGCAGGACTGGTCTGACTTTTGAATAATCAATGCATATATAAATGCAGTTATTTAGTTGTGCAGTTATACAGGGAGAAATAGCAGTAAATAGCAATAGTGTGAAAGTATCAAGGATGGCAATACATTATTTAGAATAGTCTGTAAGAAAGGGAGTGCAGAAATGTCCGAGCTAACCTTAGAATAGTTAACTCGCTTACTCCTAATGAAATAATTGCTGCATCATGGAACACAGCTCTGGCTGCCAAACTCTACCGAAAAGCTCAGGGAATACGTGGGCGGTCGTCTGTGTTGAGCTATCTGCTACTGTCTCGTGATATAAACAGTATTTGAATAATTTAGTGTAATGTTACTCTTAACAAAACCTTCGATTTCTGAGATGTTTATAGAATTGAACAAGGTCTTAAGGGAGACAGAAGGATGAGATTGAAGTGGGTTGTCACAGTGGTTATCTTGACAGTGAAATATAACTGATTTGTAACTTATAAGCGTACTAGTGCCATCTCTTTGGCATGTTGAAGACCAGATCAGATGCAAAACTGTCTTGGTTTCCAAGTGCTTTTTGGGCATCCAGCTGGTCATTGAACCTGCAGGAGCCCCAGGCTGGGCTGCTTGCAGTTACATGGTTGGGATGCTGTGCTCAACAGGCAGCCACTGAAAATTGCTCTGGTTTGTGGGGTACTTCCATCCTAAACTGGTGGGGTGTAGCAGGGATTGGGCTTCTTCCAGCAACACCTGTTTCTCTCCAGTTTTGCTCCAAATTTACTTGCAGAGTCTTGCCTCTGAATCGCTCTGGGTCTGCTAGCATTAAGACCCCGACGAAGGAGAAAGAACGGTAAAAGTCTTGAAGCTGACTGAAATGGTAAAGATAACATACCTGTGCTGGCCTCGGCATGCGTATAGCTTAGCCAATATCCACAATATCTGCATTCATCATCCAGCCTCAGAGGTCATTCAGACAAGGCTTTCCTTCCTTCTTACTCTTCTCTGCTCCAAATTACGAGGAGTCTTTATATCCTCTTTGTAGAAGGGAACTGATATCCTACATGAAAGCGGATGGGAATTCCAAGCTTTGCTTTGTTGTTACCTGATATTAATATTTTAGAAGTTAAATTAAAAAAGGAAATGAAAATACCCTAGTTTTCCTTATAAGTGATATTTAATGCATGTTTAATTAATGTAGCTTCATTTTTTTACAAGTCTCATTGTTTTTTTTTCTCTGAAGAAGAACATGCTTAATGAATTGAGTGAGCTTGATAACACAGGATTTCTGCTTTCTGCAGGAAATGACAAAGGTAGATTTATTTTATTACTTGTATACCTTTGATGCATACATTACCACCATTATTGCCTGGTTTTTGCTCATTTCTCCTGACAAAGTTCCTGCCGAGGGGAAGGCTGCGCTGCTGCAGCTGTGTCGCTGTTGCAGCGGCGTTGGGAGTGGGAGCACTGCTGTAAGAGACCGGCTGATGGTCACACAGGAGGAGAGCGGCGTGTCTCCCGGAGCAGAGCTGGGGGGCAGGCATCCTCTGCTTTCTTCCTCTTAAAGGCTTTAGTCTTTCATATTTATTTCCTTTGAAATAAGAATGAATAAGATCAGAATGACCTGTTCTGCTCTTTTTGTGTGTATGTGGTGAGAAAAATTTGGTAGCACTGTCCAGAGGCAGTACAAGCTGTGCTGCTTTTCTTCCACCTGAATTCAGAAGCGAATTATGAGAACCACGTCACTGAGTTCAGTTGATTTGTGATTAGGAATTCAGGAGAAGCAAATGTATTCCTCAAATTTCATAGGGACATCTTGTCAGAGACTAATTCTAATCTACAAAATGATCTTAAATGGGACATAATGACTTTCCTGATTATTGCCCTCAGCTGCCATTATTTTGAAAATGAAATCAGGCAAGAGTCTTGCATATATGACCCGTATTTTCTGGCAGCACGCACATTAGATCAGTGCTACTTGGTGGAGTTACCCTTACTTAGTAATATTCCAGTTCTCAAAGTTTTCTTTTTTGTTCAGTTTGGCAGGTGATGGCAGAGCATGGGCGACTTTTCAGGCAACTGCCTACTTTTAAAAAAGTATTGACAAGAGATGCAAATTATCAACTCAAATGTAGCGCGTCCTTTTGTAAGTGCTGTTCTCTTCAATGCATAATTATTTTTCATGTAGCTTCCATTCATTTGCTTGAATTAAAACACTTTGTATACCTTAATGTAAGACAGTTTGACATTTTGCAGAGCTGAGCTGCTAGGAAGGTCTTACTCCTCTCAATAGTGTTCACCTGGCTGTAAATATTGACACAAATCTCAGGAGCTCCTTTGTCTCGAATAAATGTTTTTGTTTCTGCTGCTCTTCTTGCAGAAGCTGCAGGACAGCCAGCAAATTAAAATATCCTGGTTATACTACTTTCTGCCCACAAGTAACCATGACATAATTTTTTGGATTCCTGTGCATTAGCACATAGCCCATAGTGAGAATTGTGTCAGCAGGAGAGCTGCTTTGCCTGTTGGGCAAGTATTAAAATGGACATAGAAAAATGTAAATTTGCCCCTACTTGCTGCGAACCATGCATTTTGGGTGGCTAACCTACTTGGTGGTAATGTATTAAAAATAGCTTTAAAAATATGAAATCGGCAGTAAATACCATGCTTTCGTCTCTGCTATAAATTGTTGAAAACCACTTGCCACTGTTGTTGGAAATGCCTGTGATAGAAATCTCTTAACAATATTTATTATATATTGGGTCATTTTTATTCTTAAACTAAGGCATGCATTTCTTCAGAGTAATTATAGCTTGTGTTCATCAGCATGCCTCCAGCTGTTTCAGTGATTTTTGTGTTAATCAAGACTTGCAAGGTAACTGAATTATGATTTTTAAATACAAGCTGAGTGAACAAACATTATCCTGATGTTTTGTGGTTTTTTTATCATAACATCCTTGGGCTTTGAAGTCGTTTGGTTCTTAACTCTGAAGAAAATCTACATTTTAAAAAGAATGGAAATTTTATCTGGTGTAGAAAATAACTGCATTCAAGTATATTGTTACAGGACTCGGTGGCATGTAAACAAACCTGCAACTGATGGGCAGTGGGGAAGCACCAAACATACTCACAAGATGTAATGAAATAATTAGAATTTTAAAAGATTCTTGAAAAAAATCTGCAAAAAAATGCAGCTTGAGCTGAATTCATAACCTGGAATTGTGTTACTGTTAATAAACTGACATTCCTTGTATTCTAGTGGAAAAGTTCCCGTTTTCCACAAATAGCAAATGACGTCACTGATGGGTCAGGTACTGTCAGCAGTCAGAATTTCTTTCAGTTAACACACATCCTGTAGTCTGAAACATAGTCATCCAAACCCTACGAAGTTATACATACGGTGCCTGGTGAAACTTAATGAACTCGCATTAATAACTTGTGGACTCAAACTCTCGAATCAGTACTACTTTTTAATGGTGTGGGTTCTTTTAACTCACAAGCGAGAAACTAATGAAGAAGACTTCAGGTCAAGATTGCATAGTGGAACAATGAGGGGATTTTTTTCCTTGGTGTAACAACATTTTGTGTAAAACGTGGGGTTTTTTTATGTTAGACATGTCATTTAAGCTTCAGTTATTTTTTTTGCTTATATAGTGTAGTAGGGGCCTTGCCATATCACTTCTGCAGCATTCCACCTGCATTTCATGTGGATTATGAGGTAACTGGTTTTTTTTCCTGTTGGGTGGCACTGTTCCCGTTGCAGGTTTGTGCTTCTCCAACATTAGCTGCTACGGAGTTTTGCCACCGAACTAAGGAGAGAGCAGAGTAAACTCAGAACAGCTTTGAGCTGGGGTCTTCATTGGACATTTTGAAGCTTCAAGCCAGGGGGATTGCCAGCTGCAGTAGACGCTGTAAGGTGACTTCTGTAGGAGTTAAACTCACTAGGTTGAGTCAACTGACCCCGAGCCTTTTTGCTGACTGCTAAGCTGTTGATCTATTAGCAGGAGAGCTTTTGCTTCTGGTTTTATGCTAAATCTACATAGCAATACGGATGCTATAATGTCATTACAATACATATAGTTGTCTCTTCAGAAAATAATGATTCTACTCCAGATTTGTTACTAAACCTTTCTGTACAATGGGGCAACTTTAAAGATTGGGAGTTTTTCAGTTAGCAACTTTAAATATCTCCAGAAAATGACTTGCTTGAATTTTAACACCATGAATTTTCTGAGTTCTAAATTATACTTAATATGCTAAGGAAGAGTTATTTTGGAAAATGTTTCTCTATTTGAACTTTGTTAGGCAGTTACATTGCATGTCAGATTGTTCTTATCTATGAAATGTGATATGTGCTGATCAGATAAAATACAGTAGCAGAGGCACGTTTATTTCCCGCCGTAAAGTGAGAGGGCATCATTTGTGTAGACCATCTGTTAGTAATTAAGGCTATTTTAACTGTAACCTCCAGAGCGGCTTCAATTATTCTTTCCAAAATAGGTACAAACCAAATACCTCACTAAATTACGGAAGGGTTTTGAGTGTCTGGCAGAGGCACTCCGTCTCTGTGGATAAGCATCAGCTTGACGTGGCCTTGAGCTGTTTAGGAGAGGAATCTGTAGCAAGTGTTATTCCATATAGATATTATTACTAGACAAGCTTCTGAGTTCCTATGTGTGTTTTAAAACTTGTCCAGAAAATTAATTAGAAAGTTTTGCTGAAATTTGAAAAATGTTTCTGAATCTGAAGGGCTGGACTGGAAACTTGCATGACTTTTTCATGATAAGCAAGGGATCCATTCTATTTCGAGCTTGGGCTTGAAACAGAGAATTTCATTTCTTTGAGTGTTTTTGGCTCTGTTTTTGAATGGAGAAATACTCAGAGAAACAAAATGAAAAACTTATTTGACAGTTTTTGTAAAAAGTCCTCGGCTGTTGCTTTTCTTATGTAGCTGGAAGCAAAAGACTTTAATGATGAGCTTGTTGTATGTGTGGGGAGGAAACTGGAAAAAGAGACCCATCCAGCAAACCTGTTAGGTTACTTTCAAGTGAGTGTACACCTCTCTTTAGAATTGCCTCACTTATTGTATAATTGCCATCTTTAACAAATGGGCACTTGAAGGTGAGGTAGGTTCCTACCGAACACCGTGATAGCATCTATAAATCTTACATCTTTTAGTCCTTCCTTTATTGATTTTCAGTCATCTTTTTTTCCTACCTAAGTCCAGTCCCTGAAAGATGTTTTCAAGAAGAGTTTTGAAGGGCTTTTATAAAGATGCTAATCTTGGGCAGACATAACGTAAAGCAAAGGTCTCATTTTCATTTGTTTTTTCAAGTATTGAATGTGGCTTTCATCTGAGCCTTAGCTGCATGAGTCTTTGAATATGGTATGAAATCACTTTCCATTTACTCAAAAGCCTTCTCCTAGCTGATGAATGCCATACATAATGAAAGACTATATTCATTTATCATCCATAGTAAATCATTTATCACACAGCAGAGGTATATTGTGGAAAAACCTAATCAAAGCTTTTCAGTTTTTCTGGCTGGTTAAATCCAATATAGCAGAGAAATGATTGCTCAGTTAGTTGGTTGAACATTTTGTTTATTAGATGATATTTGAATACAGCTGCTAATGCTTTTGTGGTTTACAGATTGAAGGTGGTTGTTAAGGAGGAGGGCTTTTCTGGGTGGTGGTTGTTGCTGTTGTTGTTTTTAATGGTGCAATATGAACTAGGAAAGTCTGTGTTGCTCTTTCTATTGAGTTAAATTTGAAAAATAAAGCACCGGGGCATGGGGCAGTATTGTTACACTGTGCCACGCCGGAGGCTGGTCAGAATGCTGCCACAGGTAGGTTGGTTTGGTATGGATATAGGAGATGAACTTGCATTGAGCTACTAGCATGAACAGGTTTTGGCAACTTGTTCCTGGCAGAGGTCAGCACTAAAATCTTGCTTCAAAAAGCAAAAGAGAACATAGAAACTGCAGTTCTGAAGTGCAGTCACTTCCAGGGTTCAGTGCTTCTGAAAGGTCCTGGTAAACATTTGCCCACCTGTACTGAATTAAATCTAGCATTTGCAGATCTTGGAGTTAATATTGGCACTCAGGACTCAGTTTATGCAGCACAGACTGGAAGTTTCCTGATTTCAGCACTAATATATAGTAACAGAAGCTAAGCATTAAAAAATTTAAGTTCTTAAAATGAAAAATGTTGATTAAGTCTATTCACATTTTCATCTTTTCAAAAAGATTTTTCCAGATATTGATATTTTATTTGATATGGAGTAGTATATTTCTTAATGATCAAGACTTTTATAATGAAAAAATTATGTTGCCTGTCCAGTGCTGTCTGACCTAGACAGAGTCATAAAGTGCTGTACGCACCGTTTAGATGGAATTAGAAGCGCGTATGAATTTCTGAGTAAAAGTTATCACTTGTCAACCTCGTAACATTTGATTTTACTAGAGCACAGCTGTGAAAAGTTGAGCTGATACTAAGCTTGATTTTCTAATTGGTATAAACAAGGATAAGTCTGCTGGGACTATGATTTTAAAAGATTTAGCATAAGGTGAGTGTGACCTTGTGCTTGTCAACATTGACTGCATGTTCTTGCTTACTTTTTCCAATCTTGTTCCAAATCTAGTTTTATTGTGACAATTAGAAGTTAAAATACTCCTCCATATCCTGCTCTAGTAAAGGTTTTTGATTTTCTATTAGCTTGTTTAATAGTATTCTTAATCTCAGAAGGAAGTTTTGCATCTCTTCTCCTTTCATCTTCCTTGTCCATTGGAACATGTCAAGAGCTAAACATTTGGCAATACTTCAGAAGGACTCTTAGATTTCTTCTACAGAAGGGCTATTTTTGGCATGTAAATGCTGGTCGGTCTTGGCCCGTCTATTTATTTTTGATGACTGATTCTGCCCAATTCTGTCTGCGGTGTGTTTGTACTTCTAGCCATGTTTTTTGCAGTAGAGTAATGCAGTCCTATCATTTTTGAATTTTTCTCAAACACAATAGGCTACTGCTCAGTATTATTGAGCTAAGAATGGAGAGGGAAAGATTTCATTTCTGTTGGTCATGTTGCCTGTTCTCTGGTCATCCCAGTGTGCTTGGGTTTGATAGTTCCTAAACACAGTCTTAATGACTGTTCTTTACCAGAAAGGGAAACAAAGGACTTCAAAACTAGAAATTTTGATGTTAAAATGTATAATGGAAAATGAAGTATAGAGGACGTAAGAGGAAGTAATCTCTTGAAATCATGGAATTCATCCTAGCTCAGTCACCAGTAAAAGGTATATTTTTTTTTTCTTTGAATCTACGTAACAAGATTTCACATACATAATAGATGTGGTAGCAGCCCAGAGATGGAGGCACATGTCAGTTAGGCTCCATTCAGCACTGAAGTTAAGCATCTGTCAGTTTTATGTGGATTTAAATGAATACATTGATTTTGATTGGACAAGCAGCAGCATAAGTAGGTCTATCTGAATCCCAGTGCCTTCTACATATCTGATTATACACCACTCGCTAGGGTTTGAAATATGGCTGTATTCTAGATACCTGTTGTTGACTTGTAAGTGTGCCCTCTTCAAATTCTCACATTCTTGCTACAATAAAAAACTAAACGCAAAACCTTTTTTCAATCTTGAATCTGATTGTTGAAGCTAAATTGCTAATTTGCCACTCAATTGATAAGTTGCTACTGCGAGTATTTATGCAGAAGACTTGTATCCAGGTACATGTATTATAGAAACAAAGGGAAAAATAATTTCTCAAGGATTTCATTAACCACAATGGGTGAAGATAATTCTTATCACATGAAAAGCCTAAAAAGTTTGTATGAGTCTGAAATGTTGACCTGCATGTGGATATGCCATAAGTAAATTTGATACCAAGTAACTATCAATAATACAATAAAATTGTATATTTGAATACAAAACCTAACCTGAGTTTTAAGTGAATACTGTAGAAGTGAAGAGTTTAAGTGAATACTGTCTAGAACTACTGTGTAACAATTCCGCATAGGTTATATGTGTCGACTGAGTATTTGAAACTTCCTTCTGTTTGAGGGAACACCTTCAAATGAAAAAAAAAAAAAAAAGGTGTCTGCTGATGGGAGGGTAATGATTCTTAATTTAGGTGCTACCAGAGGTCTGGATGTCTTGAATGGCTTTACTAACACTTCTTGTTAATTTTTATTTCTTTTTCTGACCTACCTTTTATGAAAGGCAAAGAAGGAAATCCATCCAGATCAAGAGAGGAATGATAATTTAGTAGTTCCTGCATAACTTTGGATGAGGCATTTAAGTCAAATCCACATAATTCCTTTTTAAATGCTAAAAGCCTCATTTAGTTCAATGGTTCCTACAGAGGATTTAGAGAATTCAGATTTTACTAAAGTATCCCCATTTAGTTTCTTCAAGGCTAAAGGATGTTGAAACCCTGGAGTTGACAAATTAGTCTAAGGTTGTATTATCTAAATCTGGGCAATGACTCGGGTTTTTGTAGCTGTGACCTTTAATCTCTATGCCATTTGCACCAAGAACATAATAGTACTTCCCCATTTCAGAGAGGTGCACTGGCAATGTACATCCTGAAAAAATATAGTGAATTATACCGATGAGAAGTATGATTTTTAAAGAGTCTGATTCAATTTCTCTATTGAAGTTAAGAGTGTTTCAGCTAGCCTGGTTCTAGGGCAAATGATACAGAAAAAACTTTTTTTTACCCTTCTTTGGCTGCCTTTTCAATATAATTTCCTTTGTGTTACTTGCTCTACTTATTTTTAACAGCTGCAATGTTTTAAAAGTGACTTTTTTTTTTTCTTAAAGTCTTATTGTCCATTCTTTAAGAATTGTACTACATCTTTACACAATAGCCAACCTTAGTTCTTTAAGAAAAAGAAAAGGCAGATACGTATCTTAATTCAATCACATCATAGATTTCAAGGTCTTCAAACAATAATATTCAAACCCTGATATGAAACCTTTATTATACAGTAAGTTGCATCTGTGTTGAGGAGATTATTTTAGGAAAAAAAAATCTGAAAGAAGAAAAAGAGGAGGGGAATAAGCCTCCTGGGTAAGTGTTCTGTTTGTGTTCAAGAAATACTGTGTCCTTACCCAACTCCGTATTGGGTCCCCAGTTTCGTTCTTTCTAATGCTGTGCTTTCATTTTAATTTAATTTAGTTGATTTTATTGGTTTATATTGACCTTAGTTTAATTTTAGTTAGTAGATTATATTTTGTGCATAACATAAACCATAGAGCTAGAACTTTATGCAAGGAGCGTCCAAGAGTCTGCTGGTCACAGAGCTGCATATAGTGCTGCGCTCATAAATCCACAGCATTTTAAAGACCCATGTATCCAAAAAAGACCCTTTAATGACTTGTTCTGTTTACACTTTTTGGCACAGAAGGCATCATCTTCACTGCTTGGTGCTAAAAGCCTCTGGCTGTTTGTATTTGAGGTTACTAAGGGCAGTCAAAAATCTGTTTCCTTTTTCTGCTTTGCTTACTGATGGTGTCTGTAAATACTGGGTAACTAGGTGGTTTGACTAGTGAAATTTGCTTTACTATGGTGATATAGGGCAGCAGAGGCTACTGGATTTTTATGGTCGTGTATGAGTTAGATGATTGCATTATGGGTTTTAATAAAATTACCACAACCAAGACCTGACGGCTGTATTAGATAGTGAATCCATATGGAAGATCTCACTGGTGCATTTTAGAAGTCTGGTTACAAAATCGCTACAGTTTGTCATCTTCAGACAAGGAAGAAGGGTAGAGCCCGCCAATGAGCAGCATATTTTAAAAAATGATTCTCTGTAATAGGTTGGAGTATGATGAGGTGGACACGCTATATCACTTACGGAAACAATTGAGGAAAAACTGCATTTTTTTCACCTAGCTTTAAAGTCCCATCTTTCATTTCAGGAAGAGAATGAGCTTTATTCAGTTACATATGTTGGAGTGTTAAATAGATCAAGGGAGGAATTAATGAAGGGGTAGTTTCCCCTGTTGCTATGGTAGGCTTTTGTAACTGGTTTTATATTAGGGACTGTCACCCTTCCTCTTCCTCCTCCTCCTCTTCCCGTCTGTGCCCCGTCCCACACACTTGCTGCCAGCAGCCCCCACACACCCACGGGCCAGAGCCCACAGTCACTCTCCCAATGAAGAAAAGCCTTTAACAGTTTGCTCCTAAGTTGTTGCGTGATCATTTTATGCCACAATATTGGAAAAATCATGTCAACTTGAAGAAGTCTTTCCACTGTGAAACTACAGAAACAGACTGGCAAAGAGAAAAACGTCATCTCTGCCAGCGCTGCTCAGTACATCCCTTGTCTCCCGAGTCCATCAGTTTCCGGAGAAGTCTCCCATAACCATTAGCTTATTTGCTGTTAAAATATTACTTCTGGTTTGTATTTCACTACAAACTCTGTTGGGTGTAAATAATACCTGGTAACAGTAGTGATGCTGTCCAAGGCATGACACATGACTGTGTCACTCGCTTATTCACAGTTAGAGCTGTGCGGAAACTTATTTCATTGTCATTTAGGGTTCCTCCCCTCCCCAGTCTATTTTGAGACAAAATGGAATATCTCTGACTTTTTTTTTTTCTTTGAAGAACAATGCAAGAGCAGTCCTTCCTAGAATAGACAATAATCAAGTGATTAGGACATTTCTGCAATATAGAATACCTGGGTTCAAGTCTTCAATGCTTGATTTTCACACCAAAAACTGAATGTGAATCTCTTACTTCTCAGACAAACTACTCAGAGCGCAAACTATTGGTCTTTATGAGGAGTTTATTTTCGGTCTGGCTTTGAGCATGATATCCACTGAGAAACGTTCTCAATTGTGGTTCAGTGGTCTCATCTGTTGAGTCTAGGAAGCCCGTTTTCTGCTTATAGTGACATACTGCACATGTTAAATGACAAGGCATCCTGCCTGACCCTTGCTGTTCCGATTACATTTTTCTTCCCATGTGAATAAAATCTTTACCTAATAACAATCACAATAATAAATACAAATTTCCATTTGTTCCAGTTAAAGCCATTCTAGTTGCAGGCACAGAAGTCTGTATTTGGCTCACCTGCTGAGCAGAGGAATTATTTCTCATTGTTTACAGCGTATTTCAGGCTAGACTGTGGGACAGCCCAATGGCCTACACGATGTCGTGGCTTTCTACTGTGTATTTATTGCATAACTGGCTCTCTAACCCAGGATAAAGTGTATTGCATTCTCTTTGAAAATAAATACTTGATGAATATTTATAGATGATAGGAATATTTCTTTATGATGATCTCTGATTCCTCTCATAGAGAATAAATAAAAGATGCAATATGTACTCTTATTGGCATCTGATTGTCAGTGCAATGGCTGTAATGGTGTCATGAGAAAATAATTTGTGTCTGATTCAGTGAAATGGTGAGGTGCATCGTTCTAATTGATAGTGGTTTTGAGATTGTGAATTTGTAGCTTTTACAAGTGGAAGGATACGTGCATTGGTCTAGATACGCTGCAAAAATTAACTTTCATTTTTCATAGGTACTATTAATTCCGTCTTTCAAGTTGGATTACTTCTGTTTATGAGGCTAGAATCAGTTTATAGCTTTATATTAATTCATTTTTTGGGCACAGCACTATTAAGACATTTCTGTTAAATGTCACAACTCACTTTTGGCCTAGGATATGCTTATTTTCCTCATGTACAGTACAACAGCTTTGTCTTCTCTCATAATCTGTTACTGAGGTTCCAAATGCCATTTTCAAAATTTCCATTTCAGAGGAAGTCATATATCTTATAGTTGCCAAATTCTAGACTTCATGCAGATACTCTATTTTCTGCATGCTTCTTCACATGGTCAAAGGCAATGTGATCACCACACTTAAGGAAGAAAAAGACTACAGAATCACAGAATGTTCGGGATTGGAAGGGACATCTGTGGGTCATCCAGTTCAGCCCCCCTGCCAAAGCAGGGTCACCTACAGCAGGCTGCAGAGGACGTTGTCCAGGCGGGTCTTGAATATCTCCAGAGAAGGAGACTCCACAACCTCCCTGGGCAGCCTGTTCCAGGGCTCCATCACCCTCAGAGGGAAGAAGTTCTTCCTCATGTTCAGACGGAACTTCCTGTGCC
>Ga0065711_1036614_pt1 | contig 20802 bp, 23 predicted proteins | sample Hoacrofraction12_FD_59098 | JGI IMG/M metagenome (GOLD analysis project Ga0065711, IMG submission 59098) | Hoatzin crop microbial communities from Cojedes, Venezuela - Epithelial fraction 12 v2 (version 2) | ecosystem: Host-associated > Birds > Digestive system > Esophagus > Crop | place...
GAAAAAAAAAAAAAAAAAAAAAAAAGCTTTTGACGTGTAACTGTGACTGGCCTGGAAAGGCTGGAGAACAAGAGCAGGGAACAGGGCAGAAAATGGGAGGGCAAACCCCGGCACTGTGGCCTAGGTGGGCATCTCGCCCCAGGCTGCTAGTGCAGCACTCCAGTAACAGCATCAAACTTGGGAACGCAGAGTTTGGACAATACCAGGACAACTCTCTTGTCCAAGTATTAAACGACGTTTCCTCTACAGAGGCTTGAAACTAGATAGACTAAACAGAATGGCAGGCAGGGAAATCCCCCAGAGAAGCACCTGGTGCTCTACAGATGCAGAAGGCATCGGACCCCAGCTACCCGCAGAGCCAGCGTGGCCGGGGCACCCTCCTTCTGCACTCCCTGGAGGGACTGGCCCGGTCTGCAGCCACGTGAAGGGACAGGATGCCATGGCATCTGCTTGGCAATACAGATGTGCTGATGGTTCTCTAGGTAGAAACTCAGGCAGATGCCTGCCCACAGGCACGGGACTCCCATGGGAACCTCCCTCCTCACCCACCGAAAGAAAGCATGGAGGCTGCCGGTAGCAGACCACCCCCCCGCAAACTGTCCGAACCGCTGAAGCCCACCTACACCCCACATTTCCAAAGGCCGCAGCTTCCCCGCCGCCCCCCTGGCAAGGGCTATAGCTGAGCTGGAGGCAGGGGACCCGAGCCGTCACCTTGCGGTACGCGTGCCTGAAGCCGTGGGCCAGCTTGCGCAGGCTGCCGAGGTCGCGCTGGAAGCCCGTCAGCTCGGGGGCCGAGGCGTGGTAGGTCTCGCCCAGCGCCTGGCTGGCGTTCGCCTGCTTCTGCCACAGGCTGGTGCGGAGAGAGAGCAGCAAGTCACAGGCCAGCAGCTGGATCATCTGCAAGAGCCAGGGGGCCCGGGCACACACACGCTTGTTAACACAACCCATCGGGTGAGGAACAGCCTGTTTGCTTCGCAGCCGTGGCACCTCCTGCCCGCCCCGTGGGGCTCCCCGGCCCCCCGAGCCGAGCCACCCCCACCACGATGCGCCGCGGTACCAAGGGGATACAGCACCAGCAACGCCCCAGCATTCCGCAAAGGCTTTCCTGCTCAAATGGCGGCACTAACTAGTGGGAAATGGCAACGACAGCCTTACTGCCTGCAGAGGTAAAGAAAAAGGCGTGGATGCAGCAGCCCATGCCGGCTGCCCAAATCCCTTTCCCCATCTGCTGCTGCCCCTTCGCATCGCTTGCTGTCCCTGTGGCTCTTCGGGGACGGCACCCGCGCTGCCGAAGCGGAGAGTGCCTCCGTACTGCACTGCAGAAACATTGCACAGGTACTGCCACTACATGCAATGCAACTACAATGCACTACGGCTGCCACCCAGGAGCGACAGGAGGGACCAGAACTGTCCCCCGTGTGCCATGCAGGGAACCGCCAGCTCTAGGTTATCCTGGAAAGAAGAGAAACAAGCCCCACACAAACTCGGGAATAGCACGGCACAATCCCACTTGTGCGGCAGAGGGTTCAAACACTCGCAAGCGCTGCCTGGAACAGAACAGATTCCACTGAATGAGGTCCTGCTTTACAGCTGTTAGCAGCTTCACTTCGAAGACGGAGATGGATGCCTGCTGTGGGCCAAATTCAAAGCGGCCAAAGCACTGGAAAGGTGTGACAGCTACTGACAGGAGAGGAGCAGGAGCTCAGCTGAGACCATGCCCAGGCAAATGATGCTGTACTTGCAGCTCTGCTCCTCCACACAGCAGAGGCAGAAAGACATCAATGCCCTTTGGAAGGAAAGGGAGGAAGTTTCCCCTCTAGTCCCATCAGACACAGGATGGGTGGAGAATGCCGATACACGCAATGGGGAGGTGATACACCTGCAGCAAGACCAACCTCACAACCAAGACAGACCGCACGTTATCCCAGGGCTTATAGCTCTTACGTTGTTGAGGACGGTGCTGGAGACGCCACTGCTTATGTTGAGGCTGTTCCATAAGTGACTGCTGGCCCTCTCGCAGTGACCCAGAGAGCTCTGCTGTCCATCTGCCTTGCCAGACAGCGAGGCCTGCATGGCTTTACACATGTAGAAGGTGGCTTTCACCAGGGCATTCCTGAAAGAGAGAGAGTGCTGCTTTCTAGCAGTACCATCTCATTTTGCCACAGGGCAGCCCCAGGAGTTGAGCTCAAGCAGCAACCAGCACCAGCTTTCACCCTCCCATCTTGAAGAGCAGAGATATCATTTCTTAGAGATAAGAAGGATGGAAATTCTTCCTCACCTACAGAGACTGCACAGAGAAATAGAAGGAAACTGGCTAAGAAGCTTTAATGCAAAATAACAAAGATGATGAGGCTGGTCTTTCCATCGGTATGAGTTTTGTTGTTTGATTTTGGAAGGCAGGAGGTCGTGCAATTAGAACAAAGCCAAAAGGCATCCCCAAAGAAGCAATTCTGACACTTCCAGTCCACAGCTCTAATACCAGCCTGCAAGCCTTGACCTACACATGAACCGCTTGAGCACACCTGTGCATCACGCTATTGCGTCCTACAGGCCAAGAGGCGTGCGACTCCAGAGCACAGGCAGGGGCAGCCCTCCAGGACAGCGTTATGGGAAGAGACACCCCAGGTTAGAAGGAGCGAGAGAGTCATACGAGGCCTACGCACTCTGACATCTCCAGGGATTTCGGCATGCGCTCCACCTCTGCGAAGTGTGACCTCACAGCTGTGTCGTCCCCTCTCAGCCAACCGATTGCCATAGCCACCGCTGCTGACCACCATCTGCACACCACGTCGGGGCCTGCGAAACAGAATCAGAAGGTGCAGCCCGGCTCCTTCCCGCTCGGAGAAGCGGGCAGGTGTCATGTGCCCTTGCCAGTGCTTTCTGCTGAGATCGATGCTAACAAGCCCAAACTGATCCCACGGGAACGCAGCCATCCAGGCAAAGGTTGAAACATGCTGCAGGAACACAAATGAACTTGCCAGTAGGCAAACACTCTACATCTGACTGCAAGCAGAGTTTTGGGTGCCAAGTTTGTATCTTGTCAACAAGAACTTATGCCATCTACTTGTCTAGAAATCTGTTGACTTCCTTCCTGACAAGGATCTCCACTCACCACCCCAAAATAACAACTCCACTTGTATATACCATGCCTTGGCAATAATCTCCATCAAGCCAGTAAACCAGGTTCCCTATACGATTTCCTCCATTATTTAACACCCCCTCAAGAACTTCCCAAAGCCTACCTAGGGCCAAAGTACATATGCTCTGCTATGCTGGTCTGCTTTTAAATTTCACGACAATATTGACCCAAATACAGACTTCCTTTTATACCAGAAAATAATCCCTAGAAATGAGAAATTTTTCCTTCTATGTTTGCTCTACACATTTTAGGTACAGCACAGTTAGTCTGTGTCTAAAGCTCCAGCAGCATCCCAGTGAGTAACCAGGTGCTGTCTTGCTTGGTGTTGGTACAGACAAGTACTCCAGCAGCCTGCTACCAGCCAAGCCCAGATGAGCACATGGCTCAGAGGGAGTCTACAGTCCTCCCTGTCCCACTAAATATACACCAAGGGACCAAACCGAGCGCCTCCCATTACACGCCCAGAGTTTGCCTACAGCACAGGCTGCAGGTCTCTGGAGACTGAGGAATACACACAACAGCTGCTGCGAAAGTGAGGTCAACCTCTATTTGGTCCAATAGGTAATTAGGTGGGGAAAAAAACCTTCCTGTACCTCAGCTGCAGCACTGCTGTGCTTGTTTATACGCTACACCCTTCCTCTCGTCTTGCATTGCCAGGAGCAAGCTCTCAGGTGAGGGCACGGGGTTCACCTTGGGACGTGCCCAGCAATACAAATAACAGCAGTCCCACCTGGTCACCCAGCATTACGATACACGGCCAAACTTTCGAGCCTTCCCAACCACCCTCTTCCAGTCTGAGCCGCCGTACCACACTGTGGTGTGCTGCTGCTCAGCAATGAAGTCTCACTCCAAGGACTGCATTTCTCCTTGCCTGGAGTTTGAGAGGTGGTGGAGAGAGAAGGAACACATATCAGAGCAGTAGTTCCTGCAGCGGGGAGAGTTTCGGTTCTGCCGGACTTACCCAGGGCGGACTTGAGTACAGAATTGCTTGCAAAGGGTGGGGCTCCACTTCCCATCGAGTCCAAGAAAGAGTTGAGCAATTTCAGGTACTCCATGGCACTGGAGAACTCGCTGAAACAAGAAGCAAGGCAGACCTTTCGCTATGCTGTCAAACAGGAGTTAAGTTCAAAGCCTGAAGCAGTTTCTCCTCAGTCACCAGGCATTTTTAAACAATGTTGACCCACTAAGCCAGCAGAAAGTTCAAGCTCCACAAGTAACACAACCCTATCGGACTGGAGAGACCTCCCTACAGACACTCAGCGAGGAGTGGCCTTACATCTCCCCGTGTAAGGAGACCGCTGCAGTAGCGCAGTCAACCCTGGGACTCTCACCTCAACTAAAGAGATGCTGGAACTTACTGTGGACTGTGTGTCACGGACATCTGCTCTCCAGTTAGGGGACAGGGGAGCGGGCTGTACTCAAGTCCTTGAAAAAGGTGGTACCATTCTCGGGGAAGGGACTGAGAAGCAGATTAAGCCATGTAATACGTATTTAAAGTGAAAGAGTATCTGCATTAGCACTTAGTCAGCACCCCAAATTCTACAAATATTAAACAGAAGCCACCAGCATCCCCTCCGGTGTCCTGAATCTGCTGACAGACATGATATATGTTACAAGCTGATTACAGGCTCCTTTTCAATCACTGCCTCCAAGAGAGGCAGAACTACAGGTCTGCAAGTGACTATTTGCATATATGCAAATATGAACGCAAGTGACAAGGTGTTCATAGCCTTGGTCAGAGAAAGTAGCATATGTGGCAATGATCTAATTTCCTGGGACGTGCTACAGAGGAAGATCTTGAGCTCCTACCCCTAGAGGGGGACAAAAAGGCTTGCTGCAGCAGTAAAGTGAGTTCTTTCCACCAGCAGACAGGACTCCCACAAGTACACTGACAATCCACCTCGCTTACACCAATCCTGCTTCCTTCTCTCACCAGCAGCAGCCTCTGATCACAAGCATTTGTATTGTGCAAGCAATTAGACTGAGCTGTTGCTCATGCTCTACAACCATGCTCGAAAACAGACACAAGATTGAAAAAAAAGCTAAATATATAATATTGTCCCTACACAGGGAGGGAAACCATGTTATCTTCCCATTTGAGGTTTTCACCCATACTTTCTGGGGACAAGATCCTTACAAAGCTTCCCATGTATTTACATAGTGTTTGCCTGGCACCAGCATATCTGGAGATCAGCTAGAAACAGCGCAGAATTGCTGGCAAAGGCTGGGGCTCCTCTTCCCGTGGAGTCCAGGAAAGAGCTGGACATGGTTCAGTACAAAAAGCTGTTCTGATTCCCACCTACCAGCCCCTTTCAGTCGGTCCCAGAGCTTAGAGGCAATGACAGTTTCGGCCAACATCATCTCTGCCCCTCTTGCCACGCGTCAGTTTGATTTTTCACTGCTGGTAGATGTGGCACTTCAGTTACAAGCATACTCATGCATAAGGTAGCGAGCTGGTGGGGTCACTCTCCGACATGCCAGACCTCCACACTCTTTGAGCCCTGGACATATGTTCTGGTCTATAGAAGTGGTAGGTGCACACTAATTTGAGTGCTCCTAAACATTAAACTTCATCAGCAGAGACAATACCATCCACCCAGTTCTGGAATCAACCAGTACTACACCAGCAGACACCAGAAATCCTTTCCCCACCTGGGTTCACCTTTGTCTTCAGAGGTTTTAACATGAAGAGGCAGAGCTTGCTCTTCTAAGAAGTTGCGGTGGCCAGACTTACACTGTCATTTCAGGTCTTTAGTAAGGACTAACCACCCAGTGTGCCCCAGAGCGCTTAGTCAATGGCTATGAGCTCTGCCCCAGAGCCTGCAGCCGCAGCCAGCGGTCCCCAGCACAGCACAGGAACTCACCACGGCTCCTCCTCCTCTTGTCCCGCTAGCTCTTTCCTAGTCTGAGGCTTCACGAGCGAATCCACTGCTCGCTCTAGCAGGTTCTCACAAAATGCTTGATGAACTTGTGCAATGGGATCCGCTAGGAAGGAGGAAGAAAAAAACCAAAGCGTTTAACTTGCATACAGCGACAGCCACCTTCCAATACAACCAAACAGAAGAATCAACGTATAGCAGCAAGAGGAAGAGCAGTAGAAGGGAATTCTTGAAGAACTAATGCAAAGATTTCTAAAGACTAAGTTTTCAGGGCCTGTTTAACCCTTTTATCCATTTAGCAAGCTGCAGCCTTTGGCCAAACATCCCTCTGGCACTTCAGCCACTCAGCAAAACAGCGATGACCCTGCTCTGTGGAGGATAAACCTTGGTCACCCCGAAGTCACCCCCCAAACATTCAGGGCCACATCCAGGTTGTGTTCCAGCATAGAAAGACACAAGCAGGACAACGCAGCACAGTACACACAGAGCAGAGAGTCAGCTCCTGCTGGCTGAGGAGATGTCTCTCAGCTCCACAGCCCCTCTCGCCCATCAAGACCACAAGCAGGGTGGGCATACAAGAGCACATGCTCAAAGACACTCGCTTTTATCCCAGAGATGGAGACACTGCCAGGCTCGAAGTGCTGGGAGACCACGTGCCCGGGACACAAGCAGATCTCACCAGGGTTCCTTTGGGTGCAGTACAGGCTCTCCTTCGCAGCAGACTTCACCGTCCAGCTTCGCTCCACGAAAAACTTCTGTCCCAAGGGATGGCACAGCCAACGCAGTGAGTCAGGAATGGCACTCCGCTCCGAGCTGCACAGGCTCTGAGCCTGGCTTAGAAAGTAGCTCTGGGGAAAGGAGAGGCTAAGATTGAGAGCGGCATCCAGGGAAAGAGACGCACCACCGAGGACAAAGGTCATATCATAATTACAGCTTGTACCATAATTGCAGGTCGTATTGCAATTGTAGTGCTAGCAGATGCCCTGAGCTACGGCAACGGCAGCTTGCAGGCCTTCCTAGAGCTCTGCTCGGATGTGTGACGGGAAGGGAGACGACCACTCACCGCGAGGAAGCCAAGCTTGCCTCCACAGCGGGTTTTCAAGCCGACCGCAGCCGTCAGGTGGATTTCTGCCATTGTGCTGGGTGGGATCTTTTCTTCCGCGCACTCAGCCAGATTGACAGCACACAGGGCCATGTGCAAGCCCGAGTAAGCCGAGCTGGAGGGAAGTTTACCTGCACCAGAAAGGAAAGGAAAGGGGCTGACTTTTGACACCATAGTACCAGCTACTAAATACTACCGTGATTTGCAGGGCTAAAGAGACAAATGAGAAACCGGTTTTTGTGTCCTAAAGAGACAAATGAGAACCTGTTGACAAGAGACGTTTACAACATTGTATGTCTACTTTGTATTTGGGCCACACAAGAACTGTAACCCAGTCTTCCCTCCACAGATACCAAGGCTGGCATCCGCAGCTGTTTCTGCAAGAAAGCCCTGCATAGCTAAACCAGTTATGATAAAATCATCAGCAAATTTTGTTTCGTTATATTCATCGCTATCTGAAAACTGAACTCCTTTGCAGTCCACCCCTGTACCTACACAGATAACATTAAGGACAAGAACTTATCCCCGGTGGCATGGCTGCAATTCACACAGCATAATTAGGCAGAAGGAAGTTTAGCTTGGATTTCTGGTGTGCTCGTAGCCTATTAACATTGCAAATTGGTTTGCCAAGGAAACGGCAAAAACAACCGCTCACAAAGAACATTCAAGCACTTCCTCAGTACATGCGCACACACCCAGGTTTTCAAAGCGTATCAACACCAACTGGCAATCTGCGCTCCACACAGCTTCGGAAATTTATATTCTTGCAGCAATTAACCCCAGCCCCTGCTTCCACATCGCGTTCCCAAGTAACAGGGATGAAGCAAGCCCTTCACAGCAGAAAAAAGTGACAGGACTCAATCAGCTGCTGCACGGGAAAGACTCTCAGCCACCTCCACAGGCTCCGGAACATATAACTCCAGACACTGCTGCTGCTTCGGCCGTTCTTACGGGGCTCCTTCATTGCATAAGCCTGCCGTGTTTTACTAACACGGCTCCTGAAATTTGTCAGGCTGTTTCCAGCAGCAGCCCTTCCAGAGAAGGGAGACGACAGCACTCTCCTGGTACCCCCAGGATCAGCTCTGAGCCTCCTCATTTGGCAAAACAAGGACAGCAGATCGGCCACCTCCGCTCCTACCTGTTATGTGGAGCTGATGGAGCTTGTGATATGCTAGAGCAGCATCTCGAGCGCTGGTCTTGGCCTCGTCCTCGAAGCCTGCGGTGGCCTCCCTCGCCCGCCACTGATGAGAAGTCCTCTTCAGCAGCCACCGCACCAACGCCAGCTTCTGCAGGCTGTAGCGGATCACGTTCCAGGACAGGCTGCAGGCCAAGTCCAAGCGAGAAGCTGGCAGTGCTCGGCCAAGAACCGACAGGCAAGTCTGCAGGTTTGACGCGGCTGCAGCAAAATCCCCCTGCAAACACCACAACAAAAAGCACGATCACAGAGATATCTCAGGACCTCCTTGGCATTGGGAGCAAGACAAACTGATGTGCAAGCTAGGACAAGATCTTTAGCTGAGGGAAGTCAACACAGTCCCAGTAAACATGAAGGCAATTTACACCAGCTTCAGATCTGGCCCTACACATCTCTTTCCACACATGGCTCTGATCCTGCACTGCCTGTGAGACACATCGGCACCAGGTGAAAGGAGCTGCCTGCCTTCTCAAACACCATGGAAGTTTCAGGGTCCCCACATCAAAAGCCAAATCAATGGAGAAGACTTCCAAGAGGCTGGAGGTCAGCAGACAAACAGACACAGCAGAGGCCAGATTCTGGACAAAAAACATGGCTTTCCTGCCAAAGACTGCTACAAGACACAGCAGCAAGGAACAAGGACAGAAGTTAGGAGCCTCTTCCAATGCTCCTCGTTAATCTAGGCTGAGGGAGGACGACAATCCACTCCAGGCAACCTAGCAGCACCAGCTTCTCTGAAATGAGACAGGATAATCCACTCGAGGAATACCATGCTCTTGCAAGTGCTGAGCCACCGCCTCGCTAGGCCACATTTACCCACAGCCCTCCTAGAAGATGTGTTTGATGCTAAACAAAAGTCAACGCTACCCGTGCCAAATCCAGGTCTGCCTGCTTGCGATGCCTCCAGAACGTGACCGATGACCTTGAGTGCAGCCGGGTCACTGGCTCTCCATGCACAAGGAGCTTTACGAACACGCTCAGTACAATCACTCCGTTCACGAGCCACAGGATCAGCGTGGGCATCATCCAGCCAAACCAGCCGCCCGCATCTGCAACGGATATCCCAAAGGAAAGTCAGAAGTTAATCTGGGCACCAAAAACCTAGCAACAGGATAAGCACAGACCCAGAAGGACATCTTGCAATGCTTGCCACATGTAGTAGCAACTTTTCAGACATTGCATTTTGATCAGGAAACACCTGAAAAAACAGCTTGTCATCCAAACACCAAGCCACAACATTCCCAACCAAATAAAACCAGTTATTTTTACAAAACTGATTATAAAAACTGAGTCAGTTCTCGGAAAAAACAGAATACAAAGCACTCTAAGAAAACTATCGGATACACCCATGGGTATTCGACACCTCTGTGTCATTTTTCCGGCCTTAATTAAGCTCACAAAGTAACACTGAGGAAGCACATTTACCAGCCAGGGAAATGACAGCACGCTTACAGAATGCCCTGCCCTCCCCTATGCTACTGTACTCTAAACTATGAATATTACAGAATAAGCATATTGAACAAGCCAGCTGCAAGACCCTATAGCAACTGTATTTCTGAAGCAATTCTTCACCTATCACTTTGTTAAAAAAAAAATCACTTACCTTAAAAACAAATATGAAGTGAACACGCCTCAGAGATCGGTAAGGACAGGAGGACCCCTTACTCTGAGCTACTTTTCAAGGGTCTAACCCAAAAGCCCAAGCTGCTGGGCTGCAAGCGGGTGCCCCTACACCTCACCACGCTAAGCAATGGCTGGTTTTGTGCAAGAAGAACGCTGGCTGTGGCTGTAAACTGGAGCCGTGTCCAAGCACCCAGGGCTGGCTCTCCTCCCAGGCCCTGCCCTGCGGTTACCACCCCTCCCAAAACATTAAACAAAGGTTGTACGACTCCGCGAACACACAAAACCATCCTACTGAATCACACCAACAGTCCACCTCGTGACCTGCAGCTGCCACAGCTGGAGATGGTCTTTAGGGAGACCAAGTAAGCCCGTCCACTTTCTGTGGTCCAAACTACTGTAGTTCCTTACCCGACTCGATGGTTAGCACGTTCCTGCCAGAGCCGTGGCGCACCAGGCTCTCGGACTCCGGGGTTCCTCGGGCGTCCAGGAGGGATGTCAGAGGATTGAAGGAAAGGCAAAGGAATGTGAGAGCACAGAGGAGTATTCGGGAGCGGTCCACCATACCAAGGGCCACAGGAGGAGAGTCAGGCTCATCTTTAACCTTCAAATGAACACAAGTGGCGAGAAAAGTAAGAGGAGAAAAAAAAACCCCTGCTTACCATTCTGTAGAACACAAAATTCTTGTGCCAAGGGAGGGGTAGGGAAGAAGGAGAAACAGAACACATGTTAAAATTTTCTTTTAAGGATCAAGATCAGCAAGAACTCCAGTGAAGCTTTCCCTAGCTTAGTAGGATAAGGCTGAAGTATTTGAGTGCCTTCACCTTCCTTCTGCTCCCAGTCATTTCAGTTATTAACTTGATCCCTGGCTTAAGCTAGGATTAACCTTTGCTGCCCTTACTCTTGAAGATCTCCCAGAAGACCCACTGCTGTGATATCCTCAAAACAAACCTGTCAGCTGAAAACAGCTAACAGCTTTCTGTTACTGTGGTCACTTACATTGTCATTAACCACACTGATGTAATCGTCCATTTCCAAGTTCTCCTGCTTTATTCACTGGATACATATACCCCCAGAAAACCACGGGCTCCCCGGGTCATGAACACATACTGTAAGTCCACAGAGACTCTACAGGGGCCGAAGGCTAAGTACAGCAGTTCTAGCAGCTAAGGTATGGCTCAGATAATACAGCTTAGCAACTAGTCTCAATCATTTCAGAAAAGATAAAACACACCCATGCACCTTCCTCATCCTCACAAAGGATCTCTGACTCTTACAGATCTACTTAACAGACATGTGCTGGTTCCACTCTTCAGAATCAGGAAAATTCAAATTGTGGCCCTGACGTGTCCCCGAAGTAGATGCCTTGAATTTGGCAACTGAAGCCACAAATACCTTTGCATCATCAAGGAGTGGGCTTCCTGGCTCCGAATCAATGGAATAGGGAGAGAAGCCAGCCTGGGATCCTGAGTCAGAGGCTGGAGGAGACATCAGCAGCACGTTCTGGTTGAAGTCATCTATCTTCAGATCCACATCATTGTCAACCAGACTGCTTAGGTCAATGCCCTTCAACAGCTCTGGAAAAAATCAGAGCGCGTTACACACGTTTCTCGATCCTGCATCCTGCCAGTGTCGCTCAGATTGGCTCTGTCACCTGGAGTAACACTGGCCACTATCGCTGCAGCGTGCATGTCATCTACCTCTGTCAAGGATAAGAACCTGCAAGAGGCATCCTACCTTCATGCTGGCTACCTCCCCCCTGCTGCACAGCCTCCACAACTTACTGTTTTTTTGGTTAGCCAGCTTCAGCACCATGTTCTCCTGCCTCAGCTTATGGTTGGCCTGCTGTAGGTATTTAATGTAATCAATGGCTTTTCTCAGGACTCCAGACTTGTGCATCTGCAAGGAATTAAGACGTACAGAAAGCAGTTTATATGAAGAGTGTCACAGGGTCACTCCTGCTTGTAGGGATACCGCAACATTTTGCATCATGTGGTGACAGAAAGCAAAGGTGCAGAGGATCACTCAGCAGCTGCAAAGAAACTAATAGCGGGGCACACTCTGTGGGCAAGGCATCGGACTTTGAAAGGCACACAAGGACTGGGGTCTCTCAAAGACCTTAAAAAAACGTACAATGGAAGCAGATCAACATCCAAATTACAACAGAGTTCACATCTAGGTTTCAGCCAGAACTAGTCTTCTGAAAGCACCATAGTTTTGAAATGAAGTGGCTCTCTTCTGGGATGGAACAAGCTGCTGTCTGTTGCCCATTGTTCACTGTTTAATTCCCAGGGAATTCATTCTCTCCTTGCCTCACTCCCTTGGCCATCCCCACAAAAATACTTGCTTCTAGCACCAGCAGACAAGTTTAGCTTGTAAACACAAGCCCAAAGTACTACGAAGCCACTGGACATTACCACTGTTTTTAAAATGTAAGCTTTCGATTCCATCCAGCGATAGGAGGTGGCTTCACTAGTACTCGTGTTTGTACAGACCATGCAAAGGTATGAAGAGTACTACTCCCTGCTCTGCCAGCATGAGGTAAAGTGAAGAGGACAGCGCTGAATACATGGTGCAAGAAAGCTTCTAATATTCGAGCAAGCAGGAGTTTTTACAACTCAGTATCTAAAGGAAACAATTTGGAAAGTTCTGTAAACCCTCGTCCCTACTGCAGTCACGTGGAAAAGGAAGCCTGAGTTAAGCAAGCTCTGGTCTGGCAGAGTTTTCAAAAGATCCACTTGGATGTTCTACCTAAAGGGCCTATTTAAGTTAGACCTAACACACCAACAAATACATAAGGTATACCTTATTTTCAAAGAAACAGTACCACTAGTGTAGTAAAATAAACATTTTACAGGTGACCTCTCCTGAATACAATTATCGAGCTTTCCATCGCACAACTGTCTCTCACCAGTCCTATCCCAATACATGTGTGCATGTTGCTAACAGTTGCGTGTACCCAACTGCTTCGTTTGGTAGAGCAACGAGCACCCGAAGACAAAGTATTTATGACACTAGACTTGCTCTTATTCCATATCTTTACCTTGGCATCTGTCCCCATGACAAGGTCCTTCAGCTCAATGATCTTATCATTTATGGATGACCGGTAACGCTTTTCAATTATGTTGTGAGTCGTTCTCCTCTCTCCTTCTTTAGGTGGTTCTGGCTGCTTGACACCCCCAGGAACTTGTTTGATAGACACCTTTTCTTGTCCCACCATCACTGGCATTGTGGTCAAAATGGTCCCATTGCTCCCAACGAGTGTCTACAAAGACGATGGGTAACAAGCGTCACAAGCAATCAGCCAATTTAGATACATTTTATGATGATAAAATAAAAGGAGTAAACAGAAGAAGAATTAGGAAAAGTTTGTACAGCTCAGAAAAGAGGAGATATGCCAATTTCCTCCGGTCTTCCTTAGCTGGCATGAGCACTGGCACAGCAGCACAGGAAAAATCTGCCACTCTGCCTCCCACATTGGTCACTGTGGAGTAAGGACCTCTCCTGTTCTCCAAGAGCATCAACACTCTTCTGCCAATACCGTGCTCTGCTCATCCACTACTCAGAGAAACGGACCAAGGCTCCTCCTTGTTCCTGACAACCCTTGCACCCCAGGTGTCCAAATCCACCTCTTCTTTAGACAAAGTCATCAAATCAGCAACAGGCAATGCTACTTCCAAACTGGTAACAGCCACCTCAGAAAGGACCAGACCATGGAAAAACAAACCTTGGCTTGAGCAGTGCAGTTCATTCAAATCCAAGTAAATGGAAAAAAAAAATTATCCATAAGCTATAATAATGCCTTTAAGATGGGGAGCTAAGGCAATGAGTGATATACACTGGCATGAAAAGGTCAAACTTGGACATCTAGATATAGGGCAGACCATCCACACCAAACTGAAGCAGTATGTACTTCTGCATTAAAAGATAATGAGTCCCACCAGAACAGTTGCACAGAGAGGCTTCTAGGACAGTTGGAGTAAAGAAAGTTTAGACTGCTTAACCCAGCAAAACAAGACTGAGCAGGGCACACTTGTTCTCTAAAGTACACCAAGGATCAGGGAAGAGGTTATCGAGAGGAGGAGTTATTTCTGTCAAAAGACAGACTAACACAAATGAGAATAAACTAGCCGTGAGCAACGTTAGGAATAATTTTGACTCTGAAGAAGTCTTCTAATTGGGATATTAGAAATTAACTTAGTTTAATTTCAAGCTGGAACTTGACGAATAAATGAATTTAAGTCCTGTACTTTTCTTTGGCTATCTTCCACCACATTTCCATGTGTTCAAAACGCTTCACTGAATGTGTCTCAGACAGAATCACATAAGCCTCAACTCTATGTGAAAATGTCACCTATAAGCAAGCAGGTTAATGGAAGATTTTAGCCTGGTTGCTAACAAGTACGTAAGCAGCCTACCATACTATGCAAAAGAAGTCAAAACTTAAGCCCAACCTTACAAGATTATCTCCCCCAGTAAATATTTGAACAGAGAGATCTGTTCAGAATGTACAAGATCGTAATAAATGCGTCTTTGGGGCACAAGTTTCTCCGAGCTGATAAGAAGCGGAGGCCAGAAAGCACAGCTGCCATCTCCAATGACTACACTGAACCCTCACTGCAAATGCCCTCTGAAAAGTAGCTTAATTAATCTTCACATTCAACATATCGCTGTTAGACACTACTGAGGGGGGAAAAGAAGTTCCACATGTGTTCTGAGTGAGTTAGCTTCGGTTTCAAGTATCTTCCGGAGGTTAAAAACTGGACAGATTTTTTAGGTCATATCCCTCTCCTTGCAATACCAGAAAAAGGTAAACAGAAACTTGCCCTTGGTCTTTGCTTACTGGCCATGGGAGACTGCCAAAAAAGTACAATCTGTGTGCTTAGCCTTGGCAGAAACAGGGTATTACTCACTCTGGACGTGTCTAGAGCAGCCCTCAAAACCCCTCCCGTTTGCACCACTGCAGAGTAGGAAAGCCCAGATCTCCTCCTTGCGTTAAGAGGAAAGGACGCCAGCGAGGAGAGGGAAGGAAGAAGAACCCCCATACAGTACCTGCAGAGCTGTGGTCTGAATGGGAGCGGTGAGCGCTGTCAGTGCTGGGTTCTGTACTGCGGCCATGACGGGATTACCGTCCGCTTTCAGGGTTGTCAAGACAAGCGAGTCCGTTTTTATGATCTGAGGCTGGACTAGAACCTAGGTTGGAAAGAGTCACAGGTGAAGGGGAGAGCAGGCACACATTTCTCTGCTGATCTCAGCAGCCGGAGGTAAGCGATGGCACAGTTGTAACTTTTCGTCTCAGCGGATGGCAAAAGAGCAGGGCGAGTATTTCTTCCACCCTGCGCCCTGCGTCACCTGGGTGGTTTTTGTTGGCCCCTGATGCACACTGTGACCATGAGACAGCCTGAACAGCGCTGGAGGGAGGGGAGCAGACGAACCGCCAGGACACTGATCTTCAAATCAGTCACCAGAAGTAAACGAGTACGTAAAAACACAAAAGAGCTGACGGAGAAGCTCCCTTCCCCTCTCCAATTACACCTATAATTAGCTCTCTGCGTTAACTGGTTGAGTACTCCGAGTCTAACATGGCTAGGACAGCCTGCTTTGGCAAATACCTGTGGCAGCCTTCCCCCCCTCCAATTTCACTGAAAGGATCTGTACCACGAAGATCAAACAGAACAAAACCAGCTCTAAGTTATTCTGCCACAACACAGCTTGGCTTTGTTTTTTCAAATACCTTGTTGGCTCTCAAATACAGAGGACACTATAGATGGCACAGTACAGCTGAACCAGAGCCACCAAGTCCCCTAGCCGTCACCATTTTTATCCAACACAAAGACACACAAGACTTTCACTCTTGTGTATGTTTTAAAACAAAACTGCATAACACTGTAGCAGCAAAAAGATCACAGAACCGTGGCAGAAGAATTGGAAGAAAACATTCTGGTACCATTCAACCCTTCTACAACATGGGCTTGCAAAGAAGCAGGCAAAAGTCAGAGAAAGCTTGCTCAAGTAAGGCTTCCAACCTGTTTTGGCAGCACCAAGTTACAAAAATATTTTAGACCAAGTTTAGTTACGCAGGTGTTCTAGTGAAAACGATTTCTGAACTTTGCCCACTGCTTGAAGCCACATCACGGCTCACCGCAGGGACTCTCACGCATGACTTGCGTGAAGTAAAACACTTCCGGAACACAGGCTGGCTTGAAGCACCTCTCACACACAAAAACGTTTGTGCAGAAGCAATCCTAGCCAGGACCGCCAGCCCCACAAGCCCCGCCACCTTTCCCCTGGCAAGGCAGGACACCAGACTCTTCACTGCACCGCTCCACGTTTTTACTTACTGGAACTTGCTGGACCTGCGGTGCAGCGACCGTCTGGACCGTGGCTGGCGTTAACGTCTGGATGGTGCCGTTGGCAGCCTGCGTCAGCACGCGCTGCGCCTGCACGGTCTGCACTTGCTGCTGGATGGTGACCGGCTGGACCTGGGAGGACGTCACCAGGCTCTGGACTTGAGGCTGGAGAACTGAAAAGCAGAAGGGATGTCAGCAATAGTCCAGAGACACAGGTCTCCGTTCTGGAGCCTGCAAACGCTCCTAGCTTCACTCCTCAGCTTCCCAGAGCTTCTCGGTAGGGAGCATTCATCTAACGCATCCCACACGTTGGGAAGCTTCCAGCTCCTCTGGTGCCTCCTGCAAGAGGATGCTGCACCTAGAACAGCAGCTTTCCAGGAGGCACAGAGGATCAGCTAAGAGAAAAGTCAAAAACCTTTGGTTGGATAGCACAGGACTCATTACTTCAGTGACTTTAAGCAGCACATCCAGCCAGCACTCACCCACCCCTGCTGATCTCGGTGGACCCTAGGATCCCATTTACCACGTAAAGAATCAACACCTGCTGAGGAGGATCCAGACAACTGGCATTCGCAGACACAAAGGCAGACTCGGTCACTGCTAAACATCCCGACAAGCGTCTCTGCTCAACGCAAGGACTGCACTCCAGACTTTGGTAGCTAAAATGCGCCTTCATTCCGGGCTGCCGCAGGGGACAGACCGGAGCTCCAGGACTGGATCTGCCCACCGCACCCAGCAGTACCGACATTTTTTGAGACACGCTCTTCTCCAGCCTCCCCAGAGCCACAGCAGAGAAGAGCAGAAAGATGACAACTATCGCAAGAGGTCACGCGAAGACTTCAGATCTCGCTTACGACTGCTTCTCACGCTCACTCAACTCCATCGCCCCGCAAGAAAAGGACCGTCAGGGTCGTGGCGGCCGAGGATGCTTTTGGAGCTCGAGCACCGACACCTTTTATCGCGAGTGCACCCCGCACACCACGACCGCTACCTTGGAAACTGGTGGCCGCGTTCTGGTAGATCACCGGCTGCTGGATAATCCTGGTCTGGGGAGCGGAGCTGAAGGTCGGCGCGATCATGACGGCCTGCTGCTGGAGCTGTGGCTGGAGCGGGGGCCGGGGCTGCAGGAGCGGGGCCGAGCGCGGCGGGGCCGGGGGTGCTGCCTGTGCCGCTTTGACCGGCAGGCTCGGGAGCTGGGGGGTCGCGGGGGGTGGCGGGAAGGGCTGGAGCTGCGCCTGGCTGTACGGCCGCTGCGGCTCCAGGGTCCCACCGCTGCCGCCACCCTGGAAGGTGCCACACAAGGGATCCGAAAACAGATCCGGAAAGTCCCCTGCCTGGTTACTGACGAACTTCAGCATCTCTGCAAAACAAAACCAAAAACATTCAGTGCTATTTTATTGCCCAGACACTTTGTTACCTGCCATTAAGTCAGGACTCGAATGCTGGCATGGGAGCTCTGGGTCCTTCAGAACGTCTAGGAGAAGGTATCACACCAATCCAACATCTCCAGAGACAAACCAAGAGGTGGCCAGCGGCCCCCTGTTCAGGGGGAAAGGCAGGACTCTCCTACAACACTTTCCCAGACTACAGGCTCCAAGCACAGGCTAGAACTTAAAGCCATCTCCAATACATTTAAAATCTGAGAGTCTTGTTCCATCACCGCTCCGGTCTAATCCTTGCAGAAGGAAGAAACCAAGCACCTCCATGACTCCGGCACTAACCGTTCTCCCCCCCAGCTTTTAGGGTGGTTTCAAGCCCCCTATCCCTCCTGCCTCACTGAGTACCTGGACAACAAAGAAATGGGATAAGAAATCATCCTAACTTTCTTTTACTTTCAAGCGTACCAGAAACTGGGAAGAAAACACTACAGGAAACAACACTTTATAGAACTGTAGCAGCAGAAACCCATGCATGTGTTTAAACCACCCGAGTAACTTTTTTGTTGGGGTTTTTTTTGCCTATTTATCCCCTGCCTGCAATTACTGCATACCAGTTTCTCTCCATCCCACCTTCCCCAGGGTTTTGTCAGCCCACATCAGGAGGCTCCTACCACAACGCTATAGCTGTCCCCCGCAGAGGAACAAATTTCACAACCAAGAGATCATTGTTCGCCAGCGAAGCTTCCTCTTCCCTCCGTCTAATCCAATTTAATCCAGTTATGTACCTTAAGACACCAGCGTGCTTCCCCTGATCCACGTGTGGGCGGTGGCGTGAGGAGTCAGACATCCCACCCCACCCCAGGGTCTGCCCATGCCGCACTGGCTCCTCCACAGCGCTCACAAAGTCCTATTTATTTCCTTTCTGGAAGCAGGAAAAAAGGGAGGGGACCCACAAACATAACGGAGTGTTTATAACTAAATAATAAGTTTGGGTTTAGAAAGTAGAAAACAGATTTCTGATTTAAGGAAGAAATACGGCAAAGGGTTCCTTACACCAGGAGCCCTCTCATCCACAAACCCAAAGGACGACGCGCCTCTGGTTTACGAAGGGGGGTCGAAGAAGAAAACTTTTCACAAAACGTTTCGGTGGAAATTGTCCCACCAGCAAGAGGGCTACTAATTTGCTTCTCTGAAATGTCACCCACACATTATCCCATTAATTTGTCTGACACTCCTGAGACAGAGCAAAGGGATCGTCCTCCAAGTTTCTTGCTCCCTCAACAAATGTTTTGCCATATTTCAGTATTTCTACGATACGACTCTCTTTCCCTTCCGACAGCAATCTCTCCCCACACTGACACACATTTGAGCATTGACCATGACCACTGCTCTTCAGAACTCGAGTCTGTTGGGTGGAGGAGCTTGGGAGGAGATGTGTCCTCCTGACCTATTAACAACCCGACACCACGTGGGGACGCACAGATCCCCCCGGCACGGAGTGGCAGCCGCCCTCGGGGACCAGCCCGACCAAACCTTTGTCTCTGCTTTTAACCAGACGAACGAAAGAGGTTTTTTATGCAATGCCTCAGCAAACTTTCACAAAACACCACCGGAGCAAGGAGGGCTGTTTAAAGATTAACACTTCTGCATAACATCTAGATGGGTACTACACAGCTTTTTGCCCTCCAACCGACTGCAGCTGAGGCCATCCCAGATAACCTCCAACACAATAAACCTGATAATCCCAACCACGTAGTTCTCAAACCCTTCACTGGACGGCACTACCGCAAGTGGGGAATAAACATAGATCGCACAAGATTTGCTCTGGAAGAGCAAATTCCAGTGTATGAGCCAAATTTCAAGTACTGCGTTCTAAAGAATGTTGTGTTCAAACACAGCAGATGTCCTGTTGTTAAAAAAAATCCCCACTCTTGCTCTCAGAAGTTAAATCACATCTCTATCATAGACCTAACTTAGACTAAACGCAAAAAGTCTGAAGATTACTTTTTAAAAATGAGACTGCCAGGGGATCAAACCCACTTCTGAAGTGCCCCAGAGCTTTCCTAGCAACCACACAAGGAAAATAAAAAGCAGGAGAAACAGCGGCAGCCACAGTCCAAATCCCTCCCTTCTAACACACCTTCGCCCACGCAGGGAGCAGAGCGAGCGCCTGCACCGACTGTCAGAGAGCCTGGGTGCTGCTGGAGCACAGCCCTCGGCGCCAAACCCATCGTCGCCAGGCCACCCGTTCCCTCGGCGCCGGAGAGGTCTCCCTCCCTAACGCCGAGCCAGATGTTACCACAGAAGACTAGCCCAGCCCAGCCCAGCCCAAGGCTGAAAAATGCCAAGCAGGTATTGTGAAACTGAGCCCATCAAGGGCTTCCGCTGCCCGTACCGGCCCAGCGCCTGAGCCCCCGGCAGGAGGCTCAGCGCCAGGACCCCCCCAAGCCAGAGCACGACCCCGGTGAGCACCGACATCCCAGAGCAGTCGGCTCATCTGCCGGACCGGCGCTGTTCCTCCTCCACCGCGGAACATCGACAGCCGTGCAGCGGGCGGTGAGGGTCCCTCAGCCCGAACGGGAGAGGAACGCCAAGATCTGCCAATGAGGAGCCTTAAAAGCCAAAGCGAAAACTTGCAGAATTTCAAACCCTGAGACGCATCCACGTCGGAGCACAAAAATACCAGGATTGTCACACATCTCCCCCGCGCCGGGGAAAATCCGCCCCGGGAGCCGGGGAGGAAGGCGACGAGTTACTCATCGCTCCGAATCACACCTCCGCCGGCACGCCACAGCTCAGAGCCAGCTCCGGGTCCATCGGAACTCACCTCCACTTCCATACGGACCCCAAGAAGTCGTTACGCGGTGCTTAAACAAGAGCAAACACCACCCTCGACTCCCACCGGCAACTCTACAAGTGGCAACCAAGCCCCCTTCCATTCCCACATTCTACTTTTACACACGATACAGTCAAAAAAACCCAAACAGGTACAAACTTTGCCCCTAGCTATGCTGCAAACCAATCCCAGCAGGAAGCTCCAAAGCGCTGATTTCCACCCCATCCTGTAGCTGCTGAGCAGGGATGCGCCAGGCACCCCCCCCCGCCCCGCCGAGCTCTACCCGGGACCCCCGCGGAGCG
>Ga0065711_1005791_pt1 | contig 20801 bp, 22 predicted proteins | sample Hoacrofraction12_FD_59098 | JGI IMG/M metagenome (GOLD analysis project Ga0065711, IMG submission 59098) | Hoatzin crop microbial communities from Cojedes, Venezuela - Epithelial fraction 12 v2 (version 2) | ecosystem: Host-associated > Birds > Digestive system > Esophagus > Crop | place...
ATACATTTCAGGAGATTTTTTTTAACTACAAAAAATATTAAGACAAAGCAAACTGGCTATTCCAAATCCATTTTGAAATATAGCTTCGAAATACAGTGAAGCAGTACAGTAAAAATTTACGGTGCTATTTTTCATGCCGTTCAATGCATTTTTAAAATGTCTGAAACATACTGCATGAAGTTGGGCTTTTGCTAAGAGAAAACGAAGTGAATGGACACACGTTTCACTTCAGTTTTCGAGGTGCTTGCCTTGGTTTTGCTCAGGAAGGGTGGGCTTACATCCAGGTATCACCAGCATGTCCCGGGTAGACCATGTTTCCTAAGTGGTCTCAGGGAATGCATTTAGAGACTGATTTATTAAAAAAGAAACCACACAAAAAGCACACACACAGCAGCAATGTTTTCAAGTACTTGTTTTCCCATTGCCTATTTTTTGGGGGTAATATTAGGCGCTCTGTGTCTATGTCTCTCTCGGTTACCCATACCCTTTGGAAATATCTTCACCATTCTGTTCCCCAGGTTAGAAAGGTGATAAAAAGCTCTTATTTCCAGCAATTTTTGCTGAGAAAGGTGGGGATGGGTCTACAAGGGTGAAGTCTGTGCCCATGAAACGCTCTCCAAGCCAACCTCAGGAATGCACGGCTGGACCCAAGATATCAACCACAGGACTGCCCCAGCCTCTGGCTTCTGCTTCTGGCTAGTTTTACATATACATATATATATATATATATATAAAGTAATTTTGACTAGCAAGAACTTCCAACTTGATCTACATTTCCTGGGGGTCATTTATAAAATGAATGAGGCAAAAAACATTTCAGCAAGGAATTTGTGGTAAGAGTGGCTTTGCTCCAGATTTTGTACTTTATGAATTCTGGCTTGGAGCAGGAACCGGTGCTATAAAGGCAGAGTCATCCATGCATAAACCTCAGCAGATAATCCCAATCAGGAGACACTCATTAAACCTTGTTTAATATTGTTGGTTCTATGGATAATTAATAAAGCAATCGGCTGGAAGAACTCGTACAAGGTATGGATGGCATAATATAAAAAACTCTCCCACATGACTGGCTGAATAAGGGTTTCAGTGCTGGAAATGTGTGAGAAAGCCATAAATGCCTCTTACTTCTGCAGAAGGAAGACAGACAGACCACAATAAAGACAAAACTCAACAGACTCATGAAGGGCCTCAACATGTACCCAGGAGAAACCCCTCCAAAGGGGCATCGATGCCTTTGGTGCTCACGGCACCTCTCCACTGAGCCCAGCATCCCATCTCGACCGGGTTACAGCGGAAACCTCTGTAAACGAGGCGGCACAGAGGTGGCAGCATCCATCAACAGCCAATTCATTATGCTAAATCCAGAGGGGATAATGAAACCCGCTGAAATATGGGACTAAAGGCCAAGGTTGGGTTTCCCTGGAAACCATAGCATTGTATTTGGTAACTTTTGTTATTCACAAATGTCGCCCATGGTATTTCAGCTGGTCTGCCAAGGGAAACATCGGGGTCTGTATCAGCGTTTCCCCCTCCCTCCCCTCCAGACCCACATTAGGACTACTGTAGCTTCAGTAATTTCTTACTATAAGGATAACAAAGGGTTTTTTTTTTCTCCTCCTCAAAGTTTCCTTTTTATATTAATAAAGACATTGTTACATATTCTCATAAATATCTTGGCCCACATAATATCTCCTTGGCTTTTGCTGATCGCTGGGAGAAAATAAGTGACCTCAGTGGGGCTGTGATGATAACGTTGGTATTTATCAAGAGAAACTCCTACGAGTCTTATTTTCATTTTTACTGCGGTCCAGCTGGGGTATAAATCAAATAGATATCAGGACCGTTCATCCATCGTGATGGATCTTAGCACTGCTGTCATCACAGGGAAGGACATCCGCAGAGGGAGATGTGTGTGTATCTGTCTACTTCTGCTCTGCCAATGAGCGAGTTGTGTCATCCCTGATGGAAATGTTAGCGCGCGGTGGGGATGTCTGGAAAAAGGGGTTTTGCTCACGGTAATAAATTACTTAGCCAGACCATTCATATTGTCTAGTCATAATTTTCAGTCTTTTATCTCTGTGTCTTTAAATGGCAAGGGAATTTCAGGGTTTTTTACAGACCATTCTTTAAACAAGACAAACTATTTTTAGCAACTAAGCTTTACAAGAAGGAGCAGAGTGAATATGAGCTGGGCTTCTCGGCACAGCCTCGGCTGCATTTTCAATGCTCACCAACACTTATTCCCCTATCTGAGGACCCACAGCTCACCGAAGAGGCACCAGCCAACCGGGCATACGGGAGATGCTTCTGCAACCTCTGCTCTATCAAACCCTCCATGTGCACCGGCTCACCTCCCTTAGGTGGAAAATAACGCTGATTTTTACTATATTGTGTAGATAAAGAACTGCCTTGGGGCCAGGGATGTGCTCTAATAACAAGCGACCCCAGCTGCATACATAGTGGGAGCCGTGGTTGCTTGCTAAAGAATGAATAATGAAGATAAAACTATGTAAACATTAAGTGACGGATTAAAATATTGCCACATTTTACGAGAACGCGCATAAATATCTTCCAGAAGTTTTCCTGAGCTGCTTTATTTTACATGTTTTGTCTGCTCGCTCTCCCCCTTGACCACAAAGGCAGCTGTAAAAACGGCCGCAAACAGGCGGGCTGCGGGGTGAGTGACTGCTCTGCTAGCCCTCAGAAATGCAGGAAATATTTAGCATTCGCTGCCAGTGCCTGTTCCTTCTTCATGGGGAAGAAATTCCCCACTCCTTCTTACCCCACGTCGTTTCACACCACGGGAAGGAAACTGCCCTGAGATGCACCAGCCCCTTAACAGCCCACCGCAGCATGCAGAAGTTTAGCAATGTTCAGACGCAAGCCTACAGCAGATCAGTTATTTGTGTGTCTATTTGGTGTTATTTTCAAGCTTTTGCCTAGTTTGCCTCTTTTACAGCGTGGGAAAATAGGAGCGTTTTCACACCCGGAGCCCCCACTAGCAGCCTGCCAGCCAGCCCCAGTCCACTGGGCACAGATAACCCCCCCCCCCAGCCTCACTCTGCAGAGATGGGCTTATTTTTTAAAACAAAGGAGAAAAAAAAAGATTCTTTTTGGAGTTTCCCACACTGTTTGCATTTCCTTTGTCCCATCAGGTTCTCATTGTGTGCTCCAGCGGGTCCCACCGGCCTCAGCAGCCCATTGCTGGCTCTCAGTCTGGTTTTGCTCTGCAGGAACTGCTGGGAAGCTCAGCAGCATGTCCTGGGAGACTTTCTGGTCCTCATATCCAGGTCTGGATTGCAAGCAGTTGTCTGGAAGCCTGAATTTGACCTCCCTGGGCTTTGGGCTCTAACCCTACGTGCTCATCACTCCTGCGTGCATGGGTAGCTCCTCTAAGCCAGGGGTGTAAAACTGGCAGGAGGGAGGTTGCTGGCTGTGCTCCAGGTCCGGAGAGGGTTTCCTGGGATGCCGTCACTGCCCAGCATGCTTCCAGCTCCCCTGTGATGGGGAAAGTCATTTCAGCTCTGCTGGAGCTGCTCTGAGGCTTGGTCATGGTGATGAGGATGAGATGAGGAGCCCTACTCTCCAACCCTAAGGGTAAGCGAGCAAGAGGTGCGAAATAACCTCGCTGGGGCCATAATGTCCCAGATTTAGGCACTGGATTGCTTCTACCCCTGTACACACACACACCACCCCGCCAGCGCTGCTGGGGCATCTCAGCCTGCGCAGGTTTGGTCCCCTCCAACCAAGCAGTCACTTGGGGTGCCGGATTTTGCCAGGGATCGCTGGAAAACTGCTGGTGGAAAGGGAAGCACCCAGGCTGGCACAGAGAGGGACGCGTGGCGGAGGAGTTGTGCTGAGCTGGACGTGCACCCTGCAGAATCCCACCAGGAACAGGTGCCTCTGCAGTTGTACAGGACCTTGATCCCTGCCCTTTGGGGCACGTAGTGAAATCCTTACAACAAGCAAGGGCTGCTACCGGCATAGGAGGGATGAGGAAGCCCTCCAAGGCCAGCACGCATGCTCACCACCTTCTATAGGCACGGATGGAGTGGGGGGGCCCTGCAAGACAGCATCTGCCTCTAATTGCCTTGTTCCCTTTCTCATCTCGCGGCTCTTTTTCTCTTTCTTGCTTCCCATGTTGCCTGTCCCACCATCCACCTTCCTCCTGGCTCCTCGCGTCTCCCTTGGCTTGCATCCCCTCGTCCTTTCATCGCCATTTGAAATGCCCCAAAGGGTCTGACTTCTATTTCACCGTGCTCCTTGCTTCCCTGAATGCCCCCTCCCAGGATTAACACCAGGGTCTCCCCTTTCATTCACTTCTGAGCTGACTTAAAAGAAATGGGATGTTCAACCCACACAAAGCCACTAGCACACGGATTTCTTTTTGATCTTGACATAATCAAGTCATAATAGAACCAGAATCGAAACAGTCCAGAAACCTGGCAGAGCGAGGGCTTGGAAAGAGCATTTGAAAGGAAGTTTTCCATGATTATTTTTTTTTTAATGAAGGTTTTGGAGAAATTTTGCTTTGAAACAATGTCTTGCATACAAAGCCATTCCACCCTGCCAAACGATTTCCAGTTTCTTATTGTAAGAAAGCTGCATACTGGGGGGGAGGGGGGAAGATAAAGAAAATGCTGAACCTCATTTGCCATCACTGCATTCATGTAAATATGCACAAAACCAAACCACCCTCTCACTGGCTGTGCAGCCCACCAGACTGCACCATTCCTGCAGTCCTTACTCTTTGTACCCCTTGGTTTAACCCTGTGAGATGGTGGGAGACAGCCACTTGCACATCGCTCCCGGTCCCCTTCCAAGCACAGGGAATTTTATTCCAGTTTTAATGCATCTAATGAGAGGTTCTTGGCACGGGCAGCCCACATGGCTTTCATTCCTGTGGTCGATGAACATATACACTCGCCGAGCTGTTTACACTCTCTGTCCAGAGATCTTTTTCTGATTAACCACCAGCAGTTATTGGGAATTCTGTTTGCCCACATGCACAGCTGGGAAGAGCAAACAGCAAACACTGGCGGGGGGCGGGCGGGCACGCTCTGTGTCTCAGCTGTAGGATGCACAGCTCGAGGTGAAGTGGCTCCTCGCTGCCGCTTGCACCGCCTTCACTAACGGCTGGCGACATGGTGATGCTCCTTTTAGTTCTGTTCCACCACTGATTTATCTGTCTTATAAACAGCTGGAAGAAGGTACCTTTGTATCCATCTGGATAATGCGCCTATCCAATTCAAAACAGTAATTACTGGGTATTTCCTCAGCACAATCAAGTATTTATCAGCAGTGGGTACTTCTGCACAGAAAATTAGATGTTAAAGAGTATTGCGTTGCAAAAATCAGCACATATTAAATAACTTTTATTTCGAGCCTAAATATATGCTGTAACATCTGCCTCCGAAGCGTGTATATTTAAGTGTGCACACACATCACTTTAATTAGAGCTTTGGTGTTATCAGCAGGAGAAATGAGGTTATGTGGTAGAGTTGCCAGCAACCATTAGCTTTTCGTTTTCATTTAAAGCGCATCACTTTGTAATAAGAAAAGCAGGTAATGATCAAAAGTCCAGCTCTTCTTTCGATAAAACCTCGCTTGCTTTAGTTTCAATGCCTGCCGCTCTCTTGGTGGAGCTCCCCTTAGAGGAAGGGCTGGGCTCATCCCCCAAACCTCATGCCCCGTTTTCTTCCACCTTCCTGTTTGCGGGATGTCTCCGTTCCCATGAAGCTAGAAATCACTATCATATAATAAATATTATATTTATATATAAAAACAGATGTATCAGCTGTTAGACACACGCCAGACTCCAGCACTAATCTGAGTACAAACATCTTCATCACTTCTCTCCCACCCGTTGCCCCTGTACCAACACCCACCCAGGCAAGAGCAGCAGCTCTGAACTCCATTCACAGCTCAGCCATTTCTTGCTCTTCACCCACGTAACACAAAGCCTTGGCAGAAGGACCAGGCCAACAAATAGTTTGAGCTCTGGATCTGCGTGCCCGCGACATGAGCCGTGCATCGGTCCTGCAGCCCGAGCAGAGCCTCACCGCGGTCATTGGCTTCTCCTTGCTCTCAAATCTCTCTGCGTGAACCAGATCGATATTATCAGCCAGTTTCCCATTTACCTGCTTTACCTAAATCACCAAGCTATCTTTTTCAATATTCAGGGTCCCTGACCAGAAAAACCACTCCTGTAGTTATGATTGCTTGATTAATTCAGCGGAGGTGTCATATCCAGCAAGAGCAAAAAAGAAAAGCCAGATGCTGGCTAGTTCTAGCTCCTTGCTCGTAATTAATTCAGTGCTTTGCCAGCTGTAACAACTACCTCCAAATTACTGCCTGGTCACTAAGCGATATCCAAAGCTTCGCTGTCATACGCAGCTCCCCGCACTGCCAGAGAGAGACTTTGTGGAGCTTTGGTGCTTGAGCAGAGTTCGACTCATAATAAGGATTAAATACAGAAAAACAACAATGAACCGACTCCTGCCCACTGACACCAACATACACTTTCCTAGGCGAGTGATGAATATATACAGGATACATTTGACACTGATGTGTCCCACTGCACACATCTGGGCACCTCGGGGGGGAAACTGTTGCCTCTGCTGCTAGACAACATGCACCATGTCCCATTTGCCACGTTTTCATTGATGAAAGACCAAGGCGTGCAAATCAACGGCCTCATGCATAATACAGAGAACAGTGATTAATTCTTCACCGCAACACTCCGCCGCGATGCTGACTGTCTACCAACAGCTTTCTGTCTCTGCCGGGGCCAAACTCTGCCAATTTTCATCACTGATCAGGCATCCTGTGCCCTTTCAGCTTTCAAAGCTGCTCGAGGTGTCTCTTGCTGTTTTCCCCCTCGCTTGACTGGCAGACACACATGGAAGTAACTACGTGTCCGACCGCATTACGCTCTCCAACTGCACCGCTTGTTATTCTAGCTGGGTTCACAAATCTTGTCCGTGGTGCGCAGGCCTGGAAGATCAATCTTGTAAAATATGATTTTACGAGCCCAAGCCTCATCCCAGTTTATTCCCCATCATTGCCAGACACTGCTCCAGGACTTCGTCAGGGTTGCCGTGCTGTCCAATCTTCTTCAGAACATCCTCGTGGTCCTCCCAGCCTCCCACTGACAGCCTCCTCGTTCCCACACCATGCTCCTACCACGGACCGTGGCAATGCAGGAACCGAACAAGCCACTGGGTTCACCGCAGTGCGGCGAGTGTAGGGGCTCCCGTGGGAGCCACCTCTGAGCAGGCAATGCCTGCAAGCCCAGCGAGCACAACACTCCCTAAATCATCCCTATAGTGGTCGATTGAGGAGCAATAAAAATAATTGCCTCTGCGAATCTATCTTTTATCACACACTAGGCATAAGAAGGGATGGCTCTTTAGGTGGAGAAAATGTTACTACTAATAAAAGCAGTAATGAACAGCAGCAGCATCCTTTGGTGTGAGAATGTCTCAGAGCCTTCATTAACCTGCACCGAACGGCCCCAGCTGAAGTGGGGGTTTACAGCCCTCTTCAAGAAGTATTTCATGGAGGAAATGGAGCTGGGACCCAAATCCTGCTCTCTGATGCCTTGTGACAAAGTTTGGTAGCTAATGACTGAGCTGCTTTACATGTGGAGGTGGGACTACATCCCTGAGTTCTTGCTCTGGTGGGCTGAACATTTAATGTCCGCAGGCACGTAACCAGTATTCATACAGTCCTGTCCAAGCACAGCTACTTCACAGCTTGTCAAAGATACGATCTTCACCGGGCTCTGCAGGAAAAAATCAAGAATTTCGAGTGCTTTTAAAAAACCCACACATCAGTTTCGTGAAAGGATGCAGGGATGGTGAGTGGGAAGGCGATGGGGCCCCTCGCTCTAGATTAGACCCAGATGGCCTGCAGAGGTGGGGGAATAGCCTTTGCCTTCTTGATGATGAATGCACAAATCCCTTCTGCAGCTATCTGAACCATCGTGTTGTGAAATGTATGGTGATTGATTAGGAGAGTATTAACCTTGTCACTTGTAATAGGTCATCCGGTGATTTTATCACATTTTAATCCATATTTTTTTCATACCAAGCTCCTTCCTGAGGAAAGCGTGTAGATGGGCGAGGTGGGGATGGATGGGGGTCGATGTTCAGAGACTTTGATGATAATTTTTTTAATGCTTGCCTTTTCTGAGTCAATTTTCTTTTTTTTGGTAGCTCTGATGGTGGGGTGAGAAGACCATATTCCAATATTTAAGTGACTGAATTAGAGATGTATATTTACTGGTAACTGTGAATTTCCTGTGTCCTTGAGGTGCTGCAGGTTTAAGGGAACAAACCACAGGCAATAAGTTTTTAGGTTCTTGCTCTACTCGAAGCCATGAGCATCTCCCCGAAGTCACGAGGAGTTTGCTGTGCCTATCTGAGGGTAAAATCCACTGTAGATTTATTTTGTGGTTCATGAGTACAGTAATCCTTTGTGGTTTATTCACTGTCTTATTTAAAGTGGGTGATGAGCTGTGAAAACCCAAGTTAGACAGTTACTTAATTAAGTAAAAAACGTTTTTTCTTTAATCTAGATATGTGAGCCCAAGCTTGCAGGCACCTGGTGAGACTTTCGAAAGCACTAAACACCAAATTTCCCATTAGTACATCGTCGAGAAAATCTGCCCTTCTTCCCTACATCTTCACCGGAGACATTTCAGGCCACCTCTGTTTCCCACTTCTGTTCTCTGTCTCTGTGCTGGGTTTTGGTTTCTTTGTCACACTGGAGGCTGAGCAGTTTTTGTACGGCTATACACCCTCAAGCGATGCTCAAGTGGAAGGAAGGAAGTTGTTTCAGTAATTTCTATCCTTTTTTTCCCTGAGTGTGTTGTCTGGAAGGGATGACTGTGGTCTCGGGTCCAGTTTTGGGCCAGGAAGCGACATCTCAGCTGGAACACGACCCAAAATGTGCTCCCCCAGCCAACGAGGATAATTTAATGGGTTGGCAATGGTGACTGCACAGTCAGACCATGGCTGTGGACGAGGCTTGCTCTTCTTGGCTGGAATGACTTAGGGGTGCAGCAAGAAGAAAGTGAATTGGGGTAACCATCAAGTCCCAGCTGCATTTCTGTGTCCCTTAATGATATCAAGTTCAGGCCGTTGGGTTTCTTAGCTGGAACGGCCACTCCAGCAAAGTGCTTAGAAAGGGGCCAAGCATGATGCTTGGGTCTTAACGGAAGAAGTAGCTTAAAAGACATGAAGAAATCAGTTTTTAAGAGAGAAAACCAAGAAAGAGGGAGTATCCCAGCCCTGGGACAGGAGAGGGGTCCCACCCTGACCTGCCTAAGAGGTGTTGGAGGTCTCTGGGTAGATCAGGCAACCGGAGGCTCAGCCTTGCTCTTGCGTGGTCACTGCCATCATTTGCTGTGCATCTTTCCAGCTGCATCACAAAGTGAAATGAGCTGAAATTTCCCCAGAAGGTTACATCTATAATTACCGGTATCTGCACGCCTGTGCTGATGAGGACATTGCCACTTCAGTCTATCATCCTGCTCAAGAGGAGAGCTGGACAATATTGCCTTCAGATTGTGTTTTCTGGGTACTGATCTCAAAGCATAGCCCAATTTTTTTATGCCTTTGACATTAGACAGAAAAACAGGGTGTATCTACTGTGTACTCACACCTTGGGAAGATGAGACTTTTTGAGATTAACCAAACTTCTCAAGCCCAGTGAGCAAAGTTGTTGGTATGATGATGCACTGAGATGTGTTTACGTACTATAGGTCTCAGAAGTGGTCTCTCTGGGATTTAGGGCATCCCTTCCCTGGAGCAGAGCTCCGTACAGCAAACTGCACACTGTACAATGACTCCATGGAATGGAGAAAAGAGGATTTCACCCCCACAGCAGTGAGATTTACCTTCAGGGGGAAAGACAATACCAGCCTCTTGTCCCAGATGGAATTATCTTGGGTAACCACGTTTAATCCAGGATTTCACTTTGTTTCAGTTCAAACATCACTGAGAAAAAAATGTGTGTATCTATGGGAGGTATTTACATACTGTTTGTTTTGAGATTTAAGCTTAATAGAGCAACAGGAACAAAAAAACAAAACAAAGGGGAAGGGTGCAAACGTATTTCTGAGACATGCCTGAACCTGCTGCACCTCTTAATAAGATTTAGCGAGATCAATAGGTTGATACAGTATTCTCTGGCCTTGCCAGAACAAATATTCAGAGAGGAAAGTGGGGCAAGGATGGCTGCGGGCTTTTCTTGCCTTCAGATCACCGCTGCAGAATTAGTCGAAATTTCCATTCTGAAAAAAAGATCGAGCTTAAGCTTTCAGTTGACGACAACCCAGCACATTCAGGAATTTCACACACTTGGCAGGATGATAAACTTGTAATTCCCTCTCTCTGATGCAGCATTTTCTCTTTCTAAGGGATTATTTTCATTTTCCTGGGTTTGATGTGAGCGAGCTCGGGGTCAGGCACCTTTGGCTTGAATTGTGGCTACGGTGGTAGCTCAGGGTCTGGTGTGGGCTGGGAGGGTTAAACACTAGAAAGGGTGGGTGTTCCCCAAAATGTCCAGGAGACCTCCAGTGCCAAAGCTATCCTGCCGCTGCTACAGCAATTCAAAGATGAATTCCACCCAGAAAGCAACATTCTTCTTGGATTCTTAGCAATGTTCTTTGTCGAGCGTATACACTTGGAAAACACGTTCCAAAATATTTACTTTCAAATATTTTAAACTATACTATAGTGTCTAACAAAAAAAGCTAAATTTATCCCTTCGTGGTTGTTTTGCAGTACAGACTGACTCAGAGACTGCTGGTACAAGTTGAGTCTGCATGGCTGCTGGGTTGTGTTTTACGGAGACTTAGCTCTTACCTGCTCTGTGTGCTCCTGCTGGAGATAGAGACGTTATTAGCGATTGCTGCAAATGCTTTTTTTCAAATGCATTTCATTAAAATCATTTTAGACACAATAAATGAGGTAATTTACATGACATTTGAGTAAGAAACCTCCAGTTTTGGAGTCTGGTAGAAGACAGGACTAAAGGAGGGTGTTGCTGGTGTAGCACCTTTGTTATTATCATCAGTACTTATGGGCTGGCTTGTGACAAGCAGATTTTTAACCTGGAAAATAGAGGATCAGCCCCAGAGAGAGCAACGCCTCCGCCTTTCCCAGGAGCCCACTGCTGCGTTGCCTCCCAAGCCCCTTGCTCCGTGCTTCTGACCTAGTAGAAATAATTGCTCTCACTGGAGAATACAGTGGCTTTCAAAGCATGCTGGAAAGCGTAGGGCTGGAAATGCTGGGAAAAAGTACATCGTTTACCCTAATGCTACTGGCTTTAATATAGAGATATGATAATTTGACCAATCACATTCATTCTGACAGCGGATGCATTTTGTCAAGCTAAAAGAAATAGTCATAAAAATATGCCTGGCACTTCATTGTCAGCCAAATAAAACATCTACACTAGAGAAGATTAAAAAACGGAGAGTAGTAAGAGCGAGGCCCAAAAAGCATGAACCCTCTGCTAATAGCAGGAGTGATCTGCTTTGCTGGAAGTCGGTTGAGGTGGCGTTTGCTCGAACACGCAGTCTCTGTGCACTTGTTAGGGTATTATTTGCACTACCTGCCAATACCGTCGCGCTGTGCGAGGCCATGACCCACACCTGATTCAGCCTCCTGGCAGAAAATCAGTGAAACTTCATTTTTTTTTCATGAGTTGGAGCCCACACCTGTAAGCGATCAAAAGAGAAAACCCAATCCAGGCACTGCTGCCCAAAACTGAGATCTGAATCTCAACCCATCCGCAGTCTGCGGTTTCAGTCCCTTCTACGTTTGCTGTAACAAAAACTGTTCGGAAAAAAAGAACAAATAAGCTTGTTAAGAGAGATGTCTGGGGTCACTGCACGAGCTGTCACACTTAGTTAGCTCCAACATGTTACTGCAAGGCTTATTTATGGTCCAGCATGGACCAGTCTGGAGGCCGGGGCAAGGTACTTTGCAAGGAGCGATGGATCCTTCCATTTTTTTCTTGTACCTAAATCCAGATGAAGTTCATCAGAACTTTAAAAAACACAGCTAACAAAGGAAGAAACAGATAGAGGAAAAATCTAAAGTAGAAACTTCGCTTTTGAAAAGGATATAATACAGAGAAATCAGTATATTGCCTACCACTGTTAGAGACCATTTTCTGGCCAAGGGCTGAGTCAGCATCAAATTAGCATGGTAAGACCATGCAGGGGCTCATGCCCATAGAGGTGTCAGGGCTTTTATCCCACCACCCCTTTTCCAGTTCATCCTTTCCCAGCTGGAACCGGTCTTTTTCAGAGTGGAGCTCAGAGGAAGAGCCTGATGGCTCCCCCATGATGACCCACTGGTCCCCGGGGCGGTGGGACAGAAAGCAGCCTCACGGCTTCTGCCTTCCATGATGAAAGCAACATCCAGGGAGCTGGCAATGGAAAGCAGAGCAGAAATCCATGATTTCTCTAGTGCTCTCACATCTTCTACCTTTCACTCAGCTTTATGAAGATGTCGCATTTCTTTCCTTTTATTTGCTCCTCTGGATTATCCCACGTCCCACCACTGCTCCTGTCTCCAGTTGCCATCTGTGAGCAAGCTACATTCTCAGCCTCCTTATTAATTTGTGTCATTTCTCGAAAACAGCACAATCGTATACTCACGGTAAGCATTTCATTCTGATTCAGGAGAGCTTAAAATGCCTCCATGTGTGCCTGCCTGCACCAGCCGAGTGTCACCAGACCACAGCCCTGGCTGCTTCTTATGGCTTGCGTGAAAAAGCCTCTGCCTGGCGCTCCCCATGAGCCACAGGCCCTTCACACGCACCCAAGCTATGCCTGATTTTTCACTGTTTGTATTTTTTTCTCCCCCACATATGGTAACAGTTTGTCATGAAAAAAACATGTCAATGACATTTTCTACAGAACAAAAAAAAAAGACATTATTTTGTTTCAGAAGTTCCCGTTTTGGAAACACAACAATGCTTTCAAATCTTTTATTTTAAAAACTTTCATTGCTCGTGTAAGTCTGAAAATATTTGGCTTTCTTTCAAATGCAATGAAAACAGTTTTTTGAAACATCCAACTTTGCAGTAAAACAGACATTCAAGTCTTTAAACAGCTCCGGCTGCAGAAGGTCCTTAGAAACACTTGGGGCAATCCATCCCAGAGACACTAAGCCACTGTTTTACCATTTCACTGGCAACACAGGGAGATTTCTGGGACATCTCTCCACCCCCCAACCATGGGGTTTGCTATGGACGTGCAAACAACTGGTCCCTCAAATACGAAACCTCTCCTACGGTGGGATCTTGGACCCCAACACCCCGTGCCCCTGGGAAATGAATGCAGGGGAAAGCTTCTCCTGAGCATACAGCCTGAAGAATCAAATGTTAGGCTGGGTTTACTGAAGGATCATTTCTGTAGCGAGGTTTCAGTCTCCGCGTACACAACGGGACATGGGACAACCTCTAAGGGAGAAGACCTCACCCCAAGACTACTCCATATTCACCTCGCTGTGATAGGTACCACCCGCTTCTGTGCCTCCTGCTCCTGAAATTCAGGTAAAATAGAGACAAAGGGGCACACTGCTGCCTTTGACACACATCCCTGTGTGCCACATCCCACTCGCGTTAACATCATTAACTTCATTTGACAAACTGCATGGAGCAACAGGCGCGGTTGTCTCGGAGCCCATTCGCTCCGTACGGTGACTGCTCCCCAAACCGACAATGTGACAGAAGAACTGTGTCTAATTAACACTTCCTTAATACCTCAACAAATAACAAACCTGCTGTTGGGAAAAATAGTTTCACACTTCCTTATCAAATTAGGGCAAAATCACTCCTAATGAGCTAAAATCAATTAGCGCGATACCAAAATGAATATATTTATGCTGTCAGCAAGCGCTATTTGCATAACAGTTTGCAAGGGCAGGGAAGATGCTTTAGCTTCTCAGCTCTGCTAATGAGGAGCTGCTGCGGGAAGGTCCTGCCAGAGTGAAAATTGTTCTATGCAACCTCCGTGCAACACCAGCTGGAACCCAGGGCCAGAAGCATCACAGGGAATCGCACAGGATCTTGTTCTCCAAAAAACCCAAAAGCCCAGGTAAATGGGGTCCAGGGGCGCGTCCTCTCTGCAGCCCCGGGAGGAACGGGGATGTCCCTGCTGCTCCTCTCTGCCATCGCGGCGTGCACCGCCCACGCCGGTGACCGGGGTGAGCTTTCTGGCACCACCAGCACCTTCCCCATGTGGCGCGGTGCTGACGGGGGATCGGGTTCTTCCTTCATTTTCCCAGAGAGATAAACGCCTCTTCAATGCCTCTTCTGCCCACGCAGGGAAAAATAAACAGCTGAAAGTGGCACACAACAAGGCAAAAAAGCCTTTATGAAAACCATCCTTAGTTTCCTGTTGTTAAAACCTTTAATCGAATTAGAGGACTGGTGCACGAACAAATGGCACGGAGATAGACAGCAATTGGTTTTAATCATGTTTATTTTTTCATAGCTACTTGAAACATCTTGTTGCAGTTCCGGCGTACACAAATCTATTCTTGACCTTGGAGTTAATTCCTTCGAAGCCGTGCTTGTGACTAATGCGTGCGTGCCCGTCTCTTTGTCTCCCTGTCTCAATGCCATTATAGTCATGCACGTATAAATACATATGTAAGAGGAAGAATGACACAATGTGGACTGAAATAATTGCATGTAAACTGGTGCAGCTGAAGTCTTTACTAAGAGACTTGTAGCAAATTATGTCATCTAATTCTGAATTTAGGCTATCATAAAACAACTCCACATCCTGTGGCTTTCCCTGTCAGAAGAAAGGATGCACGAGTGGAACATGGGCTCACACAAATAAATGCAAAGAGAGAAAATGCAGGGAGGGACCAGGAGGAGAGTAAGAGTGAGCATGTTTTAGGAGGGGAAGCTGAAAGGTGATGGCACGCCTGGCTGGGAAGGGCAGGGGTGGGGAAGGGACATGGTGCACGAACCCATCAGCAGCAGAGACAGCAGGGGATGGTGCCGCTTCTCCTCGCAGAGACTTTACAAGGACTGAGTTGCTCTAAGTCCTTCTGGGCTGCTGCTGAAAGACCTCGGGAAGGATACGGTGGGAGGTGGATCAGACCCGCTCCGGTCAGCTCTCTGCAAGAACGGGCACGGGGGAGGTCTGATGCAACAAGCATTTGGAAGGGAAGAATCACATTCGCCTCGAGTTCCTCTTAGCATACACACGCACATGTTAACAGCTACGAGATCTGCTTGTTTTTCAACACATTTTCTTCTTTAAAATAGAAATGGTCAGTTCTATAGCTTGTGAAAATTTAGTCAATACCAGACAGGCTATTTTCCCCATACAATAAAAACAAATTTTTCAACATGTGGGCAAGGCGATGCCCTGTGATGATCCTGAGCTTTTCATACTCTCAGTATATTTTCCTAGGATAAAAATATTGATATTCATACAAATCCATTACGCAGTCTGTTTCCCGCACTTCTAGAATCACTCTTCATTACTGGTTTCATTTTACCTGTCTATTAAAAAGGTGTGTGGATTGGGGAGCATTTTAATCTCAAAAAACTGAAGCGAACACTTATTTAATGTTGCTGGAAAACATTTGTAGTGAATATGAAAAGTAATCCAGGCTCTTAGCAGGGGACATATCTGCATGGGCAGCTTTGGGAAGACATGGGGATTCAGCCCATTTTACTGAATCCACACCTAGAACAGAATTATTGACTGGGTCAGGGTAAAGCCTCTGGCTGCTGCCGGGTGCTGGTGGGTCCTGCCCATCACCCCAGGCCAGGGAGCAGATCGTATATGCATATATATATATATATAATATATATATACATGTATAAAACTCAGTGTCAGCCGGAGCCCTCGTGCTTAGGTTATGGCCAAAGCGGACACAGGAATTCCTGCCCTTACAACTCTGTGTAAAGCTGTGCCCAAAGTACACAGGGGTCACCCAGGTGATTAATTGCTCATTAACGGACATGGGGCTGCAGCAATGTTTGTGAGTTGTTGTTGCAGCATCCCCCAAAAAACACATCGGAGGTCAGAGCAGAGAAATATCTCCAGGAATGTCTTCTTCTCTTCTTGAACCCCTCACATCTTTTGGGAATATACTTTTTACTCTATTTTCTGTAGTTTTCTCAGCAAACAGAGCAAAGCTTTCATCTGACCCACCGAAGGGGTTCCATGAGCGTGGCTGCGGCCGCGGGGTCTGCCCGGGGCCACGTCAGCCCCAGGCGCTCCCGGCGTGCTGGGACTGCAGCCCATCCACTTAACATAGCTTCACGCATTCCCCAGCATCGCAGATCACCTCCCACCGCCCCACCAGCAGGTTCAGCTGCCTCGTGGGAGCCCCACCACCGAAGGGGGCAAATCCCCTCCGCATGCAGAAAGCGCATCAGTCACGTGGGAAGCACACAGGTAATGGGCAGCATGGGATGGGTCCCTGGCTCTCACCCAGCGAACTGCAAAAAAAAACCCCACCAAGCCATAATATTTTAACTTTCTGCTCCAGATACGCTCTGCTGGGGTCTAAGGCACTAAGCATGAATCTGTTTCTTATCTTTGCTTTTTATCTGGCAGCCACGGGAAAATCATTTACTAATGCAACCAACGCACTCAGAAAAGTTTTAAACAGACTTTCTGGCTTTCTAAGGCTTTTTAAGACGTTTTCATGTGTTAGCATCAGTGATTATTGGCATCAGAAATTTTTGGACAAAGAGGAGTGTACCTGCGGCTGGGATTTCTTGGCTAGAGCTGCACCAGAAAGCCCGGTCCATGACACATCTGGGCACTCTTGGACAAGAGTAGATAATTCCCAGACTTCTTCACAGACAAAATTTCCAGGTGGAAAAGGAGACATTATTTGCCCAAGAAAACAAAAATCGATGGTAGCTTATCGTAGCATTTTATGCAAAAAAAAAAAATTTGATGGAAACAGATCTTTCTTCAAACATCACTCCAAGGTCTGTTGAAAGCTATTTTCTATCTGAAAAAAAAATGCTCTCATATTATATCTGGGCCTAATGTATAATTTTTACATTACGAACAGGATCTTTGAAAGCTATCTAAAATAAGGTTGCAACGTAATCTCCCGGAAAGGATGAGAGTCTCCAAGGTCAGTGCGTAAATGAGATGAGAGCATATAAGCAGCTAATGAAGCAAGCAAATATTAGTGAGGAAGGGAAGAAAACAAATTCCTGAAGGACTGAAACCAGAGCGTTGCCCATCACGTGGGCTCTGTACAAGCAGGGAGAAGATGTGGGTACGAGGTGGATCCCGGGAGATCCCCCCCTGGAGCAAGGCATGCCTCGGTCATGGCTGTCTCCTGGGGCATCCTGGAAAACCCCGTCAGCTACTTCTCAGCACCTTTTAGACACCTTCAAAATGATTTCACTTTATACATGGAAAAATTGGCGGGGGGCAGCTCCTCAGCTTGGGCACCCACCCAGGGCTGGACTCACTTGCAGAATAAATAGCTGGAAAAGATGGTGCTGCTGGAGCCAACGTGGCATCAACAACACGGAGCAGCTCCCATGGCAGAGGCATTACCTGCCACAGTAATTAACACAGGACAAGCACGTTGTTCTGCTGTAGGTGCAGTCATTCTTCAAATGAGCAATTAATACAGGCACATTAACGTGTATCACGTGTAATTCCTCACCTATCAGCGCCTGAGGGGAGCACACGAGCCTGGTTTACAAGGAGGTGCTACACAGACACCACGTGGTGGGCTGTGAAGAATAGATTTTTTTTAGATTTTTCAATCTTTAAATATTTCTCCAAGGCAATGAAAAGACCCCTGCAGAACCAAATCCCCCGTGCATCACACCCTCGTGGTGTGTGAGGGATACAGGACGCCTGCTGGGAGATGTTTGGCAGCTGCTGCTGCTCAAAGGCGCTCTGCAGAACCTCGCAGATGTTTTGCTAGATGCTTACCTAGCACTGAATGAGGACGTGCTGGAGCACACACATGCTGGGTGGGTTCACCCTGGCACTTTGCAGAAGTTTTATGCTTCAGTGTGCATTCTTTCCTCCAGGGATGCTCCAGGAGCACTCCTGGACCTGTTGCATCAGGCTTATCCTACACAGTTAATTCCACATTTATCGTCTCACATTCCAGTCGTTCTTATGATTGTCCAAAAAAAGCCGAATCCCTGGTGCTTGATGCACAAAAGTCAAATTTGATCATCAGATTTTGAAGCTCAGGTTTGGATCAACATCTCGCTGTGAGTCTGTGAAGTACAACAGCAGCTGTGGCTACAGTGGGAGGGGACCATGGGCTCACAAAGTGGCCAGAAATTAATCTGATGTGACTAGTCTCAGCCCTAGAGGGTAGCAGGAGGAAAACCAAACACCATTGCAGCTCTACACCCCAATCATCTCAGTTATAGGGGGAAGGCTGTTTTTCTTGCCAGCTCAGAAGGAAAAATGGGGCAGTACAAACGCCACAGCCAAAAGCAGGAGGACATGGAGAGCCCAAGTCAGAAGCCAAGTCACAGTAACGAACTTAGATGTTTAATACTACCCAGTAAAATCTCCTTGCTGTCACAATAGCCTCAGAGAGGTGTTGCATTGTTTGTACTGATGCACATTCAGCATGAGACCAACAGAACAAAGCAAAATGTTTCTTTTGACGAGCTTTCTGTTTTCCAGCCTCTTGGGAAAGACATCAACAAAAGTTCCTTTAAGACATTGAGATCCCTGCATCACATTGAAATGTCATGGACTACCAGAAGACAAATATATCTTTTGTGCAATTTAAATGGCAATCAGGGAGCTATTTTTTCTGATTAATATACAGAAAGTTGGCGGTCACAGCAGGGGACTGATGAGGCTAATCCGTCAATGTCCTTGATAGCGGTAAGCTTGATTGCTGCAAGCCAGTGGAAGTGCATAATGACAAGGAAAGACAGTGATCAGAACCGGGCCACGCTGTCCCTTCTGCTCGAGTCATTTGGATGTTTGCACCTCAGCTGACGGTACGTGAGATACTTGGATGGGCTCTCAAGAGGGCATTGCTAATGAAATTAGGAGCAGGAGAGGATATCTACGTTCATGAGAGATCAGATGCAGGACAGAATCATGAGAGATGAAATTTAGGATACCTGTGTGTCTTTGGTAAGGGTTCTCCATATGAACAGAGAAGCAGAGATGGACCAAAAGAACCTGAATGCATGAATAACTCTTAGATGAACTTGTCCTTTCAGTGTTTCTGCTGCAGGTACCTGCCATGGCCAAATAACCATAATAAAATTCATAAACAACCGCCTCCGCTGTCCTTTTATTGGGGAATTTGTACCCTCGGCAGGGAACAGGAGAGGGGGTTTGAAGGGTTGCCACTGATCACTCTTCCCTCTTACGCTCTGTGGGACCAGGTGCTGGTGGTCCCAGGAGGCTCCTGCCCAGAGCAGCCGAAGCTCTGCAGTTTGCTGGCTCAGCAACAAGCTGTCACAGGAAAGGTTAAACACCAGCTGAGGGCCAAACTTGCATTTTCTTCTCCATCCTTTGAAGCCAGGCTCATCCCTGCCTGGGTTTCTCGGTGCTCGTCAAGGTACTGACGGCGTGAGCTATGGGTGCTTAACGCGCGCAGGGAGAGCACGCTGCGGTCGCCCACTGCATCCCAGCTGAGAAACGAGAAATTTCACGGCTTATTGAACACCGTGAGCAGTCACAGCAGATAAGACACAGCCACAAATTATCTAGCTGGTTTTTTTTTTTTCAGTTGTTAAACACTGAGAAATTCCCGTCGTGCCACAGCCTCCAAAGCCGTACTTGCTTTCCTCCTCCTGAAACGCAGCCGGCTCGGTGCTCTGAGCTGAGTTAAACACCAAACCCCCCCCCGTGCCCACAGAGAGGGCTGCAGCACAGCCCTCCACCTCCCGGAGCTCTCCTCACCTTCTCCAAGCCAAGGACCTCCTTGCGCTGGCAGGAATTCAACAGCCCCGTGTTTGATGGCTGACCGCACACCGTCAGCGGTGGTTGTACCACTAATGGCGGTGAATTCCACCGAGGGCGGCTGGCGGAGGGTCTTCCCACTCAGTGTTTCATTTTGAAAGCTGTGCCCGTCTGCTGGGGGGCTGCTCCGGGTGCAACGCAGGGATTGGACCCGGGGTTTCCTGAAGGCAGCACTTACTGTCGCTGTAGCAGCGATACGTACGGTGGACACCTCCGCGTTGCTTCCCAGAGGGTGGAGAGAAGGAATCGTAACTAAAACAGAGCTATTCCTTATTTTCCCTCTTTCTGGTGTAAAACTTTCCTTGATGAATAACCTCAGTTCTGCTTTACCTTCGGACTCCAAAGGGTGCGGCAGCCCTGCCCAGACGATGCTCTCTTTTATGGGCTGCGGAAGCTAGCGAGGAGCAGCCGGCCTTGAACCATCTTCTCCCGGCGTTGGTGTGACTCTGCCCTCCTCCGGAGTACGTACATCAAAAGCTTCACCAAAATGCTAAGGATTATTTCCCACTATGTTAATTTTTATTATAAATGCAGAAACTCTTAGACCTAGATGATTAACTGAAATGGCTCCAGCTACATCGGATAGAACTAACTATTATTTGAAATAACACGCAGCCAGTGGTAACAACAGTGCAGCCAACACTCACGCAGTTCCAGAATCACACAGAATCACACAGAATAGTAGGGGTTGGAAGGGACCTCTGTGGGTCATCTAGTCCAACCCTCCTGCCAAAGCAGGGTCACCTACAGCAGGCTGCACAGGACCTTGTCCAGGCGGGGCTGGAATATCTCCAGAGAAGGAGACTCCACA
>Ga0065711_1036613_pt1 | contig 20800 bp, 16 predicted proteins | sample Hoacrofraction12_FD_59098 | JGI IMG/M metagenome (GOLD analysis project Ga0065711, IMG submission 59098) | Hoatzin crop microbial communities from Cojedes, Venezuela - Epithelial fraction 12 v2 (version 2) | ecosystem: Host-associated > Birds > Digestive system > Esophagus > Crop | place...
CCCCCCCCCCAGCCTTCTCCAGGCGGAACAGTCCCAGCTCTGTTAGCCTTGCCTCATATGTGAGGTGCTTCAGTCCCATCATAAGCTTCGTGGCCCTTTGCTGGACTCTCTCCAGTATGTCCGTGTCTCTCTTGTACTTGGGAGCCCAGCACTGGGCATAGTACTGCACGTGTGGCCTCACTAGTGCTGAATAAAGGGGAAGGATCACCTCTCTCGACCTGCTGGCAAGAGTTTACCTAATGCACCCCAGGGGTCATTACCCTTCTTTGTGTCAAGGGCGCATTGCTGCCTTGTCTAAGCTTTGACTGCTTTGAATTTTATTAGGAAGCATGGAGCTCACCAGATTTGCAGAAACTGGGAAACACTAAATATGAGCACACTGGGGAGATCTTCCAGAAAATTCTGTGAGTTTATTCACAGAATCACAGAATGGTAGGGTTTAGAAGGGACTTCTGTGGATCATGTATTCCAACCCCCCTGCCAAAGCAGGGTCACCCAGAGCAGGTTGCACAGGACCTTGTCCAGGAGAGGTCTGAATATTTCCAGAGAAGGAGAATCCACAACCTCTCTGGGCAACCTTTTCCAGTGCTCTGTCACCCTCAGAGTGGAGAAGTTCTTCTTCATGTTCAGCTGGAACTTCCTATGGTTGAGTTTGTGCCCATTGCCCCTTGTCATGTCGCTGGGCACCACTAGAAAGTAGGTCTGGCCCCAATTGTCATCACTATTATTGTCAACATACATTTTTCAGTGTCGATTATGTGTGATTTTAGTATGTGTCTTGAACTTGTTTTTGAGATAAAGAGCTAAATGCAGTCTGTAATGACTGATTTGTGCTCTGTAAGTGTATGCAAATTGTAAGCCAATTGATTGGCTTACAATTTGGTGCTCAAACCTGTGACTTCCTTTCCATGACTGGTATTTTTAAATGCACCTTTGCAGTGAGGGTGTTTATGAACATCTAAATCAGAGGGTGGTTTAGATACAAGCAGGTGTTTATCCATCACTGCTGCCTTCTAACAACTGTGTATATGCATAGTACCATCTCTTGGTCAAATTTGCAACTGCAGGTAGTATTTGCTACGTAGGATGCACTTTGTAAACTGTGAACAGGGAACTCCTTATCGTCCCTTTGTATCTTTCATTATACCGAAATGGGCTAAAAAGGCCCATTGAAATGGTTGACACACAAAAGAGACTTCTATATGCAGTGCTCAAGTGCTTGTACTGGCATTACATCTGGTGAGAATCTGCGATCCTAAATTAGATACCTGAGTTTTTCCATCCAAAATTTGAGAAAGACAGGGGAATTGGCCACTACAGAGGTCAAAACATTCAGCAGAAGTGCTGAGATTTCCTATTTGTGAATCACCTTTCTTTCTGTCTGGAATATGGGTTTCTTATATGTTCGTTTTCTTTCAGTCATCAGTTGTTTCATCTGTTTTAGTTTAAATGCCATCCATGTCTGATCCAGCACTTATGTTTGGTAAAGGCACACCCAAAACACTGTCGGCATTACTGATGGTAATGAAATGGTGCAGCCATTTCTGTATATTGCAATTGCAACTGCACTGTCAAAAAGTTGAGTTTGGATTGGTTCAGCTATTTTCCTGTACTCAGCCAGCAATTTGCATGTCTCTGTGCAGGCACTCTGAACTTTTAGACATGTTGATAGGTATTTGTAATATGTACATACAAGTATGTGTGTTCCTTATATTTTGGTAGTTAAAACACAAACACTTTGGAGTTGTATTTCTTCCGCGCACTCAGCATAACTGTATTTGGAGTTGTGCGCAAAGGTTCTCCTCTCTTCCTGGTTGCCTAGCTTCAGTACAACACTGTCTGTTGATAGTGGTATGTTCTGTGTCAGGAAGTGGGCAAATGGACAATCCTTCAGATACAATGACAGGTAGGTCTACCATATGGGTCCTCCAAAAATGTTGCCTCCAGCAAAGAAGATCAGACATTTCAGAAAAATTGTATTTTTTTTAGTCTGAACTGTAAAAGGCAAATTCGGTAACCTTTTGACTTACTTTGTCTTGCAGATTTGTTTTAAGGGTGGTGCTTTCATATGCTTTCCACATAGCTATTACTTACATGTGTCTGGCTCCAAAAAGAGAAAGTCTTTTCAACAGGAACAGCATTCATTATGACAGCCTTTTGAAAAGACTAGGTCTGCTTTTCCCTGCAAAATCCATGTCTCTTGTACGTCATTCTCCCTGATCTCTCCAGTCACAAAGTCAGCTTGGTATCAGGTTTATTTTTCAACTTCCTTTTATTCAAGAAGTCAAAGTGTGTGAGCTGTCCTTTATTATCATATGCATTCCAGTCCATTGTCCTGTACAGTGGCTAGCTATGAATATAATTTTCTCATGCATTTAACACACATTAGTCATGCTTCTGATATGTACCACTGTTTATAAAACTACAGCTGTAATAGACTAGCGTTCTGCTTATGCTTATTTCAACCTCTGAACTTGAGGCTGCAATATTGTTAACATTGTGTGCACAAGATCCATGAAATCAACCAAGTGAATTCCCATCTTCATTGTAAGGATTCGGTAAGAATTAGCATTCACTCACTCACAATTAACCATGTTGAAACTTATTCTTGTCTCTAAAATGCAACAGAAGCATAAGAAAGTACAGCTTGTTAGACTTGATCAGAATGGAGGTTCATCCAATCTAATCTGGTCTCTGACAGTACACAATGCCAGATGCCTCAGAAGAATGTGCATGAGCTTCACCCCAGCAAGTGAGGCATCGTCTCGTAGTTGATGACTTTCAAGACTGAGTATGTCATTATATGCAAGGTTTAATATCACTCTGAGCGTTCTTGTTAATGATAAATTTGCTTTGTAGTAGTCCCCTCCTGTCTACTTTGCAGTCTAACATGTCATTAGTGGGAATCAGAAACACAAGGTGCTGTGATCTCAGCTGAGCTGTCTGTTTATGCTGAGCTCTCCTTCTGCCCTTGATATGGCTGATGTAACACCCTGCATGATGACTGACTAGAAATTCCTTTCCTACTGGGCATTTACCAAGCTGAATTTCACTGTTTGTTACATTGTCATCTATTTCACCTTGTTTGGGACCCTCTGAAGTTCCTCATAGTTTTTTAGTCCTCAGTAATTTAAATGGCTTTATGTCATGAGCAGATTTTGTACCCTTTTTCCACTCACTTCTTGCATTGCTTCTGAAAAACTTCATCCAGGCCTAGGCAAGTGTTGTCACTGTTCTGTATCTACTGCATCCTTGACATGCTCATGGAAATCTAAAGGAAAAGTGATACATAAAATCCTTGAAAGTATCCATCCTGCCTGGATGTTACTGTGTTATTTATCTTTGTAGTGCTTGGGGATTCTCGTTATTTTACACGTCCAAACATAAATCTGTAAAAATCTTTATCATCCTTATTACCTATAAAAGCAGGAGCTTAAAATGTTGCGTGACCATCTTTAACAACTGGGTCTTTTTTTGAATGTAGTAATCAAAAAATACATACCTCTAAGTTTCCCTTCTGCTGTTTCTACATTTCCAGCCCTGACATGGCACATCCATGAATTAGATGTGAAATTTCCTTTTTGGTGGAGTTTATTCTTTCTTTAGAACAACAAGAAATGCTTACACTGAGCCTTTTGCTTTGTCTTTTGTGGTGAGCAGTACCCTCCACTTTCAGTACACAAGTAATAGATAGCAAGTAGTAAAGCAATGCAGCTTTGGTGACAGAACCAAGTGATTTGAAACCACCTACTTTGGCTATTTCTGTTTGTTTTTAATCTGTAAAAGATTACTAATTTAATTGACTGCCTGAGTCAAGGCTCTAGAAAGTTAGATCAGGAGAACAGAATGGTGGGGGGAAACATTCATCACCCTGGAGACTGATTTCAATGTCTTTCAAGACCAATTCATAGTATGAATATGTTGTATAAGCTAGTGCTCACTTGATTTTTTTGAGTGATCAGAACGGAATGAGGGCTGCGTCAGCCTCTAGGGCATGCTCAAATTTAAACTGCATATTTATAAAGAAAAATACTGATAATTACCTGTATTTTACTCCACCAACTCCCACTGACTTCTGACTAAGGGCTGTGTAAAGATTGTAGGTTTGGCAAAAGCTATTTAAATCCTTCCTTGGTGTCCTGGGTTCGGCCAGGACAGGGTTAATTTTCACCGGACTCCAGGAAGGGGCCCAGCCGGGCGGGCTGGCCCCACCTGGCCAAACAGAGCCGGGTATTCCATACCGCGTGCCGTCACGTGGGTTCCGGTGGGGGGGGCGGCGCGGCGGGAACTCACTCGCGGCTCCGGAGCACGCAGCAGCGGCGGTTCAGGAGAGCGGCTCTCTGGGTTGTGCGGTTCGTGTTGGGTTTTCTCCTGATCTGTATCGTTGTTGTTACTGTTCCCTTCGTTTGCTGTTCTGTTAAACTGCCCTTACCCCGACCCACCAGTTTTCTGCCTGTTTCTTTCCATTCTCTTCCGCACCCCGGCGGGGGGAGGGGCGGCCGCGTGACGCTTTTGTTGCCGGCTGCAGCCAAACCATAACACTTGGACACACATTTTTCTCTGTAATAATCATTAATTGAACAGTTGTCTGATTTCTAAGGCAGGAAGAATGTGCATTTCTTGTGCATGGCACGGGCCAGATCTGTATTTTAGTCCTGAAACTGAATTGGGTGTGGTTGCTGAGGGCAGTTGATAATGCTGACACCCTGGAAAACCCAGCAACCCCAAGTGTTACAAAGCTTGGAACTTGGCACCAGCTTTAGGGCTGATTTTCCTTTGAACAGCAGTCTTCCTTTACAAACAGTTAATTAGGATGAAGTCGCTCTAAGGTCATGTGACAAACATTGTCTGAAATAATTTCCTGGATTGCATTTAAGAAGAAATGCTGAAGGAATTTCAATGGCTTGGCTGTACTACGTGTTAAATGTAATAACAGTCTGCATTCTCGCAAGATTTAATGAGAGTTTGTGGAATACTACCACTACCTCAAGGCCTTTTCTGAGGATAATGGAGGATTGTATACCCTGACTTTCCAAGATCCTGCAAGACTTAATTGATAGGTGCAAAGCTACCTATTCCCCTCTTCTTTACCTGGAGAAATCTGAATTCCTCTGTATGTGTGTGTATGTGTGTCCTTTTCAATCTTCATTCTAGTCTCTCTGGGCTGACTAGTTTTGACAAGCTTCTGCATCCCTTCTAAGTGAATGTGTGGGTGGCAAAATACTGTAATTGATGTAATAAAATAGGAGTTTACATGTTTTGAAGATTTTGTTGGCTTTAAATCAAAGAAATTTAAATGGGACTTCAGTTTAATCTGTCACAGTCAGTTTGTGTCCATGAAACATTCTTTCTGGAGGAAGTTGGGACTGCATTACTGGACAGTACTAGGTGTTGTCAGGAGTAAAAGGTCAACTTGTTTCTTTGGATCATTCAGGACTTTGCTATTTTGTTTTGTTAACTCTGCAAGGAATTAATGGACACAGTGCTGGGATTTAGATATGGGTGGCTAATGCCTTCCTCATGGAGGATGATGATGTACTTTAAGCAGCTTTGTGGATGAGGATGTGTCACTGTTAATAGTGAATTTTCATACATCCTTCTGATTATATTGTCTTGAGCCTTTTCTTCCCATCCTGTGCTTTCTGAGTACTTCTGGAAGTATTGCAAAGTATCTGCCTTTGTAAACAGAAAAATCGGTATTTTTTTCTTGTCTGCTGTATGATACCTGCATGAAAAGAAAGAGGTGGAACTTCCTCCAACATACATTAGAAGGGTAGATACAATGGTTTTGTAAGATACAGATAAAGGGCTGGGTGAAGGGTGTGGCAGCAGGCGTGAGCAAGTGACACCCTGGAAGGCAGCGCCAGTACAAAACAAAAATACATGTCATAGGCTGCTTCTTCTCAAGTGGTCTCTTAGACTAAGTTTGGCCAATTCTCCTGGTAGTACAGTGAGAAATTTCTGACCTGGAGCAAAAGAAAAAACACCCAGCCTTTCCCCCAAGCCCCCGTTCCAATTTTATCAAAATGCATAATGCCAAAATAATTAGGACCAATGCATTGACTGATTGCCTGTGTTGGTTATGGCTTCTGATCCCTACTACTGCCTGTTAGTCCTAGAATCGATTCAGACTAGTAGGGTATGAGATTACAAAGCCAGAGAGCATTGTAAAGCAGGTCCCACACACATTAATTTTCTTTTTGAGAAATTGCTCATGTTTTTGCTTAGTAAAGCCTTTGTAAACACTCCAAGGCAAGTGCTGCAGTTCCTTATGAAGAGGGTACAATCTGGGGTCCTTTGCTGTGGGCTAGTATGATAGTTCACTCAGTTTTTCCTGCAATAGATCTTCCAAATTGGCACCTTCGTCTTGTTCATCATTTGTATGCAAAATGCAATAAAAGACAACAGTCAGCCTCAGAGTTACATATAAGTCCTAAAAGCTTTTAGCTGTGCTTAAACTAGAAAAATTATAATAGAAAGTATGCAGATAATTTCTATAAACACAACAGTATAGGTATCGGTTTTGGCTTTGTCTGAAACTGTTTCTGGAGCTACTTTGCGAAACTGAGAATCTAAGTCAGCAGAGTATTGAGAAATTTACTTATTCATTACATCAGCTGCATTTTTTTTCTCTTTTTCTGCCTACGGGGAACAGGAACAGGTTTTTGCTCTCCTGTAAACTCTGTTTAACATTAACTTTTTTTAAACTTTTTTTTCTTTTTTCTGAGTTGTTGATAGCTATTTTGACATTTGTGGCTCCACCACTGCGTAGGGCCAGTTGCAGTCATGTTCTCTTAGACTCACGGAAACCAAATGCATTTTGTTCAGATGAAACCAGAATGATTTCTTGAGTTCGATGTTCTCTTTTCCTATGAATTCTTAGCATTTCTCATGTCCTAAAGGACTAACCGCCTGTAAAAATAAAAGTTCTTTATATTTTCCTTTTAGTGCTTATCAAAAAGAGTAAACTGGGGCAAAGACTTTTTCTTACCACATCTTTTAATAGAACGCTGTGTATATCTGTGCAACTACATAAGTAATATATCTCTAAAGGTTATATTCTCTTAGATAAAACTAGGAATGATACTTTTGCATACATGATTGATAGAAGAAAGAAACTTTAGCAAACGGAGATTTTATTTGTGCAACTGCACTCCTTCTGAGGACACTTGCTGTGATGTCCCTATTTCCTGAAAATATTTTGTGACTTGCATGAGAATTTCTGTGTATTCCTGCCTCTGTGGGTTTGTCATACCTGAATGCAGTGTTATCCAACAACATATTTCGTGGAAGCTGCTGTAGAATATCAATAGAATCAAATACACCTTTACATTAAAATGCCAAATTTATTATCCCAAAGCTTCTTTGGGAGAGGGTAATTTTAGAAGTGTAGCCAATTGAACAAGGTTTGGGGTTGCACCCATAGTATAGGGCCTAGAAGACATCTCTTCTGGTGTATTTTAATTGTTAAATACCCTTTTCACCACTCTCAAGAGTCAAATGCTTTTCTTTTTTTCCCTGGCAGAGCCAACTAAAGTAAGTTATAATTGAGGCTGTATGAGGAGGTCAATTTGTAAGATATGTATACATGAAAGTATGCATAGTGCTTAACTATAGTGTATCAGTGATAGAAATGTAATGTTTCGGTCTCAGTCAGGCTGGCTGTGGTAAGGATTTTCCTTTCATCTTTGGAGAAGTTTCATTCATTCATTTAGTTCATCCAGAAAGAACTCTGGGCATTTTGAGACAGTGACGCATGTGTGAGGAGTTGTGTGTGTAAAGAAATGTGTCTTAGTGTATATTTACTGTTTAATGATGTTCTGCTTCATTCTTGCTTTCAGGAACAGCTATTCCAGCCTGTTATTATTTCAGACGCTTTAGTGTTTGCCACTCCTTAGGCAAGGACATGTTTCTTTTATCTGCTTTTGTACGGTTACTCCCAATTGTTTCTTTGCCGAATGTCTCATTATAATTTATCACATGATTTAATAATGATCTGAATGGGGAAGTTGTGAATTAAAGAGTATTGTTTGATGAATAGCTTCTCATTTTTCCAGTGATAGGAGAGTTCTGCTGTAACACTGCCATATCTTATTGCTGTATTTTCCTTCTAGTAATTAGAAGAAATGATAAATTTAATTCTAGAATTTAATTATGTCAGCTGCTTGGATAGTACTTTGGTGATTACTGAATAAAACTTACACTTAGTGAATATAATTACATTATATTCAATGAAGCTTACAAATCCAGCAATTTTAAATGGTATCCCTTGGAAATCTAGCTGCTATCATTGCTACAGGCTCTAATGTTGAAAATCATCACACTTGATCGTCTCCTTCAAGTTAAATTATATAATGATTTCCACTAGTAATTCTATTCACGAAGGTCCATAAAACAGGTTAGGGAATGAAAAAGATGACACTGTCTTTACAGTATAGTGTATAGTACCTTTTTATTCATTTCTGTTCATATTACATCACTTTACTTTGGCTGAGTAGTCTGCATTTCTGTGCTGCCAGTCATAATAATGTATGAACATTGCACCAGTCTCACAAACAGAGACAAAACTGAACCGATATACAGGTTATATCACTGAGCAGGAGCCACATCAAGCATCACAAATCCCTTGATGTCTGAAAAATGGATGCAAACCAAGTCCACCTGAAGCTGCCTAGTGCCACTCTTGTAGGGAATGATTTCGAATTGGACTGTTGAGCTCTCCATGGGGGCCATTCTTGCCACACTAAAAGAAAGAACACATTTGTAAGTTCAAGCAGCTGAAATATTCTTTCTATGTACCCTGTGGAGTTCCCAAATCTAAGACAGTAAGGAAAGAAAGAGTCGGAGTAAGTGGCTGCTGTGATTGTATGCTCCTAGCACGGATGGACATGATCTTCCATGTTCACAGCCCTCACAATACTATCTTTGAAGAATTAATCAAGCTGTAATGAATGTTGTGGAACAGTTGCAGTTCTCAACCTGTGATAGAAAATTAGGGGTTGCATCATGAAGGCAAGAGGTATTGTGCACTTGAGGAATGATCAGAAAGGTTGTCTTTAAAAGAGCTCAAATCCAACTGTATGCATTACCCTCAACACTCACAGCATTTATAATACTCTAGATATACTCATGCTGTATTATGGTGTGGTAAATATAATTACCTGTTGATTTTATGTCCATAGTTAGAAATGACTCTTAGCTGTCCAACACAGGGAGACTGATAATAGCACCAGGAAACAAAGAGAGATGGGGAAAAGGGCCTCTGTGAGGAGGTACTCAACCTAAGCAATACTGGTGCTGATAAGGCAAATTAAGGTTCAAAGTCAGGATCTAGGCCTGAATTTTGTATTCAGTGTAAATGAAGCCTTAGTGATTCACAACATTATCCATCTTTTGCTATCTTTTTTTATTTGCTCTCACAGTTTCTTGGTTCCAACTCCTCCAGCATAAAGATTTTGGAGACTTTTAAAAATGTTTTAAAAATAATAACCATGGAGGGGATAGGAGAACAATTTCTTATTGGTATGTTATCAGTGGACACATTTCTAAGACATTTCATTACAGTATATGTCCTGGCTCTTTAGTAATTTAATATCTGAAAGAAAAAAGATATCGTCACTTTCTCTTGTCCTTCAAGGATTGTTTGGTTTTCCTTTTGCAAACCACAAAAAGAAGAAAGTTTTTAAATTTTTGCCTTGTATATAATTCAGTCACTAAGTACATCAATCTGAGTTACATGCTATCATTAAAAGCAGGCCATTTCTTCACTCCTTGAGCATTCTGTATTTCAAAGCTTACCAAAGGAGGTGTAAAAAGCTCCAACTAGTGTGTGGAGAGTACGGACATGATTGTATTTTGTCCAAGGCTGTTGCAAACAGAAGTCATGAGGTTGATAGAACCTTTTGAAAAAACCACTTTCATTCCAGGTTTCCCACCAAAGTGAAGGAGTTATTAGCCAGATAGCATTTACGTACTTGATTCTGAGTTGCTCTTTGAGCAGGCCACTACCTTCTGCTCTCAGCACACAGTCTGTCACCACTTCAGGCAGTGGGTTGGTAAATGTGACCTGCACATTAACAACCTTGTGTACCACTGTTGGACCAAAGACCTACAGAGAGAAAACATTCTACTGAGTGATGGCATTAGTCTCACTTCTTGCTCATGGTTTTCTCTTTTCATTCCTGTTGCAAACCACTTACCCTCTCAGGATCTCCTGGACAGGAAGGAGCCAGGAATTAGTACATGTGCATATTTTTTGGGCATCAGATTTCAGGCTTGAATCAGCCATCTACTGTGGCTGAGAAAGAACAAACTACTGTAGAATCTACCGCTTAGTCCTAACTTTTTAACTAGGTCGGTATATGGTGTTACGTATAACACAGTATATGATACTTATCATAGTGAGAACAGAATGAGAATACAAGTATTAACTTGGCACATATGACTAACTACTATAGGCAGCTTAAGTCAAATTAGCTTTAGTTAGGCTAAATGAAAGGTTTAGGATTAGAGAACGTTGGAGGTGTGAGACAGAGGTTAATTGTGGCATCTCAGGCAAACAAAAATAGAATTCCAAGTAGCAAATAAACATATTAATTACCTTATTTTGACTGAGATAAAATGGAATTGGCGTATCTGGTTATTCTGGTAGATAATATAATATTAATTAACATAATGGAGTAGTCTAGCACCCCAATTGCATTTCTCTGTTATTGACTGTATGTTTATGCAGAAGTTTCAATCAATGGAAACATAAACCCGTCTTGAAACTCCGTCACTGAATTGAAGTAATTTATTTCAGGTGCCTGCCCTACATAAGCTAACAGTGTTATCTGCATAATACAGTACGAAAAGCTTTTCACAAAGTCTCACTAGAACTTGGTATACAGAAATCGCCAGATCTACAAAAATACAAACTTTTTATTCCTGTGCGTAACCTTGCTTTTCCTTTATGCTATCGACAGAGTGTTTTGGGATAGGTAGTCTAGTGTGGAGGCTCTGAAAGACTCTGCATATTGTCATAGTCCCTCTATATTGTTATTTATATTACAGTACACAGATAGCATTTGATCCCATGTCTGACACAGCATGTGAATGTGCTGAACTGTCCAATAGCAAGTTAAGCTAGTTTACATGGATGTGGTGGGACATGCAAACCCAGAACTGTACCCAGGCAGACATAGTGCCTGGTCTTTCATGTAGATTAAGAGTTGCTTTTTACCCATTGTATAACATTTGTCGGAAGTCAGTCTTAAGCGGAAAAAAAAGCGCCTCCAGTTCTAATTATTAATCATTTGGGAAGATGTTGTAGAAGGTGAAAAGTGCCACTTTTCCTCATAAGGTCAGAGGACTTCCTTGAGTATTAGTAAGAAGGAGCCTCACAGCCCCAGGCATTGTCAGCTGGTCAGTGAAGATGTCTTTAGTAAGAATCAGGCTTCCTAAATAAAATGGAAGAGAATGATCAGACTTCCCTGACAAAAGTGGAGGCCTAGGTATGGACTAGATCTCTCTGTCTCTCACTGTCTCTCAGTTTCTCTCTGTCTGTCTGTCTCTCTCTCCCTGGAGATAATCCTACCTTGTTACCCTCATAACACTGAGAACTTTATCAGTGCCATGTCAACAAGCACTGGCAAGAATTCCATAGCACAGCTATGTCTTGGAAAGGATTCCATTTCCTTGGTGTATTTCGTTTCACTTGCATCATATGGCCTGTTACTAGAGCAGCAAGATCAAATCACCCTAAGGCATGAGTTCACTTCCCACACTCCTTCCCATGAGGAGTAGATGGGGTAAGGATTCTAGTTGCTTCTTCTCAACACTTCTTTCTAGAGACACAAAGGGGACCAGCTTTTACCTTGATGATGAGAAAAGGATCCTGAAGTACAATATCCTTCTCCACTAGAAGTGAGGCTCCCTTTTTGGTTTCACACACAGCAGTCACTAGCATCTTCCTGTCATCCATCAGAGAGTTTTTGTACTGGGAATAGGAGATCTTGAATGAAATCTCTTTCACTGAAATGGAAATAGGAACAGAATTTCCCCCACTTTTTTCTGTGTCAAGGTACCAGCTATCTGTAATGTATCTGTATTTTAAGGAGCAAGGATATATCACCCTGGGGCTGTCCATTTGTGGGTGTTGACAGCCAATAGACAGGAATGATGCCCATACGTGACTTCTGCTTACATTCACATCAAACCCTAAATGATCAGGTACAGTACAGTAGCTGGACAGTTCTGAGAATGGATATATGTGGCAAGCCCTGCTGGTAATTTTTTCATTTATCTGAAGCTGGGCATTTAATGCTCCTTCCTTGCAAAGAAGGTAGAATTGAAAAGAAGAGTTGTTTTAAACGCCCTTGCTGATGCAGCTGTTCAGCCTCTTCCTCCAAGAGGGTGCACAGCAGAGTCTCTGTGCCAGTGAGGAAGGCAATGGATCTCAGTACATTGCGAAAAAATTTTCATCTACTGCTGGAACAGTGGTAGGAGTTTCAATGTGTTGTGCTTTAAATTGAGAGGGTAGTTATATTCATCTGTGCTACACTTATAATTTTTCAGCACTGTCCCTGTGAAAGGAGGACAAAGACCATTATCTGGAGGTAGTGTAGCTCTTACTGCTGTCTGTAGTTAATGTACTACTTCTGCCAAAGACGTAGGCTTATGTTTACCCCTTTAATCTGTCTTTATACTTTGCTTATGAGGAGCTGGTAGCTGAGTAGTCTCTGGTGTATGTCTTTTAGTTGTTCTCTCTTAACAAAAAAGGTCATAATGTAGAACTAATAGTGGCTGTGCTGGGTCAGAAAAAAGGTCACACAGTATCCTTCTGACAGTGCCAAAAAGAAAATGCTCAAGATAGGGCAAATGTGTATGTTTCTCTTCCCCTGAATAGCCTTAACCTCTAACTGTTTGCAGGTCATGCACTTCTTGAGCCATTCATTATTTTTATGTGGTTTGGCCACAAACCAAAGCTATGTCTTGTCCTAAGATGTAATAAAATTAAAATTACCTTCTTCAGATCCAAGTTTAACAGACCTAGACAACTGCAAAATCTCTGCCTTTGGTTTTCTTGTGTAGAGAATGGCTGAAGCTCTCAGTTTAACCTTTATGGTCTTGAAATCTGAGGTCAAGTTCCTGAGTGCCAAGGTAAGGTGGATATCCTGGCCAATTACAGGAGATGCATCAAGGATCAGCTTCCCTGAAATACTGGGTTTTTGTGCAGGCTGTGTCATATTTTGTCTCCATGCTAGTGAAGATCGTCTTCTAGGTCTTGTAGTTTTGGGTTTTTTTCCAGTACTTCTCACACCAAGCAGCTTCAGTGCTTTTTCATACACCTGCCTTTCTTTCAAGGATCCTGCTTTGAAAGATAACATGATCAGAGATCTCATGCGTGCTGGATACAGTGCAATGGAGCCATAATTGCTCTCAGTAAATACAGTTTAGGAAAGCTGAGGAGGTCAAAGATGCACATGAGGAGAAAGTGAGGTCTAACCTAAATGCAAATTTTGACACAGAAGCAGATGACTATGCATGGCCATGAAGTGTGGAAAGTAAAACCTGCCTGTCGGCTTTGGATGGCTGTTCATGGGTACCTCTTAGAAGCTGTGAGCAGCAGAAAGCTAACTCCTGGGAGAGCTCAGTTAAGCTGGGGCAATTGCCATCTCCTCTGAAGTTAAGAAGTGTAAAAAAATCCTTTTGCAGAAACTCTCCCAAAACAACTCTCCAGAATGGCTATTGCTGCATGTCGTAACAGAAATTTTCTCACCAGCTTATCAGAACAGCTGCGACAAGGTTTTACAGAAGTAGCTTTGACTTTGTATTGAGTGCATTAGTATTTCATCAAGGGCCACAAAGGCTATATTGAATCACTGTCAGCTGACAATGAGCCCTAAGACTTTGAAAGTTCACAATTACTTTGCTCCAGAAGAAGTAAACAAATTAAGTCAGTGCTCGATCCAAGGAAGGCCTAAATTCTTCTCAATTCTGACTATCAGTGGCAAGGACAACTGTAATAAAGAATTTACCTTCTGGATATTTGTAATTAGCAGTCACATCCACACGGGAGTTGGTGCCCACTGCTTTGGTGCTGATAAATTTTCCAATCTTCTTAGTGTCAGAATAAATTCTCTCTCTTCTTTTTTTGCTATAGTGAATCCAAGTAACATAGTCAGCGTTCACTGCTGCAAACACAAATGAACTGTCATAATCCAGGTTCACATCCCCTTCCTTAATGGCTCTGGTGGAGGCAGGACCACACTGATATATGCCTATGTTAGAGAGAGGGAGAAGTTAAATGACTGCCTATTGCGATTGGAACACAAATCCTCACGCTGACAGCAAGAGGGAGAAGAGTCACTCCAAATACACGTCTGGATAAAGTGCATTGTTTCTATGTCTGTGCATTATGGCAACAACACCTCCAGAGATTCCACACCTATTTTCTATCAACAGGTAGGAGAAGCACAGAGGGGGTTGTAAGGCTAATAAGGTGTAGGGAGAGCTAACATTTCTTATGACGTGTGCTATGTGAAATGTTCTAACCCTCTAAAGCTTGCAAAGCTGAATGCTATGCTGTCTAGTGAAAGGAGAGGAGGAGAGGATGGGAGCCGAGTCAGAAGTGCAGTCAGACTTATGACATGTGAGTCATCAGTGCTGTATGTCCATTGAGAAGAGCCAGGAAGCTAAATTCGGTAAGCATAGTAGTGGGGAAAGAGAAGCAATTTATCTAGAGTTTGATGGGTTTTAAATGGCCAAATAAATTAATCTTTTGATGGAGATCATCAAACGAGATCAATGAAGTTGTGTCTGTATTAGTGAATAAAACCAGAGACAAAATGTGAACCGAAGTGCTGGCAATTGGTCATCCACACTGTTTACTTGCTAGCAAGCTGCTTAGTGTGGGGTCCCACCCCTTGTCAATGAGCGATCTTTCAGAGAGTGGCTGTGAAGAATACAGGGAATGGGACAGACCAGGGTTTGTTCCCAGCAGGCTGTGCTATTATTTTGGTCTGAGAGGGGCAGTTCAGTGCTGTGAACAAAAGCCATTTTATGTCACGTGGTTTCAGAACCAGAGAACAGCCTGGCTTCATATGGTGGGGACATCATACCGATTCCAGTGTGTCCTGTAAAATACAGAGTTATGGGGCATATTTTATTTTCTGTTGTAAACTCTTTGGTTCAACCATGTGACTATAAGCTCTAAAATCTTTACTTAGCATCTTACTAAAAGGGGTTTTAATTTGTTTTGTTGCTAAATCTGTCCAATGCAAGCCAGCAAATGTGTCGAATGCCAGCAATGTGCCCTTGCAGCAAGGAAGGCCAGCAACATCCAGGGCTGCATCAGGAAGACCATTGCCAGCAGGTCAAGGGACATGATCCTTTGCTTCTACTCAGCAGTGGTAAGACTACATCTGGAGTGCTGTGTCCAGTTCTGGGCTCCTTGTACAAGAAAGATATGGACATATGGGAGCAAGTCCTGCAGAGGGTCACAAAAATTATTAAGGGATGAGAACTGGGACTGTTCAACCTGGAGAAGGGAAGGCTTGGGGGAATCTTATCAATGTATATAAATGCCTGATGAGAGCATGTAAAGAGGACAGAATTGGCCTTTTCTCAGTGATATCCAGTGAAGGGACAAGTGGCATTGGGTACAGACTGAAACACAGAAAATTCCATTTAAACATAAGAAAAAGCTTTTTCTATGAGGGTGGTCAAACTCTGCAACAGTTTGCCCAGAGAGCTTGTGGAGTCTCCTTCCTACGAAATATTCAAAACCCAACTGGACATGGTCCTGAGAAACCTGCTGCAATTGACCCTGTGCTGAGGCAGGGGGCTGGAGTAAGCGAACTCTAAAGGTCCCTTCCAACCTTAGCTATTCTATGTCATTTTATGAATCCGTGTAATGTTAGGAGCTACGACAAGCAAGGGTGAGATAAGTGAACTTAAGATGTGCTGGCTTTTGTGGAGACAGAGGATAAAAAAAAAAAGTAAGAATTTGCATGCTGGTAGGCAATCCAGAGGCTGTCAGAAAAGCAACCTACTGCAAACTGATGTGGGTATTTCTTTTCTTGTGCACTCAAATTAATGCTACACCTACAGGGAGTAGACAGAAGATAGTTGTCCTGAAATTTCAGTAGCAATCTTCAGGAATAACAATATCTACAGCTTTTTAGTTTTACAACAGTGTTAACCTTTGCTTCTTTCCTGGGGTGTTGCATCCAGAACCTGCCATCCATCATAAAAAGAGCCCAGATCTCTTCTAATGAACCAGCTTTCATTCCAGACATGGAAATTCCTGTAAGGAGGTAGAACAGCAAATCCTTGATTTATACAATAAATTTTATATTGAAAGATTTGATACATTTCTGGTGCAACGCAAGAAATAACTCGAGCGAATGAAAACTCCTCTGTGGAGACACCAGCTGCTGACTCCTTTCCTGAGTACCTCTTTCCCCTTCTTTGCCAGATTTTTGTGTTCAGATCTCTGAGAAAAGTTGGGATGTTATGAAAAAAATAATGCTAAAGGGAAAATAATTCATTGCAGAGTCAAATATTCAATTCTGGACATTCCAGAACACCATACTGTACAGCCAAAGGTCTCCTGCACACATTGCTATCTGCTGCAATTTAATTCACAGTTTCTTGCTACTTCATGTCACCCTTGTCCTGTTCAGTCCACATAGTATAGGGTGCTTGATGACTGAAACACTGATGCATGCAGGACAATGCACATGTACAGTGTGATAATTTCTGTGCACTTGTTTGCCAAAAGCATAATTTTTAACAGCTTCTCTGAGGTGAAAGAAACAGCATGCTCTTCCCAAGAGATGGGGTGGATTTTTTCTCAGCTGCATTAAACAGATTATCTTTCCTTTAGTAACCTCTCAATATTGTGCAGGGGATGTATAATGGTAATCATGAAAAACTGAGACAATCAACAGCATGTAGTGCAGAAGCTGGGTCTGAGACTTACGGGCTTCTGAGAGTGCTCTGCTCTAAGAATTGAGGGACAAGCTGATACCGTTTTGGGGCAAGAAGTTAATCACTCTTCAACTTTTTTGGGAAAAATTAAAATTTTGCTACAGTAGAGACAAAATTAGCAGTTCTATTTTCAAATTATATGTTGAATAACAATGGTACAAAATATCTCCTCTGTTAATTATTCAGAATGATGAAACTTACTACATATTGCATTTTTAAACACTCTCTGTTGATCCCTTGGTATGGGGTTTTATATCACTGGGAGCATGAGATTGGGCTTTTTTCAGGGACATGATTCTAGATCTTATAATTAGAGGAGAATATAATGGAAGAAATAGTAAGAAAAAAATTATGTTTACCACACACTGTCTTCAGTCAAATGCACGGTCTTTCCAGAAATGTCAATGTACTTATCAATACTCAGATTTATATTCCTGTCATGGGCAGAGTTGAAGTTTGTAATAACACGAGTAGGTATTCCCAAGGATCTCAGAACTGCAATATAGAGTACCATAAAAGTGCTGTAAGCCTATTTTACAGACATTTAGAAAGTATTTTTCTGTTTTTCATGGCAAAGCAGTCTGGCATATATGTTTTCTATACAGAAACTAACCCTCAGAAACTTCCCTCAGATATGATACATCACAGTCATTGTTCACAACTGCTTAGAAGACAGTGCCTCTCACATGACATGCTTAGCTGCCATGTTCTTTTGAGGAAGAGTTAGATTCACCCATTTGTTTTAATCTTTCATTCTTCATCCTGTTCTCTCTCCCATTTTCTCCTTGTGTTTGTTTCACTGTTACCTCCTTCTTTTTCCTCTTCCTCTCCGAGACATACGTCTCGATTGCATTATTTTTCCTTTGTGTTTTCCCCAACGTGACTCTTGTCTCTCAGAGCAGCTCTGAATGGAAACTATTGGGATGAAATGCTTTTCCTGACTTGCAGCTCCCTTTGCAAGTCCTCGGAATTGCGATTTGTTTTTGTGCCACCAGTAGGTAAGACACAACAGTAGAAAACTGGCATTGTCAGGAAACAGACTTAAAAGAGCACTGGTTTTCTTTGAATCCTAGCTTTGAAACAGGAAACTTTGCTGTTTTCACCTGCCAGTCTGGCAAACTGCTTTGCAATTTGGTTTGATGACTCGCAAAACTGGGATGCAGTATTACAGCCTACGACTGTTTAAAATAGAAGAAAATAACCCTTCATGTGTGGAGAGCATAAGTTCTTCACTCTCTCTGTCAAAGCTGAAACTGCAGTTAAACTTTAACACTACAGAAATTCCATTAAGCTTCCTTTCTGATAGCATTCTTCATCCCTCCTTTTATACCTGTGCACATTACTCCTGCAAAGACCCAGCACTGGCCATACCGGACAGGTTTGTATCTCCCTCTGTACCACTTTCGAAGGATGGTCACACTTCCACTCCACTGCAGGGGGTTGGTTCCTGAGTAGTACTCTCCATTCCACTTCCCTTCCACTACTCCTTTTTCGTCATTGCTGTTAACCTGAAAGAGTCCTTCTCATGAGAGGATTAAAATATCTACAGAAAACGGGAGAGAGGGAAATAGGCAGAAGTGACCCTGTTTGTACCACTGTTCTCATTGGCTGAGTGATGGGACATAGGTAGTAGGAGCCAATAGGGAAATACCAGTGAAGTATCCCAAAGGAATTAAGGGATGTTCCTCTAAGAAGGTGACATGGCCAACAGCCCAGCCGAAGTGCCTCTACACCAATGCCTGCAGCATGGACAACAAACAGGAGCTGGAAGCCACCATGCTGCTAGAATGTTAAGACCTAGTTACTATGACTGAAACTTGGTGGGATGAATCTCATGACTGGAGTGTGGCTATTGATGGCTACCAACTGTTCAGAAGGGACAGGCCAGGCAGGATGGGTGGAGGTGTTGCCCTCTACATGAAGAAATGGATAGAGTGTGAAGAGCTGTCTCTGAAGGGTAGCCACAATCAGGTAGAAAGCTTATGGGTAAGAATTAGGGATCAAGGCAACAAAGGGAACCTTGTGGCTGGTGTCTACTACAGGTGGCCTGATCAATGGGAGCTTATTGATGAAGCCTTCTTACTCCATCTACAGGAGGTATCGTGCTCATAGGCTCTCATGCTGCTGGGAGACTTCAGCCCCCCAACATCTGCTGGAAAAGTAGCACAGTGAGCTGTAGGCAGTCCAGGAGACTCCTGGAGTGCATAGACAATAACTTCTTAAGCCAGATAATAGACAGCCCTACAAGAGGGGACGTGATATTGGACCAAATGGTCACCAATGCAAGTGAGCTAATTGGTCACATCAAGACTGGAGGCAGCCTGGGCTGCAGTGATCATGTACTGGTGGAGTTTGCAGTCCTGAGGGATGTGGGTCAGGCAAAGAGTAAAGTCAGGACCCTGAATTTTAGGAAAGCAAAATTCCATCTCTTCAAGGAATTAGTCAACAGGATCCCCTGGGAAACTACCTTCAGGTACGAGGGAGCAGAACAGAGCTGGCAGATCTTTAAGTACGCTTTGCATAGAGTGCAAGAGCTCTCGATCCCTAGGTGTAAGAAATCAGACAAGGAAGGCAAGAGACCTGCATGGTTGAGTCGAGACTGGCTGGTCAAACTAAAGGGCAAGAAGGAAATGTACAGGCAGTGGAAGCAGGAACAGGTATCTTTGGGAGAGTGTAGGGATGCTGCCCAGTTGTGCAGGGATGGTGTCAGGAAGGCCAAGGCGTAGATGGAGCTGAACTTGGCAGGGAATGCTAAGAATAATAAGAAGGGCTTCTGCAGGTACATCAGCCAGAAAAGAAAGGTCAAAGAAAGTGTACACCCCCGATGAGCAAGACTGGCAAACTGGTAACAACGGATGAGGAGAAGGCTGAGGTACTCAACAACTTTTTTTTTGCCCCAGTCTTCACTGCCAGCCTCTCTTCCCACACCTCTCAAGTGGATGCACCACAAGGCAGGGACTGGGGGAGCTAAGTCCCTCCCACTGTAAGAGAAGATCAGGTTCATGACCACCTGAGGAACCTGAACACACAAAAGTCTATGGGACCTGGTGAGATGCATTCCAGAGTCCTGAGGGAACTGGCTGACGTAGTTGCCAAGCCACACTCCATCATATTTAAAAAGTTATGGCAGTCAGGTGAAGTCCCTGGTAAGTGGAAAAAAGGAAACATTGCACCCATTTTTAAAAAGGGTAGAAAGGAGGACCCTAGGAACTACCAACCTGTCAGCCTCCCCTCTGTACCTGGGAAGATCACGGAACAGATCCTCCTAGAAGCTATGCTAAAGCACAGGGAGGACAGGGAGGTGATTCAAGACAGCCAGCATAAGGGCAAGTCCTGCCTACCCATCCTAGTGGCCTTCTATGATGGAGTGACTACCCCAGTGGACAAGGGAAGAGCTATGGATGTCATCTATCTGGACTTCTGTAAGGCTTTTGATAGGGAGATCCTGTAACTATTTGTTGAAGGAAATGCGTACAGGCCTCACTGAACAAATCCCCATTCAGTGAAGAGTACTAAATACACGCATTAAATGCGGCCATAGCAACACTGGTTTTCCAAAAGTTCTCATGCTTTTCTTGGTGTCTGAACAACTTAGCAAATTATGTCAGAACAGACACAGGCTTTCCAAATTAGTGAAAAGATCTAATGGACTGAAAATCTGTTAGGAAAGTACACCTGAGATTCAATGTTCCCCAAAAGTTCTTGGAAACATTCCTTCAGATGTGAGCAAACTTTTAAGAAGGTAAATTAAACTTTTGGGGTATTTTTCCTTGAGAATAAATCTCCATTTTACCTCGTCTGTAGTTGTGTCCCCCCCCCCCCCCCC
>Ga0065711_1036612_pt1 | contig 20799 bp, 8 predicted proteins | sample Hoacrofraction12_FD_59098 | JGI IMG/M metagenome (GOLD analysis project Ga0065711, IMG submission 59098) | Hoatzin crop microbial communities from Cojedes, Venezuela - Epithelial fraction 12 v2 (version 2) | ecosystem: Host-associated > Birds > Digestive system > Esophagus > Crop | place...
TCCTTCCTTCCTTCCTTCCTTCCTTCCTTCCTTCCTTCCTTCCTTCCTTCCTTCCTTCCACAGTAAACAATAACCTTGAGTTTAGTTAGCTAAAACAATTAATCGTTACAATTAACCAATCTGTGATTTACTTCCAAATGCGAGAATATGAAGTTGAAGAAGCTCAGCACTATGCTGTCAGGGAAGAGAGTGGTCCTGCCTTCTCCAGCCGGCTTTTCCTACCAGCTCAAAGATCTGATTCTTGTTTTTTTTTCTTTTTGGTAAATTTTCATTCAGATATTTCCTTAGTCTATCTCACTGCATGACTATGTAAGTGTTAACAACAGTGGAGGTGAAGCAGAAGAAAGCAATGTCCAACAGAGTGATATTAAAGATATCGGAACTTAGCATTTCGGATGATGCACAGATAGTCCTAAATCAAAGTGACAACATTACCAAACCTCATTACCGTCAAGAAATTAACTTAAGCATGCACACACAAGCTTTGCGGAATATGTCATAAAAAAAGTCTTTTTGAGATTCAGAGATTGAAGCTGTAGCCTCTAGATATGGTCAGTTCCATGGAACTAAACCAGAACGAACAGCACTCAAATTAAACTGTTTTCCAGCTTCTGATGAATTTTTGTCTCAGTTTCCAGTTTTTGGACCCTTCTACCTCACTTCTCTATTTTTTAAAGCTATACCTTAAATCCAAAATCTTTTTAACTGCAGAACTTCGATGCTTTATATACTGTGTATATGAATAGTGTGTTGCTATTTCTACGTCACTGTAGAGCAGTTCTTGCAAGTGATCTTTCTGGCTAATGTTGTTTTCTCTCTCAAAAACTGCACAGGTAATGTTTTTAAGCTCACTTATGATAAATACTTAGTGTGTATAATTAAAAAAGAAGTTTTGAGAAACAAACTATATCACAAACTGTTTTTAGGATTTCGAAACTGTCTCTGTTTACTAGATCAAAACAAAATTAATCCAGAGTTTCTCTACAGTTTGAAAGCAACACTAAATTAAATGCTATCTTCTCTATCATGCTGCCAGTTCCTCTAAGAAATACAGCATGAGAAATAAGATGCCACAGCAACTCTCTTGCACTTTAATTTCTGCAAGGCTTCTAGCATTTGTTTCTCTGCAACCTAGGATTTCTTTAGCACAGTAAGAAGCACCAAGAAGATTTTTAAGAGGGCAAAAGAATAATTTATAATGTGCTACTTGACCCATTCCTCAACTAATAAGATCAATTCTACCCTCTGTGATACCTGAATGTCATGGGGAGTTAATCATCACAGCTTTCGGTCTTTAGGCAGTTCCCATCAGGCTTACTGCACCATGGGTTCCCTGAACCTAATATCTCTTCTCAAATTCATATGGTTCATCCTCTACATGTCATGCCGCTAAATTATTTCTTTGGGCTTTGTAGTGATGCATCACACACTCCACAGGGCCCAACATTGAGTGAATTAACATATTAGGAGTTTAGAGAAATTCAGATATTCAAAGGACATTTTAAACATCAATTTTGTCCATTAATGTGACTGGGAATTTGTAATCAGCTAGACTAGACAGTTTCCAGGTAAATAAATATCTATTTTTTTAAATTTTCTGAAACCAGAATCAGAACTTCTATGTCACTTTTTAAAAAAAAATCAAAATCTTGTGCTAGATTTGTGTCATTGCGCTTAGAATATCTACAGTTCCCCTGAGTGCTCCCCAGTTCAGCCTTTTCCAGCAGTATTTATTGGCTCCCATTGCTTGTGAGTGAGCACTGGCTGGTGCCAATGAGGTTTGACTAAGCAAGGTCACTGCAGGGACAGTACATGTCATACACAGGTTGGAAATGAACCTCTTTAAAATTCAGCTCTTTTTGTCAGACAAAGGGTTTTGGGTGAAATTTATTCTTAATCCTCTCAGAAAAACCTCTACAGATTATAAATATTTGTGGGGAGGGTATCACAACAGTTTCTAAGTTCAACTATTTTTCCAGCTAATATCACACATCAGGAAAGCTGGGGCAACTGAAACCTTGATTTGTGTTCATTTCTGGATGAGGGCACTTAGAAAGCTTTTCTAGCTTGTGGTGATATCATATTGATGCATGTAAATAAAAACTCAGCACAAGCTGAAAACTTTGGTTAAAGTGAAGCACGGCTATTCTGAGTTGCACAGAGAGGTTTGCCTTGTCATTTCACCAAAATATCTTTTTTGCATTCAAGACCTAATGTAAAATAATCATCAGGACTACAACAGAAAGAACAATTGTTTCTTTCTGGAGTAGAATCAGTTAACTTGTGAATCAAATGGGAAAAAAAAATATGGAGATGGGGATGAAAAGAAATCTAGCTTCTGAACACTGCTTGATATGGAGGGACTTGAAAAAAAAAAAGTGGAGCAAAAATAGCTGTGTTGGATTAGAAGTAACAGTTAGAAATATCAAGCTGTGAGTTGTGAGCATGTACCCAAACTAAGCTCAGGGCCTGGGGTTTTGCTATAGAACTATCTCTAGAAACAGTTGTAATGATCCATGCCACAAACGATGTGATATATGACATCGTATGCCTGAAAAGAATTAGTACTCTACAAGCGTGACAAATCCATCTGCCATCCATCCTGAAGGGAAGAGGAACTCATACAGTTTCCTCTGCATCACTCCATCCATTTCAGCTGAATTCCAAACAACATTGGGGCATGGTAGGGTTCCCAGCCACTTGTACATTCTCTTGTAACAATTCTTTTACTGGAACTTAGTCTTCCTATTACTAGTTGGAATGTACTTTAGAATTGCCCATTGCTTCAGCCTGTTCTAACAGCTCGGAATTAATAGACAGGAAGTTTACGTTTTCTGCAGTTTTCATGAGTTTTTTGTTTTATTGCATCCTACCATTCAGTTGTCCCTGGGAAGTGAACAGATAGTATTGTTTGCAAATAGACAGGGCAGAGGACTTTGCAGTGATCTATTATTTATTTTTGGTTTCACCAGGTTTCAGCATGAAGTAATGGATGCTGTAATCGTCGTAGTCAGTATAGTTGGTAAACACAGCCTTGGAACAGGAAATGTGAGTAAATAGCATTGTGTCACTCACTTTCTTCAATGAGGAAAACATTTTATTTGCAATGCAATAGTGTGCTTGTGCTTAAATTTACTCTTCTGTCTACAAAGCATGACAGTACCTCTGTATTCTGCTCTTATAAATGTTATATCAGCACCATATTTAACAGGTAACTGTATTTAACATCATATTTAAGTTCAAACCTGTGTAACTTTAGCATGTTAAAACACTGTGTTAGAAGGAAGAGGTGGGGAAGCTTTGCATAATCAAGTAGGAACAGTAAATCTAGGTGCCCTTTCTTCAAAGCCCGGGAAGGGGTGTGTTTTACTGTTGACGACTCAGCCCAGTTATTCAGCTTTCCATCTACAAATGTGTCTGCTGGGACCAGTCTTCGACCTTTAACAAAAGCAAGACTTAAACTAACCCTTCTGTGTTACCTTGCATGAGCTGCTCTCCTGGTGCATCACCAGTCCTTACTCCTTGTGGTACCACTTGCTAGTTAACTGTATGTGTTAGGAACTGAACCTGGGACGAGTCAGCCACAGCACTTGCAATGAACCGGGCTGTTGGACAATCTTGTCAAGGGAGTGCTTGTTCCTCTGTTCTCCTTCCCTGAGCTGGTTTAGATGATTTTGTTACTGTCAGGGAAGCTGCGCTGCATGGATCTGTTTCTCTCCTGTAACTCTCAGGGCATGTAGGCTGGGTCAGAGATGTGCATTTAGTCAGAGGAATCCCCCGTCTTATCAGATGTCTCAACAGTGCTAGGTTTCCGGGCCAAAGACCCTGTAAATTTTCCAATGCTAATAACTGATAACTAAGGCACAATCACAATGTTAAACTAAAGTAAAGATTCTTGAGGCCAAACTAACCTTCTTGCTGCTTTTAGAGGAAAGAAGGCTCACATTCATTGTTCACCCTCTGTGTGTCTTTTCCCATTCCGTCAAGTGAAGGCTGATGTAGTATATATTGGATAACTATTTTAAGTCTTCCTCTCTGTGTAGGTTGCGGCCCTATGAACTCCAGACTAGCTGTCACCTTAGATGGAAATGATAGTGTTAGAAATTTTCCAAGGAGTTACAGCTCAAGGCGTTGCTCCTTGTGAATGAAATGAGGTAAGGAGTATGTTCAGGCTTTCATGCAGTTCACCGTTTCCCTAAGCTCTTCAGGCTTTGCTAGTATCTTGAGACAGTAAGATCTCTGGATTCTTCTAACTAATGTCGGAGGTCAGTAGCAATCCCTAATTCAAAGACCTTGGCAGAGGTATATGGAGCATTTCCTCTTTTCTTATGCACTGCATTCCTCCATCAAAGGCACATTCCTTTGGTGTTTGGTAGATTTAAACACCCAAAAGACAAAGCATAGCTGTTAGCAATCTTTCAAGACTTGTGCAGAAGCAAAGCTGCAAAAGTAACAAAAAGAAATTCAGCTAAAGAGTCTCAATGAACTACAACGAACCAGCTTCAGTAACTGTGTTAGCACTGAGCGTACTTCTCAAAACGTCCTGTGTGAGCAATGGAAGCCTGGAAGATGAAGACTGGGAGAAAAATGAGAGGGTCTTGCATAGCACTTGCACTAAAAACCTTCAGTAATTTTCGAAGAAAGACAGAAAATTTCACTGTAGCATAAGAATAATCTCTTTGCCTGTTAATGAATTTTATCTTGATGGAGTAGGAATTAAACATTTTCCTGCTGTTTTTTTAACTTGGAGTTATGAAAAAGCTTATACACATGTATATGTGGATTATGCATTTTATTTCTATGTATGCATACATGGCTATGTTAACACATACACAGATGCACTAGCAAGATGCATCTGATCAGAGCTTTGTTCCATTTTGGATTAAGTGGAGGAGGAGCAACAGCTTGGAACCAAATGCAGTTAAAGAAATTACTCAGAAAACCTTCTGAGACTGGAAAAACATCCCACACCTTCAGTGTAATATATCACACACTACTGTACAGCAAGTTTCTCAGTTATGCAGTATGGTATCAGGTGCTCTGCGCTCAGGAAAGTTCATAAGGTCCTTGGCAGTTTTGGAGGATCACCCAGATAATTCGGTTTTCCTGGAGCGTGCAGTCTGCATGAGTTTTCTCCAAGTTAACAGCCTTAGCATGGTCTTTTCAAATTTCCAGCGCATATTTATAGGCAACTTTTTGCCTTTTTTATGCTGCACCCACATAATCATATAGCTTACACAGGTTTTATAGAGAGCAAATAACAATATTGTGTGTAAGCCTTCACTTTTATAAGCTAAACAAATGTCAGGTTGCTTCTTTGCAACTGTAGAGTGTCTACTTGTATACCCCTGCAGACCAGTGTCACTGGGTACCAGACACTAGCTGAGGGTCATAACGCAGTGGAGAAGGCAGAATGTGCCAACGGGAGTTACAGTTCGCTCAGCAGATGCCTCACAAACATAGTTTATAGGTGGGTTATCACTTCGCCAGCTTGTAGCCACTATTGATTATTCCGTAGGGTCCTACATGAACACACAACACTGTATTTTGGAGTCTAAAAGCAAACTGTTGTCTTTAAACACATGCCAGCAACAAGAAAACTCCCTCAGCACATATACAAATAATTCTAAGCATGGTTTTGGTTTTTCTTTTTAATGACATTTGCATATCCATGTGAGCTCTGCTCTGTGCAAGGAGTACTCTTTGGTCTCTGGTTTTCCACAAGCACTGCTGTGAAGGGCAAAGAACAGGACTTAGTATTTGATGAAAGCTGTGTAGCTTGTTAAAATTCGTGTCAGACGAAAAAATTTCTACACTCAGATAAAATACAAAGCATTTGATTCTGGCGAGAGCTCAGTGCAATCAGCTAGTGATATCAAAATGCAAGGATTATTTTTCATTTGCTCCTTGAATTAGCTTTATGTAGAAGGACTTTTTAAAGGATACTTCCATTTTGATTATTAAAATTGCTGATGAAGCCTGCATTGTTCAGTCCTGAACATTTCAGGTATGCAGAAGCTGCATTTCTCACTGAAACTAATTTGCTTGCCTCTTCTTGTTGGGGTCTTAGTTTGGACCAAATGTCTTCATTTTAAGTGAAAAAAACGATTAGTCTTATTCATGGAAACCTACATGGCTTCTCTTCATTTAATAATCAGTTGTGTAATTGGTGTTCAGATACAGTTTAACTGGGAAAATTGCTTCATTTTGCCTATGTGGGGTTATCTGAATACTGAAACTGCAGCTTCCTATAAAGCAATCGATTTCTTGAGGGCATACAAATCCTTGTCTGACCTTTTGAAATAAATTAGTAACAGAATCCAAGGGTTGGTATTTTGGAGTAAAGGTTGCAATGAATGCCATCTGTCTGGTATCAGAACAGTTTAATGAAGGCCTCTTTTACATCAGGTGCTCTCTGGGTTCAGGAGGATGCTCTGGGGGCTGTGCTGCAGCCCAGCCTGTATATGCCAGTAAAGCCGGACAATTTGCTTTCCTATGACTTAATGAGAAAATCTATCTGGAAGCTGTAAAATAGTGCAGTCTCCAATCTTCTCACAATTTATGAAAGATTCCCCTGTGATGGCTTGCTGAACAGTGTTAGTGGCTGCTGAGTCTGGCGGCCTTGATGGAGGAGAGGCTGTCGCGGTGCCGCGCAACCACGTCCAGCCAGCAGCAGGGCAGACCACACGTTCCCACAGACACACGCACCCACGTGCAGGTGGGTCTCAGCTGACCCCCAGACTCAGGCAGTGGGCCTGGACCCTCTGGTTACTTCAGCAGCCAACTCAGTATCTCCAGTCACTGGCATCATGGATGCCATCAGCCCCCTGTCCCACCCTAGGGGCTGTCACAGAGACGGCCTCCAACACACAGCCCTGCACACAGGACAGAGCCCCTCACCCAGGAAAATGGCTAGAAACGGGGTCTAGTGAGAGGCCAGGACAGACTGCACTGGTCACACACAGGGCACGGCCAGACAGGTGCACTGACCAGCCCCTGCTTGCGCACGACCGACTGCTTTTGTCCCCTCATCCCGCTGTTTTCCCACTTGCTCCTCCCCAAACCACCCTGGTCCTCCCTTTCCCCATCCTGCCTAGAACATCCCATACCAAGTCCTGTGCAATCTTGAAACGCCCTTCCCCTGCCCCCCACCCCCCAGACAGTGACTACCCCTCCATTTGTGGGGTGATGGGAGGGATATCCTCCTGTTGGCTCATGACGATGGGTGTCCTCCAGCCCATAGGCTGAGGCTCCCCAGGATAGCCCAGGGGTGAGGGAGTTGGGGGCTCCATCGGCCTGATGAGGTGGCTGGGGCTCCCTCCTGTGCCAGTGTGCCGCTCTGGTCCTTGTTGTGTGTGGGGACAAGCCTGTAGTCATGTAAGTTCACAAGTTGCATCTGTGTTATTAATGAACCAGATACTTAATACACCCTGGGTGGAAAAATCCTCCTGCAGGGATGTTTGGCCCTTCTCCCCACACCATCTAAGATATGTGGCTCTGTCTGGTCCTTGCATTAGCATACCGCTGATACTGTCGGATAAATGTGAGTCTAGGAGCTTGAAATCCTGTCTGCCCTGGCAGGGAGAAAAGTCTGGTCACCAAGGACTGGAGAATATTCCCTGAGCCGCAGCCCTCAGCGGAGGTCCAAGACTTTATCAGACTTCTCTCTGTCTCTTGTTTCCACACAGTTTGTCAAAAAGACAATGCCTTGCCCTCGCTCTACATAAACTCTAGTAATAGAGTGGAGTCTCTGTCCTTGGAAAAATTAAAAACCCAACTGGACATGACCGAGCAACCTGCCATACGTGACCCTGCTTTGAGCAGCACGTTGGACAAAACCACCTCCAGAGGTCCCCTCCCACCTCCGCCAGCTCGTGATTCTTCAGTGCGTAATAGTTTTTCATTTTTAGAGAGGGAATCCTCTTTCTTCATATGCTGGGTGAAAGTGGAAATACCGTATTGTCAAACCAAACTGACTTTAATTTAATCTTTGTTTGGTAAAAGGCTACGACTGTGACAGTGGATAGAAAGATTTGACAGAGCTATAATGATATGAAGGGTGGTTCTTCAGGCCACCTTCACCTTGGAGAGGTTAAACTGATTTCAGACTGAGCTGAGCAAGCTCATCTCAGTACACCCGCTACTTGAGATGATACTCTCCAAACTCAAACACAAAACAAAAAGGTTGAGATGTCTGGTCTTATTACTTATCTAACAAAATGCAATGAATAAACAAGTTAAGGGTTTTTTCTTCTGTCATCACCCTTTACATCAAAATATTTGAAAGGTAGCCAGTTCTTTTTATCCTGTTCTCTTTGCACTGGTTTTGAAACTGAAATTCTTTCAACTGAAGCAGAAATCCTTTGTCAGCTTGAAATTGGAGCATCTAATACAGTAACTGTTATTACGTAACTAGTTCCATTTTTTTTAAGCATGTCTGTGCCACAGCAACTTTGTATAAGCAATACATAAATGAGGTTTTGAAACTCAGTTTCAAAAATAAGGTTATATAAATTCAGTTTTGAAATATCATTTTCGCTACCTATCAAGGAATTTCAGACCAAGTCATAAGTCAAATCAATTTTAGAAGATAGTCTAAAACCTAGAATAATTCCTTCCTGTTCTTCATGGCAGAATATTTGCTGGTTTGGAAATCCCCTTTCTTGAAGAAGTCTTTGAAGAGAAATGCAAAATCAAATCTGCACTTTAAACACACTTATGGCAGATTTTAAAGGCCTGTCAATGAACGACCAAATAAATTACCAATGATATGTATTTCAGCATATTTGACCAAGACTATCAATAAACAAAGTTGAAGTTCCTAGAATGAGAGACAGGAGTACTAATTTCTGCATTTCCATTAGCTGCTGCGCTGGAGTCCCTGGGAGAATAAGTACAAATTGGACATCTGTTGAACTGGCATTACAGCAGTGTGACTGGGCAATGCACTGCAGAAAACAACATGAGAAATCTTAAATGAATTTGCAGGGAAGTAATTTACAGCTGTTGCAGATCTTAAAAGCAGCTAGAAGATTCTGCATTCTTCAAAAATGGGAAGAAGAATCTTTTAAAAATACATTATTTTTAAAAAAAGGTGAGCTCCTGAATGACCTCAGGAACCACATACGTTTTCAGCTGAAGAAATACAGAGCTACTTTTCATGTTGTAAATCTATAGAAGCTTTGACTCATGTGAGTACAAGTACAAACTTACAATGTTAGGTAGCTATTAGTTATATAGCTACACAGCAACGCTAGATAGAAGCTTTATTCCATCCTTGAACACTTAGCAATTGCTGAGCTGCTGTCTATGCAGCGTATTCAGTGCTTTTCTGAAGGGAAAAAACATCTCCTCCACCCATTAAATATGTCCTTGCTCACCGTACACAAGAAAACTGCTTCCTCTGTTGTTCCTCTTCTGGCATTACCGTACAGAACAAGGTGCATATGCATGAGGACAAGCTGACAAGTTGGGTCCCTGGACTGTATGCTATCTGTGTTTCCCTTATCACATAGGTCGTCTAGCTAGTGAAGAATTAATTTGGCAAAAATTTCATGTCCTTCCTCAATCCAAGATCCAGTGAAGGCCTAAGGCAGCTTTAGCTTAACAGAAGAACCTTAACTTGATAGTTAGTTATCAAAGCTATGTAAATTACATTCCAGATGCAACACAACAAAATTTGCTTCTGCAGTGCTGGGGGAAATGCCTGAACTCACAAAGGTAGATCAAATTTCCTCATCTGAAGAGGCTTTAGGTTCCCCCAGCTGCCCTGCACACAGAACTTGGATGCTTAGCTCTACGCTGGTTCAGGTGAGATGCACAGCTTCAGAAGCAGCTTCCTTTGCCAGTAAGCAGCAACTTCAGTAGGACAAGTGAGGACATCTCTGCTGGAGCCAAGCCAAGCCTGCGGGGGCTGAGACCAGCACCGGGTCCAGGGGAGCACCCTGATCCATCTCTCAGAAATGCTGTGCTGCTGTCATGATGCTGCTGCATTGCAAGGAAGCTCTCAGCTCCTCCAGCTTGGAGGTTCAAACTCGATTATCCCAAAATTGCACATTGGTACTTCCTTGATGTTCCTGGGAATGACTGCTAAAATTCACATGGAGATCTAGTATGGATGGTGTCTTGTTGTGGAAATGTCTTCCAGTAAATCATGGGTTTTAGCTCATCTGAACTCTGAATAATCACTCAGACTATCTTCTTTCAAAAGCAGTATTTATTTTTTCATCAAGATAAGACACATTACATACTGTATAAAGTAAAACATACTGCTAGGAAAGCTGCATTTAACTGAGATAACAAAAAAATATATATAGATTGCACTTGAGAAAGTAGGCTCCATCCCAGAAGAATACAGTAAATAAAAAGCTAGCGCGCAGTTTGAAACTAAGAATCTTTCTGAATTTCCTTTGAAAATCTATTTATTTTGGGGGGTTCCAGTTCCACCAAGAAAAATGAATCAGATCAGGTTTTTTACTAGCTTTGCTTATGAAGTTAAAAAAGTATGTAAACAACATAACAATTATTACACAGACAAAAGAGAAAACAAAGGCATGGAAAACCATCTCTGCAGTTTCTGCTAATAAATAAAAAGTTTTGCTGGTATTTGGTTTCACCAGGGTGAAATTGCAGCTCGGGGCTTGGGTTTTGGGCAGTTTTGCTTAGTTCACATGTACGTTATCATAAAGCCCATCCTTGACACTCCTGCACTGGCCAGAAGCATGCTATCTGTATGGCAGATGGCAGCACGAAGCAGTGAATGGTTCCATTCATTACTATGTGTCCCAGGAGTAATACTTTAAATTTTGCAAAAAATTTAAGCTATACTTAAGAAAGTAAACACAACACTAAACAAGAGGATAATCCCTATTATACCCATCTCTTTTTACTTAAGAGCTGAATTTTTCTGCTGGACCCTGGCATCCACTGCTGCCTGTATCTAATTCAGTTAGCTAAACTATTAGCTGTTCAGTCTTTAAAATGAGTATTCATACCATCTACCTTTGTGTATCGCATTTAGATGCCCAAATCAGCTTTCTGATCTTTCTACGTCTTCAAAAGAGAGAAAGAAAAGCTCCCACACAGGGTGACCTCAACCTGGGAGCTAGGGGACCCTTCGGAAGAGCCCTCATTCGCCTGCAGTGGTAACTCAGGCTCCCAGACAAGTCTTGATCCCCCAAATGAGGAGGTGTAAATATCCCTCCCAAGGCACGGCTGCTGGGGTGGAGATGGGACAAGCAGGCATAGGTGCACGCGGGATGCCAGCCGCATCAGATGCCCGATGCACATCCTTCCCTGGGTGGTGGGAATTAAAGGACCGCTCAAAGCACAAAGTCATACGACACTGATGTTTGCTACAGCCAATGCTAACTGTGGGGCCAGAGTGTTTAGGCACAATTTGGGCATAATTCAGTCAGAAATATACATTAGAGTGCACAATTGAGACAATTACATTGTCTCAAAAACAATCAGCACAGCCAAGGCCTCACATGCAAATTTCTTACAAAATTAGCTAAAAATTATGGAAGAGCTGGGTCAACCTTGTTATTAAGCTAGAGACAGAAAAAGAATGAAGTCTTCTTTAAACAGTCCTGAACGACGAAATGAAGCTGACAATCTTTGGCTACAGTGCTGTTCTTTTAATGTGAATTGCTTTGAGAAATGATGAATCACTTCCCAAGTCAGCATTCAGGAGCATTTTTAAAACAGACATCTGGGAGCCAGAGAGGAAAAATTAATATAAATAATAAAACCCCCACACTTTTTGAATCTCAAAGGTTAAAGAACAGGAAAGAAAGTAAAACAACTTTTCTAAGGGATGTTTCAGTAAAATTTTGCTAAAATTATAAAAGAGCACTTGTAAAATACTTGAGTTGCCAAAGAGGGTGAGGCAGAGCATTAGGGAGCTCTTGTCACAAAATTTTAGATTGCTAAAACATACTGGCTTGAAGGCTCTCAATATTATATTACAGCACATACCAGTTTTCACTAATTATAAAGCACTATTGTCAAACTACTTCACTCTTTCCGAAAGACAGAAACACAAGAGGCAACACAAACAAGATGAATCGATGCAGCCTATGTCTGCTATTAAATATAAAACCTCAGCCATTAAATGTGCCGCCCTACTCCCTCAGTTACATTCATGATCAGAACTCCAATTCTTTGCCAGACTTAAATCTGTCTATACTTTACACCTTTGGAGCAGCATTTAAAAATCTTTGCAGCTAGTTTGGAAGGATTTTTTTTTTCCCTTTTCAGCTAGAGCACTTTCGTAATAGTTTAAAAGGCATAGGAAGCTATGCTGTAGCTTTTAAAGTGCTTATTTTATTATGAGGTGGTGTTTAATAATATTCTTCTGGAAGTTAATAAAAGATGCACATTTTCCATGACAGACAGACATTGCTTAATGAGTTAATATGCCTCAGCAAAATGCAATCAAAAAGAAATTCACTGCCAACAGTTCAACCATGGTAATACACAGAGCTGAAATGAGACAACTAACCTCAGATAACTAAGATTAATGCATACATGATGAAGTTATAATAATACATATTTAAAGCAAACAAACAAACACACCCCAAACCAAATAATGATAATTAAATCTCAAACACGGTTTTGTTTCCCAGTAACACAACTGCAAAACAAATCAGTATTTTCAACAAACAAGTACCCTATCTTCATCGTCTGCATGGGGAAACATGGCACTCCTCGCACTGCAGTGAGGAGGATGCAAGGGGAGGGTTGTCTCTCCCTTTTCATGGAGGGGGGGCTCCTCCTGGGCAACTGTGGGCAGCTCTGGGCAAGGGGCAGGAGTCCAGCCCACGTAGGCAGAGACCAGAATCAGCCCCAGCCCGCAGGGATTTACCTGGGGACCTGGCGGGAGTCTCCTCCTGCAGAAGCGCCTGGGCGATGGCTCCTGTGGAGTCACTCACCATGGCAAAAGTACCAGGCTCCGCATCCCCCACCGCCACCACTGTCCCAGTTTATGCAAAGCATCTATGAATTTCAGCACACTATTTGTTCGAATACAAATAGTGAGATTTGACTTAACTGGTGTGTTATTTCACGTAGTGATGGATTTTCCTCATTATATCCCACTCTGTTGGGCTGGAACACTGGGAAGTTCCCTCTTGGAGCAGGACTAAGCAATTTACACTCATACAGGCTCAAATTCTCTCTTCATTTATACCCAGAAAGCCCTGCTGACTGTCAGGAGAGCTAAGCAGGTAGAAATGGCAGCAGAATTTGAGTGTAGGAACTGGTGAGTGAGAAACAGAAACATAACACGATTTCATTGCCAGCTACCACAAAGACCTGCACAACTGGTGTTTAATTTCAGTGGGCATTGTGTGCCTAAGGACTGTAAGTGAGCTTTGAAAATCTCAACCCTCAGAACCTAGCTACAAATAAGCATAACTGGATGCTGATACCTAAATCTATGATATACCTTTTTAGCTGCCATGGCACTAATCAGCACAGCTATGCTGAAACACAGAGATCATTTTTGCTAATTGCAAAGGCAGGCTAGGAGCATAGTTCAAATGATAAGTGAGTAAAGGTCCTCAGAACAATCCTGCTTAAAAGTAAACGTCTGGTAAGCTGCAATTAGTGTGTCTTGGTTTTTTCTTTTATTTATTCATTCATTTATTTATTTATTTATTTATTTTTTATCGGGGTGGTCTTGAAGTGCAGATACAATCACATCGCTCATGGTGATCCAGCTGTATATCTACTAAGGCCATGTTGTTCCTGGTTCTGCCTTTTCTTCTTGGATGCCCAGCCTCAGGGATGAATTTCAGCACCTGGGAGGATCAACAGAAATGCACTGATTAGAAAACACTGTTAGAAATTTGAGGATGAGAGTGTTGGGGTCCTGAGGGCACACAGTTTGCACACATTTTTGTTTGCACACATTTTTGTTTTACTTCCAGCTTTTTCTTTCCACTTTGTGACATACTTCTGTACTGTTTGTCCTGGAGCTTTGACAGATCGGATTATTTCCTACATCAGGTATCTTTATATCGTGCAGTTCCCTAACCATGAGCAGAGTTGCTCCTTTGCGTGTGAATTATCAAGCACGTTTCCTTTGGCTCGTCTTTGCAGTCCCATACATATTTGAATTGCTTTGCCCCTTCTCTCACTTGTATAATATTTCTGCTCTAAAGAACAAGGAATATTTCTTTATGCAATTTGAAATTTCTGAAGCACATATCGTTACAACTCGTCCAAAAATGAAATGCCTGAGGGAGGCAGAAGGAGGTGAATGGAGCTTGTGCAAAATATGTGCCAGATCCCATCGAGTTTCTCTGGGATCTGACTGTTGTTGGCTTATCTAAAAAGTCTCTGCCTCAACTTGAATAATTTCTTAAGAATTTTCTGTTAATAATGTGAAAAAACAATCAAACAAAAAAAAATATTTCCTAGGAAAGTATACATCTCACAAGAGGCTTCTGGAAAAACTCTATCTAGGCAAGATAACCCTAAGACCCCTAAAAAGGAGGGTGGTAGGTTACAAAGAAGATGAAAAAGAGGCAAAACACAAGTTGCAACAAAAGAAATCCCTTTGGGGTATACGGAAGAAAATATTGAGAGTGGTTAAACACTGGAGTAGGTTGTCCAGAGAAGTTGCAGAAACCTTGAAGATATAGTCAAAATTAACAGGACAAGGCCCTGAGCAACTTCATCTAACTTCATAATTCTTCCTGCTTTGAATGGGAGACTGGGTTAGATGACTCCCAGAGCTGCCTTCCAACCCGTATTATTATATGAATCTATGATTCCCTGAAAATATTCTTGTGGATATGTGGAAGACAGCCATAATGTTGCATCCTGTCTAATCTTCTGTGATAGTGCAAGTATGTAAACCACGGACCGGAAAAAGCTGAGAAGGCTGGCTGTTTGTGGGGGTACGCTTTGTGAGCCCGCCGTTGGAGGCTGAGCTGCTGTGTGAGAGCTCATACCCCCACTAGCATGGTGGCGCTGGCTGAGGGGAGGAAATCCTCCAGTTTGTTTCACTAGTTTGCTGTTGATGGGCCTACAGTAGTTTAACAATGGAGAAATTAATTTCCAATTTCTGCCCTGAAGTTCAAACACTAGTTTGGATTAGGTACAACAAATGAGTTAAGACTAAGAACACTTTAACTCTCCTACAGCATTTTTCTCCCCAAATCTCAGCACATTGCACAGAAAGACATGCAACATTGTCGTACTTGTATAGATGGAGAATCTGAAACTGATTCGCTCAAGACTCTGCAACATATCAGTAGAAAAACTATCAGTGGCATTACATGGTCCTTTCCCATTTGAAATCATGTATTTACTGACGGGGAGCAGGACACAGGGAAAGCAAGTCTGCAGCTCCACAGCTGGCCGTAGGCTGGTGGGCTGGTTCTGCTCTCTGTGGCCTCAAGTACTTCAGTCCAGAAACCATGCACTGGTAAGGTACTAGAGCTGACACCTGTCACCTCTTGGTAGGCTGTTTGTGTGACTCATACTAGCTTGGCAAAGTGACTGCTAGACTAGCTAGATTTGTCTTGCTTGTTCAAAAGATGGAGAGAAGTCTGTCTTGTCTATGACCTGCCAAAGCCACTGGTCAAGAGAGAAGTGGGACCTAAACATGTGCCTCAACCACAGAAACACCCACATTTCTGTGCTGAAGAACAGGTGCCCTAACCAACAGATCATACTGTCACTCAATTAATAATTCTCTCTTTTTTATGAAGTACTTTCTGTACTTTGATGTTGCTACACCATACAAGAATTGAGATGGTCTCAGGAAAGAGAGGGAATAAGGGGCTGTATACCAGATCAACAAAGTATTAGCAATTTCAACGGAATTAGAAAGTCCCCAAAAGTAAGTGTGAATGACTCGCCAAAAGTTAACCACAGATGCTGTGCAGAGCGGGTGGGGAAGGGTAGGCAGGTGAGCAGGCTTTGGGATGAGACCATTTGTTCTCTGCCATTAATGCCTGGAGGGTAGGAAGGCCATGGGATGTAACAAAAGTGATAAGCACCGAGCACAGTCTATTATTTTGTCCTCCCATTTGTGATAAAATTTATGTTTAACCTGTGTCATACTGAGAGGAAGGACTGTGCCTAAGCAAGGTACAGATGTGCTGCTTTAACGTGTTGGGAAGATATATGTACTCTTTCGTGTCAGAAATTCAGACATGTAATTTCTTTTCTTTGTTTTTAAAAGAAACCCAAAATTATAATGGATTTGAATTGATTTCAAACACTGACTGCCTCGATATAGGCAATAAATCCTGATGGACACCAGGACAATTCACTGTACCACATTGTCATCCAAAACACAGAGGTACTGAACCCAATCAGGTTGCAATGATTTATTACAGAGCTGAAAACAGATCACATCTTTGAAGATGACTTTTTTTAAGAAAGCATATATATAAAAGCAAGTACAGCTGCTAACACTGAAGCCATGATAAAATTATTTATTTAATTATTTATTATTTATTTAAAGAAACCTTTCATCAAAATCTGACAAATTCAGATGATTGGCACTTGGATCATGGATAGGTAGATCTGCTTTTTTCAACCGAGAGCAAATGAAAGTATGCAATGGGATAAGAGCAAAGATGTGGCCTGTATTTAAGCTAACAGACCTCCTGACAGCTTGGGGATTTTCCCTGTGTTTTGTATTAAGAAACATGAGCACAGTATATGGGCTTTGCTGATAAGAGTAGAAAAATCAATTGGCAGTCACTTCCCCAGACAAGACAGGGAAGCAGTGTTTGAACACTGCTGAAATTGGACTGCTTTAATAGCTGATCACAGAACTGATGTTCAAAGCTCTCTGTCTAGCTTCTATCTAATAGTTTTAGTTTCAGCTAAATACAAGGGAATTGAAAAGAATCAGGAAGTCAGGCCAATTCTGGTGACCACAGCAGTTTAAAGAAAACCCTTTAATGCTGAAAACAGGTGCTGTTTATTCATTACATCATCAGGTCCTTGAAGGTGAGGAACTGCTGAACTGATGAAAACACTTCAAAGAAATTTTGTTCAGGACACTTCATTGCTCCTTCTTTGATGGGATCAGTAGCTGTAAGAAAATATGGATGTGAGGAAGGTCTGAAATGCTCAAAAGGTTTCTTCTGTGTGGGTGAAAAAGAAGAATAACCTTGCAGTTTTCAAACTAAAGGAGCAATGTCTGTCACTGCTAATCAAAATGTGGTGCCTCAGCTGTTATGATCACTGCCTCACAAAGAGTATATAACTACAGCCATGTGCACCTCATCCAACACTAAGGTAATTATGGTCATAAAATTATTAAAGCAATAAAAAAAAAAAAGTTAAGACAGACGATTTAGCTTCTGAACTGGATTTGGTGTTTACAGGTAATACAAATAAAGGTATCAGGGTCTTGTAGCATTTCTTGTGCAGACAGCTCCATAGCAGCACACCAACATGCTGGATGGCATTTTACTTTGCAGGTATGCCTGAGCATCTGAGAGGTTTCAAGGTGACGTGACTGTGGCTGCTGCATAATTTTCCTTGGGGATAGTGGGGAAGGAAATGTAAAGAAAATGCTTACATGAGGTTCCCTGCCAGGAATCTTGCTCATTGATCGTGCATCGAATTTGGATGCCCGATTCTGAAGGACTCTTTATGCGAGAGAGCAAAGCCATCACGAAAAACAGTATCTGGAAGCTGAAGCCAGAAAAACTCAGACTGGAATTAGGGCACATTTGTTTAAGCCAGGCTGACTCGTTGCCTGGACAGCCCTCCAAGGAACCGTGGGGTTTGCAGCCTGTTTGAGGACATTGGAAAATGGCTGCCTTTCCAGAACGTATACAGTATAAGTTTGGGTCTTACTTTAGGGGCAGCAGGGTGCTCTGCAGTGGCCTGTGGAGCACAGCAGGTCGGGGCTGATGGCCTGGCCACCCCGCTCATCTCGGCAGATCTGTAAGAGCACTTGATCAGGGTCTGAGGAGAGTAGAGCTGTGATGACTGCTGGGGAACGGACCCAGCTGAAGATAACCTGCTCACCCTGACCCACAGCTGGCATTTCTCTAGTAGAAGCAGCAATAAAGAGGTGAGTCCAGAGAATGATTCAGCTGAAACACCTGCCTCTGGTGCGGCTAGCTCTGATAACTGGGAAAGGAGCCCAAAGGCTGGACTCGCAGCTTTAGATCGGTAGAGTGAGACGAGGTGAACCTCCTGACCACCAGCATTCGCTGACAGTCCTAGCCATGCATCATTTCCTTTGAAGTTAGGCAACATTTAGCCACAAAAGTCCATGATGGGTGATTTCTGTTTTAATAAAAAGCAAAGAGTAATAGGAAACCCAGTCAACACTTCTTCAAAATAATTTTAAAATGGGGCATCCAGTTGCTCTTAGCCATTTTTTACTTATTATAATTTACTTCATTTATTAGGCACAACAGTAACAATTTGTTAAATTCTTGACCAGTAGTTTAAACACCAATAAAAATCCAAAGCCTCACTCGAAAATCAGCTTTTTTTTTTTTTCTGATTAGCTTAAGAAGACCACAGATAATCAGTAACACGACTACGGCTTACCAAATATCTGGTTAGCCTTATATTCCAGTGACAGAGGATGGAGAGTGACTCTGGATGCTATTTTAGATAGTGAAATTTGTACTTTGCAGAATTTATTTTAAAATCCTGCTATGCAGCATTATCTAATCTCCTTCTGCTCATCTAAAAATACTATCATTCTAGCATGCAAACCAAATTATATTTGTCTGAGATTCATTAAAGAGGAAGCATCAAAAGTGCAAAACATTCAACACAGATCCAAGTTCTGATACAGATAAAAAATCTTACTCCGCAGTTTTGGAAAGTTATCTAATCCAAAGGTCACACACAGTTTAGCCATTCTCTGAGCATAAGAAACCAAGCATTATGGGAACGTGGTTCATAATTTAGCATAAGGACCTTTATTTCAGTAGGAACATAGCCTAAAATAACAACACAGGCCTGAAGCTGTATTCTTTCTTACCAGAGATAATTATAGGGTATCGGGAATAAGAAAAAAGAGTTTGTTTGCTGTTCAGTGGCAGCATTCAAACTAAGGCATTATTAAATGTAGATTTAATAATGATTATTGAGTCTATTTTTTTATTTGTATGAATAAGAAACACTTGGTTTTAACACAGCAAACATGGGAAAAGATTTTAATTGCCTTAAAACTCAGGCATCTGAAACAGTCACTAAAGCTATGATGCTTTTGACATTTGTGACATCAGTAAGATGCTCACTTTTGGTGATCTTGTCACGCATTGTTCCTACATTTTACCAGTTGGAGGAAGGGGATCACCTAAAAACAGACGCATTACGAGTATCAACTCCTGGCATTGTCGCTGGTGCCGCCATGAGGGTTTTGGGTTTCATGACAATGGGATTTTCTTCAGTGATTATAACCTGTTAGAGAGGGATGGGACCCACCTGTCCAGAAGAGGCAAGGGGATCTTTGGCAACAGGCTAGCCAACCTGGTGTGCAGGGCTTTAAACTCAAGGGCTCAGGGGGTGGAGGGCAAAGTCACAATGCTCAAGCCATCCCATCTGGCTGGGGATTGAGAGTGGCAAATCAGAGCAGTGACAAATATTCCTCAGCTGTGTCCCAAGCTGAGAAGAAAAAGACCAAGAACCTTAAGAGTAGGCATGGACATGGCAGAACCTCTTGCACCCCTCCATGGAAACCAGCATGCTCGAGTTCCTCCCTTAAATGTCTGTACACCAATCCATGCAGCATGGGCAATAAGAAGGAAGAATGAGAGATCTGTGTGCAGTTGCAGGGCCAGGATCTCATTGAAATTACAGAGACATGGTGGGACAGCTCGCATGATTGAAATGCTGTCATGGAAGGCTACAGACTCTTTAGGAAAGATAGGCCAACAAGGAGAGGTGGTGGAGTTGCTCTGTATGTGGGGGAGCAACTGGAGTGCACTAAGCTTTGCCTGGGGGCAGATGAAGAAGGAGTTGAGAGCTTATGGGTTAGAATTAAGGGACAGGCTCACATGGGTGATGTTATTGTGGGAGTGTACTACAGGCCACCTGACCAAGAGGAGGAAGTCGAGGAGGAGGCCTTCTACAGGCAGCTGCAAGTAGCCTCACAGTCGCAGGCCCTGGTTCTCACGGGGGACTTCAACCACCCTGACATAGCTGGGAAGACCACACAGCCAGGCACATGCAGTCCAGGAGGTTCCTACAGAGCATCAATGATAACTTTCTGATGCAAGTGGTGGAGGAGCTGACGAGGAGAGGTGTTCTGCTGGACCTTGTACTAAGGAATAAAGTGGGACTAGTTGAGGATGTGAAGGTTGGGGGCAGCCTCTGCTGCAATGACCAGCAAATGATGGAGTTCAGGTTGCTGAATGGAGGAAGCAGGGCGATAAGTAGGATCAAAACCTTGGACTTCTGGAGAGCTAACTTTGGCCTCTTCAAGGAGCTACTGGGAGGAATCCCGCGGGTCAGGGCTCTCGAAGGCAGGAGGGTCCAAGAGAGCTTGTCGCTCTTTAAATGTCACTTCCTCCATGCTCTGAAGAGGTGCATCCCCCTGAGCAAGAAATCTAGCAAAGGAGGCAGGAGATCTGCATGGTTAAACAAGGAGCTTCTAGCAGAGATCAGGCAGAAGAGAAAGGTCCATGGAATGTGGAAAGAGGGACAGGCCACTTGGGAAGAGTACAGGAATGTGGTCAGAGCATGCAGGGATGTGACGAGGAAGGCCAAGGCCCACCTGGAATTGAAGCTGGCAAGGGATGTCAAAAACAACAAGAAGGGCTTCTTCAACTACATCAGCAGCAAAAGGAA
>Ga0065711_1036615_pt1 | contig 20799 bp, 7 predicted proteins | sample Hoacrofraction12_FD_59098 | JGI IMG/M metagenome (GOLD analysis project Ga0065711, IMG submission 59098) | Hoatzin crop microbial communities from Cojedes, Venezuela - Epithelial fraction 12 v2 (version 2) | ecosystem: Host-associated > Birds > Digestive system > Esophagus > Crop | place...
GGGGGGGGGGGGAACAACAACAATGTAGCAGCCTCAATGTTCTTTCTCCTCTTGCAAACAGAGTGGATATACAACACCTACAGAAAGTGTCCAAAGAACTGATGAGAAATCCAGAAGCAATGGAAATGCCCTTGTTAAACGCAGTCTCACTTGGGAATATAAAATTTAGACGTGCAATTCATGTAGTTAAAGCTTCATCATAGCGGATCCCTTTCTTTCTTGTCTGAATTTGAAAGCTACGAGATAGAATATCAGAACACCAAAGCATGGTGTTCTGAAGTTATTTTTCTCATTAGGTTGTATGCTCCAGGATATAGTTAGATCCCCTAGAGATTTATCGTCTTTTGTACTACAATCAGAGGCCTTGAAAGGTGTATAAGTACTAGTTTTGAAAACACATATGGCTTAGAACAAAGAGAAACAGACTGATCAAACAGCGGGGGCAATGTACAGGAGTTAATAATACAAAATAATTCTGAGCAATGGCCAGTTTTCACAAAGCAAACGTCTCAATGTGGATGCCATATTGTCAATTAGACCCAGTCATTTTCAGATGTAATGGGAAGTGGAATACAATATCTACATCTGATGTATGAACACAACTGTAAAGAATCAATACCATCTGGCTGCAAAGCATTTGGTCTTTTAGTCAGCAAAACCAGGCTGTTCACACAATAAAGAACAGTTCAGACAATATGGGAACCTCAGACTTTTCAGCATATCATTTGCAGGGCAATTTTAAAAAGAGGAGACAAAGTTTCAGCGGTGCTTTACCAATAAATCTGAACGTAGGGAATAACCTCAACAAGGGCCAGGGGTTGAGGTGGAATCTGTGTTCCTTCAGGAAAGGTTTATCCCTTCACATGTGTTACATTACAGTCCAAATTCAGAGCTGTGTAAGCGGGTCCAGCGCCAGGTCTGGGTTTGGCCCTGCATTTTCTCATTACGCTTGTCACAAGAGATCAGAAGTAATCACACCACACAGCACTATGAATGCTAATAAAATAAACCAATGATTGATTAAGAACTTTATCCTGAAACATCAGCTATCTTAACTTGTGTTTCATAGGTACAGTGGCATTAATTGTTTCCATACCGACTTAACTGTGTTATGCCAGAAATTAGCACCGCTGCTATTTACCAAAATGTATTTCTGTGCCAATGCTTTTTCTTTTCCCCCTCTTTTTCTTTTTTTCTCCTGAAGTCCTAGTCCCATCATTTACCTTCACTTTGAAAGGCTGGATAAAAGAAACTATGTGTGTTACATTGCTTTACCCAAGCCTTCCCACTGGCAAATTAGGCTGCAGTCTTGACGCTTGAAGAGCTAACTAGCCCTTGAAAACCTGGGAGCAGGTTTGAGTTTCTAATGATGTGTAAATCTAGGCGATGAAGGAATTGTGTCATCAAGCAGGAGATTTTCTATAGTGGGGAAGGAGCAGTCGGAGCTCCGTTTGTCCAGTTTGGCATATAATGCTGCCCGAAGCTCAAGCATGTAGCTAACTCCCAAGAACACACCTGGATCTTGGTTCTCAGACAAGGCAGTCCTTAGGATCAAAGGGCAAAAATAACCATAATGGCTAAAAAGCAAACTGGCTGAATTTAGGAAGAAATGTCTAAGTAATGCAGGACATGCTGATATAAAGCCAGATACTGACTTAGAGTGAATTAACTTCGCTCTAGGGAAGCTCATTCAGAAAGGCCAATTACATAAGCTTAGGATCTGACCAGCACTAGGGCTTTTTTGTTGTATGGAGAAAAGAATGTAGAAGTTCATACATTATGTCATATTCCACCCACACAAGTCTTAAAGGGACTTTGTACTCCCAGGAAAATACCCAACTTAGTATTTATTGACATTTATATAAAAATATTTTATATCCTATTAGGATTGAGTTCAAACGTCTGTGTCTAATAGCATCAGGAAAGACTGTACAGCTAACTCTGTTTGCAGGATGACCACTTCATAAATGGAGTCCTGCACAGCGCAGTCCTGTTCCTCAGTCAATACCATCAGTGAGGATGCTCACAGTGTGGTAAGAAAGAAGAAAACTTCAGACATGCAGCAATACATCTGATCTGAAGGATGAATTCCAGTCTCTTGACCTTATTGTGGCTTGGTTTTTTTTATTTTGTTTGTTGACAATTACAAGAAAGCTGAATGGCCTTTTCTACCCTCCTGGCTGCTAGTATTTTGCCCGTATTTGCTACCTTGTCAGCATCGCAAAACATTGAAGAGTAGGTCTTGCAACATGCTTGTAAGCAAAGCTGACATATCTTCATACCTTCTGATGTAAAACAGTAAAGACTCCAAGAAGCTTACTGCCTCTCAATTTTGCTTTAACTTTGTAACTTCACATATTACATTGCTATATATATAGAGTCACAGCAGCCAGGAGTCAGGACACCTGTCTTCATGAAAATCCAAGGGGAAAAAAATGGAGTCTACCTGACTGCCTACCCCCAGTCCCAAATGGCCTGAACACAAGATAAACACAGTCCCTTCTGCTTATTTCAAGACCTCCAACACACAAATGCTGAGCACTGCCAAGTTTCACTCTACAGTGAAGCCAATGGACAGAACTCTCATACCATTACACTGGGTTGTATCCCACCCCATTGACTTCAATAGGCCTCCACAATCTGTCCCCTGAAACACATCTGGCTGCAATTCCTATTTTTAGTTATGCCTGACAAATCTTGAACTGCTGATATCAGAATTTAAAGAAATACGTGAAAAACACTATTTTCCTTTTAAAAAATTGTTCTCCTGGGTATCCTAGAGATAATAATTACTGCTCTGCTCAGCTAGTGCTGTCATTATATCGCTCAATAAAATGGATCATTTTTAACTCTCAGGAGCATCAGGAGTGCCGCTGCTTCCTTGTGTGAAAGTAGGAATGTGTCAGTTTTGTTTAGCAAATATAATATTTAATGTCTTTGTTCTTGGCATTCAGGACCAGCACTGAGCCAACAGCAAGGATGCAAAGTATACCCTCAACAGTCAGATTTTTAAAATAAATTAAGCACGTAAAAAAATTTCCCCAGGTAAAAAGCAAACCTAAAAGGAAAGATTTCCCCAGGAACACACAAAATACAAGTCATAGCCAAAACCACTTTATACATTCTGATTCTATGTTATGCTGTCAGTAATTGTGCCTCACCACTGAATTAGTGGCCCACATAACTCCCTCTGCAGCTGCCAGCAGATATTGTCGGATCTCACTGCTCACTGTTTCTATCCTGATTGCCAGAGTAATAGTCCACATCCCACAGGCAAGCGAGGGCACTCAAACAGCCTCAACACCCGCTTCTTCCAGCAGTATTCATCATTCCCCCCCCAACTTTAGTGACTCTACTGTATCACATGCAAAAAAGTCTCCTTAATGGCTCGAACTTGAAAAATACCAATGATTCCCCCAAGTCTACTGAGTAGCGAGGGAGCTGAAACAGGCATCGCTCTGCAGAGACGGTACCCAGACTCTGTGCCAGGATAATCACAATCTTTACATAGCGCACAGTAACACTAGAAATACTATTCTGATTTCGTATATTTTTTTCAATCTAAACCCTTAAGGTCTCTGGTCCTCCCAGGGAATATACTATTCCTTAATTAAAGAACCCAGCAGACAACTCACCCGTCCAGGCAGCAAAAGAAGTCACACTGATTCCTTTGTTCAGAGCTGGAGGACCACTTACCATCATATTATATTACCTGTCATACCCCTGGACTCACTGCCTTTCATCTAGGAGTATGCATGGAACACGACTAAGAGTACAGCTGAGTCTGAACCTCCTTGATGTTGGAGGCTGAACTGGCTCTCTACATTCTAAAAAGCTCTTTGTGTTACAGAACCTTATGTCCTGAATTGATATATTGGTTTAGTTGCTGTTTTAAACTATGTCATTTGTAGTACATATCCTGGCAGAAAGAATCTGAGGGGAAAAAAAACCCCACTATCTTCTGAACATGGAAAAACTAAAAAAAATGAAATGCAGGAGCAAGCCTCTAGGACTTCCCCTGTGGATTTCTGAAAACTTCTGTATAGAGAGGTAAAGTTTCCTTCCTTCTGAAAAAGGAAAGTCTTGGGCCCATAACTCTTCAGATTTGCTAGACCTGCATTAATCTTCAGCAAGCATATGCAGAAACCCTGTGCCTCCACACTATTCCTTCTCCTGCTTTCCTTTCAGTCTCCACTAACACAGCCCAGGAATGGCTCTATTTCTCAGGACTCAGCAGAGACCTAGGCCAAGTACTTGGTCTGCCCAGAGGAGATTCAACAGACTTGTAAGGAGCTTTGAGTCTTGCCACCACAGTCCCCTGTCTGCTGGGACCACAGTCAGTCCTTCTTGGAACAAAGGGAGTAAAAGTCTTCAAGCTGAGAAAAACCCTCACTTCCTTACAGAATCCCCTTCCTCCACTGAGACTTCAGAGCATTCAATTTAGCCTGTTAACAAAACAGAAATAAACCTAGGAAGAAGAAAAAAAAAAAACAAGAAGAAAACACAAGAAAGTGGTGGATACCAGCTGCTTTGCAGACCTCTCCCCCTATGCCCCCCTATTTATTCAAAACTGGTGTGCAACACCTGAATGCAATTCTTCAGCCTGAGGATGATATAAGCAGAGTATTTTCATGCCATCAGTAACCTGATCCCACCCAGCTGGGCTGGCTCCCAGACAGCAGAGGTATTTCATCTTACTGCATAACCATGCTACATCTGCAAAGACAAAGAAGCTGCCATAAAGGGGTTCCCAACCACAGCAGAAAGGGAGCTCGGGGGTAGGGAATGGGGGAAAAAAAAAAAAAAGACCAGATCTGCTGCACTCCTGCTTAATATGAACACACACAAAAAAAAAATATCCATCAAGAAGATGAAGAGCTGCTCAGATAGGGAAACTTGTTTGCTAACATCACACAGCCTGAACTTGTACCTGACTAAATGGGAGCCTGGCAACAGAGCTCAAAGAGACTGAACTCAAGCTGCCAGCAGAAGCATGGATCTGGCAAGCCAGCTCGGGCTCTGTCTTGAAGCTGCGTTTTCAAGATTACCAGGGCCAAAAATAGGCTTGGAATCATGTTGCGCTTCATGGAAGGGTTTTACCTAACTGCAAAGTAAAAAGGGTCATATCCAGAGCAAAAAGCATGCAATAGCAGATTTTATTGAGTCCCAAGAACAGAAAGGAGTGGGAGAAGGGGGTCTGATACTTCTTTTTTTCATCCTTATTGTTGTCAGGAAAAAAAAAGCTTTTTCATTCTGATGACTTTTTGCAGCTCTGAAAGCAAAGGATACCCATTCACAATGCCTGGGCACTTTGTGCAAAACTTGAGGCTTCATTTTGGCAGTTTGGGAAATTCTGTTGTCTTTTCAAAGTTGGTTTAAGCACATGGCAAATAATAGTGATCATTCTTGAAAACGTTACCAATGCTCACTCACAGAGATTTTTTTTTTCTTCATTAAAAAAAGAAAATACTGTTGTCTCATCTTGCTTATTTTATGCTGAGCACCCTGGTCCCACAGGTCGTCTAGTGACCTCCTAGGAGCCTGCCCCTGCCAGGGTACAAATGAGCAACCTCAGAGATCGCAAAAGGGAAATAACCCAATGTTCAGATATGAACAGACATTCTTGAGCATCCAGGTCTCCCACTGACTTCAGGGGGAAAAGACAGTAGGTGAAAGTCTGTATTAGCACTGACTTTCTAGATCTTCGTGCCAGGGTCTCTGGAGTTCACTGAAGTTAAGGAGAGCACTGGGTGCACAAAAAAATGTAAGACACATCCCCCTGCAGAAGGGAGGGAGGCTGTGGCCTGCACACTGCAGAGTTTCCTGTGTTCATTTGTTTATAGAGCAGAGTTGAGGTTAGTTCAGAAGAGAGTTCCTCATTTCCTCCTCCTCCTGCCCCTCTCCCTAACCAGATGTGACAATGTTACAATATTATTATCCTGTCAGCACCACAGGGGGAAATACAAATAAAAGTCAGGGTGAAAGGAGAGCCAAAAGAAAAACAGACCCAAGGCAGCACCTTCCAGATTCACTAGCCCATCTCAGGAAATCGGAAACCTTTACAGCTGGACTGTGGTTTCATTTGAAATGTTTGTGGGTATATGATTAACAGTAACTTTTTGAGGTCCTGTATGCTATGGGTGACTCCTACTAAAAGCCATAGGATCTACCTGCAGCCAAAGGATGGGATGCAAACTTTTGGGGCTGACAAGGTAAATCACATCCTAGACTGGAAGGACCAGCCTGGGTAGGTTTCACTGTGCCAGTGCCCTTCATCTTCTCATTGCCACTGGAAAAAGCACACCCAGACTGGAGTTTCACTGTATAAACCACTAGCCTTCTGGTTTTCCCTGGCAAGACTCCCACCAAAGACGAGTAGGCTGGGCTTTCATCCAGACGCAGGAACCAAGAAAGGGTGTACAGGAGGGAATGCATCAAGCAAAAGAAACAGAGGAAGGAGACTGTTTAAGTGAAACACCATTAAGCATTCAAAATATGTAGAAGATTCCTTTTCACTGAAAGGCTTTTGCTTCAGCTTACTGTATTTAAGAAGTTGGAGGTATAGCAGTTTTAGGGCTGTGTCTTGTCAGAAATTCAGAAGCAGGACACCTCTCCCTTCCCTGCAGCCTATCGAAGAGTTACAGCCACAAAATAAACCACCACTATCTCTGCTGGTTACATGCTGTGGCTAATATTAATCCCCTATAACTGTATACAGGCAGACTACAATTTTTCCTCCAACTGGTAAACTGAAAGGCACATGGTCATTGCAGGAAAGACTATTAGCTATCTTCCGTAGATCATAATGTAGATCATTACCTTCCATTCAAGGACAGGTAAACAGGAAATCCTGCCTGAGTAAAGATTTGACTCTCAAGAGATTAAATCTGCTTTCTGAAAAATAAAGAACTCAAAAAAAACCATCCTGCTTTACCCTTTGTCTTTTCACTCGAAAATTCCCCAAGGCATGCTTCTGCCCTACTGAGGAGGAAAAGTTTCCTCCATCAGTTTGTGTGGGACAAGGATCTGCCTTCAAGTCTCTAAAAAGTATGAAAAGATCTTCCAAAAATCTTGTGTGACATACTGTTGAGAACTACAGGTTCGTCATGAGGTAGATTGAAATCTTTGAAATTTTCCAGCCAAACATGCAGGCCTTGGAGGACACAAGTGTGTGCTGCTATGGGGTCCCCACAAGGGAAGCACTGTGTTCTTACTCAGCAACGGTCTCTCACGGCATGCAGATGGATCTCTACTGGGGATGATGAGGAAGTAACTGAATTCTGAGTTCATGTTCATTCAGCTCTCTAGGGTTGAACTACAGAAATAGTTTCAAGCCCAAAGGTGGTTCACATACGACTGCGGTCCTTTCATGTGTGAGCTCTGCTAAGTCGTCGATTATGGATCTTGACAGACCCATTAATCCTCAGAGTGTCTCACACAGGAAATCATCCTGGATTTTCTTTGTAAAATAAAGCATTCCCATTCTAAGGGAAAGAGCATCATCGTGCACCTCTGCAGCTAAGTATGATGTAATAGAGGAAAAGAGCTGTATGGACTGACTTTGACATAGTACAGTTGTAAACAAGAAGATGATCCAGGACAGTCAGCTGGGCTACTGCTTAGCAGGAGTGAGATGTTTGGGTCAGCTGACCTCTTGAAAGCAAGAAGCTTGGTTTGAAATGTAAAAGAGCCAAACCCAAGATATCTTTGAAGCTGTTCCTGCTTGGGCTAAGAACCATGTTGACATCAGAGAAGGCTGCGAGGGGATCAAATATATGCTTACAAATATCTCAAGGGTGGGTGTCAGGAGGATGGGGCCAAACTCTTTTCAGTGGTGCCCAGCGACAGCACAAGGGGCAATGGGCACAAACTGAAGCATAGGAAGTTCCCTCTGAACATGAGGAAGAGCTTCTTCACTCTGAGGGTGACGGAGCACTGGAACAGGCTGCCCAGGAAGGTTGTGGAGTCTCCTTCTCTGGAGATATTCAAGACCCGCCTGGACAAGGTTCTGTGCAGCCTGCTGTAGGTGATCCTGCTTTGGCAGCGGGGTTGGACCAGATGACCCACAGAGGTCCCTTCCAACCCCTTCCATTCTGTGATTCTGTGATTCTGTGATTCTGTGATCAGTGGTTCTGCCCATGACAACAAGAGCCAAGTTTACGAAGCCCAAAATTTACAAGACCTAAGCCAAAATCACAGTATTTACACACCGGTAACAATCCGCCAGATGCAGCATTTCTTCTCTCTGCCTCAAGACATAGACAGTGCAGATGTACCTCACCCTTTGCAAGCGACACAAGCAACGTGTTGCACTTTACAGTGGTGCCAAGCTGCAATCTGATCACCTGTCCTCTTCAATCCCCTTTAGCTGATCTGCTGTCCAGTATTGTCCTACAATCCATGAAGGAAGTCTGTTGGTGAAGAGGCAGACGGGAGCACAGCTACCAACAAACGCTCAGTGTAATTTTGTGAGCAGCTGTCATGAGCGAACGATCTCATGCAAAGTTTATGTTAGCAACAGAGAAGAAAGAAAGGTCATTTTATCTGGTAGAAATCACCAAAAATTACTAGAAATTATTATATTCCCAGACAAGAAAGTATACTAACTTTGCAAGGTGTCTAACAACCATGTTGGAAAGAGCCAAGCTCTGGAACATGTTCTGTACAGGCTTCTCTGTTGCAATCAACACGATTACTTGTCTGGTGTTAATACAGTAACATGCTGCTTTGCTGAAAAGTCCCTGGCTGCCTTTCAAGCTCTTCAAAAGACACCAAAGACTTCTGTTTTGATTTCAAACTATTTTTCAGCACCTCCACGTTGGAGTGCCCTTATAAAACTGCCCACAGAGTCATTTGACAGGGCTGTGTGACTCAGGCTCTTAAAGGAAGGAACTAATGTTAGATGCTGACACCCACATAGGGGCTTCTGGACTTGAAAAAAATTACTTCTTTACCCTACTGAATTTTCCTGACACTTCCAACTTACTAAGTTATTGTTTATTTTATAAAAAGTCTGTCTTAACCTCAATTTTGAATTAATAGGTCACCAAGGAATCTAATACTATGGTAATGCAATGCAAATATCACTTTACAATATGGAACTAAAAGAAGCCAATAAATTATTTACAATACATGTTCATAAAGTGGTCAAACTTGCAAGATTATGTTAAAATGGTACAATGTCACTTATATTAAAAAATGCAAGTTGTTTTCTAAGACCTATCCCTTCAAGATGAAACAAATCCTTTCTCCCATTACCCTTCTATTTTAGAAGTTCTATTGAAATCAGTTATTGAAAATTTGCAGTTACACTAAGCACATGCAACCAATGTCCCATACTGCTGGCTGCTGACAGTAAGTGTAACCACGGACTGTCTGGCACCCAGAAAGTTTACTCCTTTTGTTTTACCAAACAATGTCAGGCACCTTTATGAGCGTGATCCTGTTCCTCTCAAATTCCACAAGGTTTCTACAACATGTTATTATCGAGCATCCAGCAAACTGTTCATATTAAATAACTCAAAGTTGAGCTGATAACACAGAAAATATGGGAGGAGATGGAAGTAAGCTGGATCTTTTGATATGGCAGTAAATCAAAACCACTGCAAAACAGTGTTGGTAAAGGTGAAAACCTTGCACAGCAAAGGATGTAGTAGAGCTTTCAAAGCTATATGTGTTGAGAAAGGCCGGAGGTTTGAGGAATCAGTTCACAGTGAACTCTCAGCATAGACTTTTGCCTCTGGTGAAAGTGCAGACTACCTGGCCAGGACTGTAGCATGGGAGCAGCATGTGCGAAGGAGGAAATCAGACTTCAGATACCTAACAGACAGAATGCCCCTGCACTGATCTGCCACACAGGGGAAACGTGGCTTTTTTTGGTTTTTGTTTCCTGAGCTAAGCCCTTAGGCTAAGATTTTCAGGGGAGTCTGAAGACCACTGCCAAGTCCCACAGGAATTCAGTACTTTACCACCCCTTTTTGCCTTTTTGAAAATCTCAGTCACAGCTATGCGGGTAGTCTCTGTACTGGAACAAGAAAAGGGAGCCTATGAACAGAATTGTAACACAGCACATTAAGTGTGAAGGAAATATGGATACATTTGGCACGATTTAAATGCTTTTATCAGAAAGATGACTCATTATAAGCTGAATGCAGCTTAAAAATCTGAAAGATTCAAAGTACCAATTCAAATAAATGTGTGAGATGTATCTATTCTTCAGCTGAAAGTTGAAAAACTTGTGAAAAGGAAACACGAGGTGGTGGTGATTCGAAAGTCTGACCATCTTCCTGTATTTAAACAAGGAAATAACTGTGGGTAACTGTTGACTTTGCTAATGCCATTCACCAAGGGTATTCTGAGGTTTGCCCTGCAGATGAGGAAACTGAGTCAGGGGGCTTAAGTAAAGGGCCCAAAGGCAAACTTCACTGCCAGGACCAAGTTTATTAAAAGTTCCCTGCAGACACCTGACTTCCAGTCATATCATGAGGCCTCTGTTGTGTGTTAGAACTACAACGATTTTGTCTGCTGGTGTAAAACAGGGAGGATTATATCTGTCAGCACTTACAGCTGGGATATTCCTGAGAATTCCTAACAAGAAATACTGCTGATGCAAACCATTTTTTCAAAGTACATTTTTGTTTTGAAGCATTCACATGGTTGCAGTGGGAAATGCTATGAAACTATCACAGGGAAATATTTTTCGTGCAGCCTAACATAATTTCTCAACTTTGAAATCAGATAGCTTAAATTATGCATGTGTGTCATCTTTCAGCACCCAGACCCCTGCAGAACGGGACAGAGACAGAGTTTTGGCAGAAGAATCATGTTTCAACTTCCAGCTTAACAACAGTTTAGAAGTGCTGGTACCCTGCAAGGGAGCTCAAAACCTAGTACAAGCATACAATCACAGACTACAGTATAAAGAGAGGTCACCTTACCTTTCTTTTGGCTTCTCTCCAGGACCTAGGCCTGAAATGCCCTTTCTTCACCACTCTGCCACCAAAATCCTTCTCCAGACTCCTGCCACAAGAAGCAAATTAAATAGCAGCTTCCCTTCCAAAACAGCTGTAATGCAATCCTTGAAGACCTGTACTGCAAAGAGCACGGCTCAAATGCTACAGAGAGAAAGAGAGTTTACAGGGATCCAAACACTCCAGGAAAAATGGAATCCAAATTCATAGTTTTCTCTTTACACAGACTCTGAAATCTATTCACTTTCTGTGGTTAGCTTAATAGACTCCCTTTTTTTAAAAAAAAAAGAGGAGAAAACACTTTATCAAAATACTGATGACCAATGTATGTCAATGGTAGCTTTCTGTTTTATGAAGAAAGGGTCTGATTGTCTGGGTTTAAAATCTATAATTTTAGCACTTCCTGATAATGGTATCTTGATTTTCTTGAATTCTCAGGATGTGATGAGAGCCTTCAAAATGCAGTATGCCATCTTCTTGCAAATGGAGAGAAAAGGTGTTAATAGCATCAGTCACAGGATATTGGTAATCAGGTTTTTTGGTTATACAATAAAATGACACAAATTCTGACAGAGGATTCCTGTTGACACCGCACGAAAACAGGGTTAAAGTTTTCAGTGCACTGTGTGCCATCATATTCTTTGTGGAGGCTTCCACCCAGACACGTTCTGCTGCTGTCCGTGGTCCCTCCCCAGGTCCAGTCCCAGACAGGTTTGTACATACCACCTCCACTCCCTAGAGACCAAACTTCAGGCCAGGACAGAGCTGCTTAGGAATTTGTGGCTGATCTAACAGACCTTCCCTTCCCATCAGCAAGATTTCAGGAGTAAATATATTTGCCAAGGGGGTGCAACAAGACACAGTAATGACCTGTGGGTTTAGGAAGAGGTTCTCTTTAGCACGTTTTGCTTCAAAAATTACAGAAATGTAATATTTAGTTAGACCATGCTTGTGCTCTGAAATACAATAAAAAGATATTTAAACCATCCTTGACAGCTTTTAGTCTTAGCAGCTCAGGTATTTATCTGACCTGATCCAACACCATTTCAGTAAAACCAGAGGAGTAATGCAATATGATTAAGACACATCTGTCCCTAAATCTCTAGAAAATATTCAAGGGAAGACTGAGTCACCGTCAAAGACTAATTACTCTTGAATACTAAATGGACGCACAAGGGGGTTTGTACTTTGTATAACTGCAAGTAACGCAGTCAAGTACCAATTATTTTTACTGACTCATGAAAAACAATCAGTCAGAATAAAGATCACCCAGACAGGCACATTCATTTTCACCATGCAGAGCACAATCCAGCACATGTTCTATTTATGCAAGTACAAGCATTGCTTTTCCTCAACTCTAGCATAATTGTTTGCCTAACCTAGACTAAACAGACGATGTAGCTCTTTCCCTGTGTTTTGTATTTTCTGTCTATGATTTTCAAACAGGGGAAAACCAATTTGACTTCTTTAAAAATCAGTTCTGGTTTCTACCTGGATTCCTCAGAACAGACCAAACTGATTTCATGAAAATCTCGGCATTTGTTTTCTCCATTTACTTCTCCAGTGAGATTTGACTCAATGGAAGAGCCGCTCAGAAAAATACCTGGCGATAGCAGTCCACAAACTCTTGTGCCCATGAGAAGCCTCTGATGTTTAAAATCCCAAAGCTGGTGCTTCCTCTTCTTTTGTGCATAGTGTTGCTCTGCATTAGCGAATGTGTATACCGCACAGACAAAAGGGTACTCATCACCTTCCTAGTGACCCAGAACAACACAGTCTCTGCAGAGTAGAAGGGAAGAGGGCTAGGGCAAGGGAAAAGGCCAGAAAGCAATCTTTCTCCCTCACAGCTACCCAGTTTACAACCATCTATACCCAAGTCCAGGCAGACCCGCTTAACCATAAGTTTTCCTATGCTTCCAACAAGTCCAAAGTCTCCAAAAGCTGCCTAATTCTCCTCAACTCCTGATTTTGTGCTTATAATGCTCACTTTCCTCACTGGAGAAGCAGTTTATTTGGTCATTCCTTAGCACTAGAATGATCACACCAAGTCAGAGCAAATAACCGCCTCCCACCATCTCCAGTAGTGGCCAACAGAGAAAGCCTACTGAAGAACATGAAAACGAGGCAAGTGCATAAATAGTTCCCTACTGCATTCTCCCAGCCTCCAGAAATTTTGGCTTACAGAAGTCCCAGATCTTTCCTGCTTCCCACAGTTTGCCAGAGTGGTAGTGATTAATGAAGCCAGCTGGATAAGATTCTCCCCTGCACTGCAACTGAATATGACAGATGAATCTGAGGAGACTGTCTGATGCCACACAGCATGGCTGACAGCAGCACAGAAACATCAGTCACGCACCATGCTCAGCTCTTTCCTAGCTGCTCTTACTATCTCTCAGCCACATGAAGAAATGCCACTTGAATAGACTGAGAGCAGGGAAACTTGGATTCACACCCCTGTTCTGTAAATTATTTCCTGTGCCAACATCAGTAAGGCAATTTGGGACCCTTTTTTTGACAATGTAAAGAGAGAGGCTCCTACACAGGCTGAGTCAGAGCAGTGTGGCTCTCGCTTGAATCTCTCTAGAACAGCATGTTTCCACTGAATTACAGCTGAAATCCTCTTTGAGTTTTCAACCTGTGAAAAGGGATAACGCACCATGCTACTCTCCAGAGCTGCTGGGGAGGAAAGACATTAAAGCCTTCTAGTGTTCAAGTACAGTGGTGAAGGGGTCTTTATATAGGTAGCATCTGTTGCCCTTACAGAAGATAGAATCTTGTGTAGCAGGCAAAATGAAGTAGTGAGTGGCATCCTTGTTCTATGAAAACATCTGGTTCTTTGCCACACTCCCTCTTTGCCATGTCGTGAGCAAGGAGGCTCTCCCCTTCTACACTTGGGACAAGAAATTTGTGATTGAACTAGCACCCATACCTGATTACACTGATACCACAAGCGGGCTTAGGCGTGCTCAGACTCTACACACAACAGAAAGCCCCGATTCTGTCAGTGTGTTTGCTCTTTCCCAGCTACATACAAAGTTGCAACAGATAAGCCATTTGCCATGCTGGGGTGAGAGTAGGGAGGGAGGGGGCTGAGGGAATAGGGGAGAAAGTACTTGCTGTAAGCTCATTTCTCCTCACCCCTAGCCCTGATGGAATTGTATTCCGCACACATGCTGAAACATTAGCATCGGCTGATTTGGAAGGAATATTGGAAATGAAGTGATAGCAGAGTAAATGTCAATGCATTCAGTGTGACACAGTGAGCACCAGATCTTAAACAGCTTCATCATTGTGGCATTTACTGTATCCTGAAATAATATTAATCCCACTGTTGTCCTTCTTGATGGAATCATCCATGAATATGGTTTATGGGACTGACCAAAGTGCTAATAGGTTAAAAGAACAACCCATCCAGTGTTCCACTAAATTAAGGTCGCTTCTCGGGACTTAATGAAACAAGTACTGTGTGGGGTTTCAAAGGACATTCCTGTAATTCATGTCTATTTAGGGCTCCTGCTAACCAGAAACCTAATTTCTTTGAGTAAAATAGGTTTTTGTGAAGGCTGGCCATGTGAAAAAAATCTTTAAAGGGCAATAATCAGAAGACCTCATCTGTAACACTTTGTTATTTCAGATCAGTGTTCTGAAAGTTTGGGGGATGGAGTTATTTAAAAAAAAAAAAAGCCAGTCCACAAATTAATCAGAACAAATGTATTACTGCTATTTGTCTCTCAACAATGCCTCAATGGTTAAAGTGAGACCAGGACACCATTAAGTTACAAATAGTATAGAGACTTGATAAGGTAGACACTCTGCCTCACAGACTAAATAAGTAAATTGGCTCCTGCTTGCCCAATGAGGAGCTGATATTCAAAAATTGTGTGCAAATGGCATCATCGAAGGCCACTGCCTCGGAAACAGAACCATATTCCCTTCCCCGGTTGTATATATATCATAAAATACTGAAACTATTTGTACAGATGTCCACTATGGAACAAATTAATACTAACTTCCTATTAATTTTCTTAATTTAAGGTCCAGCTTCCACCAATTTTTCCTTGTGTCCCCGATTCAGAGGAGCATCTACATCATCTTCTACAAAATACTTTTGGAAGCTACCGTAAGTACAGGTGGGGCCTGCACCCAGCAGTTAACATCACTGAGCATCAAAAGACAGAATTTTATCTTAGCGATTTCTAGGCCTTTAGAGAGAAATAATATACACTTCAAGTACTGCAGCTGGCATCCATGCTTTCGGTGTACCAAACTGAGGCTTGTAGAAATTAAACAAGAGTGGCTGCAGCCTCTAAAGATCTTACAGTCTGAACAGTGTTGTCATATCTTGACATTTTACTCTGAAGCAAATGCATTGTTAGGATTAAACATATCTGACTACCTGCGCACAAATGATAATCCATGAGAAGGTTTCACTGGGAAGGGAAATGAAGACTAACTGTGCCACTGGAGACAGCAGAGGGAATAAGAAACTGGTGAGCTGTCTTTATCAGAACTAGGATTAGGTCATGACACCAGAGGTGGACCCATAACAACCACTCCAGACCAAAAAGTTGATCAAGGACTTATATTCACAGTTGCCTCCAGAAAAAAATAAGCCTTTCCATACTTTGGAATGCTACAGTCAGCTACTAAGCTAATTCCCCAGAAGTCCCAAACCAGCTAAACATCAATAGCCACACTAAATCTGTGACTCTTAGATTAAGATCTTGTATCTTTTTTCTAAATTCTGGAAATAGACTGCTGATATCTGTACTCAAGCCAAGGACTAATTCTGACAGGTACTTGACATTACCATGTGTTGTCAGAAAAAGATGAGGAGGCACACTGCTTATATTTCCTACCTTGATGACTCCTCTCAATGGCTTGAAAACATCTACTGCTAGTGCAGGCTCTCTGCAAAGGCAAAATCGGCAACTCTGACTAGGACATCAGACTTCCACAAGCTGCAAAACAGCCTGCAAGCTGAGCCATAGATCAACAGTCAGCCATGTTCATGCCAGAAGTCAGGGGCCCATGCTCGACTCCACCGATGTTGTGATGATGCTGTGGGGAAGGCAGCTATTGCTAGGAATAAATGCAGCAGGGAGGAGGTGTCTTCTCTCTAACTTTCCAAAGACTTTATTCCCTGAGTCACCCCGTTCCAGGACTGGACCTCCAGTTTTGATAAAGCAAAATCCTCACACTGCCAAGAAATCCTTTTCCTGCCTTGCCCACAACACGTAAGACAACACCTACAAGTTCCTGAAATCCAATACACATAACTTTTAATTCTAGCATTTCAGTGCTTACCAAGAGCAAATGGCACCTTTAATACCTTGATCACTGAAATCAGTGACCATATCTGTAAGGAGTCTCTAGACTAGCTATCGACACAGCATGCTGTGCCTGCCACCCACCACTGTCTGTCCACACACCTGCCTTGGACGCAGGCTCTGTACCGACTTATCAAATGTACCCAGCACGCCACATCCAGATCTGAGGCAGCTTCCTGCAGGAAGCAAACTTTTCTGTGTAGCAAAGGGGCAGCCTGCATGCATACAGTTTATTTGGTTTTCTCACCTTTGGAAGGAATATAGTTCCCCAGTCTGTCACCTTCACATGGATTCAGCTGTAACAGTAGACAGGCTTAAGAGGTTAAGGAAACTAAATTCAGAGACAAGACAGATTGCAATGAAGGTTGTAACTTGAAAGAAGGTTGCAAAAAAATGTAATTCCAAATTGTACTTTGCCATAGGTTATCTTCCTAGTAGCTCTAGTATCCACTAGGCAGAATCCTTAAGACATGCTTTAACCTTTACAGACATGAACCAGACCTTGGAGTCATATTCTATGAGGCAGAGATCAACTGGAAATGAGACCAACATATATCATGTCTGCATGACAGACTGAAACACATACCCACCACCACAAGAATAAAAGCCTTTCTTGAACGTGTCTGCATTGTAAAAGAGAGAGGGGGAAGACTGATTTATTTAAACAGTACTTAACTAATAATAAACACTATCAAACCAAAGCAAACTAATGCTTAGCCATTAAAGCATCTATTCAATGGCCCATCTGTCATATTGTTAAGACCTTTAGAAGTTGTTTAACAAAATGTTAAATAAGATGACATTCAGCAGCACAAAATGCTTGACTGCTTTAATGCAACAAAAAGGGGGTGGCCTGCTGGTGTTTGATATACTGCTCTGTGCTACAGGCTGAAAGCTATGGAGCATACAAGGGGGCTCCCAGGCTGTCGCTTTTTATCTCAGTGAGCAATGCCAGAAAAGCCCAGAATCACCACAGGCCAGTGTCAGCAGCATCACACAGCAGAGAGGAAGAAAATCCCAATGCAGATAGATAGAAAAAGATGCACTTTATAAGGAGAGAAAAAGGAAGCCAAAGTAGCAAACTGGCCTAGAACAGAGAGAAAGAAGAAATCCCCAAATTATAATATTCTTGGTGACCCATGCCTGTTCCAAATCCAGTTGTTTTTGTGTTTTTTTCCTCACCCACCTCGTAACTTTTATTCTACATTTGACGGTAAGGTTTGATGGATGTGCTATGAAAATACTTCAGGTTGGGTGTGATGGACTATTTAGGAAATACCTAACAACTTCACCTCTGAATGCAGTCATTTCAGCAAAGATGCATGTAAGTTTTGTTTGTTTGCTTTCTTGCATGAGAACAGATTTTTCTCATTTCCTTTTGTGAATAGCGACCCTCAAACACACGTCTTTTTAGGAACTGACTGCACTGATGCCAGAGGTTTGTACAGTTTCAAATCCATCATCAGAGTTAAGGCACTACAACTAGGCCAGGTAGGCAATTAGTAGGCTTCCTGTAGTAGCTGAGGAACAGATAAAATGCTGCCCTGAAAAAGCCCATTATCTAAGAAAAAGTCTTTCTTTCAGATCTGCAGAAGGAAGAAAAAAGCATTTTAAGTTTACACATCTAAGAGTTTTCACAGGACACTACTGCATAGTTCTGTTGTCATAGATTATGCTCCTCAGTCCCAAATGCCACTAAGAAAAACAACAATCGGTGAAAAGCAAATAGCAATGTGCAAATCATTGTCAAAAATAAGAGTACAACTTTCTTTTACAATTTACATCCTTCCACTGGCATTACAAGACCTTTTTTAAGACTCAAGGCTTCACAATACTACAAAATGTAACCCTTTATCTACTGTGATCCTTCAGTATACAAGGTTTTTGTTTCCCATATTCCCTGCCAGCGCATTTCCCTTACCAGTGCTGAGAAGAGAGAAGCCAGGAAGCCCAGCTGGTAGGTTCAAATTTCCCAGCAGCTCAGCACTAACAGTAAGCACAGAGGTCCTTGGAAAATCTGGCCTCAAGTGCCACAGTCAGAGGTATTCGGTACCACAAATGTCAAGGTTTTGTTTCAGCATGGTGACAGCTAATAAAAATGTGGTATTCGCATGCAGTACAGAGCTTATGTGCTAGTGCTAGACTACTGTCCACATAAAGACACCCCTGCTAGTCACATCAGTAGAGCTTCCTCATGTTTTCACTGACCTTCAGTTGTAGCCAAATACATATAAGGATGAAACATGATTAAGAAATATTTCCAAGTAGCTTATTGATTTAGGAAGTATTAACTCTGAAAATACTCTTTTAATTAAGTGTTACTTAATACATCAAAACTGAGATACAATACAATCCTAGAAAACAAGAATTCGATGCACATTAGCAAGCCTAGATAAACACCAACTGACAAATGCAGAGACTTTATGCTGGCTGCTAACAGATACTAAAATTGCAAGCCTTGTTCATGCTGTTAATTGATAAACAGAATTCTTATCCGCTATGAACACACAACTAAAAATAAAAAAACAAACAAAACACTGTTTTCCCAGCTGAAGTATATTCTTAGAAAGAAAGAAAAATAAAAAAAAAGAAGTGCTATGCCAAGCTGGCTCTAGAACCCAAATCATCTGCCTTGAAGGTGCTACTCTCGTATGGTGGTAGTGGAATGCTAAGTAAGAACCATATGCAGACACAGCTTCAGCTTAATAGCAAGAGTGATGGGGAAACCACACAACCCCTTCTCCTCTCTAACATCCTCCCACAGCCTGTTTCTGCCTCACAAAGATCTATTCCAGATGAATAAGGGACCTGGGAAAAGCAAGGAAGATCACAACAGTTTTCTGCTGGTGACATGAGTAAACAACCATATATATATATTCACTCCTTTCTCACTGAAATGTTCTTGGCTGTCAGTAAAGAATACTTACAGGAACATCCCAGAATGGTCATTTTCCAAACTAAAAGCTCTAAAGGTCAGCATTCAGTTATACCAAATTCAACACTACCATGACTGTGTCACCTTTTGGGAAAGGGGGAGGGATTCTTCAGCAAAACATATGGCAACAGCAGTTTATTTTATTACACTGCTGTATTGTTGTGAAGGGAAAGAAGGCTTGTAGAGAGAGACAGTATCTTTTATTAGACCATCTATTATTGTTTCTTCCCCACCCTTTTAAAAGTAGTTTATTTTATGGGTTAAGGGTGACACAAGCAGAGAAAAGAGCTCTGCTGTAGTACTTACAAACAAGAGAAGAGAAATAAATATAAAAAGGAAAAATAAAGAAGAAATAAAGTAAGACAGGCTGATCTATTCAAAAGCTGGCATGAGGGTTTTATTAGCGACATATACTGGCAGAGACAGGAGAAAGGAAACAGAAAAAAAAGACTCATCCTATATAATGAGTATCTGACTACAGCCTGATTCAAAGAGCCAACTCAAAACTCCAACCACGTCAGCAGAAAGATTCCCACAGATGCCAGTCCAACCTCTCCTGTATGCAGTTTTCAGTTACATAAACATTGCTGTGAATATTCCAGTGATAAAGATAAGGCTGTGCCCAGTTTTGCACTTTATAAGCCTCCCAGTGCAAATTATGTACAGGAATACCAGCTATCTGCCTTCTGCATGGCAAATATGCCAGCTATTGACACAAAGGAGAAAAAAGCACTGCACTGGCCTTTTAGATTTTTCCTCCATCTTGGGAAATATTTTTGCACTGGCCTGCCCCTCAAGATATGTATGAAAGCTTTCTATCTCCAAGCTCACCTGAATTAGCACCATGCAAGGTAATAGAAGAGAGCCAGTATGTGGAAGCTGCGTTGCTACAGTGCCAGGGAGATCCTGGCTCCCACTGCAGTTTCTTTGCTTGCATGATCATTAGTTAACTTCAAAGAAGCGGCTGACAACCTTCCATAGCGCATGAAGAAAGCTGAAAAGATCAATTACAAAAATGATTAGTATGCAAACTATACCTGGGTTCTGCAGGCAGCTATTCCTCAATAAGTATATATCAGAGACTAAGCAAAAGGATAAATAAATCCTAGCCTCTGTTTACAGCAGAAACAGCAGTCAAAAAGAAATCTTTAAGGATTTTAATTCTATTGGAAACACGTTCCTCTTTTTCTATCAGATATATTGCGCTGAAACTTGAATGAAGCTTTTAAAACTCAAAACTAAGAAAACTCATTATCCCATAAAAGAACAGATTTGCTTCCTTGGTGAATTACTCATCCAGCTAATCTACCTAATTCCTTCTCTCTAAAGCAATCTTGCTCATTGAAAGTTGTCATTAACTGTATCTGTGTTTTTTGTTCCAGGGACAAGGCAACACATTGTTACAATACATGTGCTTGCATAGCATTAATATTATGGTTTTGCAATTGTGGAAGTAGGTATGTATGCAGCACCTTTACTGTAAATACTATTTTCAGGGACCTACAACATGGATGTTAAAAAAATAAAACAAAAACCAAACACCCCCCCCCCAAAAAAAAAAAAA
>Ga0065711_1036616_pt1 | contig 20798 bp, 5 predicted proteins | sample Hoacrofraction12_FD_59098 | JGI IMG/M metagenome (GOLD analysis project Ga0065711, IMG submission 59098) | Hoatzin crop microbial communities from Cojedes, Venezuela - Epithelial fraction 12 v2 (version 2) | ecosystem: Host-associated > Birds > Digestive system > Esophagus > Crop | place...
TTCCAGGGAGGGGGCAGCCACAGCTTCTCTGGGCAACCTGTGCCAGTGTTTCACCACCGTCATGGTGAAGAATTTCTTCCTAATATCTAATCTAAATCTGCCCTCTTTTAGTTTAGAGCCATTCCCACTTGTCCTGTCACTACAGGCCCTTGTAAAAGGTCCCTCTCCATCCTTCCTGTAGGCCCCCTTCAGGTACTGGGAGGCTGCTATAAGGTCACCCTGGAGCCTTCTCTTCTCCAGGCAGAACAGCTCAAACTACCTCAGCCTGTCCTCACAGGAGAGGTACTCCAGCCCTCTGATCATCTTCGTGGCTCTCCTCTCGACCCGCTCCGACACATTCGTGTCCTTCTGTTGGGGGCTCCAGAGCTGGCCGCAGTATACTCCAGGTGGGGTCTCACAAGAGCTGAGTAAAGGGGCAGAATCCCCTCCCTCGACCTGCTGGCTACATTTCTCTTGATGCAGCCCAGGATACGGTTGGCTTTCTGGGCTGCCAGCGCACATTGCCGGCTCATGTTGAGCTTCTCATCCACCAGCACTTCCAAGTCCTTTTCCTCAGGGCTGCTCTCGAGCCACTCTTCGCCCAGCCTGTACTTGTGTTTGGTATTGCCCCGACCCACGTGCAGGACCTTGCACTTGGCCTTGTTGAACCTCATGAGGTTCACACAGGCCCACCTCTCCAGCCTGTCCAGGTCCCTCTGAATGGCATCCCTTCCCTCCAGCATGTCAACCACACCACACAGCTTGCTGTCATCGGCAAACTTGCTGAGGGTGCACTCAGTCCCACTGTCCATGTTGCCGACAACGATATTGAACAGCACCGGCCCCAGTACCGGCCTCTGAGGTACACCACTTGTCACTGGTCTCCACCTGGACATCGAGCCATTGACTGTAACACTCTGTGCATGCATGGAGACAGTTCCTTACCTAACGAGTGGTCCATCTGTCAAATCCATGTCCTTCCAATTTAGAGACAAGGACATCATGCGGGACAGTGTCGAATGCCTTGCACAGGTCCAGGTAGACAATGTCAGCTGCCCGCCCTTTGTCCATCAACGCTGTAATCCCATCATAGAAGGATACCAAGTTGGTCAGGCACGATTTGCCCTTGGTGAAGCCATGTTTGCTTGTGTGTATACATGTATTGTATTATGTAATTTCTTGAGCTGTTAAACCGGATCTTGAGAGTGTGTTTCAGCTTTTCCTGCATAGTAGTATGAGAAAGAGGTATAATGAGCAGTCAGAATAAAGATAAGTAGTTCTACGATCAGCCAGGGTATGTCCATAGTATAGTACAGTTAAAATCGACCTATAGAATCATAGAATCATAGAAAGTTTTGGGTTGGAAGGGACCCCTAGAGGTCATCTAGTCCAACCCCCCCGCAGCGAGCAGGGACACTGCTAACGAGATCAGGTTGCTCAGAGCCCTGTCCAACCTGGTCTTGAATGTTTCCAGGGATGGGGCCTCCACTACCTCTCTGGGCAACCCGTTCCAGTGTTTCAGAACCCTCATTGTAAAGAATTTCTTCCTTATATCTAGCCTAAACCCACCCTGTTTTAGTTTAAAACCATTACCCCTCGTCCTGTCACTGTTGTCTCTACTAAAAAGATTGTCCCCATCTTTCCTATAGGCTCTGTTTAAGTACTATAGTTCCCATTCTTTCTGGCATGCGCCTTCACCTTGCTCTGTTAGCACTGCTGTAGTAGTGAGTATGTGGCTCAAAGATCCTGAAATACTACCCTGAAATTATCAGTTAGAGGCTTATCGTAACTGTAGAGGCTTTTTATGATCTGGGCATGCCATCACTAACTAGAGCTGACGTCACAGTCTGTGACAAAAATGAGAGCTTCGGGGTAGAATTTCAGTTCTGTCTAACATGTTCCCCAGCTGAACTCCTTGTCGCTTTTTGTGTGTTGGACAGAACAGTTGAGAATCTGCAGGGTGAGTCAGTTCCATTCTCTATCCCACTAGCAAGAAAAGTGTGCTTACTTTTTGTCATATTAGTAGGCTGTCATCTGCTGTGGTGGTATACACAATTTCTCGATCCAGTAGAAAAGGAGGAGGGGTGACTATCCCCACCCTAAGGGTAGAGGAAGCAAGATGGCTAGTTCTGTGTGGAGCTTTGTTATTAGCTAGAGTAAGTGCAGGGTGAGATTGCAGTCTCGTTTGTCAGTGGAGAATGTAGATATGTGTACAGCAGATGCTTAAAAGTCGATAGGTTGAATACATCCCTAAAAGTGTTGTCCTCTTCGTTACTGAAGTGGAAAGTCTTGGTCTTAGCTTGTATGTTGAGAAATTAGAGGCTCTGTTTCTGCTTAACAATCCCTTGAAAAAATATTTATATAAATAGTTTTAACAGAGCAATGCAGTACTTCTACTTCAGAGCTTTACTTTAAAACAGAAAGGACTATGAGTCCGTACTGCTGGGTAAATACGAATTTTGTAACTTTAATTTTCTGTTCTTGCAGCTTTTATCCTCCAGTTGATGAGCCTTCCATTGGCACTGAAAAACTGGATTTATGTGAGCATCATGAAAGGAAAAAAATATTCAGTGGAAAAACTTTTGTATTTCTAACTGCCAAGCAGGTAATCAGACTTTATATTGCAAAAATGTTACAGGGGTAGCTAAGCACAGATTCTGTTCTCTGTGAATTCACACTCATTCTGGATTCATCAGGAAAGAAGGATTTCTGTGTATGTATCTTCTTACAATACAGTGGTCTAAGCAAGATGAAATACAGGGGGAGAAACAGAACACATCACATCTGCATTAGTGCATCAGTGATACGCATTATGCTGATAGTTCATTATGCTGATACTTCTAAACCAACTGTATTTTAAGATTTATTTTTTTTAATTTGCATTCTCTTTTTAGCACAAGAAACTGGGTCCAGCAGTTATTCTTGGAGGAGGGGAAGCAAAGTTGATGACAGAAGGAACAAAAGAAACCTCTTTACTAGTTTCTCCTGAAGTTTGTGTCGTTGATGTGGGGTTGACAAACTCTCAGATCCCAGGATCTGACTCTGTGAGAAACTGGACTGATTCCGTCCTGACTGTCTTGCAAAGGTGCCGCATTGTTCTGTTGTACAACAGTAGGGTAATTTCAGAATTTCTGCAGAGATTTAGGTGTTCGCGTATGTATTTAAGCAGTAGGACGCTTACAAAGAGGGCATTTGCTTCATTGCTTTAAGTATTTAGCATAGTAACATGAATAAAGTTTCTTTAAGCAGGAGAGAAAGGACTTTGGCAGTTCAGTGAAGATTTGGTGGAGTTGTTTGGGTGTCTTTTTCCCCTTTTTTGGAGGATCCAATTCTACAAAAATTCATTGTAATGAAGCTGCTTTGAAATTACAGACAGCAAGTGGTTTTTCTTCTGCTATTTAAAATAAGTTAAAAATTAATATATTCTAAGAATGGAAAATAGGCCATCCATGATTTTTAATAAATATATGTGTTTATTTTGTGGAAAACACGAGATAGCACCTGGAGGTCATGTGGTTCTTTGCAGTCTAATTATTTACATACAGCGTTTCTGAAGAGCAGCTTCTGTTTAATGAAAGTCAGTTTTTGAGTGGGTGGAAGGTTTTGTTTGAGTGGGCAGACTGCATATTTTATAGATGTTAGGATTTTCATGATGCTATTTCATTAAAACAGTGACAGCAAACAAAATCCCAATCCTTAACGTAATACATAAACCTAGTTTCCCTGAATTTTCCTGCTAAATAGAGAAAAATACTCAAGCTCTTCTTATGGCGGTAGTGTGGAAAAGGTGTGTGTGTGCCTAACTGACTTGTAAGAAGGGCTCAAATCTTTCCAGTCACTTTTCATTCACACACGTTTTTGAGTTGGAGGTAGAGCACAGTCAGTTAAATGCCCAGAAATCACATAAGAAGAGATGCATTGGCCACATCACTGGGACTAGACAATGGCTACAGCAGCAGGAAGAGTGGGAGTTCGTATGTGTAGGACATAGCTATACTTATGGGTAATTATGCTGACTTACTATATTGTGAAAAATTGTACTGTAGACTGATGTTTTTTTGAAAGGAGGAATGGAACATTTTGTACTTTGTCATGTCTGTGCCTATGCATCTTTGGATCTGCATTGAGAAACATTTTTTTTTTGTCTTTATTTTATTTGTATATCAACAGCAAGGATCTCAGGTCTATTCCCGAGGCAGAAATTGGATTGGCAGTTATCTTCATGTCAACAGAAAAATACTGCAACCCTCAAAAGCAGTCTGGTAACAAAGGTAATTGGAACGAGGGTAGTAAGTAGTTAACAGCGTTATGGAGGCAGTATTTCTTTTTGTACGGGGGCATCAACTGCTAATATTCAAGTTCTTTTGTTTTTTTTGCAAGACCACTAAAATAGAATGTCACTGAATGAAAAATGTATACAAGTCTGAAGAGGTAATTGTTTTCAAATGGTCTTGCAATAAGAAGCAATGAAAATTATATGACTCTTAGCTATAAATAAAAAAGTAGTAGACCTATAATTAGCGTAAAAGACAGACATAGTACATTGATCTTTAAAGGACGGGCACTTCAAAACAGTCTTCTGAAGTTCACATTTTCAGTGGCCACTGAAATTCAGTTTGAATTCCATGCTATACTGTCTTTTATGAAAAGACTGGGGTAACAGGGAGTAAAAGGTGAATGTTAGAAACTGAGAGAATAAGGATGGAATTAATTTGATTAATTTGTAAAGGCTTCCCCCACCCCCCCGAGAAAAAGGAATTTGCTTTAGGAAAATTCAACCGTCCCCCACTCTGTTCAAAACCAAACATAATCTTGATTTAAGAAGTAAAACCAATGAGATAGGATTGCCACATCTGCTAAAGTAGTCGTTTAGGGGTGGACATTCCAAGTCTCAACTTGAAACTTAACTTGTATTTGCTGATACAGTAGTAATAAAAATCTTGGAGAGACAGAAAGAGGTTTTATTTGTCTAATTCTCTTTTCATGCCTCTTCCAAAATTGTTAGTCTGTATTTTTTTTTCTATAAAATTGTCAGAGTTATGTGTATAATTTTAGATTCTATTCTGTTCTATGAAGTGTCATATTGGGTAGCAAATCCCACAATTTAAAAAAAAAATCAAACAAAGACCCCATAAATTCTACTTTATAAGAACATTACTTATTAAAAAATGTCTTTCGAAGAGAGAAAGATACATGCAGTGCTGGCAGAGTTCTGAAAAATACTTCGGTTGACTGATATTCTTGTATGAATAACTTGTATGTGATCTGTTGTCAATGCAGTTTGTTTAGAAAACAATACAAAACGAAGTAATTCTCAGATTGATTTTAAGGATATTGACCCTGCAGACATCCGAGTAAATCGGAAATGCTGATTCTTGTTTCTGGTCTGAATGATTCAATTGGATAAAAGTTGTCTGACTGAATTGTGTGAACAGACTGTATATCAGGCTTTTAAAGGTAGCTGTGTTTCCAGTTTATTTGCTAAGAGGGAACAAATGCTATTGTTTGGGGCTTACAAGAAGACTTCCATGTATGTGTTGCAAATCTAAAGGATTGTAAAGAAGACTTCTTCCTCTGATTTTGTCTCAGAACAACAAATCGTAACGTACATAAGATGTAGTTGCTCAAGGAGGGGGGACCTAGGTGTGTCTGTGGGTTATTCCTCTCTAGGTTACAGTGGTAGGAAAAAATCAATGTATAAAGAATGAGTTTTGTGAAGGGATGATACGGTCATCATAGTCTCAGTTGGAATGAGATGCAGGAAGAATGTAAAGGGCTGAGAGATGAGGAGTAATTAAAAAAAATGCGATCTAGAAGCACGATGAGACATGTTAAAATAGTAAACGTTAGTATCGTTTGACTTGGAGAAGGCATAAGTATATGAAAACAAATACAAGTGAGGGCAGACAATATAAAAGGTGTTGTATATACTCTTCTTTCTGTTTTACAGAGAAATAATGCAAGTAACAAAATAGAGAAAAACAAATGATGTTTTAAGGCACTCCCCTGACTATGGGGATTATGGGAAATTTGCTTTAGAAGACATTTCTTCTAAAGTTTTTTGATAGCAAATACTGGTTCTGTATTAGTAGAAATAATGCCAAATACAATAATCACATTAGAGATCATCATAAAGCAGTAAATGCGTGGAATTTTGTGCTCTGATGGTTTTGCGCAAAATACATATTGCATGATTTATTAATTACATTATGACCATATAATATATGATTTTCCATTATACTTCATTTTTATTTTGGCAAAATTCCATTACTTAATTCAGTGGAATATTTAACTAAAACTGAATCCCAGGATATGGTCCTTTAGAACTGTTTCTTCCAGGTTTTTTAATTAATAAATCTGCTTAATTTTTTTATTATAATGGCTTTAAGACCACTTTACAAAAACCTCACCTGATGTGATAACACATGCGAAGAAACACAGATTTGATACTAACCTTTTACTTTTTCTCTTGTGTTGATCTTGCAGCTGTAACTAAAACCACTCCTGCATCAGCTGTTGTAGGGCGAGCCATTTCTCAGAGTTTGGCTGTGGATGAAACCATAATGCCAACTGCTGCAGATAACAGCACAGTATATGTAGCTGATACAGAAATAGAAGAGCAGACATGGTAAAGTATTCACAGAAATACTCTCTGAGCTAGTACTTGCAAATAAAGCGATCTTTTGTGGCAGAGGGACAGTATCATTGCCATGGACAAAGATATGCAGTGTTTGAAATGGCAGTTACTGAATTGCTGTCGCTTGTCTGCAGTGAATTTCTGCTTTTGAGTGGTAGATAACAGAAAACATCACGTAGGACTGATGACTCTTTCAGATACACATGTAGATACTGTATATCTGATTTGACTGTCTTAACTATTAAAAATTTTCCAGCTGGTTCACAATAGATTTTACAGTTTGTTTTTAGCACGCCTACATTTTTCAGAAGTATGTTCAAAGTACAAGTACAGCTTTTTAAAAAAAGTGGTGTTCTGTAGTGTATCTCTGTGGTAACTTCTTCTGTGTTCACTTAATACTTTTTCTCTCTAATACAGCATGGAGATAGAGAATACTCCACAGATCGACAGAAGAGGGAAAATGGCTTTCCAGGATATAACCGCTGTAAAGAAAAACCCTAGCACAAGTAGCAGCGTAAATGCAGGAACATCGCTATCTAGAATGAACAGAACATCTGGGTTTAGTCAAAAAAGTCATCCTGTCTCGCCATCTAAAATTTCAGAAGCTGGTAAACCTAGTGAATGCGCTTCACATCACCAGTCTAACTCAATTAGAAATTACTTCCAGGTAGCAAGAAAAAGGTATGTTGAAATGTTTTTGACATTACTTCCCTTACTGTTATACTGGTGCTGTTTCTTTTAACTCAAGGGAAGTACATTTAATTCAAAACATACTTAAAAAGGTAATTTTTAGATCATCTTTCTAGAATGGCAAGCTTTTCCTCAAGAGTACTTAGGTTCAAATTTCACAATGCAATTACTAAAACCTCAGGAAGCTGTCATATTGTGGATGCAGCTAGTCGTATTAAAAAGTGCTTTTGTAATTTCTTTCTTTTGTGATTACTTTCTGGCTCAGGGAAAGAGCTGAAGAAGAAGAAGAAACATCTGTACCCAAACTAGCAAAACTGGGAGAAAGGTCATTGCCCGTTTCCAAGTGCACTGAACCCACAGCTTTGTCAGCGTGGAACAGTGAAGCAGAACAGCGTCAAAAGGAAAATGACATCCTGGACCCAAACCCAAATTTTGCATTAGAAGACAGAGATACAAAGCTTATGAGGGAAAGTGGCAAACTAGCAAGTGGTAAAACAGACACTAAAACTACTTCTAGTGAAAAGCATGCACCAAAGAAGAGAAAGGAGTTAGATGATTTATCTGAAGATACAGAGGCACTAGAAATTGTGTTTGGAAGCAGAGACCTGGACTGGGAAGATCAAATGGCAGGTCATGACCAGGAAGCTCAAGGCAATACACGAAAAAAAAGATGTTTGGAAGCCAAAGGAAGCAAGATTCAAGAAATAAATGTGAAGCAGAGAGAAGAGAATCAGATATTGGTAAGTTACATTCATGTCATGTGCCTAATCTTGAAATTTACAACTATGTTAGGAGGTTGCAGATAGCTTCTTTAAGGATGAGGCTGCCTACATGCAGAAAGTAGCTTTGTAAAGTTTGTTTGCTTAAACATCTCAAGTCATTCTGAACTAAAAATTGACATGATGTTTCTCATGCATGTGAACATTGTAGTGTTATATGTATCTAAATGTTTTTTAATTCTGCAGGACATTGTTTCTTTGAATTGAATGCTGCTTGTGTTCTGAAAGTTTTCCTCTCTTTTTGCTTGACGTACTGTAGGTAGAACAGCAGAATATATCCCTGGTTCAAGAAAATCTTCTGATATTGTATGTTGTTGTGCTAATTGTAATGTTGATATTTATACTAAAATAGATACTCAATTATATTATCTTTATGTAATGAATTTTCTGAAGAAACCTTCAGTTGACTTCTTCTGTTGCATACCACAGTATTGTCCAACATCTTTTAAGTCCACATCTGTAGATGTCATGTGAAAGATTAAAATTCCTGTATGAGACAATTCAGATCACTGATGCCCCCTTCAAAAACAAAAACCACAACAAAACCAAAAACCAACCAAAACAAAAATAAACAGAACCCCCAAAACTCAGCTTGTGATTAGTTTTCTGGATTATTTCTCTGGTTTTGTTTTTGAGAGTAAGGCAGTTTTCTAAGAGAAATGAAGAAAACAATGGATTTTGAGTTGATGGTAGCCATTTAATTGGAAAAAAGCATAAGCAGGTTTGCAGAAGAAAATGGCATTGAGAGCTCTAGCAAAGCAGACTATTAACAATGCAGAGGGGAATAAGAAGGAACAGGTTTAATTTTTGTTTATTTAAAAAATATATATTAAAGCTTACTGTCCAGTCAGTTCTTACACAGTGTAGGCAGTGTTTAAATGCTGTAATAATAAAGTTTGAATGTATGCTTGAGTAACTGGAATTTGCAGGATACTTTGGATGGGATGAGAATTAGTAATTATGCATCCTTAGCTTAGGCCACCTTGACACTCTCCTCTACTGGAGCTTGCTTTTGGCAAAGTGTGAATTTTGAACTTTGTTACAATGATACTTTTTTTGTGTTACTAACAGGCAAATTTTAAAAGACGAGTCATAATTATAAAGAGTATGTGTTTCTTGCTCTTTATACTAACAGAGAGGAGGTACTTTCTCAGTACGGTCAGACCTGATCGAGACTAAAATGGCTACTTGGAATGGTCTTTTGAATTTTGTTATGGCCTGGGAAGCTTTTCTAGTCTAACTTCTTGTCGAGATAGTGAAGGAAAAAAATTATTTTGTGTAACTAAACTGTTATTTTATCAGGTGTGCACTTAAAGATTTTTGCTAACAAATTAATAGTTTAATAACAACCTATTTTATTCACATAAATTATATTTACAGTGGAACAGGAAGGAGATTTGATGATAAAGGTCCACAGGCATATTTACATTACCTGTGTGCTTTGAGTATAGATGTACCTTGTGTGTCTGACAAGACAGAGAGTAACTGACTCAAAATCTACAGGGTGCATAAAGCTGATCTGTGGGGTTGTTTTTTTAACCACTGAAAATAAATTATGAAAGGCAAATCTGGTTTTAAACTGTGTGACAAAAGCAACCTGCAGAATATTTTCCTATCCTAGTAATGAAATGGACATTCTGCACACATGTACGCTTAACATGTGACATTGAAAATGCTACTTTTTATATTCAGAAGCTTTTGCAGTATTTTCCAGAACCTGGCAGGACTTTGCAGGTTGTGCACATGGACAAAACTTGCTAGTGATGTGAGAAAATAATAGTGATTTTTTTTTTTTAGTAGAAAAAAACCCACAACAATTGTTACAGTATACATAAAATCATAAAAATTTAAAAGTACAGTGCAGTTTCTGTCTAAATAATTTATTTATTTGAAAATGCTTATTCCACTGTAAAGAGCGGAAAACAATTTTATGTAACTAAATTTGCATTTTACTCCGGTGTTACATTTTAAATATTTTTTTAATCAAATAGAAAGAAAAGGAACTTGGATCAGTTCTAACTTCAGAAATTAAAAGTGAGATCAAGAAAGAGTCACCAGTGTCGGTAAGAAACCAGTCAATCGTAAGTTTGAACAGCAAACTTTGAGAAGCATTAAGAAAATGCATCAAAATTTTGCTTTTAAGATGATAGTATTTGTGGATCCTATTTCAGAGTAAAGGAGGTTCTAAAGATTGCACTCCTTAGAATAATGACATGTAAATTTGAATAGTACAGTCCAGCTTACTGACTGTGAAAAGACAGAGGGAACTGCAGTTCATCGGCGTGCTTTTGTAACAGCATTTGGCTGGATACTTAAAATGACTGAAACTTCAGAAAGCTAAAGTAATTGTATTAACCCTTCAATGTGGTTAATACTTGTGCTGATGTTTTTGTTAGGCTACTGCTTGAAGACCAGACAAGAGTCTAATCTCCTTGTCTGCTGCTCTAAAGAGATCGCAACTAGAATGGAAGAGATGAACCATTGAGGACAATGGATGTAACAGACACTGATAAACAGTAAATAGTGTGCTAACTTTGTTATTGGTGAGATGAATGAAGGAAGGAGGGGACAGTTGCTGGGAGTGGCAGTGAGGCAGAGGAAAAGGAGACAATGCTAAATGAAACTGAAATGGAAGGATTATGAAGAGATAAAGCAGAGTGTAGCTAGTCAACAAGGGGTAGGGTAAAACCTTTTCCTATATGGTATTCCCTTTTCTTGGAAAACAGTCCAAGGAAAGAGAATACTGTGCAGATATACCGAAGTGCACGGTCCGCTCGGATTAAGAGACTTCTAGTTTGTACTTTGCTATGAAACAACTGTACTGCATGTGGGCTAGAAATGTCCATGAAGATAGTTTGATGTTACTTGTGACCTTGTCCTGCAACCAGACTTCCTTTTTCATCCACATAGATCTAGCCCCAAACAGCAAAATGTACATGCAAACTTGCTGACATACGAGCATTCTTATCTACATACACAAATAAGGTGCTTCATTGATCAGATGCAGCTTACAGTCCTAAAGTTAGCTGAAATGGTAAAGCTGTAGGCTAGAAATCAGCTGAAGACATTCAGTTTTGTCTTCCTCGGAGTTAGCTGGAGTTTCCATTAGAGTAAGCATACTTGATTAAATTAGTCTAGATAGGAGGCAAGGTGGAGATGAGGAGAGAAATAATTTTTAGATAATAGCTGAATTGAGGGGAAAAAAAAATTTTTTTTTTTTTTACTTGAAGTTTTATCTTGAAGTAAAATCCTAGGGAAATCAGGTACACTGACTTCAGTGTTGTTACTGCAGTTCTTAATGATCTTGTCTTTTCAACAGATGTAAATATGAGAGATTACTGAGTTCCCAGCTCCTCATATGGAGGCTGAGAAGTGCATCCGTCTTGTTGGCTTCTAGCACTGCTGCTGCTTCCCCTCACGCTTTTGTAATCTGAACTTCTGCCTCAGCTGTGCTCACGATAATTTCTTTCTGTAAAGTTTATACTGTTAGATATGTTGTGTGTCTGTTTATACACTTGAAGTCCTCCTTCCTGTTTCTTTCTGCGTAAGAACCACAGCAAACTTCAAGATGACTCCAGCAGTCTTCCCAGCAGACTTCTGTTGACTGAGTTCAGATCATTGGTTGTCAGCCATCCAAGACAGAACAGTTACCTTACTGCAAATACCAGCTACGGAGGAAAGAAAAATTTCAAAATGTTCAAAAAGGTTAGTGTGTATTTGAGATGGTCACAAGATGGTACTGTTTAAAAATACTGAGAAATATTGCCTTAAGATTGTAGAAATATGTGAAGAATTTTTTTTTAATTGATAGGAACTACAGAAAGAAACAATTTAAATACTATACTATACTGTTAACAAATATTTTGCTAACTGACTAAAGCTTTTGTTAGCCTGGTACATCTTACCTCATGTTAGATTATTTACATAGTTGTACTGCCTATTCCAAGCAGTTACTTGGAGTAAGTCATGAAGTGATGCCTACCATGACTTCTGGTTGTACCTCTGAAAGCTAGCAGTTTGACTTCTCCAGAGACCTATATATAAAGCAGATGCTGATTCAGATAATTTCAAGAAGATTTTTAGTGTTCAGTGTAAAATACCGTTTTGGCTTTTATTAAAAATAATATATATATATATGGTATAAGATTACTAGAAATGCATTGCAGTAAAATACTGTATAGAGAGTGTGAGTCCCATAATGCAACTTCCAGCTTTCTAGGAGTATGAAAGTATTTTAAGTTTCTGGTAGTATTTTCTTTTCCAGAGTTTTGGAATACTTTTTTATGCATTCTGATGATAAAATAGAATCTATCAGTAAATATCAGTTTACAAAGTTTTCAAACTCCATTTAATGTACTATCAGATTTATTTAGCATTTGTAACTTGTCAGCTGTTTTTTTTGTTGTTTGCTTTGGTAAAAGGAGGGAGTTAATAGCTTTCTGTAAATGCTTTTTTCACTTCAATCTCTTTTAAATATGAACTCTGATAAATGTTATTCAAAAAAGAAAGACTGACTTTCTTCTGTGATATCTGAATAGACTTTCTGACCTTTCACTTGTAGTGTGCTTGCCTTGTATTGCAATTGTAAGAATTTATTGTCCGACAGGTAGCTTATCCAGGGGCAGGGCAACTTCCATACATTATTGGAGGATCAGATTTGATTGCTCACCATGCTAAGAAGAATTCAGAGCTAGAAGAGTGGTTAAGACAAGAAATGGAGGTAAGGAATTCTTTCTTGAAGTTGATCAAATGAAACCTGACTTACGTAAGTGGTCGTACCAGCCTATGGTCATTACTGAAATACTTCAGAATTTTATTTTTAAAATAAAACCTCAGCCAATTAGCTGTCCACACATGGTGATAGGAATACACACATTAGAAAAGTTACTGAAAGTCAGAGGTCAGTGGTAATGTTCATCTTTTTGCTCATGATTTGAATTCATTTTACATGCAACATTCATCTAATCAGAAATAGATTTAAAACAAAATCGGTAACCTAAAAGAATATCTTTTTTGAATAAGCAAAATAAGCATTATGGAAACTTGTGACTTCTAAAAATGTGACAGGGAGCTAGGAAGAACTACTATATGGTTAGCTGTGTTCAAATTGTTATACAGTACAAGTGATATTGTACTCTTGAACAGAACCTAGGTATTTTCTGTTGGAGCACACTGAAAAGATATAGTAAGAATAAATTCAATTTTTTTTTTAATAATAAAAATCTTCACCTTTGTATGTAAAAGTTCTAAAGAATACTATATTTCACCATAGCAGTTCTGTGGCTCTTTTATTTTTCAGTAATTTCTTTAAAAATACTTGCGATGAGTCATATTCTTTTTCCACAGCCTGATCAAGATCCTGCTACATCAACACTTTTTGATTATCACCCTATCTCCCCTTTTTTTTTTTTTTTAACCCCTGGGTATAGATAATGCTAATTAAAGTTCCCTTTATGCACCAATAATCAGACAAAAATTTCGCTATTTCTGCAATGATGCTTAAAAACTAACGTATTTCGGACCAAAATTGGTATCTTGCACAAAATAATTCATTCCATTAGTTGGTAGCAGCAGCCAAACTTGAGTAGTGAAATATATAACGTGAATATAGACTGAATGGAGTACTTAAAGAAAACTTACTTCTTGAGGAAAAACTGTGTTAGTGCAGAGATCTGTTGTTGTTCTGTATTGTTTATTAGCTTCACCCTTAACATATACTGAATATAAGTACTAATTATAAGTATTGTAAGTATTAATTATAATTATGATTAATGTAATACAAGTAATATAATTAATATAAGTAAAAAAAGCATTTTTGTATAACAAATAATAAACGTATTTTCTCAGGAACAGAATCGACATGCAAGAGAAGAGTCGCTTGCTGATGATCTCTTTAGGTAAGAGTTTTATGTTTGTACTTTGAAAATGTGTCTTATTTTGCATCACATCTTTTTTTGGACAAATTCCAATTTTGTGTAGGACTACTGTGACTATTCTTTTGAAAATTCCCTGTATTCCCAAGTACAGAATGTACCCCAAATGGTGCATCAACTTCTCTCAAATTTTTTTATGCCTTAACCTTTCAATTTCATTGAGGCTTGCTACAATATTTAATAAGAACACTCTCAAACAAAGTGTTCCTATTTCCTGTCTCATATGCACGAGCTTGATTGTTCGCAAAGGCTGGAAGAGACTCTGAGGTCGGATTTTCTGCCATTAGTGTTAACTAGCACCTGATGAAGTGTTTTGATCTTACAGTTAAGTCAGTCATCTGAACTGTGAAGAAAAAGCAATGGGGTCTGCCAGTTTTTCATTCTGGCTGTGGCACTTGTCTGTCCCTGTGCTGAGTCACTTGAGGGAGCTAAAGCAACAGAATACTAGCTCTGTGAAAAAGTGATTGGCAGGACTGCTTGCTTTTTTTTTTTTTGACCTTTGAAATCAAAAATTAAAACACTAAGTAAATCCTTCAGTGTGGCCCCTCCTTGTCATTTATCTTTGAGACCTTAAGCTGCTTTCAAGCCCATTCACAATGGAAAAGCTTCTGCCTTTCTTTATGTGTTATAAGCTCCCTGAATGCCTTTCCAGCTTTCCAGTTTTCAGACTGGAGAGAGGAGGCATTTTTACACTGATCATTCTGGGCCCCTGATAATGTAGTAGAGTCATTAATTCTGTCTTAGTCGGTGGTTATGTCACTGGAATTTGAGAGATTTCTGTGGTAGGTCCAGGTTCATCTTGGCTATTTGTCTTTGCTTTTTGCCATATCTCATACATTTGCCCCTAAGATACAGTCTGTTTCAGCAGTTTTGTTTCAATAACCCTCACTGCAGTTGTCTACTGCTTTCCCTAATCTCTCTTTTGAGAGAGAGAATCATCCTGTTCAGCTGATTTCCTGTCAAGTTACTTTCAACTGTAATCCTAATTTAATGATCTATAACCACTTTCTAATTTGAAAAAAATCTAAGCGAAGTTTGCCACTTTACCCAGTTGTTACACCTGCAATACAGCCTTTAAATGTGTGTCAGTTATGAAGATGATTATAAAAACATGATGCAGCTTGATTGCGATGCTGGAGTACTAACTTGTTCAAAACATCTTGATTAATTTCATCCTTTCAAAACACAGCAGTGGAAACTCATGTAATTCGCGTGGGTTCATGCTTAGAGAAGTTTTTAAGAGCTCGCAATTTATTTATGATACTTGCACTTACAGGAGTTTCCCCAGTCACAAATACTAAACCACACAATTTAATGTTCAGCAGTTTGTAAGCTACTTCTAATTTTGTCCTTAATCCTGAGTGAAACTATTTGGTGTAATGCTAATGTTAACAGCTGCGATTTCCCATGAAAATTGCATTTGAAGATGCTATTAGAAAGAGTCCTGGTGTCCTCCAGGGTAGAGATGAGCTAGAAGAAAAAGCTGTGCCCTCAACTGCTGCTCAGTACATACTGAGATAGAGGAGGAAAGGAAGGCATATCGTACTGTCTGCTAAGACTACAGATAAATAATTGTGTTCAGTATTAGGCCTTTATATCCTTCACTCCCTGTACCCAGCAAGGTCTTCTGTTTCTTTATGCATTCACTCAGAGTAGTGGAATCTCTGTAGTTCTTTTTCCATCTCAGGCCACAGGCACTGTACAGTTTCCTTTCTCTGATAATGTTGTTTGATTTCTTTCTGTCTGGAAAACATTGTCCAGGCTTTATTTAACGTGGCAAATGGCGGGAGGTGAGGGGAGATCACATAAAAAGTTGTTCTTGACTGTCAGTGTCAGCATCTCCGCAGACAGTCACAGACAGGGCTGAAGCTGTTGGTGTCCTGATGGCAGGTTTCCATCATGTAACATCCTCTTCTCCTATTTGCTTATCTTTTCTCCCTCTCCTTCCCCTCCCCCCCAGAATAGGATATGGTGTCCAGGACATACTTAAATGTTATAACTAATGTGTTATGATGCTATAGCAATAAATTCAAAGAAATGCTTTTGAGATTTAATATAAGGATCTCATAGAATCATAGGTTGGTAAAGACCTCTAAGACCATCCAGTCCAACCGTCACCTCAACACCACTATGCCTGCTAAACCATGTCCGCAGGTGCCACACATTTTTTGAACACCTCCAGGGATGGTGACTCCACCACTTCCCTGGGCAGCCTATTCCAACGCCTGAATCTCATTTTGTTCAGCAAAAATTTCATTATTTTCTTAGTTTTTTTGTGAAGAAAGAAGCAACCACTGTTTGACTGCTCAGCTGCCATTAGTTTGACTAACACTAAAAAAAATGCATTTAGGTAGAAGAATGCGTATGGTGAAGAAGGATGTTTTTGTCCAAGTCACTATCAAAGAAACATGATTCTGCATATCAACATATGTAAGAGCCATTCAGAAAATCTTGCTGCATTAACAGCTTGCGCTGTTAATTAGCAGTTAATAATTGAGCACTTGTTTCAAAGGGTGCACATTTCATTTTTGCCAGAAGCCTGAGTTGTATAGCAACAGCAGTGACTTCTAATACCTCTAGTTATGTGGTGATGTAATTTGGCTCACAAGTTGTCACATTTTCCTGTCTAAGCAAAAAAGGTCTCGATGAATGAGAGCAGAATTAGTGGAAGTAAAACTGCCTGATCATTCAGTTGTGTCCGTAAGTTATTCATACACGAATACAAAACACACCAGAATTTCAAAGAAGTGACACAGGATTTTGGGAGATGGAGCACGAATGAAGAGAAAGCCAGGGGATAGCAGTGTCAAGCAGAGGCAAACTATAAGCGTACTGGAATAAATTGGGTAACTGTTTAGCATATGCAGACAGTAGACCTACATGACTGAAAATCAGTCAGAAGCGGCATAAAGGCGAAGGGAAGGCAAGGAACTGCTTTATGTGGGAGTAGGAAGCAGCAGAGGGGCTTTGTCGGAATGAATTGTAGCCAAATGTTGTACATTGCTGTGAATAGGCATTACCCTTTTCCCGTCCCTCCCCTTTTGTTTTGTTTTTTTTTTTTTAGTAAGGAACTTAATGTTGGGACATTAAAGGCTTGGAGAAGCTTGTTCATGCATCAGATTTAAAGATTTTCAGTAGGAAGTCAGTGAATATTTTGATAAAGGTGATCTCTAGTTCATGCACAAGTTCTAGCTTACGCATTCTTAAGGCAAATTGTAGCAACTGTAGTTAATTATAGAAGTGCAGTCAGGGAAGGGACTGAACGCTGACCACTCCCTTGTTATGAATGTATAATAAAGCTGTTTACATCACACTGTAAACTTTGAGTATCATTACTTACTTGTAACAGATTTCCTTTTTTGTTGCAGATATGATCCGAACGTGAAAAGGAGAAGATAAATTGTGACCTGAACTTGCAGTGATTCTCTAGCAAAAGCTGCTTGCTGTTCCTTAGGTTTGCTGCTTACAGTGTGTAATAGATACCTGTGTATAACCATTTGAGCTTTCTGTTGTTGTAAGACTTGTTTTTAAGTCTTGCTTTATTAAAGAAAAAGAAAAGTTTCTTTCACTCCTTGGTACTTACGGATTGCACACTTTCAAGACCTGATCATTATTTGCTGCAGAGTAATGTGTGGTAAAAGACCACAGATATTCAGGATTTCATTTTAGGCTGTTTTATTTCTAATGTTTGCTCAGTACTATTTTGGGAAAAAAAGGAAGTTAGCATCAAGCATTTTTCTTTTTGGAAAGGCTTTGTTAACTAGATTTTCCTATATTGTTAATTTTGGCTTGGGTGGATTTTTTTGAAGACTTCGTAAAGAAGTTAAACCAAACTTTAAAACTTGTATCTGAGTAAATAAGAAGTATTTAATGTTGATAAGGTCAAGCTTCTGTCTATTTTTGAAGTTGATGACAGCAAATTATTTTTAACCACCAATTTTTTGTGATAGCAGATTTGAAACAAAAGTTTAAATTCTAAAATTCAGTGATTTTTGCCCTGTTGTGTCTTCAAATCTTCAATATTTGAACAGCCTACAGTTAGGCTAGAAACTCTCTTGCCAATTCAGGAAAAAAAAAAATACAACACAATTTTGCAGCAACAACATTGGTTTCTTGGGAAGGGATAGAGAGGCAAGTGCGGTTTCTTTCTGTGCATATTTCCTTTCTTTTGCAAATTGAAGAGAGCTGTCTTTGGCTGTTGAAGAGCAGAAGATGTATATGGAAAGCCCACAAGCTGCATGATGAGAACCATCAGATGATGAGAATCTCTGTACTTTCCTGTGGTATTAAATGAGAAATAACCTTGTACATTGCTCAGAAGTGTAAATTCTTATATAGTCATGTCTCATATTTTGTAATTTTTTTTGTATTTCTATTGAGACTGAAGAGGGGGAGAACACTGAATTTGATAGTTTCTGGGAGTCAGGTGGTGGGGATGAAAAACCCCACCCCCAAAATAAGACAAAACCCCCCGAAACCTACCTCTCCTCCCCCCAAAAAAAAACAAACCGAAAAACAACCCAGAAACTGGTTTGGGTGTGGAGGGAGTTTGCCTGGATAATAATAAAAAGAAAAGATTAACTTGAAAGCTCTAGCTCTGGTGGCAGAGAAGCCAAATGAATCCCCTTGCTATTGGAAATAATGTCCCTTACCCACTTATGAAGATTCAGGCCAAGAGAAACCAATGAGCTTTCCTCTGAAAGGGAGAAAAGGAAGTTAAGTGAGCTTCTTCAGCACGTTTTTATGGGTATTGTCTGAAGAATTGGGAATCTATTGAGAAAGACTTAAACGCAGCTGATACCTGATCATGATAGTCTTCTCTGGGGTTCATTATGTAGAGCAAATGCTCTTGTTACTGTTACAGAGATCTTGGAGCTGAAAAAACCAGCTTTTTTTTCCTCTTGCTTAAACATACTTATTTGCAGCTTTAAATCAATTTGTTTGAATGTCAATTTGTTAAAAGCTACTTGCAAGCCAGAGAAAGTCTTACAGAGCTGTTGCACTCCAGTCTGGGATTTGAAATTATTTGACCTCCTCTCACGCCTTTCCTTTTTGCAATCACTGCATAAAAAAACTGCCCTTCAAACTAATTCCATCGTTGGTATCAAGAGTGAAAGCTATGAAACAGGGGCCTGGTTTTGGGTTAGGAGAGCTCATCTTAATGACCTGAGAATTTAGAGTTTGAGGCATTCCCCTGGAAATGCAGTGAGAAAAGCCTTCCAGATTTCCTGCTCAGCATGAAGTCATCACATACAGGTGAAGATGGACAGTAGCTCCATCACATCCTGTTACAAGAGGCAGGATGGTAGGATCGCGTTCCTCATGAGGAAGTAATGTGGTTGAGGTAATTGAATTTAAGTACTCCTTAAAAAAATTGCTTCCTCTGGCGAGAGCTCCGAACACACGAGCAAGATGAGCTGAGCTGTTTCAAGCCACTCTGTCATATATCAGATTTGAGGAACAGTATTGTGAGGTCTAGGTATATCAAGATAGCATATGTGCTCAAATCACCATGGTTGCATGATCTCAGAAAATACCTGGTCTTCAAAAACCAGTGTTTCCTCAGGTCTCTCTTGGCATCTCCGTGATCACATGGTCAGGGATGTCTAGAGTGATACACAGAGTGAAAGAGCAATATCTCTGTGTTTGGCAGTAGCCATGAGAATGTTTTGGTACTGTAGCTTGCATCAGGGCACATAAAATCTTGTCAAAAAGATGGTTCTTCGGCAGATGAAATACTTGTTGGAGGAGATGTACTGACTGCTGTTTGTTGCACCCTCAGCTGAGTTTTTCTACTCTCAGTGAGAGTCTCCAGGTTTGCTGTTGAAGACCCACTGGCCCAATAGGGCAGCTTTTGTAGACTGCTGAGGATGACCTTTGTGATTGTTACTAAATTCAAGCAAATAGTTTGGGTAGCAAAATATCAATGGACAAGATCCTTCAGAAGGATTGTGTTCACAGTTGTAAGAAACAGAACTTGTAATTTCACTTTAGAAATTCTCAAAAGGTAGAATGTACAGGGGCCTTCTACAAGAAGGCCTGATGATCATTTAACCTGATGAAGTTCAACAAGGGCAAGTGCAGGGTCCTGCACCTGGGGAGGAACAACTCCATGCACCAGTACAGGCTCAGGGTGGACCTGCTGGAGAGCAGCTCTGCGGAGAGGGACCTGGGTGTCCTGCTGCAGGACAAGTTAACCATGAGCCAGCAGTGTGCCCTGGCTGCCAAGAAAGCTAATGGGATCCTGGGGTGCATTAGGAGGAGTGTGGCCAGCAGGTCGAGGCAGGTTCTACTCCCCCTCTACTCTGCCCTAGGGAGGCCCCGTCTGGAGTACTCTGTCCAGTTCTGGGCGTCTCAGTTCAAGAAAGATGAAGAGCTACTGGAGAGAGTCCAGTGGAGGGCTACAAGGATGATGAGGGGACTGGAGTACCTCTCCTATGAGGAAAGGCTGAGGGAGCTGGGCTTGTTCAGCCTGAAGAAGAGAAGGCTGAGAGAGGACCTTCTAAATGCCTATAAATATCTCAAGGGTGGGTGTCACGAGGATGGGGCCAGACTCTTTTCAGTGGTGCCCAGCGACAGGACAAGGGGCAATGGGCACAAACTGAAGCACAGGAAGTTCCGTCTGAACATGAGGAAGAACTTCTTCCCTCTGAGGATGATGGAGCACTGGAACAGACTGCCCAGGGAGGTTGTGGAGTCTCCTTCTCTGGAGATATTCAAGACCCGCCTGGACAAGGTCCTGTGCAGCCTGCTGTAGGTGACCCTGCTTCAGCAGGAGGG
>Ga0065711_1005256_pt1 | contig 20797 bp, 9 predicted proteins | sample Hoacrofraction12_FD_59098 | JGI IMG/M metagenome (GOLD analysis project Ga0065711, IMG submission 59098) | Hoatzin crop microbial communities from Cojedes, Venezuela - Epithelial fraction 12 v2 (version 2) | ecosystem: Host-associated > Birds > Digestive system > Esophagus > Crop | place...
GGGGGGGGGGGGGTTGGAAAATCCGCACTTGCTTTGAGTTGGTAACTGGTTTTATTTCATTTTCACATGTTGCTGTTGTCGTGCATGTGACTTACCATAATTCTACCTAATGCATCTCCCAAAAAGAGAAAAATGCTGAACTTGGCATAAGGCTATCTCAATTTGTCTCAGGCAGTGTTCTCAAGACAAGGTGGTGACTTAGGAGCTTCTGTCCTCCTGGGATAGGACTTCAGGACCTGAGAGCATGCAGTTTCTCTCTTTGTGCTTGTACAGTGTGTTGTGTCAGTTCTCTGTGTGCGGTTTAAGAATGATTATACTCCTGCCCGATGGCTGCAGTGGCTTCCACGTTAAATGTATCCTCTGTTACCATCTTATGCTGGTAAGGAGACACACACGCCAGCAACCCTGGACTACCAAAGAGGAGAGTAACATTCCTGAGAAGTTTGATACATCGCATTTCCAGCTGTTCAGCATGTTCTGATTCAAGGAGTGAAGAATCGCTTTGAAGTGTCAGGTTTCTGTCTGTTCGTTCAGGTATTGCTATATCTGTAATTTGGTTTGTGCATGATGCAACATGTGTTTGATGTCAGCTAGTGAGAGGACAGGTCTGCAGGCAGGTGTGTACTTCAGAGACATCAAATTCTGTAAGACCCAGCTGTGCATTACAGAGGGAATGAACAAAGGGATTATATATGCCCACCAAATCCCTTTTAGATGCAATGTGTCTACAAGTAAAAGTTCAGAATTTTTCTCTGGAATTTATGGAAAATGTCACTGTGGAAGACATAAAGGAAACTTCACCCTCCTGTGCTGTCAGTAGATGATGAGAAGTGGACCAAGGGCGTGATGTGAACCAGCGCCAGCTTCACCACTGCTCTTGTACTTTCTCTCTGGAAAGGCTGGGGCTTGTAAATCTGCAATGAAAATGATCTGTTCAGTTCTTGCCAGTGACCTCTTTGCCCTCCAACACTGGACCAGGTACAGTATCACCGTATCTTTCTTCTCTATTCGTATTTTCATGCCATAAGATGCTTCTCAGATACCTTTTGTCCTTTTGCAAGTGCTGGCGTTTAAAATAGATCCTCAGATGATTTACTCTCTCAGCCCCTCCCAGAAAAGGTCATAGGCAGGTGATGGTAAGAGCCAGTGTGGTTTTGGGAACACAGTGAATAGGCTGGAGGACTAAATTCGGTAGCGTTACTAGGTGAGAAGCATCTCTAGGATAGACTTCCCCTTGCATTTACTGCATGTGCAAAACCCACAGTGCCACAGAACTGCAGGATTGTTGTTTTTACACATGGCCCATAAGTTGTGTGTGGGAAAATGTGACAATCAGTTTAAATTATTGTGGGCAGCACGTTTTGTGGGAGTTTGCTGCAGATTATAGTACAACAAGAGCTGCCCATCCTAGTGACAGACATTTGGGAGAGGCTTTGCTTCTTACCTGTGTTGCCTGGATTCTTCTAATATTCTGTCAGTGCATTGTTAAAGAGGGGCAATGCCTGCTCGTTTTCCTACTTACAACACTTTTATACTGATCTTAAGACCCTTGATTTAAGGCATTTACTCATGATCTGCAGTAGAAGAGAAAGGAGAGAATAAAGCCCTGAGGCTCTTCAAATCTCAGTCATCTGCACATCTCTGGAGAGTCAGCCAAATCCAGGCTTTAAAAGTCAACACTGATATTGCCAATGCCCAGTAAAACAAACGTTTTAATGCATTAATTATGAAGGTGATTGCTTATGAGATTACAGCAAGAGTCAGTAATTAGCCTCCTGAGTGAGATCCTCTCTTTTAATTTATTTAAAGGCATGGAATACTTTTATTTGAAAGTTGGGATGTTAGCAGTATTGCACTGGTTTCCAACCTACACCTTTCAGTTCGTAGTATGAAAAGTCATTCATTTGCTGTAATAATCAAGGCACTGGGTGCATTAAACTGTAAGTGTATCTTCTGTAAATTTAGTGCAATTAAAGCTGGCATGTTTGTCAATTGTTGCCTTTGGACAGGAACTTTTGCTAAGATCCGGACTAATTTCTACTTTGACTTTGGCTAGAATATGGCTATAATTTGTGACACTAAACTATCCTGAGCAATAGGGAGTTAAGTGTGAAATATCCTGAATTTGGAACACAAATTAAATTGAAGATTGAAAGGATCCCCACTAGAGGTGGAGAGCTGTAGTCCAGTCTGGACCATTACAGTGAGAATAAACCCCACTATAAGTTTTCATTTTTGCTAAGACTTAATGTAAATAGTACTGTGAATCTGTTATTTTGCATAGCTTACTTTCCACATTATATTAAACTAAAAAAGTAGCCTGAAGCTGTTATCCCTTTAATTCTGATTGACATAAAATAAATCTTCAATACGTTATTTGTTCGTACTGATTTGTTCATACTCATTTTTTTTGCAGTGTAATCGGTGAGAACTGGGTCTCCATAAGCAGTGAATAAGGGTATCAAGAATTCCTTGGTGATAATAAATGATATGTTAGTCAATCAACATGTGACTGCAACATATGTCTAGGTCTCTGGCTTAATGGCTGGTTTCTGCCCCTAAAAGTACAAAATCTAAGATATTTAATCTGTGCATGAGAAAGTGTGTAAGCAATCAAAGACCTAAGTAGTGTCTAATTATTAAACCACAAGTCTGGTACATGTAATTATAGAATCATAGAATCATAGGTTGGAAAAGACCTCTAAGATCATCAAGTCCAACCGTCAACCCAACACCACCATGCCTACTAAACCATATCGTGAAGTACCACATCTACACGTTTTTTGAACACCTCCAGGGGTGGTGACTCCACCACCTCCCTGGGCAGCCTGTTCCAATGCCTGACCACTCTTTCAGTAAAGAAATTTGTCCTAATATCCAATCTAAACCTCCCCTGACACAACTTGAGGCCATTGCCTCTCGTCCTATTGCTAGTTACCTGGGAGAAGAGACCAACACCTGCCTCACTACAACCTCATTTCAAGTAGTTGTAGAGAGCAAGAAGGTCTCCCCTCAGCCTCCTCCAGACTAAACAGCCCCAGCTCCCTCAGCCACTCCTCATAAGACTTGTTCTCTAGACCCCTCACCAGCCTTATTGCTCTTCTCTGGACATGCTCCAGCAACACAGTGTCCTTCAGGAGGTATCCTGGAGGTACCTGGAGGTACAAGCTAGTAACCAAAATTCAGTCATAGAAGATTTGAATCATCCCAATGTTTTCCAGCAGGAAATGGAGTTGACACTGTAGATATATCTATAACGTACTTCTAGAGCACACAAAATGGCCTTGTATGCTTCACTGTATTTTGCTGTCTACTGAGACAGTGAAATTATTGTTAGAGAGGAATGATGCCACAAAGGCTGTTATTTTAACTTGGGACTCTATCACTGCCTCCCACTGTCTGCCTCTTCAAACAAAAGCCACCTTTCCTCACCATCAGAGGTCTAGAAGAGGTGTCTTTACCTCCTTTTCTTATCCCATGCTATGCTGATAGGTCAGCTCCTAGCTCCTTAGGCCAGCATCCATTAGGCAACCGCCAAGATGCTTAACAGCAATTAATTCTTTTTTCTGTGGTGCCTTGCACAGTGGTCTTGCCAGGAGCTTATCATAAGTATCAGTAGAGCTACTTCACTGGTCTGCTTATAACACCGGTGCTGAAACTCCTTCTACATTGCCCACAAAAATCTTGAATGCGGCTAGGCTGCTGCGATGCCGAAACTGCTGACTGTCAGGCTGACCAGTTCTTCCAGAAAGGTGTGGGGTTTTTCTTTTCAGTTTATTATTTAAGTCAGCGCATTTTAAGAGCTTTGGCCTGTGTCTGGGACACTTTCTTGAGTTGGTGTCTTTAAATAGCAGCACCCTCTTGAAAGGAAGGCGGAGAGCAATATGTAGCTTTTATGTCCTTTACAACAGAAGCCCTAATTAAATAAAGTACTGGTGGCATGGTTTTTTTTGAAGTGAACAAATACACAGACAAGGTAATCTTTTCTCAGATTACTGAATTGTTTGCAGCAGACACTTTTTCTTCTCTGAGTGTAAGGTTTCCTGATACTCCATCATGAATCAAAAATCACAGCTCTTCTGTTTGTACCGTTTCAGGGCAGGTAGGCAGGATGCTGGGACTGCAGGTAGCATGTTTCCTTGTTTGCATGAGGACTTGTCTCTGCATTCTAAATGCCAGCAGTAGTGCCAGCTAAAGAGAAGATAGATGGCTTATAGAACTGCCATCTTTTCGTCATATATTTCCAGGAAGACAGCAAAAACCAGCATACCATGTGACTCTACGTGCTAGTTTTGTAACAAGCTTCCCATGCAAGTGCTGTTGTGGGCAGCAGTCATACATACTATCTCTGCATAAAATTCCACTGGAGACTTACAGGAAATTGGGAGCAAGTAAAGCAGAATTATCTTTGAGAAAAGTATTGATGCTCTTCTGAATGAAAATCTAAATAATGGAGGAAATATAATTTCTCCACAATTCTGAATGGTTTCACTGAAGTATTTTATATGTCACATTGTAATTATCCGTGATCTTTCAGTAGTGAGCTCAGACTTGATGCCGTCTCAAATTCTTCTCACTGTCATTGTGGGGAAAAAACTATGAAGCACTAGGAAAGGCGAATAGATGATTCACGTTTGAATACTTACATCTCTGTCAAAATGCATCATTAAAGAGAAGTATCAATTATTCCTTCAGTTGCCTACTTATGTAGGAAAAAAGCCATGTCTATGTAATAAATTCAATCTTATTATGTAAAACATGCAATTAATTACCTACAAGTGCTACCAATGAGCTTCCTAAATATTGTTGTTCCTAGACAAAAAAGAAACCAGAACTGAACAACGGCTTGCTTCGTTAAGAAAACATGAGGATGTTAAAAGCCTCCTGTGACGTGACCAGAGATGTATGTTTTTCTAAAGCATGAATTTTACAAAGTGACAGGTGCCTCAAAGAAAGTGCATCTTTCCCGCGGTCGTTATCCACTGTAATCACGTGCCTTTACTGCCTATCCTTGATTAAAGAGCTAGATCTTAATGCTTAAATTATAGGAAATACTTTAGAAAAATATTGATGTTCCAGGGAAAGTAGCTAAAACGTCTTCAGCATAGAAAAATGGCACAAAAATCATCTTTATAGGTTCCCATTAAGTTTAAAGATTGTCGGGATGGGGTTTTAAGCTGCCACATAACAGTGGAGTGCTGGAACATAGTCTAGAGGGAAATAATGTATTTGCATGAAGTCTAGTCTGATGCCGTGAGGGTCTTCCTGTGTGACATGATTATGCAAGTCCACCAAATAACCGAGTCCCGCTTAGAGTCTAGGCAGAAGTTAGCTTTTATTCAAATAGTTTATGAAGGTGCACGAAATCTTAAGCACCAGGTCTTCATGGAAATGTACTGTAAAATGTCAGTCATCATTCCTGAGCTTTATGAAAAATAGATCGTGATTTGTTGTTCTTACTTTTTATGCCTGTTTCTGAAAGGCAAATGCTGAATAATTCTGTAACAAAGACTACCAAGTTTGGCAATTAAAGCAGACTAATTGATGACATCAGGAAATTAACATTTACTATGAGAATAATTATGAAAACGGCATTTATGCCTAATCCAACATTTTGGTTCCAACACAATACAAATCTGTTAGTCAATGTTACCTGGTATTTCAAGACTTACCCCTGTAAAAAAGATTAGTCCCTGCAGATTTTGTCTCAGCAGTCCTCTCATTGTCCAGCTTTAGCCATTCTCTCTTTTTTTTTTTAATTTCAGTGAGGATTTAAGAAGGGACTGACAGTTTACTGCTTAAATCGTGAGGCAAATTTTTGGAGCAGAGGGATTGCTCTAGTTTTGGTTTTTACATTTCAGTGGTGTTACAAGCGAGAGTATCAAGTCAGAGAGCAATGTTCTTTGATTAAAACTGAGGGAATAGGGTAAAACTAAGAGTAAATGCAGTAGAATTAAGGGAATGATCCAATTTCTGTTTAAATCAACAGCAATACTCCCTTTAAATTCAGTACTCCAAAAATTTCTCTTACCGAAGTATGGCTTGAGCCTCCTCAAGATGCAGAGTATTCTGCCACTATAAAGTAAAACATTTCAAGACATATTTAACTTCAACATGAACAATGCATCTGGAAAATCCATATATTGCTGTTGGACAGTGTTCTCAGTGTCCTGCTGAACTGACTCAGAGACAATTGCGGGGTGTTCATGCTAGAAAAATAATAAGAATATAGTCTTAATTCGTACTACTTTTACTAAAATATGAGTATTAGATAAAAATTACTACTTTGTGATTTTCAGAATTCAGTTTATCTCAGCAGTGAGGTCTTCAGGACACTTCTGCCTGTCCTCCTCCTGTGCTCTGAACCAGTGGAGAAATACCCTAAGCCCTGAGGGAAGGAAGACAGAGTGACTTCATGCCTTCTTCATTTGGATCTGCATGAGAGAGAGAGATTTCTGTACTCGCATGCCCTGTGAACACACGCATGGCAATATGTTGTAATAACTTACTATTTTTTCACAACTTCTTAGAAAATGTTTCGTTGTTTTTTCTGATGTGGAACTTGTAAATAGTGGGTTTTTAATATGTGCATACATACATGCATACATACTGCATACATATACACATACATACATATATATGTAAGAAAATTATAATTACTACTTGAAAAAAACCCATTACATTCAGATTTTCCGCCTCCCACATAAATTTTGCAATGCTTAGGGATTAAATTTTTCCCAAGAGAGCCAAGTAAGACATACTGGGAGTTATGTTACTTTTAGAGGATTGTATACTAAAGCAAATCAAACTGAAAGATATGTCCTAGCTAAAAAAAACAGTAGCCCAGAACATAGCAAATTCTCACCATGGTTTGTATCAGGAAATTGTCTTCGAAGGGACCGTGGAGGTAGCTACTATGCTAAAATGTAAAAGGAAAAATTGAGGGATAGGGCAAACCTCTATCCAAAGATACTATTGAAGGATTTTATTTCCATTTTTAATGGTGTCTGTTCTGCTTAAAGAATTGTAAATGCCTGTTAGGAATTATTTAGATATGAACATGTAATCTGTTGCCTATTTCCAGTAATATTATTGGCATAAGTTGCTTAAGAGGGCATTGCAGAAAAATAACAATGGAGCCATTCATTAATGTTTAAAATTTCCATTATTAATAATTATATAACAATCATATCAATCTACCATTCAGCGTATTTTATCACAGTATTGTCTCAAATCTCATTTATGAATGGGTTATTACTGAACAGTTATTTATGAATATTGGATTTGCCTAAATGGTAATTAACACAGAAGTTTGATAAAGGGGAGTCTGTTACTCATTATTTCCATATGTCTCCCAGGGTTTATTATATTAAAATCCTAAGTACAGGGGAATTATTTTCAGAGAAGTATTGATACCTTCACTGAAGTGCTAAAGATGGAAAGGCATCATGTCAAAACATATTAACCTGATGCTAGGAGAAAAACGCTTCTGAAGAACTGTTATTTTAAAGATATTTCTAAGCAATTTTCCAAACATATTAAAGTTAAAGGGATACTCTGGAACGAAATGCTCTGCAGAATGAGCTTGACTACCTTAGCATATTGCTAATTGCTTCAGCACATCTGCCGACGAGCACACAGCAGGCTGGCTGCAGCCTTCGTTGATGAAGTTTGTCAAAATACAAATTCATTCTTTGTGTTGAAATGAAGCACAAGGAACTTTGTCAGTGTCTGTTTGTTTATTTTACTGTGTCTTCTGAAAAATATCTTTTTTCTTCACAGCTTGACCAAAGCTGGATATCATCTTCCTCAGGAGAGCAGTTCTGTTACAGTGGTTTATGCATAACCAGACAGTTTGTTACGTACCCATCTGCACTCAATTTCTCATTGACTTTAGTGTGAACGTAGTGCACCGGCTGGCAGAGGGAGGTACTGCCTAGGTCTTCCTCTTATCTGTCAGGGAAAGTCAACATGTAAAGGCATGGAGTAATCACATTCTCTTTCTGGTATTTTTTCCATCCCAAGAAAACTACTGATGTTAACCTTGGTGTCCCAGTTACATTCCAACATGAATATTTACCTTTTTTTTTTTTCCATTTAAATTCCCTCTACGATTTCCAATTGTCACAGCATTCCTGTTCTCACCAATAGCTGTTAAACAGCATGGCTGTACACTGCTGACTGAAACATGAGAGTCTCCATTTTCCATTCAGTCATCAGCTGTGTTTCAGCTCTACAGTTTATTTTCCATGGGATCTGAAGCATCTTACTGTTCCTGTAGAGTTTTGTCCATTGACAGAAGCTTAAATCTGTATCTTCAGTAGGGAAAAAAATACTTCTGACTTGCAATAAATATTAAAATCTGTTCTGTGACTAACCTTGCTGGTAACCAGTTCAATTCAACTAAAATCCTCTTAGCTGTGATGCGATGTCTTTAAAGGCACTTGACGATGCTGAGATCGAAGCAAGGCACACTGACCAGGCACGTTTCATATTTCCTAATTCGGTGTCTTTCCCTGTAAGGTTAGGCTGTGATCCTCTGGAGTCGGGTACTGTCATGGATAGAAGAACACAGCAGAGTATGATTCCATGAGTATGCTTTCATGTGCGTTGCCAGGGCCGTGGTCTCCCTGCCTTAGGACGTGCAGTCTCATGATGGAGGAAGGATTCGAGCATGCTGGCTCAGGACCGTGTGGAGTAATGAACTTTCATTATCAAAATGAGGGACTTTGTTAGTCCAAGTGCAAGTTCTTCACACATGCTATTAATTAGAGGAGTTTGGGTTGAAAATGAGCATTCTGGCATAAAAGACAATAGAAAAACAATGCGCAAAAATTCAAAAGCTATTACAATAGCAATGGCATCAGGTGCAGCACAATGGTGTTTGTCCTCAGCTGTCCAGAGTAGCCATTTGTTGTACAATAGGGAACAACAAGGGTTGTTAGAAGTTTGCTGGTATAGGAAATATCCCAATTTTATGAAGTGCTTTGAAAGTGCATCAGAGTAAAAATTACTATGTAAATATAGAAACTCATTTATTTAAGGGCAATGAGCCTCCCATGGGATTCTCAGTTCAAATTTTAGATAAGAAATGACGATGCGGTACAGCAAAGGGATTCACCGGAGCAGGAGCTCCGCGGAGGAGTTGCTCAGCTGTCTGTACAGCGTAACACCACAGACAACAGACGCTTGATGTGCCACAACCCTCAGCCTTACTGAGTTGCCAACACTTGTGCAAAATATTGCCAGTCCAGTTTGGACTTACTATTACAATCGATGTTTTTGACATGAATTTTTAGAAAAAATAACAAAGATATTCTTTACAGGTGTCTTTTTTAGGCCCATGACAAGTTGAGAGGGATTGTTAGAAATACTAGCAAAAATACGTACCTTTAGTCCTGTAATGGTGTGTATGACCTCTACAGATGTGTGAATTCTGGAAATGAGCAGGCCTTTTGGTGACAGACATTCTGGAAGGCATTTAAAACACTGGACTCCTTTAAACAACTCTGGTTTGTTGACCTGTGCAGAAATCTGAAATGTTATCTCTGTAACAAGAAAATACCTTGTCAAGAATCCGGTCTCAGGGCACATGTGCGTAGAAAAGTTGTTGTGAAACAAGGTAGAGAGTGAATTTAAACTCCATTTGCTGCTTTACAGACATTCTCTACATAGATAAAATTATTTGGATTTAGGACCTCTATATCATTCAGCTTAATCCTCCCCAAATGAAGGATATTCTGACTTCACTGTAGGGTGTCGACATGGAAAGCTACTGCAAAGCATACATTCAGTGCAGTGTCCCTTTTCAGTGGTGCCCAATGACAAGACCAGAGGCAATGGGCACAAAATGAAAAACAGAAGGGTGGCTCTGAACATCAGGAAACACTTTTTTACTGTGAAGGTGACCGAGCACTGGAACAGGTTGCCCAGAGAGGCTGTGGAGTTTCCACCGCTGGAGATACTCAAAAGCCATCATCTTGGGCAAACATCTCTATTGGTGGCCTTACTTGAGCAGGGGTTTGGCCAGGATGACCTCCAGATGTCCTTTCCAAACTCAGCCATTCTCTGATTCTGTAGCTATGACTTTTAATAAATTTTGGTTTACTTGTCACAGGAGGATTTCTCAGACAGGCAGAGTGTAGAACTAAATTTTGTCCACATTATGGAACAAGGCTGACGCTTTTCTTAACTTAGATATTAGCTAACACTTTTCATCTCAAGTTAGCAAGCCAGAGCAAAAGCTAGGGAAAAACACTGAAGGTAAATTGAATTTAATCTTGATCTGTTTTCCAACAGGCTGGCTGACACATATTTTTATATCAATTGAAGTTTATTGCAAGTACTCAGAATGGATGCACCAAGTTCCTTAAGTGAACTTTATCAATGCATAATGCATTTAAAACAATGCAGCTGCAGCCACCTTACTGATACACCCATTTGCCTTTCCATTGGTTTCTAAACTTAAATATCGTATTCCTCTTATCTTCTGTTATCTCTACCTTTATTGTTTTCTCAGGTTCCTTCAAAACCTGTACACTGCTTTCACTGTGTGGTAGCCAAGCTTATTGCAGATGTGTGTACATAAGAACAGTTCTGAAATACTGTCCAGCACTTTCCGCACCACTGATGATTTTTCAGGAACTTCAACATGAAAAATCTACATTCCATTAAATATACCTTACAAACACTGAAGTACAGCTTCCAGTCCCAGTGGTTTTGCATATAACAATACAGAACCTAACACACGATCAAGTACCTTTATTCATACAAACAACTCCCTTGACTTCAGAAATATTGCTTAAATTGGATCATGTTGCCAGGATCAGAACCTTGTGTTTGAAGTACCTGACAAATATTAACACATTTATACTGTTAAATGCCTCATTGATTTCCTACGCTGTCCACTCTTTTCTCGAGAAACCTCGTCATGTCCTCATGTGAATGTTTGAATGAATTACTCTGTTTTTCCTAATCTGTGGGACTTCTAAATTGCAGATTGATTCAAATCAAGGCTGTAATACTTCACATATAACTGAATATCTCATAAAATCAAATCACATTTCAAATACAGTCCAGTGGACTGTTTTTCATTGGTGTCTAAATCATGTAAGTAATTTATACAAGGATTTGTCCTTCATTCACTTTTTGAGTTTGCTTTCTAATGAAACTGAAAGTTTCTAGTATTTAACAATAAAGCAGAATAATACATTTTCCACCTTTCAGTACTTAGTAGCAGATTGTTGTTGGTTTTCAGTTTGTTCGTATTTTAAAGTTCAGTTCCTTCAGCTTATAGGCCAAGGAGAGAAGGCAAAGATAACTTAATATCATTATTTATGGCTATTGTACAGTGATAATCAATTATGTATATTTCAACTAATAGGAAGATAAATGGGCAAAGGAGATAGGAAAGTTAATAGCAGAAAAATAAGTTGATCATTTCCAAACAGTTGTTTACTGAAAGAAAAATATCTGCTTTTCTTCAAATAGATGACACTTTGCAGAGCTACAGATTCAGAGCTTGAAAGCAGGTGTGAATGTGTTTAATGTTTTCTTAATCCAAATTGTTTATGCAGTTTTAGAGCTGTGCCTTTTGGCAAGCCTTTTGCAAGGCGGATGGTGTGCAGTTATTCTGCTTATGCAGCAGCTGACAGAGGAATTATGTTTCCTTGCTTCTCCCTTCTCCATGGCAAAAGACCTCAGTACAGTTCCTGTCTAGTTTTCAGCACACACTTTGTTCTGTTGCCTTGATACACACTTAGGTTTGATGCCTGGCATGATAGGTGTGATGGGCTGAGTGCAGCACTAGCCCTGTCCTGATCCCTGATACCCTTGCTGGAAAGGAAACATCATTTCCATGGCTAAAATACTGATGTCTCAGAATATTGGCTTGTGCGGTGCAGCAGGCAAGGTGGTGTCTAAGTCCTGATGATGGAGAGGAGACTCACAGAAGCTGGAGAGGCTTCATGCCAGTGCAGTAGCAGTAGCAAGACTTTCATGCGCTTCAGTGAGGGCATCATCAAGGCTTGAAATTTTGATAGATGATCCTCTAGTCCATGCTCAGGAAAACAGGTTGTAAATTTTCCTCAAGAAAATGGAATTGAACAAATGAATAGATATCTATATATCATACACTAACATGTACAGTTCATAAAAATAGATACACATATTTAGGTGTTATATTTTGCCTTTGCTCTACTGGACTTCAGAAATTCTAGTTACTAGGCTGTGTTACACTTAGTTTAAATTAAAGTTACTAGAGTTTCTCTGAATGCAATATTTTCTGTTACTTCTATTCCCTGAAATATATACAAGCACTATTAAAATACAAAATCTGTTCCATTTTATTATAAACAGCAACATCCACAACATATTACACATAATTTCTGAGCCATAGATCTTCTGCTTGCCAAAAGTCTAAAAGCATGCGTCAATCCTGACAGAACACAACTGTAATTTCCTAGGGGGGGGGTGATGCTGAAATCCTCAACAGCCAGTGCACACCTCTAGCAGTTCATGAATGGTGGCCAATCCCTGTGATTAAATACCAGGACCGGAATTTAGCTCAGGGCTGCATCCACTATCTGTCATCCACCACGCTTGTTCCTTTCCTAGGGGAAAGTAAGTTGTCAAAGGCACAAGAAACAACCCAGAATTACACTGCAAAGATGCCTCAGAGAAGCTGGTAAGAAAAAGCGCTCAATTTAGCAGGGCAGGGATTAGTCCTAAAGTTTAGAATCTAAAGTAACCGATCTCACGGTCATTAATGAGGGGAAATTAGACAGACAATGAAAAGGTTGCCTGGCTAAGTGCCGCACGGCTGGGTTCCCCAGGAGTTAGCAGCAGTGGGGTTGCAAACATGCATTAAGCAGAACTGGCTGAGAGCAACGTTGCAGAGCACAGATTATTGGATAATCACATTGATTTGTACCAGGAAAGAGCTTGCTTACAGAACATTTTAGTAAATCATCATTATCCATTCTGAATTTATGATTGTTGATTGTAAGGTGTGTATGGAGGTGAGAAGGGCCAATCAGTTCATCTGAATCTTTGAAGTTGAGAAGACTGAATCATTTCAGTCCATTTGCCAATGTATTTTCATATCCATTTTCCCTGCTGAGAAGGTTTTAACCTATTTTTTCATCTAAAGAGAAGAAAAAAAAGCTGACATTTACAGTAAAACCATGAAATCAGAGAGGATCTTGCAAGCAGATAAGATCCATTTTCAGCCTCATGCCCATCCTGGCCACTTCAGCTACAAGTTCACAGCATCAGGGTAGCTTGGAAAACGGTCAGCCTCAGAGGTACGCTTACTTCTCTGCTCACTTTGTTCTTCTGTTTGGCACCACGCTGTTTGCCCTGTAACCAGTTCTGGAGAGGCCAGGCAGTGATTATATCTCCTGAGGTGCAGTTTTCAATAAATTTCTCGCTTGGTGGGGGCCAACTCAGATTACTTCTAATACCTCTTGACAGCTGAATATTACCTTTTTTTTTTTTTTTTACCATTCTGAAGCTGCAATCCAGATTCCATCTGCTATAGACCTGATTACAAGCTACGGTGGAACCCTTTTTTAGGAATTTCATTTTTTCTGTTCTGTTCTGGAGCTTTCCCACACCATAATGCATGTATGTCATTTATCTCAGATACAGAGCATAGCCTTACATTAATATATGTTCTGAGAGAATGTCATATTACAATAATTTTATTTTATTAATATTAGCTTTCTAAGAGGCTATTTTTCTATCTGTTTTCGTGTCCAGCTTGGCCAAAACGTGCCTAAAACATACATGGAAGATGAGGTGGCTTTTTCAGAAAATTACTAACTATGCTGCCACCTAGTGAAGCTGTACTGTCTCTGGTAATACTTCTATTTGTAAAGAGATTTAACTCCGTTTATGAGGGCAGAAAAAGCTTTGTTTTAAGAACTGTTTCAATAAAATAAGAGGCTGGAAATGTATAAAATGCATTACAATTTTCTTTAAAATTTGGTTTGCAATAGCCAGATATAACTATTGCAAAATGCTAGCGCTTTGAGCTTCAGCATTGTTGTTAATCATTACATATCTTTTTCTTGTAGGATCATGTTTCAGAAATCTGGAAAATCGTGATCCTAAAGTCTAAAGCCACTGTACATATAAGCATCTATTTTCAATCTCTATGTTCTCTCTAATGGTTAAAATGTCACCATTTTACTGACTGACCTGGGTTTGCTCCCACGCAACTAAATCAATGCGCCTGCCATTTACTTTAATTGAACTGGGTTCTTCTGTAGCTGCAAGATTCAATCCATATGTTTGCCAAACTGTTTTTAATAGAAATCATCTGCCCAACAAGCATATCAGCCGCTGTTTGCAAACACTTCTTTAAGGAAGAAAGACTGCTTGGATTTCATCTAAGAAAACCACACATTCAGCAGGCTTGAATTTTTTTTGTCTGCTGTGCATCTTAGTGCAGGAAAATGCTGAGTAAAATTATTATTGCTGGGAAACAACAGCAGCTGATTCACAATGAAATCAATTCTTGCTGATAGCAATTAGCATTCCATAAGGAAATCCACAGCATAACCCCTTGTCATCTAACATTTAGAGTATTTCCCAGATAAGTGAATAATTACATAGCACCTGTGCAATCTTAATGCCCTATTCACATCCTAGAAATATGTCCCAAAACTCCTCATCCTAGACATTTATTCTTCCTGTACCATATCAAAATAAGACTAGAAAAATAAAGACAATTGGTTGATCACAGGACTGTATAATACACATTTGTTTCAGGGCCAATTTTCTTGCTTCCAGCCTGCTGTTAGGGTTGCCTTTTGTTTGCTCTTTGACTCCATAAAGTTGTGTTCCACTTTTGCAAAGGGGAGTCCGCTCTGGGGCTGAAGCTGCCATGTCCTGGAAGAGTCTCACACCAGGCTGTTCCACAGTCTGGTAGTCCCACCACCCTCTAATTGAAGATGGTCTAAATCCAGGTTATCTGTTTCCTAGATGAGTCATTGCACACTGCCAGTCTGAGGTTTTCATTTAGTAAAGGACAATCAGAATGAACAAGGAATAGGCTGAGCAGGTCTGAAGTGCTGGGAGATTAATACAAATTTGGATGTCATTGACTCATCTCATAATCCTAATATGGTTCAGGTGTGTAGCTCCCCGGACCAAGTTTCATCAAAGCATACATCAGCACAGGCACATCTGTGGCTCACAATAAAAGCATTTTGTATTGGAGACACGTATATAATCCATAAGTATTGCAAGACTGATTCTAAGCATGTCTACAGTAAGTTAGCACTCAGGAACAGGGGAGTGCAAGCCAGCCTGAGATTTAATAGTCTGAAGCCTATGTGAGACTGGAGTTCATATAAAATTGAGATTGAGAGAAGCTGATCCAATACTTTTCAGGCCCTTTGTTTTATTTCCTAAATAAATGGTCACCATACTAATCTGAGTGCCTCTGTATAACTGGAGATATGTGTTATACCCAGCTCTGAGCGCTTAAAACTTTCCATTAGTGCCAGATTTTTAGGGAAACAGACTACTGTGAGTGATGAAGTTTCTGGAATATTTGGCTGGCAGCTGTGATAGCAGGAGTTAGGCTAAATGATCAGCCTTGCTTTGGGTTGATCATAGCAGTCATGCAGCTCAGTGGTGAATGTCATCAGCTCAAAAGCACATGTTCAGAGTTGCCAAATCCAGCAGCCCAACAGCAGCAAGGCTGCTGCAGCTCCGTGCCCCTAGGGCTGACCAGTAGCCCGTGTCCCCAGCAGACACAGACATACATGTGCCCGCAGTAAGTGCACACACACACACACGTACGCAACACATATAGACATAAATACACTGCCAGCCACACAGATCAACACAGAAACCACGGCACTTACGCAAGCACCAATGGCCTCATCCTCCTCCCCTCTCTTTTGATACAAAAGTATCAACTAGTACAGTTATTTTTTATCTTATCTCTGTTTAAAAGTATTTGCGGTATTAAGAAATATTGAAGAAAGGCTCTGGTGAACAAAGGCTGCTCTTTTCTATTCAATGTAGCTAAAAACGGGAATAGGAGAATGAGCAATTCTTACGTAGTTTGTCAAACATTTGGGAACCTTCAGTGCATAATGTAAGCTCTTCTAGACCTGCCACTTTCCAATAGGCAATTATCTGCTTTTATTTCTGGGAAATCAGTAGCAGAATGCAGTATGCAATCCTAAATGCAGGATTATATGACATCCTGTGAACCAAAGACACGGTTTATAATAACCCCATACAGTATGACATTCATTTCCCATTCTATAGAGACTTTAGAACTACTTCTGTGCTTTGAAAAGCTATTAATTAGCAGCAATAGCCAAGTAGAAAGCCTAAGCTACACCACGTTCACTGATACCTCAGTTGACTATGAGTTGTTTCAGAATGCATCCACAGAGATGTTATTTTATTAGCAGTAATGTCTTATACAGATATTTCCCCTGAGATGCAGTTCTGCAGGTGCATAACTCCTAAGGAGATTGCGCACTTGGCCACGCTATCGCTGTTTCCTTGAAATATATATAGTGATATATGTAATGATCTTGCTTCAACAATATCAAGCCACAATGCTGCATAAGCTGGTATCTTTTTTAATCTTCCAAAAATATGATCAGATTTTATCTTAAAAATAAGAGCACCTCCAGAATGAACAATGACATTGGGGCAACGCTTGGCAGCCCAACAGCAGGAGCAGGTGACTGCTGGAGGTATTGCAAGTATAAAGCCCTGAAGGAAGGTGAGTCTTGTCTGGATGAGACGTTTGGACTGGTGGTGGTGAAGTTTCAGTGAGGACTGGATGGAAATTCTAGTACAGTACAGTGATATGCTTGTCACCCTGAAAGTGCCAGTCATATAATTACCTAATGATGTAATTTAGGTGCCATTTCTGCAAGGTCCTCTAAGGGAATGACAAAGGAGAATGGTCAATCATGTGAGATTACAGAATGTCAGATCTCACAGAATCCTTTCTATACTGAAAATGCACAGAGGAGGCTGAAGGGTGGGTAAACCAAGGCAGAAAGAAGTCTACTCCTTCTCTGGTGGAAGCATGTAATCTGGATCCAAGCCATATTACTAGTTCTAAATAGTCATGCCACCATCCATAAAAGCAGCTTGTGCCAAGGGTGCCTGGTAGTGTGGGTCCAATGCTACTATTCTGAGAGAAAGAAGGGGGAGAAGGTGTTTGGGCCATACAGCTCAGGGAGATATTGTTGCAGGTGTTCTCCTGATTACACTCTAGAGATGGAAAGACATGGCAGAAATCAGTGTTGGTATAGCAGCTCAGATGTGGCATTATCTAAACGAAATTTCTGGGTAGGAGGATCTGTGGTTAGTAAAACTTACATGAGTAAGAGGTGTTCAGTGACACATCAGATGGAATCACATAAGGCAGGGGAGTGGTTTCAGAGGAAAAAATGGGGGAGCATTACATATTTTCCAGAAGGTTCTCAGACTATTCTCACTTTCCACAGATCACATTTCTTCATTCCCTAACTGTGAGCCTTTTTGTCCAGTCTCCTTGGACATAACACAGTGCCAGCAATACGGTTGTGGTGCCTCTCCACTCTTCTCAGCCTTAAGAATCTGCAGCCACTTCTATGCTATCCAGTCTTTTAGCACCTCACCAAGTATTCCTCTTTTTACACTCTGCTTCTATCACTTGCCAGATGCTGGGTGCCTGATAAAGGTCATGTTATCATCACAAAGAATGGGCAACGATGTGCATGTGCGAGGGAGAAGCGTTTAGCAGCTACATTTTTATACCTCTGCAGGCAGTCCTTATGTCAGAAGAGACTTCACTGATGAAGAATCAGAGCAAATGCCCATTTCTAAAGGCCTAAAGGGAGCACAGCGCAGTACACACTGACATCACTCGCCAGCATGGTCCCACCTGACATCCTTCAGATGGCCAGAGAAATGAAAAACGGAGTGACTCTCCTTCTAATGCTGGAGCTGCAACAAAGTACTTTTATGCACAGAAATTGCGTTTTGTACCCCCTGCAGATATGCACGAAGTTTGCAGTGACATGAACGGAGTTACAACAACTTTTGCAGTTCTTTGATGGTGCGGTGACCTGAGCCTGTCACCTTACCAATGCCTTATTATTTGTGCATGCTTAGGCATTCAATGAGCAGAATATGGGAATTGCTGAGTTTTGTGTGAGACACCACCGCCTCCCACACACACACAAAGCCATCCATCTGTCCTGCTGAAACGCTATGCTTTTGTGCTGCAAAACCCAAAAGGCCTCTCACCATACCATTCCATGGAGCTTTACAATGTACTTTATAACTTTCTATGCAGTCTTAAAAGAGCATTGTACAAATTTTGAGATTATATGAGATAAATACAATAGTTATCATAATTCAAAGTCCGCACTGTACATGGGGTAGGCAGGAAGAAGAGGTCACTGTTGTGAGTACAGAACAACCATACATCTGGATCCCCATAAGCAAGAATAAGTGTAGAACAAGAAAGAAACAGTTTCTGTCTGGTGACTTGGTTAGGTACAGAAAATCTTAAATTGCACAGGCAAGAATGATCTCTCCCTGACATAAGCAGTATTCCTGTTATCATTAAAAAAGGCTCAATGGCTGTCATAGAAAGCTAAGAAGAATATTCGTAATAAAAATGAAATCTGATCAGATTCCTACCCCAAAAAGAAGACATCCCATCCAGAAATCTGGCAGACCAGGGAGACTTGCCTGTAATCTTCTCAGAGAGCTTTGCATAACAAGGAGTCTCTGGTTTTTAAGTCACTGTTTTCGGACTCCATGCTGATCCTGGCATCGTCTCCATGCTGCAGTATCTCAGTACCATTTTCCAAACCACAGGCAGGCAGAAGTGTCTGGCAAATAACGCCTCGCCCAGCCCTACATAATAATAAATGAAGAGCAGCTAATGCTGGAGGGCCATTTTTTTTCTATTCATTCTTGGGAGACTGTGTCGGACTTTTTCCTGTGGTGCCATATTGCAAGCCAGACATGACTTTGCTAAACAAACACTGTCGTGACAGCTTTGTAAAGACCATTGCTATGAAGTTTGTTCCAAAGAAGAAATCACCACTTCTTCCTGAAACACGAGACCAGTACTGTGCTGCTCTATATAAGGCACATTTTGAGGGTGACGTACACTCAAATTTACAGTGCTTTCAACTGCAGAAAAAGCTTTCCAGCAGGAGGTGGTATCTCGTCAGCCCCCAGGGATTTGTAGGCAATTAATAACTTTCCCAATGCAGGCATTTTGTTATTGAGATGGAAAAGACACATCTTAAATACCAATCCTGCCAAATTTCAGATCATCTTCTTTTAATGTCCATGTCTTTGCAAGTACTGAAACAAACCCCCCAGGGAAGTGGTCGTGGCCCCAAGCTTTTGACATCCCAGAAGTCTTTGGATAACACCGTCAGATATATGGTTTAACATTTAAATTGCACTGTGTGAAGTTAGGAGTTGGACTTGACGATCCTTGTGGGTCCCTTCCAACTCAGGGTATTCTGTGATTCTATGACTCAAATTGATTTTCTGAAGTAGCCATCTGAGTTTTACAAAGTGATATTTTTATCTTTTTTTACGTGAAATAAATTTAATCCCTCAGCTGACTTTAGCATAAGGAGTATTTGGGGGTAGACATTATATGTGTACAATTTTTTCCCAGATATAGATTTACTGGAAAAGGTTTGTGAAATGTTAATTAAATATGCTATTCTTGGGCTGAAGGTGAATCACAATTTCTGATAAACTAGTAACTCAAAGCTGTAAAAGCCCAGGAGCATTAGGAAGTCTGAGCTAGCAACAAACTGTTTTGACTGCAGTTGATGTCTTAGTATGCATATAAATAAATAAATGAATAATAGCGGCCCACTGAGATTATAGCAAAAACAGTTAATGCATAATTTTGCATGGAATTAGGAAAATGTCAGTCATAGAAAGAATAACTGGCAAGTGTCCTGCATCAAAGCTGTAGGAAGTTGACAGATGGCTTAGTTAACATTTTCTTTTACCACTCTACTGGGTCAGTTCCCATGACCCCCATGTATGTTAAGAATAAATGTAGCTAAAACTATTGCTTCGTGTACAGCTTTAACAACAGCTACTGATACAACTATCGAACTAATCCCCATTCTTTCAAGCAACAGCTTATATTCCTTTTATTGGAGGAACATAACTTAAAAGAAAGGTCTGCTCTGGGAATGTTTAAAGCATCTGTATTTTAAAAGTTAGATCTTCTCACTCTCTCTACTTACCCAGTAATATAATTATCAGGGCACCAGATACAGTTTATGCCACTGAAAGATTAGATTTGCTCTGATGCAGATTATTTTAGTGTGGGTTAAACTTTTCAAACAAAAGTAAAGGAGAAAATCTATCCCCACAGAAATGGTGTTTTCAGCTGCCATGATTTCACACCAAGGTGAACCACTTCACCACCACTTCAAGGTGTTACACACTTAACTCCTAGACAAAGTATAGTGGCATAAAATCCCTATTTCTGAGAGAGACATCCAGGTTCCCTATACAGTGAACATACCACAGTGGGTATCAAATGAGGGGATCTGCGTAGACTGCTGTCAGCAAATTAAAACTAGCAGCTTTGTACTGCTTCTGGCCAAACTGGGCTAGCCTGACCAGAATGTCCCTTCAAGCAGTTTAATCTGTTCCTGGCCCTGGGAACTGACCCAGTCTGTCTTCTAGCAGAGCTCTCTTGTCTTGTCTTGTCTTCTCCTCTCCTCTCCTCTCCTCTCCTCTCCTCTCCTCTCCTCTCCTCTCCTCT
>Ga0065711_1005257_pt1 | contig 20796 bp, 15 predicted proteins | sample Hoacrofraction12_FD_59098 | JGI IMG/M metagenome (GOLD analysis project Ga0065711, IMG submission 59098) | Hoatzin crop microbial communities from Cojedes, Venezuela - Epithelial fraction 12 v2 (version 2) | ecosystem: Host-associated > Birds > Digestive system > Esophagus > Crop | place...
TCCCCGCCCCGGACTCACACGTCCAGCAAAAAAACTGTAGATTAATTAAGGAATGGTTATTTAACAAGACAATAAAAATGCACACAGCTTTGGAGATGCACGGGAGCCGGATGCCCGGCAGATCTGCAGGGGAACTCCACCCATCCCCCCGTCCTGGTGCAGGGCAGCAGAGCCCAGCGCTGCCGATTCTGCCCGCCTGGCTTAAGACACTTTCCTTACTTCAGACTCCAGTTCAGGGTCAGGCTTAGAGTGGGGTAGTTTCCCAACCAAGAAGCAGCTCAATGGTTTGTATTTTGTTTGTGGTTTGCTTGTTTTGTTTGTTTGTTTTCTCTTTTTCTCTTGTTTTAATGATTAATTTGGAATAGGAAAGTCAAAGGAGATCAGGGAGGGAGGGAGATGAGGTGGGAGAGGACTTTCTCCCCCTCCTCCAGTTTAATAAGCACCAGAGTATTCAAGTCTGTCCGTTCTGAGATTCAGAGCTGCTTCCGCAGTCAGCAGGCAGAAACTAAACCTTTCTCATAAGAGCAGCGTCGTTTTGGTTGGGGTCCCTCATCATCGTCATCTTCTTCCTCATCTTCCTCCTCCTCTTCCTCCGATGATGAGCTGTCCAGTGTTAAATCCACAACGTCAGCAGTGGCCTTGCCGTTCTCACCGTTACCGTTCGGAGTGGGCAACAGCCCATTCACATCTGAAGAACCTGAAAGAGGTGGGGGAAGAGAGAGGATTCATTAAGACACTTCAACGCCCAGCGCAGGGGATGCTCCGACACTCTTGATCTCTCACGGCTGTGTGAAACAGGATATTTCAGCTGGAGGGGACCTGGCCAGAAGGTCCAGCAGGTTCTCAAGGGCATTGTCCAACGCCTCTCAAACACTGACAGACTTGGGGCATCGACTGCCTCTTGAGGACGCCTGTTCCAGTGTTCGACCACCCGTGGGAAAGACACGGTGCCGAAGGTCCAGTGTAAAAGGCAAACGGGTGCATGAAAAATTCCATTCCAGCAGCTGCCTAAAAACAGAGCCGATGCCACAAACCTGACGTGCTCTCCAGGGTCAGGAGTTGCCACAGGGCCCAACGGCCTCTGCCCGAGAACCAGGAACTGGCTCGGCCAAAGCAAGAAGCTACAGAGCTGCACCACCAACCCCATCAGCGGACACCACCGCTGCCAGAGGGACCTGGTCTCGTGCGGGCTGCCCAGACAGCCCTTCTAGTCAAAAATCCTCTTTTCCCCACAAAAAAAAATGTACAGTGCTGTTCTGGGCTGGTCTTGCTGATGACATTTCAGGGGTCGCTGCACAGATGCATCCACCGACGAACTTGTTCGACGCCATTCCGGCAACAACGCAGCCTTGCTGAATAACCCTGTCTGGGCCGGGCCCTCCTCCGCAGGGGTGCGACGCGCCCTGGCAGTGCTGGCTGCTTCTGGAGAGGCTGAAAACGAAGGGGCCATCCACAGGGAGCTCTCCAAGAGCCAAACTCGCGCTGGGGTATCACACAGCTCTTCCCAAGGCAGCTGGGGAACTCTGGTTTTGCAATTTGTGCACATTTCCTACAGTAATTTGAAGTCTTTAGCCCCAGAGATACTCACCTAGAACTAATATTGGACACTGAGGGCTGCAGCTCCGCTCCTTCTCAGCTCGGATGGGACACCAGGAGCCATCCACCAGGTACTCTATTTCATCCGCATCTTCACATTCCGTCAGGATCTTTGACAGCAGCCTGGAGAAGAGAAAAAGATGCCATCTATTAAGCTCGAGGCAATCAGCAGGATGCATTTAGTGACGGGCCATCAACCTGGATCTTCACCTTACACAGCCCTAAATTTAACAGAAGTTTGGTGTTAGCAGAAGACTGCCAAACAGAGAGCCCTTGCAGTCAAGGCCTTGTTTTAGTTCCCATAAAAGAAGTACAGGTTCTGACAGTGCAGACCATCCCAGTCCATTCTGACAACGTACCTAAACCATGAACTAACGTTCTAATTATGCGCAATTAGAAGACAGTCTTGCCTCTTCACCCAGTTTCCCAAGTCTGTGGTACCGCTTCCAGACAGACGTCTGATGCCCCATCTAGAGCTGCGTCAGGGCTGGTGCAGGTACATTCACACCACGGCATTAGTGAAGGACAAAACAGCCTATTACATTATGAAATAAGAAATCCAAAAAGCAGCACTGCACTTCCTTCCTATTTTTGTGTCCCCAAAGCCTCCACAGTAGTCGCCCAAACAATATATGCAGCCTCCTTCAACAGAAAGAAAAACCCCACCATGCTCACCAGTGAAAACGGACCCAGTGTAGATACCTCTACCCCAGCCGACTCTCATTGCAGAGACACTAACCAGAACAAGGCCCTGACTCTGGCTCATCGTGCCTCAGGGACTGGCTCCTTGCTTTGTTCTGATACATCCCACCATTTGCCCGGGATGTTTATTTGGACACAGTGTTGGAACCACTGTTCTGCGAGGCCCTACTCACTTCTGGATTTGAACATTTGCCTTCAGTACAAAGGAGAACCCACAGCAAAAATCTTACAAGCTCAAGAAAACTATTTGTGGCACACTGGTGGGAGAAAGCAGAAGCTCAAGTAGGAAACGTGTTTCCACAGACGGTCCTGTCATCCAGCAGAGCAACCACCGAGGCTGCAATTCCAAAAAAGCTGACAAGGCCCAGAAGATCTTGGACTCGACCAACCAACAGCCTCCTCAGGAGCCTACGCCCCTTCCTCCACTCACAACTTCCAGCTGTGACTGCCAGGCTCCCTCCAGCTTACTTTCAGGGAGGTCTGTGGACTACCTTCATCCAACAGAACCAGCACCGAAACCCAGGCTTGAGCACTGCAGAGCAGGGACAAAGAAATCTGCTGAGCCTTCACCGGGACGACCTCCTCCGCCTTGTCCAGGAGGGACATGTGGCATTGCTGACCTGTGGAGGTTCCACAATCCAACCCCTCGTACCTTCCCCTTCAGCCTCAGCAGCCTTGTTAGAGATCTCAAAGGAACTGGATTTTCCTGTCGGTGTTGGCCAGAGGACAAAGCAAACAGGTTATCTATGCCTAGGCTGCTTCAGACTGTCTAAAAAGCCACAGCTCCTGGATCAAATCAGCACCTACAAACACAGCAGTGCTCAGAACATTATCAGCCCAGCCCTGGGAATCTACCACCCAGGCAGAGACTCGTCTGCTCACTTCACTGCCTCTGTGCCAAGGGAGCTGGATGCACCTGAACTATTTCCCTCTAAGCTCTCCCTACTTTTGAGGGAATCTGCGTTAGAGGCCAATTATACAAGCCATGAGGGTGGAGATCATTTTCCAGAAGCCAAGAACCATGCATCTTGCTCCACCAGTCCTCAGGGTTGCTCTCGGCTTGGCTAGCACCTCTACGGAGTCAGTGGTCCCAGCCCACAGAACAGGCTCCCTGCATTTTGAGGCAACAAAGCTTCATCTGGAGGGTGGGTGGAGACCACTGTTGGCATTAAATCACTCCTTGTTGCTTCCTTTACTCTTGGACAAAAGCCAGGCGATCTATTGTGCTCTTCTCTAGAGACAGCCTCTGGAATTCATATTTCTGGAGCTGACAAGCATCGCTGCCAGCTTTCCGGCTCGCCTGAGGTGGCCCCCGCTGTCAGCCTAGCTCAGTCTGCAGTCTGCACATAGGTCTGTCTGCCAGGTCTGCGACAAGGAGAGGGAGATATCCTGTTTTTTAGAGTAGTCCTCTCCACACACAACCGCATTTTTACGCTTTCCAGTATCAAACCTCACTCAGCTATATGAGCATCACCTCCAAAGTGTTCTCACACTGCTGAATGGCAGCACCCCAGCTCTGCCAGCTTATGGTGAGCCCTCTGCTCTTCTCTTTGGTAGAAAGACAGAGCAAACTAACTCTAGTCCAGAGGGGAAACACCATTCCCATACAGACTGAAGACCAGGCGACAAGTTGAATGCCATGTCTAAAGCAACCTTTCCTCAGTTCACATCCGGAGAAGTCTTGGCAGGGCTCGGGGCATGCATTTCTTGCCTCATCCTTCTCCACAGGCTGTTTGGAACTGACTTTGCTTTAATTCTCTCGTGTGCTTTTACAGCACTACTTCAACTATGCCACATTGAAAATGGGACAGCAGAAAGACAACATCCCTTGTGCAGAGGAGACAGGGGCTGCCTCGCTGGGAACACCAAGAATGGGGATGCCGGTGTGGCTCTGTCCTTCCGGCCACCACGGGGCAGGCAGCAGCCCCAGGAGGGCAGCCAGACCCAAACGCATGGCTGGGGCAAAACTTTGCAAGTCTGCCCTTCACAAACCCGCTCTAGAAGCGCTGTAGCAAAAGCCAGTTCCCTCCCAGCATACCCCATTGCCTGACAAGTGCCCTGCTGCCCCCTCCCTCACCAAGAACACTGGTGACCCCCAGCCGGGAGCCCCCGGGGGCAACTGAGCACCCCGAGGTCTTGCTTCCAGGGTTCAACCACCACTGGGTGTCCACAGAGGAACCAAGGCGGGAGGCCCTGGGAGCACGGGTAGAGCCACAAAGCCTCCAGCCTGGACAAGGTATCCAACGCACTTTAATTCTGTCCCTCCAGTGCAGCTGAATCTCCTGCTTTTTTTCCCCCCTACAGGCATGCAAAACACAGAAACAGTTCCTACCAAGGCATCCTTCCCATCCCCGACACCAAGATATTCACAATGGCCACAGAAATTGTACTGTAACGGTCACACAAACCGTACAAAAGTCTTTCCCAATACTGCATTTGTACCTCTCTTGAGGACAGGACGTTCTGTTTAATAGCTGGCAGAGAAGATCCCCCAATCAAATTTACAGCATGCCAAGAATTGCTTGTGAGCTGATGAGCACCTCACACTGACAAGACAACAGGAAGATATTTCCTGTCAAAAATCATCTTATCAGGTGGTTTATTGCATGCAGCATGACAGCCGTCAACCAAGGCGGCTAGTTGTGTGGGTTCATCAGCCTGATGAAAAGAGTGAGGCAGCAAACGCTTGATTCTCAAAACGCTTCCGTGTAATGCACAAATTCAGAACAGCAGACAGTCCAGCCTTGCTCTAACACACCAAGACAATTAAGTCAGAATATTACGCACCCGCAGAATAAGCTTCCAACTTTGTTTCGAGGTGAACTTCAATCAGATGCACAGAGCAAAAGCCAAGATGCCACACCCAGCGAAGAAAAGAAAGGGGATGAGGACAGAGCAGTGTACGTACTCACCCATCGATTATTAGCTGGTCATAGGGTGCTGGTTTGTCACACACAGGGCACATCCATGTGGGCTTTTTCTCATTCATCTGTAGGTAGAAGACTGCATCAAAGCATTGCAGATGTGCACAGGTCTCCGCCCGGCACGGGACAGACAGCCGCATCTTCACTAGCTGTTGAACCAGAGAGCAGAAGATCAGCGATGAAACCCACCCAAGCTATCACCAGGCAGTTCTCCTCCTACGCAAAAAGGCTCAGTAGCCTGCAAAGCTGGGCTGGCAGTAGAACAGGATTTCTTGACAGAAAAAGGACTAAAATAAATAGCAAAGACTTACCGGACAGATAAGAGAGACACGAACACCTGTAGTAGCAATTTCACTGTCTGGATCCAAGCGCAGCTTCTCTTTTACTGCAATAAGAGTAGAGAGCACAAAGTTTAACAGATGCAAACTTCAACATCGGAAACAACATGCAGCACAGGTCAAGCAGCTCACTGGCTGCGTACGAGCCATTTCCCCCACAGATGACAACCTCTGCCAGTCAGGGACAGAGGACGCAGGAGCAGAAAGCTGTTGGATTGGACCTGGCTTGCGCAACCTGCAGAGCTCAGTAGAGAGGCTGCTTGGCTCGCCAAAAGCCTTGTGCATGATGAGGCAGTTCATGGTCTGCAGGTCAGCTGCAGTATTTACTGGCTGAGGAAGCTCACGTTTTCTTACAGATTCCCCTTTCCAACAACCCAGGTCTCCCAGCCAAACAGCAACTGCTGCCTCGCATCCAGGCAGAGCAAATGAAGGAGACCAAGTGGACTTAGGTGTTGGAATGAGGGCAACTGTCTGCACGCTATCTGCTAGCTACACTGTTAATGCTCTCTCAGCAACCCTTCCGCTTCTTATTTACAAACTACAGGCTGGGCCAGCTTTTTTATGTTAATATTATTCCAAGGCAGTCAACTGGGAGTTAACTTTGTCCCCCCTCGGACAGGACTGAGGTCCACATACCTGGACTTCCCGCAGGGAGGGAAAGAGAGGATGGACAGAGCTCTAGCACATGGTAAGACTTCTGGAATGAAGTCGGTTTAGGCTTATCTGGTCATTAGCACAAGCACTATGGATTTTATTCCCTTCCGAGATCAGTGGCAATAGGGCAGGGTTAACTGCCTCCCCCTGCTCCTTGAAATTCAGAGAAAGTCCCCCCCAGAAGTGAGCAAACATGGGATAGGGTCAAATTCACAAGTAACCCCGCTCCCAGCATTTCCCCATCAAATAAACAAGCCTCCTCTTAGTGCTACTGGGCTGTAACTCTTCCGCTTATACGCTGGCCAGCTCATTTATTCCAGCAGACTGTTTCACAGGAACCACAAACAGACCCAGAGGTACCAGGGCAGACAGCTCAAAGAGCAAGGCAGCCATGCAAAACAGTCACAAGCAGCCATCCAGCGTATACTTGGAAAGAAGCAGATGTTAGGAAAGGAGGTAGAGAATCCTGCCCCTGCTGCTGCATCCTGAAAGGAAAACCCAGAGGAGCAGCAGGCAAATAAAACAGAGCGGCAGACGTGTAGGTCCCACATGTGCAGGTCCGGCATCAAGGTGCAGAATCAACATAGAAAATTAGCTTTAAACCACTACACAACTCCTAAAGTGTAGCTGCTGCTAACACTGCTGTCTGAAAAGGCCTTTGACACTTCCAGCACCATTTTTCTTTGGAGCAAGTCAACCATTTATTTTGACCTTTTCAGATCATAACAAGATGTCTCCAGACAATGAGGCTACACGCCGTTTTGCAACACACAGTTCTAATTAGAGAATGACTTCTCAGATGTGAAATTCCCACAAGATTACAAGATTTGGTGTTGTTTTCTTCACGTTAGGAGACTTTTCATCCAAGCTTAATTTTTTGTGAAGTTCTTTGTAAGAGCTTTCTCTGTGCATCAATTACTATGATTCATGGGAAGTAGAAATGGGCATTTTCTAGGACCTCCTGATTAGAATCAAGCTGTTTCAAGACTGCTTTTGGATCCACAGCCTTGTATGCAAGCATCTCTGTTTTCAGACAATGTTCCTATACTAAAGTCAACAGAAGCATAGGCAAAGGAAGATGAGTCAGCCCCGAGATGCAACCGAACTCAAAGGGTAGCTTCAGTGAGTACTGAGGGATATTGCAACGAACACGAAATGGAATCATTTGCAGCACAGACCAGAGCTATTAAAGCAAAGTTTACAAGCTACTTCGGGAACTGGCAAGCACAAGTCCAAACAACTTCCAAGCAGTAACAGGCCAAAGTGAAACAAGACAACATTCCTATTTGGTTAAATTTAAGGTCACCAAACACAACTCATCTCTGCCCCAAAGTCCAGCCAAAGCTGTTAGTTATCTAACTCAGTAGAACTGGAGGCACACACTTGCTACCGAGCAGAAAACACAAAAAGCAAGCTGCTTCCAGAACCTCTGCCTGCCACTCTTGGATTGAGAGGCCATCCTGCCAGTGCTGGCTTTGAAGGGAACAGCACATACTGCTGAGTCTGGCTTCAGCAAGTGTCAGAGAAGAATGACAGGATCCACTGCAGCTCAGGGCAACTCAAAAGTCAGCCTCAAGCTCAATTTTCATTTCTTCTGTCAATAGATGAGTACTGGTTGTCAAGAGTGGTCTAATACAATCAAGACTGTCATGGACACTGCTTGATGTGGCACACAGATACAGCAGCGTTCAGCATCTGCTGCAGAAACGCTGCACTTAACGTGAAGATGAAAAGTTTGGCTGAAGCAGCAGTGCTCCCCACAATGTGCATTAGGCATCTGAAGACTGGACATGCCTGAAAGCAGCACCTCCCCTATGAACCGCAACCTATCCTCAAGATTGTTTCTTATACTCCATGACCTGAATAGTACGTTTCAAAGACCATCACCATCCATGGTGTTAGTTCTCCCATGCAGAACTAAAGAGTCAGAATGCTCTCTCCAGTACCATTAAATAGCTGGAAATCCTCCAGACTCTCATGAGCTGCAAGTCAGACTCTGCCTTGAAAAGGTAATTTCCCCTCATTTTCAATAACGTTTTGCATTTGCCTCATACCATGATGATTTACCTGAGTGGTCTAGGATAAGCATCTCTCGGGATCATCTCTTCTCTGAAGCTCTCAACGCATATGAAAGTGCTGGTGGTGAAATCCCACTGCCAGCCCCTAGGATTCACAGGGGTTGGGGCAGCAGGACATTTTCACCAGGATCCCTTGCTCCAGAAATCTCCTTTGGAAATAGTGCGGGTCAAGGCCGAGGTGCTGTGGTAATGTTCATCAGCTCATAATTACTCAGGTGAAGGCATGAAGCCATTCGCGTCAGAACGACACTGGCCCTCAGCGGCACTCACCACGATACGACCTGGGGACAAATTCTAAATCCAACTGAAGTGATTCCGAGCTTCTGCAGAGCCACGACAAACACGCGCTGCAGAAGTGCTGCACTTGCACACAGATTTGGGGCAATTTCACACGACTGACATACAGCTTAGCAAGTCTGTTCAAACAAAAAGTGTTTTTATATAACCGGAGGAAAGAAATGGTAAAAACTTGGCAGCTGTTCACAAGCGTATTTCTAGCAGCCTGGCTATTAGGAATGCTGCAGTCTCACAGGCATACAGAGGACCTCCCCGAGCCACCTCATAAGCAGACATACTCACCAAGAGCTTTGCAGAGCTCTGGATGTTTGATCCCAATGGTTTTCAACCTCTGCAGCAGCTCTGCTGAGGTCATCTGCCGCACTAAGTACAGCCCCACGGAATAGCTCTAATGAGAGAAGGAAGGGAAAGAATGAGCAAGGCTGCTCTTTTGCACCCGTTTGTGCAGCCCTGCGTGATTTCCTCTGGCCCGTACCTTCCCGTAATTCCCCCAGGTAACGGTGATGCGATTGGTCGCTGCAGACAAGTACATGAGATGGGTGAGGTTGATGGGACGACACGGCCTTTTAGGTTCCACTCCAGGTTTATTTGATGGATAGTAACCCTATGGCAGAAAGATTAATATGGGTTTTTTGTTGGTTTTTTTTTTTTTTTGTTTGGTTGTTTTTTTGGTTTTTTTGTTTTGTTTTGTTTTTTTACTCAAGATGCTTCTATGTGGGTACATCTATTCATCAGCTTCACTAAATTCTACTCACCCACAGTTTTCAAGGAGCGGGTTAGAAGGGAGCTGGGCAGTCAGATCAAGCGAATCTTTTTGCAAGAACAGTTTATTAAAAACATAGCTAGTCCATTAAAAAATTAGCTTTAAACTAAGCAGTGCACTTTTATACTCAGGCTTCTTCTTTGCATTCATCAGGAAAACAATTTCCTTCTAATTTGCACAAGTCTTTCCAAAGCTGCAATGTCACACCTCCTGGCTGAGCTGACTTACCGGCACTGAGCAGTAACTATGGTTCACTTTCACGGCAATGTTCGGAGGGTACTGATCCTCCTGAGGAGAACTAGTGTCTGTGTAACAGATTCTGTAAAGAAAGGACAGGTCTCAATATCCCCATGCTGTTTGCGCATTGAAAGCTCTCTGCACATCGGCAGCTACCAGCAGCCAACCACCACCACGCCAACCCAAGCTCCCTCATCTGGCCAAAGCAAAGCCAATTCCGCTCGTCCCTCCCAGATCAGACGCAGGCTCGATACCTGGGCAGCAAAATCTGACACACTGCTGTTTCCTACTGCAGCGCTAACTCAAGCAGTACATGTGGGAAGAGGTTAGAAAGTAGAGTTTAAGATGCTTGCGTTAGGCACGTGAACAGAAAAACTTGCCGTAAGTTATCTTTGTAGCTATGAAAATCACACTGAAAGTCAGTATTTTTTGGTAGTGCATTCCCTCCTCCCCTGTTCCGCCCCTGATGTTAAATCAACTCCATGCTCAGACATACCTTAGCACAACCTGAACCGATCTCACACCAGGTTGCAACTCCCTAGTAAATTAAAGAAGAAATAGGAACTTTAGATTAATTAGGTAAAAGAAACCCAAAGCCACACACAAAAAAACCCAAAACAACCAAAATCAGCTGTCACTTTTGCCAGATTTGAGTTTTAGGTCTTTTTTTTTTTTTTTTTTAATAAACCTTCAAAGAATTACTATACAGAATTTTATTTAAATTGTACAATTCCCTCTGCAAATATTGGTGGTCCTGTAATTTTTTTCCCCCTAATGCACCATCCTACAGCCTTTCTGTGTGTTTGCAAAACTGTAAAAGTGTTGGGTGAAAGATATCCATTTCCTTGGCATCCTTTTGCTGATTTGTAGGCATTTACAAAGACTAGGGTTTTAAGGTCAGGTTTACCTGACAGTCGTCTTTGAAGACTCTCTTTGCTCAATTAATCAGCTAAAGCTGTTCATGCAAGCCAAGGAACCAAGTACTACGGCACCAGCTAGAACAACTGTTAGTGTTGCTAACTTTAGGGGGGCTGTTCGTAACAGGATTTCAGCTGGTATCAGGAAAGCAACATATCACACAACAAGGATATTTTATTAGGAGTCTTTATGGCCAGGTGTCAAACATACTCTAATTTCTGCACAGGACACAAGGCATTAGACAAGATCCCTAAATTTGTCTTGATCTGCCTCTCAAAGTGTTTCACACTCCAATTCAGAGTTCTAGTAGAAATGTTGTGATTTTGAGGGCGGAAGGGATGGAGCCTCAGTTCAGCTGACAGACAGGAGCTGATGGGGCAGTTTTCGATTTCGGGGAACACATCCGGGTACTACTCACAAGCAGTGGAAAAAGATGGACCTGAGCTGTGTGATCATTCTAGGCTCTCACCGAAAGCCCTGCTAGGAAATATCAGCTGTATTACTGAGAGTGTAAGTTTTCTCACAAATCTGAATATCAGGAGAAAAGAGTGTCAAGAATGAGCTACAACACGTGTAGTCTTTCGTCGCCCTTAAAGACTTCTGTGGCATATCATTTCCTTTCTGTTAAGTCTTCAAACATCTTCCCCTGCACTGCTTCTGTTGACCTACTGGGATCACAACAGTAATCAAGCACTGAATATTCAATAAACATCAGATTTCTCTGACTCTATGATAACAGTACGATTTTACTGTGAAGAGAAATATTTAAAGGTTTTACGCTTAGTTTTGGAGGACCTCTTCTACGTCATTGTCCTTCCACGGCAGCAAGGACCAAGGGAGCAGGTCAGCAAAAGAGGAAGCCTTACTGCCTGCGCTGACACCTCTTAGGCGCTTCATTGTTTGAATCAAAAGTTGCATCATGACAGAGGTCAGGGTAAATCCTAATCAGTGCAAGATGATTCCTTATGCGGTTACTATAGCATCCTTTACAACAAGGAAGCTTTCTTTCAGATGCAAACAGCGTTACATGTATAGCTTTTGAACTTCTGATGCAAAGAAAAACCTGCAAATACTCACAACACTAGCTCAACAGAGAATTTAGGTCATCAACAATTTCATACTGGTTTTCCTGCCCACATGGACTATTCAAAAGCAAGATTAGAGGAGCAGAAGTAAAACTTAGAGACTTGGATGGGTAAAATTGTACCTCCCACCTCCCCCAAAGCTATTTGCTTTCCATGAGAAGCAGCCTGTCTGCTAAAGTCCTCAAACAAACTGTGTTTTCCTTGCAGAGAACAGAAGCTTCCACAGGGAGAGAACACAGAGGAATTATACAGCTACGTTTTCCTGAACTGTTAATACACAATGAGAGGTACCTGGAATTTCTGATCAACTCCACTTGTCTTGCTGTTAATGCAAAAATGCACGGACTTTCCTGAAGCTTCTCATTATTCTGTGGAACTGAAAAGGAAAAAAGATGACTGTACATCAAACTGATAATATCTAGATCTTCTTACACTGCTAAGCACAAGGTGATTTTTTAATATTCTGAGCTATGTTTACTTCTAAGTTTTGTTTTCTCCCTTACAGCTGCACAAGAACTCCAATTGTCATGCATTTTGGTAAATCTGCGGTTGACTACAACAGCTTTGCTCATTTCTTGCTTGCCTGTTTTGCTAGCTAGCACACTCACAGCACACAGTGGATTTGGACTTGCTTTTTTTTTTTTTTTCTTTTTCCATATATTTCCTCCCCTCACATAATCAATTAGCCAACAATCACCTGTTCATATAAGAACAAACCATAAGTGGTGTCACAGTGTGGAGACTAGAACTCCAAGAAGCATGAGAAGAGATCTATGCATGACATGAAAGCGTGAAGCCACCAGACTGATTCTGGAAAAGAAAGGAAACAACCACCAAGATAACTTAGATAACAAGAAAGCATCACAAAAAAACAGCTGTAAAAGAGAAAACATGACTTACAAACACATGACCTTGAGGGTGCATTTACAGGTAAGGTGTTACAGCACTCCACTTCCAGAAACACTTAAATGAGAACCCAGCATTAATTGGCCTTTTATCCATTCATAATTTCAAGATCAAATGCGTTTAACATGGTTAAAATCAAGCTTGAGATGGGGAAAACTTACGTCATAACTTCTGCTAGTACCTTTTATTACGTTCAAACACGCTAAGTTTTGTTGTCCGTACACGTTTCCAACTGAAGTCAAGGCCCTGAGCTGGTGAAAGTCACAGGATAAACACAACTGGAAATGATGCAACAGCTCTTTTTTTTTTTTTCTTTTTAGCAAGAATTTGGTGTTTTTCTTTGCATCACTTCAACTGATAGTTTATTCAAAGCCAATATACCAGAATTTGAGAAGTAGGAAAGTGCGCTTTACTGTCTATGAATAATATGGAAGAAGGATATGAATATCCTATGAAGAAGAGTGAAGGATAAAACCTCAGCAGCTCTAAGATCATAGAAGACATGGTGACAATCCAATGCACTGACTATGGATACGTCCCCTTGGTAATTCAGCTTTAAAAATGCAAAAATGGCTTTCAGAAATAATAATTAAAAAAAAATAAGATCTCTTTATGGACTTTTAAATTAATTCAAGTTTCCATCCAAATGTCTCTTGACCATAACAACCCGCAAGAAGTAAAGCATTTCACAAGGACTGTTACCATTCACCACTTCCTGAAAGTAAGAACAACAAAAAATACCATTTTAATATTGTTGCTTAAATAACTGTCTGTAGACACACTGCCCTCCTGATTGTTGAGCTACACAAAGACAAAGCAAACACAATTAGGAAAACAGAGTCATTCTTCATGTTTTGTTTTGCATTTATATCAGCTCACCCTTCCTTTACAAAGAAAAAAAAACGCGTGGGATCCTTCTCAACTGCGCTCATGGAAACCTGCTAGAGTGTCACGCAAAGCACTCCAGTGTTACCTGGACAAAAAAGAGCTGAATTGAAAGCAGAGATCAAGATGACAGCAGGCTGCTAAACAGACTCAGGATGTGTCCTTGCGTACCTTGTTGCCAACAGCAATCAAAACTGGATGCCTCAGAGTAAAGTGCAAGAGAACTTTCCCCAAAAGACTGGAAGAAAAAACGCCCCGAGAGAGACCTGCATCCAGACCCAATTCTCCTTCAAAATCTTAACACTGGAAAACCAGCCCAAACTCCAGGAGGTACACTTCCAGAGTATCTCATCAGCTATTCATTTCTTTGCTGAGCAGCCAGAAAAAAAATTAGTTTTCTAAAGCTAAATACTTTAACTGAGTTTCATTCTTTCTCTAGGATAGATGCCTCTGCACTGAACTCAGTTCCTTGTCTTGTAAAGCAGCTGCTGGGATCCATTTATTTTAACAGTTGACAATAGCAGCAAATGAATTTTTAAGACTGAGCTCGATCAGCAATCCTCAGAATGAGTCAAGACATAACTTCCAAAACCCAAAAGGACTTGGCAAACCATATTCAAGACTCTAGCCCAACGTAATTGCAATGGATTCCCCATTTGGAGAAGCCCTGCAGTTCTTGATCTGGCAGGCTAGACCGTGCCATGCAAAATAAGGACGACATTAATTTCAGGGTTTCCCTGCACCAAGAGGATTTTTGTTTGCCTTTTTTTTTTTTTTTTTTAAAGGCAACATTCCTCACTATTATACTTCTTGGTCAAATTCGCTAAAGGAATTCTATCCCCCCAGCAAACTGAAATCATGTTGTCATCACCGTGGCTGGAGATCCCAAAGCCAGATCAGCCAGAGCCGAGCTGCTGGCAGGAGGCTTCCGAAGGGCTGAGGAGCTGGTTGCAAGTTCGCATCCACATCCCTGCTCCTCCACAACAGCCCACTGCAGGGCACAATACAATACACAGGGGTGGTTTTTTTCCTCCTTGGCTTTTGGAACTACTCCGACTAGACTGAAGAGCATTTGTGTTCATGCAGGGGCCTGGGGAGATGCGGCAATTTGACTGAATGGCATCTTTTTTTATTTTTGTAAGTGGCAGAAGCACTCATCTTAACTCACACTGCAGTTTGTTTAGGTGGATACATCAACAGTGCGAGCGTGTGCTTTTCTGGGATTCCTCGGAGAATGCCCAACGCAGCGGTGTTTGCTCTGCAGTCAGGGGAAGGCAGTTGCCTTTGCCACAAAATCGGTGGCCCCATTTACAGCGACCGAAGTCTGGCTGCAGAGGAGGGGGCTGGAGCAGCAGCTTTACTACTTCCACATGACAGAAGAGCAACACCACCGCTGCAAGGCAGGTGGTATCAAAAGGACAAAACCAAACAAATCCTGTTTACATTGACAGTGGCAGGAGCTCCCAGCCTACACGGCCTTCTGCTCCCACAGCTGCACCGCAAGATCTCCTTTGGCATGTCTCCAGGAGAAGACCAGAAGCCTCAGTATCTGCAGTGAGTACAGGCTGTCACAGCTCACATTCGGAACAAAACATCATTCAGAATTCTTTACAGTATACTATTACCGTCAAAAACTATATTCACACTGCTTTTACCCCAAAAGGTGCCACAGGATAAGTACATTTATCAACAAGGTGCTCAGATACCACCGAGCTCACATAGCTACCCTGCTTGTTAGCTACTTAAAATACAATGCAGGAAAGATATTAGTATTCATTCCCTCTAAAAAAGTATCTGGATCAATCTTAATTTTAAGCCTTATCTACCCAAGAGAACTGCAGCGATTTCAGAAGAATTCTTTCATGTTGACATCCTTAGACCGAATCAGAAAGCTGCAGCAGAAGCTGTTTTCATGCATGTAACTCAGATGCTAAACTTAGTAAATTGACTAAAATTGTGCGTGTGCAGTTACCAAATATGAGATATCAGCTGGTTAGCACTGGACCTAATCTATTTGCTTTTAGCTGAAGCCACCTTTGTCTACAAGTCTAACAGTAATTTGACAGTCCTTCAGGGAATCTGCTTGGCTACAGACCAAACCAGGCATCGCCCACCTCACCTTTGATCTCCAGGCAATCACCTCAAAGAGGCAAGAGAGCCTTGTCATTAAGAAAGATGCTTCCAACTGAAGTCCAGAACATATAAATTAAGCTTCCCCTACTCCCACCATGGCATATGCTTAAAATACCTCTTTTGTAGCCTCAAGAAATGGGGAACTATAACAGCAGCTACATGTTTTTAAATGGATCCGAGATCTTAAATCTCATTCATGTACTTCCATGTTACGAGTTTTTACAGTTGACAAGGAGCTTATGCTGGGTCCAAACACAGAATGTGAAATCTGGGCAACAAAGCATGAACTGGTGCAGCTTCCACACAGAAAACACTCTTCCTCAGAGTGCTTTGTTTAATCATCCTTCCACACTAAGCAGAGCCCTACACAAGCATAACTTTTAATGTCAAAGCTCTTTCAGCACCCAACTGCTCCAGGTATAACTCCAGGTTCACAGAAACAAATGTTTCTCTTTTCACATCGGTGCAGGCAGAAGGAATTACAGTTGCAGGTCGCCAGGTTGGGAAAATTAAACAAGTGTCTAGAAGATGTCTTTAGGTTCTGAACAGCTGACTGGGACAATGAAGAGCGAACATCTGTTCATACCCAGCTACTCGCCACCAATCCCCCACCATTACGCAGAAAACACTCCTCAAAACGGAAAATGAGTCAAATCTGCTTTAGGGAACAAGGTGACCCGAGGGAGGTGTCAGCTAACAGAGGTGAGGTACTGAATTTAATGAGACCTCGGTTCTGATCTGATGTAGAAAATTTAATATCAACTTTTAACAACATATGTTAATCAAAGCATATCCAGGCTTTTCTCTCTCCGGATGTTTCCACTTTTGGAAAATTTGTTTTCCTTCAAAAGACTACATTTGCGTTCCTGACTAACAAATGCCACTCCACATTTGTGACTGAACTAACCCATTCCCCAAACAGCACTTAAAATGTTTTAGCTTTACATTGGCAGTCACCCCTCACCTGTTTTAATGGTCACATCAAGTATTAACATATCTAATGCCTCCAAATGAAGAGGAAAATTACATAGAGTCTGATGATTTAGTCCTTTTTTCTTTTGTGCCTGCACAATCATGTCCTCCTGTATCTTTTTTTCCTCCAATCCACATGCACATCAAACATTTTTTCAGCAAAGACAGACCAACTTTCCAAGTTCTAGGTTTACTTACTAGTGAAGCCTGTTATCACCTCATTGAGGCACTAGGCTCAGCAGACTAGAATGATACTTCTCTGTACACACTGTCTTCGCTATGAGAACATTATATTTAAGATCCGTGACAATACTCTTTGTTTCTAAGAATTAAAATAAGGAAAAAATCAGACTGCTAGCCCCGGGGTGGGAAAAAGCACTTCCTCCAGTTTTCCTAGCTGCCCCTTAAAATACACGGCATCAAGCACAAATAACTGTGACAACCACAAAAAAAAAAGCCAGAAACACTGTTTGATGTGTGTACCACCCTCTTTCATCCACAGGAGGCTTTAGGTCAGGTATTTTAAGCACTGAAATATAACGTTAGTGTAGAGTATGCCAGTATACTTGCTTAGCACAGGTGCGACACCAACACAGCACAATTTTTGTCAATATACTGCTAAATTATGAAGATAGAAGACAGATTGTGATTCACAGCAAAAAAGGACTGCAATGTGCAACACAGCAGCATTTCCAACGAAGGATATGAAAGCTACAGCCATACAAGACAAGCTTTCAAATTACATCTCAAAGTGACCACATTACTGTTCTATAGCAAGTTAAAAAAAAAGATATAAATATTCTTCTCTAAACTCTACGTACGAGGGGAAAGAGGGGGGAGAGGAAGTCATCCACCACCATATTAATCAGTTTCTCCGTCACACGACCTTACAGATCCTTGAAAACCCTGTCACCTTTTTGATGAACTTGTTCACTTCTCCTTCCCAGACCGAGCCCATCCTAGATGCACCAGCATACTGAAAACTCACCTAATTCTGTCGGCTTCAACAGTTCGTCCAGGGTTGTGTAGAAGGGAAGTTTCACCAGCCGAACTTCTGGCTTCGCAACTTTGGGCGGCAACCTTCCCAGTCCGTTAAGATATTTCCCATAGAGCGCAGGATAGTCAATATTAGTAGTGGAGATAGAAGTCCGAGCAACGGTGCTCCCACGGTCGTACGATGAATGTATGGAGAGTGCCTCGGGAGACCGGTGCTGCTGCGGCTGAGGCTGCGCGACTTCAGAGCTCTTTTTGGCATAGCGAGTCTCATAGAGCTCCTTAATTTTCTTGAAAACTTCGGGGCTGCAGTCAAATTGGACCAATTGCAATGCTCTGGTGACTAGTTCATGTTTAAGTCCGCTTTTACTCCTGCCAACAAAACCCAGCAACATCTGAAGATCTGAGACTCGGAAACTCATCACCATGTTCTAGGGGATAAAAAATTAAAAACATTCTTACAGTTATAAAAAGGCAAAGCGTCAGCTCTCACTATACTCTATAATTGGAATCCAAAATAATAAAAAAAAATCCTTCATAACAAAGCTGTTATTCTCCTGATTAGCATCCCATTTCTTAGGTACTTGTTTCAGCAAAGACAGAGGAGACCATCAATTCCAGTATCACCAAAATCAGAGAAACACACGGTAAATCGTCAAATCGCTCAAAATCAGTTGTGATAAATGCTAAGCAGCATCCTCAAGACAGTTTGACTGGAAGCAAGAGTGACCCCAAAGGAAAATCTCCCAAACAGCAGGCCCCACACATCAACTCTTTTAGCACAGAGGCTCCAAGCACCCAAACTTCCCAGGCACCTTTGGCTGAGAGATCTACAATAAAACTCCATCTAAAATGCTATTAGTGTAAGGCAAAGGAAGAAAACAAATGTGAACTGGAAGGCAGGCAACATTTAAGCAAACTGGGGACGCCAATCCTTTTGTACTGTATTTCAGTGCACCTGTATATTACCTGTACGTGATGAAAACCCTCCACAATCTTTCCTACATACACAGGATCTTTAAAACATATAATGCGTTTTAGACCACGGAAAGATATTAAAAGACTATTAAAGAGAGCAGTCTGTTCCTATGAGAACAATGCCTCCAAACTGTTTGGGTGCTTTGCCAAGCACTCCCCCATGATCACAGCCAGTAGCCGCCTTTGCTGCTGCTGCACTGGTATTATCAATTTCAGTGTTTTGATAAGCAGTAAAAATCTACCTCTGTCTTCAAAAATTTACTCTCTTGCTGCTGTGGAAACTCAGAAGGCCTGCAACTGTCAGCAGATTCAAAGACCATACTATGCTATATCCAACTTTCGATTAGTCTAAAAGCTAGAAAATATTTGTTAAAACTACTGCTAGAGCCTGGCACGATTGACGTTTCAGCTCTCTCTCTCATGACAAAGCAGCATTACGAACATGCAAAACAAGCTTATCAAGTACATGTTTTTGAAAAGTCAGGCAGCCCTGAAAATATATTTGACAGGTACCCAAATGTATTCGCTCAATATCCTTCCTGGTTTGTGGAAAACACAGGAATTCAAGAAGCAGCCCCAGCTGTCCCACAACTAAAAAAACAGAAACAGAGACCCAGCAAGTCTCTTTTCCCTAACCTATACTCCACTCTTGCTTCTGGATTAAATAATTAAATAAAAAAAAAAAGGTGGCGTAACAGTCAGATTTCTATGGAAGTTAACAGTAGCGTTGTAATCTCCTGGAATAAAACAGCTATGGATTTATTTCTTTATTTCGAATTGAGAAAGCTACTACTGACTCCACAAACATTTAACAGATGCTTTTGCATGTGTGGGAATTAGACGATAGAGAAAATGCTGTTTTATTTTCTTAGTTTTCATGAAATCTGTCATTTAATCTAGTAGCCCAAAAGATGCTACAGAAATGTTATTGGTGGCAGTTAAAAGTTTTGGCAGTCATGACGCGTCCCAAAATACCTTTGATGAGAGGAAAGAAAGGCAGATAACTTTAAAGATGAGAGAAAGGATGTTTAATTGCCAGAAAGTCAGGATTCAAAAGATCTGGATTCATGTCACTGCTTCACTAGATACCTCCTGTGCAATCTTGCAGAAATCTAGTTTGTGTGTGCCTCAGTTCTCTCCAAAATGGAGAGCGCATTGTCCTCTCTGAAGCACTTTGAGAATAAACAGCATATTTATAAAGATAAGTATGTCAAGGCAATATAAATACTTCAACAGTGTGGTACCAGGGAAGTCACAGGAGCACAGCAGATAGGTATTCCCACACCCACTGCTCCTACACCACCAGTCACTTGGGACTTTCGGTGCGTAAAGCAGAGTTTGAATTCATATTCTTCTGCAGTTTATATACAGTAGAATTTAAGATCCAGAAGGATGACCAGATTTAAGCAATAACAGAAGAACAAGCTTCAGACAAAGAAAACCTGCCACTGAAGCTTGGACCTGCATGATAATGTGAGCGGTAGAGAGATCACATTAACTACTAAGATCGTTAACCCTGAAGTCTATTCCTACCCCGAGGAAGCCTTGCACACGAGCAGCAAGGAGCCCATCAAACACCTGCTATGGGGGCAGCCAAGATGCCTTGGAAGCACTTCTCCTCTGGAGTCCTGGGCTCAGCTCACAACACTGAGAGGGGCCCGAGAGCAGGGAGAGGGCAATGCCTCCTAAAACAAGCCTCTTCAGATCTTATTTTTGCAGCCACCTAAGCCACATCCTCACTGATAAACTGATCCCACAGGTGCTCAACACTTTCCATCCGCCGGTGTTGCTCTGTAAGCACTCTCAACGCCGGCTTGCCCACGACGTTATGGGGTGAAGCCCCCTCAAGTGCTGCCGGCCGGTCCTCTGCGCTGCCACACACCGACAGCGTGACATGGAGAACTCCCAGCTGCCAGAGAGGTGCCAGCAAACAGGGACCCAGAGGGAAAAGAAGAAACCCACAGCAGAGCAGGGGCCTTTTCCCCCAGCAGGCCCGACGGGGTGCACAAGACACCTCAGAAACACAACACAACTTCAGGCACGCTTGTTGGGAAGACATTTCACCTCACCCCACTGTGGAGGAGCCTCGGGGGCTGCCCCAGACCCCCCCAACATGGAGAACCGGGTGCTTTGCCCCAGCGCCGGGCAGTGCTCATCCCCCCTCCAGTCACGGCCAAACGGGCAAAGCCGGGCCGGGGCCTCCCGCGGGGCCTCCGGAGCCCCCCGGCCGCTGGGCCTGGCTGGACAGCTCCGCTCCGCGCCCCGCCCGCCGCGCCCCCAAACCGGCCAGGGACCCCGGGCCAGGCTGCGGAGGGGCAGCCAGGCACGACCGGCCCG
>Ga0065711_1036617_pt1 | contig 20796 bp, 8 predicted proteins | sample Hoacrofraction12_FD_59098 | JGI IMG/M metagenome (GOLD analysis project Ga0065711, IMG submission 59098) | Hoatzin crop microbial communities from Cojedes, Venezuela - Epithelial fraction 12 v2 (version 2) | ecosystem: Host-associated > Birds > Digestive system > Esophagus > Crop | place...
GGGCTGCCGGCCGGGTGGCTCTGCCGCAGCCGGCGCGGGTGTCTACGGGGCTGGCTCCAGACCTCTGAGCATGGACGCGGGATTCTCCCTTTGCCTTTCTTTTAAGATCTGGTTCCTAACATGAAGCAGAATTTTTTTCCTGGAGGATTCAAGCTCCTTACATAAAGGCTTGGTTTTGAACACCATGGACCTAGATTAAATGTCAAAGACGGGCAGCAAGCAGCGCTTGCAGAGGCGTTTTTCTGGAGTCTCAGTCACGGAGCGGTTCAAGTGCACAGGGTCTGAAAAAATGTCTCCTAGCATAAAAAACTTGGATTGTTTTTCTCCGATGCTATGCCACTGTAAAGTAGCGTGTACCAACAACACAATATCTTTAATGTTTGGATGTAAGGTGGGTCTGTAAAAGGACTGTCCTGGAAATGTAAGCTGCATTTGATGGATGATTGCCATTATGTTTAATGTAACTGTACCTTAAATTTCTGATTAAATAGTGTGTTTTGTTTCATGCCTTGCTTGATTGTCGGAGCTCTTGGTGATTGTGGCAGAAGTAATGAATTATCGTGCCTACTGTTTAAAGATCCCTTTGAACAACAGCTTGAATTTACTGAATGCTGCATGTAAAAATGTCGTCATTCTCTGTTAATCATCATTAATCATCATGTAATCAGTTTATTGCACTTGGCTTTCGTTTTCTTCAGCTGTAGAGAATTAAATACACAGGAGACTTGCACCAAGACGCAGGGCTGGAAATGCCTCCTGACATCAGATTGATGGAAGCAATTGTTAGTGGCAGGTTTGGGTTTAACAGTGCCCTCGAGCATTTAGCTGTTTTAGGACTACATCAACTATTTAGGTTTCAGAGTAATAAAACATATATAATTTGCTAATCCTCAGAATAGTAAGCAGAATGTATTCAGTATTGTGCCAAAAATGCTTTTTTCAGTAAAATTAACACTCAATGTGAAGGATAGGAGGAAAACGCCAAGCACTGGAAGGCCCCTGTACAATTAAGGGGGTATGTGTGGAAGTTACTTTTGAGATAGAGATTCAGAAATCTGTCTCTCCAAAACTTATTTTGCATATTTGGTGTTTCCGAGTTGTTTTTAACAAAAAATAATTGAACTAGCTTTTATTTTATAAATTAGGAACAGTTGTGTGTATATACACATATATGTACATGTATGTGTATGTGTGATGCGTTTTTAGAGAGATATGTATCACCAGATGTTGAATAAATGTCACCTAGGTTGTGAGGGAGGAGTCTAAATTTTTACGGATCTTTTGATAATGTGAATGATTTATTATGAAACTTTAAGTTGAATGCTTTATTTCCAGGAGGGAAGGATTTGACTTGTTTTGAATCTACTTATCTTTCATGTGGCCAGTTGTAAAGATGTATATATTCATGCATTTTGGAAACTATTTGCTATAAAATTTAGGATTTTTTTCATTCTTTCTGTGGATTTGCACATCCTCTTTTTTAATTTATAAGATATTCTCATGTTTAAATATTAAACTTGGGAGAAGGCCATAGAATGAAAATACTGTTTTAACTGTGCCCGTTGAACTGCAGAGGAGCGATGCCGTTCACTTTTAAGACCAACCTAAAAATACCCAGCGAACCTCCAGAACCCACTTGAGGCATTTCGTGTCGGGTCGGAGCCATGGCGGCATGTTCTGCTGCACTCGCGCGCCAGCGGCTCGTTTGGGCTGTCTGAAGGCATTAAGACTGCTTACCCTGCCCAAACCGAGCGCACCCCGGCACTGGGGAGGGGGTGGGGGGGCTCCGCCGGCAGCCCCTGCGGCCAGGCGTGGGAGCGGGGGGGTTGAGCACCTCGTACAAACACACTGTTGGCAGAATTCTTTATTATTATCTTTGTTAATGTCGGTTGGCCCTGCGCCAGTGCAAAGTGCCAGTAGTTCCCTGAGTGCAATTAATTTAGCAGGGTTATGTTTTAAAGTATCTTAGATTGTTTATGCACAGGCTTTAATGATCCTCAAATAAACATGCATTGCTGGTCTACATTCCAAATGAACTGAAGGATTTAGGTTTAAATAGCTGTGACCTGCTGATAGTACAGAGAGATTTTGCATTAGGCATTTGTCAATTTTTAAATTTTTTATTACTGCAGTAAAATGAAATATTCTTGTCCTCTGAGAAGATACCCTGTGAACACTGAAAGAGTCAATATTTAAATGACAGTGTGAAACAGTAGTACAGGATTACCTAAAGGAACAGTTCATCCCACACAAGTATATGAAATACAGTGGTTTTCCATTTTCCTTTACGGTTTTTTGGACCCCATATGAAAATAACATTCACAGTCTGACTGTTCCTTCTTTGGTCTCTTTTCCTCAGCATTCCGGAACAGGTGAATTTCTTCCCTATGAATATTTCTGGTGTTTTTGTAAATGTACATATGCATCTTAAATGGTTGTATTTTTTCTGGATATCCGTGGAAGGAAGCATTACAGAAATACTTACGTGTGACACTAGCTGCATGTTTTGACATAGGATGGAGCACTGCGACCTAAATAAACGTGTTACAAGCAGTTTTATTCAAGACACCATGTCAAACTGAAACTGTCCTGGGTGGTGGGTCTAAGGGGGGGTGAAATGCCTCATCTTTTTGTCTTGGCTCTAATTATTAAAAGAAAACCTGGTGCTTTTATTTAAGAATGAAGCAGTTACTCAAAGTACTGAACTTGTGTTTAGAAATCAAACCCTAAGATCAAAAAACCTGATATTTCAAGTCATTTATTTTATCATATGTTGAGGCCTAAATTGAAAATAATACTCAAAGTCCTATTCCATGATCAGTGAAGAAGTTCTGAAAATACATGAACGTGTATCTTCTTTTCTTACATTCAGAAGTTCCTTTTGTTAGCCACAGGCTTTCAGCTTGTCAGTGTGAATTGCTGTTTTCTTGCAAGGAGACTTTATTTGGCTTTCGTAATCTTCCTAGTTTTTACAAACGAAAAGTTTTCAAGTTAACTTCACTTCTGCAGTAGTGGAGCGTACCTCTTGTTTTGTGTCCGTTTCCTCCATGGGGAAAGCACCATTACTTTGCTGAGCATTAGCTGCTGGTTTAGCGCTTCCTCTAGGCTGCGGGGAAGACTTCTACAAAATGTGTTGGCATCTTAATATGCTGTTTGTTTTGGACTAGTTTTTGTTTTAGCAAGAGTATACAAAATTTAGCTGTATTGTTGCTTTTGTTGTTAGTGTTGTTGGAGCTTGTTTTCTGTTGAATGGTATCTGGATGTCAAGAGTTCTGAAGGTTTGTTTTGGGGGAGAGGTGAGGAGAACTGTGGGTATTTAGATTTTTCCACTCATCTGCTTTTGACGTTTTGTATCCTACTCCTTTTATGCAGGAATGGAGATGTTGGATGTCAAACAGTGTTTCCCAACAACTTCAGTTGCTGGAATGATCGTTTGAAGGATCCTTTCAGATTTAGTGTAACTTCTAAGTCGGAGCGGTGACTGAACAAGGACAAGTATTTGAGCTTGGGGAGTCAGGTGCAAATGGTCCAAAGTCACTTTCTTTTACCACACTCCCTGTTCATGCTGCAGCAGAGAGGGTCTGACCCTGTCAGCTTCTGTGTATTTGTTGAATTCAAATGATTAGATTTACTTACTAAAGTCTTCAGTTACTCTTACCCGCTTTCAAAACGTGGCTTGGCCTTGTACAGTGAGAATTAAAACTTAGGCAGGGACAGTGTGTGCAAGTCAGGCTGGATGTTTCTGTGGGTCGGCTTTGTGTATGGTGTTGTTAGAAGTCTGCAGTACTTTAGGAGTCCTATCGCTGTGTGGGTGGGGAGGGTTAAAAACTGGAGGAGGGAAGTGAGTATAAGAAGGTCAGTTTACGGACTTTTTAATTGCTTTTTAAGCACCCTTTCACTCTTGTATTAAAGCTGGTTTAGCACTGATTCTTTGTGTATAGAGAAGATACATTGCTGTGCTTTCAAATTTGTTTTCTCATAAGATTGGATTAATGCATATATCTAATATGAATTGGATTATGATACACATCCCCTTTTGAAGAGAACTGTAGTTACTGCTGCCTTGCATTTTGTCATTAAATTATCTGGTAGTTAAGGATGTTCTTGCATAATTAATTTTCTGTCCATGAACATGGCATTCTGTATGGCTTGAATCCTTGCGATAAGTGTTGCATACTGTTGTGGATATGGGTCGCCAGTTTAGGGCGTGGGGTTGTTTTAAGTGTTCTTTAAATAATTTCCTTTCATTTCTGTTTCAGTAAGATTTGTCATTAGAGGATCTTTAAAAAAATATAAAACCACAATTATGTCTAGGGGGTGGATTATATATGAATCTTTTTGAAATATCTTCATTTTAAAATTTAGATAAGAGCTTAAGCAGACTAAGGTGAACCTTTCTGAGAGTCAGTTTGTTAAAGCTTTTCTGTGCTTTCTGTATTCTGAAAAACGGTGCTACAGAATGTCCACAAACTCTTTGTCCTGCACATTGTTGCAGATACTTTGTTCATTCTTATTTTTGTCTAACTCTGCTGAGCCTGGGAGTTGAAGCAGGGAGGCGGTGGGCCTGAACAGTTAACAAAATGAATGATTTCACTGTGGTAAATTTGGACCATCTTCTCATCTCATGTAAATAGCACTGGTTTATTAAAGTAAATGGATTTTTCAGTAGTTTACACCAATAAATAATATAGTCCATAGTGTCTGGTGATAGTTCAAAACTCATTGAAGGTATAATCTAGCCTGAAGAAATCTTGTCAACTATGTTGCATCAGAAGAGAAATGCTTTTAATTAATTTTGACATACATGTATACCTGCAAATGAATCCTTTGGGGCAGTATCTGTGTCAGAAGTATGTGTTAAATGTTTAGAACTTGGTTGCGTTGGACTTTAAATTGTGTTTATAAATTATACAGCAGTCCATAAAGCTTGTTAAAAATAGTGAAGTTTCTTGGCTCCTACCTAACTGAGTGCGGGAGTGTGCAGCTGAGGCTGTCTGCAAGTTCACAGCGGTGTTGCCACACCTGCCTTTTTTTCTTTCTTTTGATTTATCTTGTGCGTTGCTTGGCTGGCCCTTCTAACTAGGGTCTCCGTGGAGCCTGGATTTGGGTGTAAGACTGGATTCTCTCAGTCATAAGCAGAGAAATGGTCGTCTGCTAGCCACTATGAGATGGGTTGGTCCTACTCTCTACCTGCCTTTCTCCCTATTATGCCAGCACTGCTACATGTCTCGTCTTGTTGTGAGCGCTTTAGGGAATTAAAGAAAATTTAATATTGCTGGAAGAGGGAACAAACATTTTGCTGGATTGACTTGCTGAGCTTGCTCACCATCTGAAGTCAGCTGTGTACCAGCGGCAAGGGGCAGGGAGGATGCAGTTGTACAGCCATGACCAAAAGGGTCATTTTTAATCTAAATGAAAATGACATACTGACATACTAAAACTTAATATGTACTATGTTATTGTAAGAAGTGGTACGTTGTATAATGTAAACTTAGTGAAATCTAGAGCCTGTTACTCAGGCATGTCGAAATACCTGTTTCTAATAAAAGTTTCTGGCTTCAGGAAGAAAATCAAGTTAATTCCGTGCTTTTGACTAAAGGTATTGACTGTTGTGTAAAGGAAGTTTAATTTTGATTGACCTGTGAATATCTTTTTTTTTTTCTTTTTTTAGTAAAACTGGAATGATTCACTTTTGATTCCATGGGGTCTTGTCTGAGATAAACTGGGAACTTAATCCATTTTCCTGTCCAATTTTCCTGTATTCCATAGTCAAATTGAAGCTTGAGATCTGGCAAGGATATCCTGCATTACAGGTCCAGCCAAATACTGCCTTCATCAGCAGAGGAGGCTCCTTTAAGCTAGCAGAATTCCTGCTTTCTCTGATGTTGCAAGACAGTTTTTGTGCTTCTTGCAGCTTTCATGTTTATTTTCTTTAATTTCCAGTGTGATGTTATTTATGCTCTGATAATGTTCATTTGTATTTTTTGGCCAACACTGATTTTAAAATGGTTATTCTTCCCTGTTTCTGATGTTTAACATTGCTGCTCTAGAGAGTTAATGTCAACTCCTGTCAGGGTTTGGTTTTGATAAGTTAAAAACAAGTGAATCTCAGAAAGTAGATGAATGGCAAGAGTCTGAGGCTGAGCAATCTAGCATCTCACTGCTGCAGGGAAAGGAAAGAAAAAGAATCTTATCTTCTGCCAGCAGTGAGCTCTTAAGTTGGTTTGGTCATCTCATGAAACCTCTCTGCTGAACATTTGAAAAATTAGGGCATTGCAATTTTTCGCAACTGTCAGCATTCACCATCTCTCTTTTGTCATCCAGCTAAGGAGAAGGGGTGGAACTGTTTTGAGGTTGGCTGTTGTACTAACAGAAGTCTTAATACTCTTGCTTTCCTCATTGGAACTATTTCTGTCGTGTGCTTCTCTGCTAATCATTAGTATTTGTAGAGAAAATATACTTGTATTGCTTCTACTTTAGAATTTCTAATACTTCAAAAGCATAATTTCTCTCATGTAGTAGAGCTTGATCTCATATGGTGTCAGCAATGAAGGGTTGAATGGAGTAGGGCGGATAAAGATTTTTTTAATTTTTTTTTAAGTACAAAAGTAAATCGGGGTTATAACTTCAAAGATCTCTGACATCTCATCAGTTACCGGCTAACAGAAACCGTGCATCTCTAGTGTCTGCCTGTGTGTGTGTGGTTGGGTGTGGGTGTGTTGCTGCTGTTCTGGGGTTTGGAGGCAGGGGTGGGGATGGTGTGCTGTAGGGCAAGCAGTGACTGGGTGAAGTGCAATGGGTGATGGAAATATAAAGCTCGAAGTTTTTCCATCGAAGTTAGTGTGGGAATGTAGTGTGTTCCCTAAGGAATCTTAGTGTTGGCAGAACAAGTGGCACAGGGAAGAACAGACCAAACAAATCCTTCTTCTCTCAGCAAAGCCAGTTACGTGGCTTCAGCTGCCACACTGAACCACTTCTTTACTGGCAAATCTCTGCAATATTGGTATACAGTGAGTCTGCAGGAGGCAGCGTAGACTGACCTGCAGCTCACTTCCAAAAGAGAGTCTCTCTGGTGCACTGTCTCTGGTCTTTGAGTCCCTGCCTGAATCGGGGTCAGTAATCGGTACAAGTTGAACCCTGCAAAGGAAGAGAGAAAAGTGGGCAACTCTCTGCTGATTGCTGAGTGCCAGAACTGAAGAAGGGAAGGGGGATATGGTGCCTTCCCCAGGGTCTGGGAGACGGGGAGGAATAAGGGATTCCTGCTGGGAGTTCAGCTGTTGTATTTGACTGTGTTTAGAGACTGGTTTTTGCTGGATAGCCACAAAATTGAGTCTCCCTGTAAGACAAGTGCACAGAGTTGGGTAGGAAATGACTGGGTTAAGCATTGCAGGAGCTGGTAACTGATGGATCATTTCAAGCAGTTTATTCATAGTTTGTGCTGTAGACTGTATAACTTTGTGATGTTGCAGGACTTTCTGTGAAGGGCAGGGATCTTTTTGGTGGCCTGAAGTTGTACTTGCATGTGACTGTTAAAAGGGTTAGTTATCGTACAGTGTTTATCAGCTACTGCCTTGGTGTAGTGTTCACATGCTTATAAACAAATGGGTTATTTACAGTGATCTACTGTAATACGATGTAGAAATGACTTGCCGAGAAGATGACTGTGTTTGACTTCACAGACTACTAAGATTTATGTACTACAGTTTAAGAAAAACCCTAAGGAAAAGTCTTCTGTCCGAAATATACTTCAATAATAGCTTTTTTCAAGTTTTAAACAGTTACGTGTTTAGAAGGTTTTTCTATGCCTTTAATGACATGACATGCTTTCCCTGTAAACCAGTGTGAAAGTGAAAGTGGTTGTAAAATGTTGGGATGCATCTTACAGACACAGTAAACCCTGCTGGAAAAAAGTTTCATGATTTCAGCTTTCAGCTTTAGTTCTAACTAGCAGTAAAATGCATGGGCTACCTAAAGGGCCTCAGAATTGGCGGAGACTGGAAAGGGAAAACTGGAGTGAAGCTTAGATTTAAGAGTGTTTATAATGTGAGCCCATGTTAGCTCTGGAGTTTGGAGATGCTGGATGAACAGTTAACTCTGCAGTCCAGAGAACAGGTGAATATTATGTGTGCTCCTAATTTCATTAATACCTTTTAGTAGAGATCTGCAAGTGTGGATACAGTCTGACTAGAACGTATCCCTGGTGTCTATGTATTAGGTTCTGTTTTGTTTTTTTTTTTTAATTGAATGCAAATTAATGAGACTGAGACTGCATAATGCCTTCTGTTTCTGTTTGAAGAGTTGTTGGGAAAGCTTAATCTGTCTAGTAACAAAACCACATTTTATTGCTTCATAATGAAGTTAGCAGAAGTGAATTACTATACTGATACCCCAGTATAAAAGCTGAAACTCTTTAGCTGACAAAACCCACTTTTGGCAGATGTGCTAAATTGGAGGTATGGAAAAAAGCTTTTGAGAGTGATAGTTTTTAAAGGCAGGACAAGGTGATAAATCCAGTTGATACCGAGAGTTTCTGCTGTTGGTGAATAATGTGGTCTTAAAGTGTTTATAAGAAAAAATTAGTAAAGGGAGAAGTTTGTTGGAAAAGGGTTTGGGGTTTTGTATGCAAATAGGCAAAAGATAATTAGGTAGCTTTGTAGTATTTCTAGGTGAGACTGAAAAGGCTGGAACCTTTGTCGACAAGATCAGTCTTTAAACTGAAAATACTATAAAACCTTTTATTTCTAGATTTTATTGCCTTGAAGTTAGCAGGGTAAGAAAAATAATTCTTTCTGTCTGGCCTAGGTTTTCTGCATAACGCTTTCATGTTTCCGTGGTGGACTCATCTTTTTCTATAATTGTCTTCTTCAGAAATACCGCTATCAGGATGAAGATACACCTCCACAGGAGCACAGCTCTCCACACATTGCCAATGAGGTGACGGGTCCAGAGCTGGTCCATGTATCAGAGAAGAATCTGTCACAGATTGAGAATGTCCATGGATTTGTTTCCCATTCTCATATTTCACCAGTAAAGGTAGGTGTTTTTGAGGCTTAGAAGAGTGAACTGTTTTGGTATACTCCCCAGGGATGTAATTTTGTGGGGAAAAAACCCACATGAGATACACCTGCTTCTGTTTTTTAATGGAACTGCTCATTTGTAAAATTCACTCTGTTAGACATTAAGGCACTGACTTAGTTCCACACATTCTGACTAAAGATGTGTGATAGTAAAATGCCCAGGTAACAAATGTAGGTAACTTAAGGTCTCAGGTGTAGTTTTCAGGGGCACTCTAGTTACTACTGTCAGTTACGTTTTGGGTTTTCTGCTAGGGTCCTGCAGAATAAATTCTGAATATTTCTAGTAAATCTTTGAATTGAGGACATATGTGGAAAACGTAATAAGCGGAGTGTAATGCATGTCTCTGGAGTTTTTCAGCATGCAGCGCTGTTATTTTTGAGATAGCTCCAGTAACTTCAAGACAGATCTAAAAATTAAGAGGACAAACTGAGTGTGAGGTTTTGGAGGGGGCTGTAGCAGGCAGTTTTATTTACTGGGTTAGCAGGGAGACGTAACTTAGTCATTTTCTGAATAGCGTAATATTTTAGTGTGCCAGACTAAATGCTGTTTTCTGTAAGACGTCTGATTCTTTATGGCTTGTTCTGAGGAAAAAGCAGAGAAATGATTGCATACTGGTGAGTATTTGGGCTTTAGAATGATGATGTGGGCTTAAATTGTGGTAGTCCTATAGGGTGGTATTTTTCACATGAATTGTTGGTGTGTGGTAGTATCCTTGTGGGTGAAATTGGCAGCGTACTGTAGCAAGTGCTGCTATAGTGTAAGAAAAAAGTTGGTTTGAACCTAGTTACATTTCCAGATTTTTTATTATGAAGAAAAACCTTGTTGAAAGTACCAGCTCTTTGTAATTGACTTGTAAGGATTCTGTAGAGGAACTAACTGTAGCAGGTGAGTGTGTTTAGTGATTGTGTTCCAGCTTTTCCAAGATTTTTAAAATTAGTATGTTAGTATTTAACACAGTTATTTATTTTTACTGATAACTCCATAGTGAAATCTGTGTTTCTGTAGTCTGCAACAGCTAAACAAGCTGAATTCTTTAAGCCCTAATGAATAACCTTTTTGAAGTGGGCTTTGTTAACCTCTGAAGAGCCATGTAAGAAAGCTAATACGGCAAACTTTTCATTTTGAGAATGGCTAGGACCTCAGTCTTCTGTTGCTTATGCAGACAGACACACAGTAACACTTTCACATGTCTAATTTCCTGAATTTATTGATATTCAGAAAGTAATACATCATGTTTTGTGTGCGACCATTAGAAATGGAAGAAAAATCCTCTGCCTCTGGGGACTTAGTCGACTCCTCCTATTCACAAGCTTTTCCTAATTCATAGTGCAGTTAGTCTGGCTTTTCAGAAAGCTTAAATGGGATCAAAAAGACAAAGAGGCAAACTAAACCTGTTTGTAATAAGTGATCAAATATAATGCATTTCATGATCTAGAATATCGTAGAAAATAAAAAATAAAATTCTAGAATGGGTACATGAGACTGAAGATGTATTTCTTGGAGCTGACTAGGTGTTATTTCATTGCATAGCCTTTTCAAAGGGCTGGAATTACCTTGGTTTCTTTCTGACTGCCTGAATCTAAGGGAAACCAAACTACTCAGACCAGTTCCTGTGTTTGATTTGATTTCGGATTATTTTTACAAATAGCCAACTACAGAAATATAGGAGTGAGGATTTGATATTGGCAATATTAAAGTTCCATGGAAGATGACTGCGTAACTTAGCACTCCATAGTGTGAGTGATCTCTGCCTTACAGAGATCCTACCAGGCAGTCTCCACAAACAAGCAAGACTTGTGTTTAGAGTGTTACCTGGGACCCTTAATTATCTGTTTTAATGGAGCTTTATCTAACTACTGTAACTTTCTGTAAACACATGGATGTAAAATCCAGAACCATTTACAGAAATAGATGTGAATGATTGTACTCTGCCTTCCTCTACTCAAATGTGACCTAAGCTGAAAATTTTTTTAGTTTTCTTGGAGTGTGTTGAATATACAGCTCTACTGCACTGCTCTGGAAGAAAGAAACCACATCTCATTTAAACTATTCTGGAAGTAGAGTTAAGCAGCGTGTAAGTGTAATTACAAAATGTGATGAGGCCTTTTCAAAATACTGTGTATCTTGGGTCTCTGAGGAGGATTCCTGTTAACTTTCTCAAATTGGTAAGCATTGGGAAATCACCACTTGATAGGAAAGAAAGTGTATAAGAGAAGTATCACCATGCAATTCATATTACCATTTATACCACACATCTGATTATTTTCAGGTGACTACTCTCTTTATAAATTTCAAAGCGATGTAGGGTAGAACTGAAATTTCTCTGAGCTTTGATTATCTGAAAACTGAAGTGGGTGCTCCAGGGGCCGGTTGTTTGCCAGCGTTTTGTGGAACTGAATTCTCCTGCTAAGTTGGCTGCTGACTTGCATCTCTCCTGAAGAAGTTAACTTGTTTGCATAAATCATTTATAATCAAAATCTGAGGTCTTAAGGTATTTGGAGTAGAGGAGTGCATCCATAGTTTCTTTTTCTGGGAGTCTTTATGGGACCTTTTAGAGTAAAATGCCTTTAAGCTCACAACATTTCTTTTTGGTCAGGAGATTGTTTCCCTAAGTTATTGGAATAAATGCTGTTAAATCTTGAACTTGAGTACATCAGAAAAAAAGCAAGGTTGCTGTTGTACTATTATCGTAGCTGGTCCTCTTGTTTTTTCGGCCTGATGATCTGTAGGATGTTCGTAGTTTTGGCATAGCTTGTGCTGAAGATCAATTTAGCAACAACAACTCTTAGTTAAGACTGCTTTGCGTAATTTATGTGGTAGGTTGGCTTGATGCACTGTGTAGGGACCAGGTCTTGGCTAACATACAAAATCTTGATTAACTTTGTTCAGTAGTACATTTGCTTAAGGCAGCTAAATGTAATAGAGAATGCTGTGTTTATTACACTAATAAAATAATAAGTTTTTTTAATATCGAGGTTAAATATATTTGAAATTTTGAATACAGAATTATTAGTTTGGAGAACAAATGTAAACAGTGGTTTTCCGATCGTATGCTGCTTTTTAAGAAATGCTGCAGAGGGCAGTAGCATCAGATTTTGAGGAATAATTTCTTTTATAGCAAGCCCTCTGCAGTCTAGAGCAATAATAAAGAACATGAATAGAAGATCTTGAAGAAGGGAGATGCCTGGTTTGAACTAGTTTACATTTTGTTCTCAAGCTTTCAAATTCTCTAGGACTTAAAGCGGCTTTTACAACTTGCTCAGGCAGGTGGATGTTTTTCAAAAAGCAGCTTTCAATGACCGAAAAGACAAATGTGTATCCCAAATTTTTGGAGGGTGAGCATGTGATGACTGTTTATCAAATCTTCCACGTTAAGTACTGTAGTAACTGAAGATGACTTACCTTCTTGACAGAGGGGTGGGCTACCCCACATTCAGGCTGGGGTAAGATATATTTTTGTTTGCAATTAGCATGAAATAACTCATACTAGCTGTACTTAACTAGAGTTTAAACGTGAGACCAGGCTTACAGATTTTGTCTTGTTATGGTGGAACTTCATCAGTATAAGAAGAAATGTGTGCTTCATACATCTTGAGCATCAAAGTTGTAAACTTCATCCAGGAGATTGTGTCCTCTGTTCCCTGTTTGAAGTGGAACTCTTGATAATTCTGTAAAACAGCTTTTTTTTGAAGGTTTAATGGTAGGGGATCATGAACAGATAGTGAAAATGGTCAAACTTCAAACCCTTCACAAATATTCTGTCCCAAACATATGAAGAATATTTTCAGGTAGATAGGCAGTTAGTACCAGAATTTCTTCAGTATGAGGGTTCCAGACTCTCATAGAGACTTGTGATCACAACGCGAGGTTCCTTGAGTTATTATGAAATAAAATGTGTTCAAGTTGAATTGACTTTGCTGTAATTGAAGCAATACGTAGCTACCAAGCTTGACCACTAGATGGTGATGCTACGAAAGGATTTATTTTGATTGTAAAACCGAGTTTAGCGTCTCTATCATACCGGTTTTGAATTTAACAGCTGAATAGCTCCAACCAGGTGAAACCTGTCATAGATATAATATGATACCAAACAAGTTTTTAAATTGTGGAGTGGAAGCTGGAGTTTTCTATTAAGGAAAAAATGCTTTGAGTAATAGATTATTACGAAGTTTTAAAATAATGGTTCATGATGTAATCGGACAAAAAAATATATCTATCTTAAATTGCAGTATTCTTCATTTAAAGCAACCTGTGTGTGGAAGGGAAAATACATTATTTATAGCTCTATATTTATGAGGTAGCATGGCAATTCAATATTAAAAGTGTAGACCCAGATTGGGGCTTGTATGTATATTATGTGTATTATTGTATTTGTGTATTATATTTGTGTATTATCTGTTGATATTTGGGGCTGTTATTTCACTGGTGATACCAGAAGATATGAAGAAAACATGCCATGATTTGTAAACTGCTAAATATATTTTGTACTAGAAAGATACACCATGACTGGTATGATAAATGTTAATTATTAATTAAATGTTATTATCCTGATCTGTAAAAAACTCGTTAATATTACAATATTCACCACAGTTCCATTATGTCTGAAATTTCCATTCAGATTTGCACAAGGCTGTTCTTGGAGAGTTTTCCAAGTATTTGATACATTTATAAATGATACTATGGGGTGGCTGCCTGCAGTAACAGGAAGTTAGACTTAATTATTCAGAAAAGACTCTTCTGTTTTCAGTCTTCTTTTTTCTTTCACCAATTTTTTTTCACAGATCTATCTTGAGATTTTCACCATAATGCCACTCTTCAAATGGTGTGAGAGGAATGCTTGCACTCAGTTTTTTCCTTACATGCATAGCAGACATTGACAGCTGAACATAGAAGTTTTAGCTGGAACATTGTACTAGCTTTATTCGTCTAGTAAGGTATCTAAAATTGCTTATTTGTGCTGTACAGTAAAATGTTGATTACTGACTGAAGAGCACAACTGTGAGGAACTACAGGTATTCTACTGGTTGAATATTTGGCATCTTTAGAGTAGCTTTCAGCAGTCATCAGTGAAGTAGCAGAACAATCCAGGAATTGTGAGAAATAAGTGTTGGCGGGGGAGGGAAGTATGTTAATCTGTAATTTATGATTGTGTAATTACGGACTCTTGTACACATTTCATCCAACACAGTCAGCTACTTTACTGTTCTTGTGCTCACAGAAATGATCATCTCTGTACAAGCGATGCTGGGAAAAGACAATACTGAGCAGGTCAGGCAGTGCAGTGATTTGCCTTTTTCATTACTGGCTACTTGTTTGATCTCATGCAAAGAGCTGTCATTCAGGCTGAGCACTGCTATATTCTGCTAGAGTACTTGAGCTTCAGGTAATGCAGTAAAAATCCCTACTTACCTATACCAAAGGTCTTTTAAACAAATGTTTTAGAGATGTGATTAATGCTTCCTGCCCATTTAAAGCACAGTGATGGAGTCTTTTGTGATTGTGTGAACTTAGTGCAAAAAACTGTGACTTCATAATATTATGACATTAAATGCAAATGAGTTACTGTTTGCCTGTCTTTGAACAGTGAAGTATTTCAGACTAAGGTGAAATACTGTTTCCCATTGAAAAAGATGACAGCTTTACTGCCAGATTTTAACTACAAGCATCCTTTTGCCCAAGTGAAGCTTCTGGTGCTGGGTCCGGAACTAATGTCATCAAGTGTTGCATACCTTTGAACCAGTAACTTTGCCCCATGTCAGAGTTTTATTTGTGTTTACCTAGCAGCGTCAGATTTGGGAGAAACTAAAGTTATTCAGGCTCAGTTTGCATTAGAGTGAAAGTTGTCCTTCCATTAGAATAAAACCAGTAAAACAGAGTTTAGCTACTTTTGGCTCTATGAATCTCTGAACTGTTGGAGCTTGGAAAGGACTAGTTAGGAGGGAAGGATTACTCTGTGCTTACACTGCTACCTACTGAGACAGACAGTAGGTTAATGGGGAATTTTATTTGACCTAGTGCTGTGATTATGTGCTTGTTGGGTAAGACGTATGCTGTTTAGCCTTACCTTTCCTCTCGCTTAGAAGTAGTGGAACCTCATTTTGTGCCAGATAACCTGTACATAGTGTAGTGTACTCATAATTTAAAAAAAACTTTCTGATAGTATATATCATATATATAGCTGGGTTTGTTCAGCCTGAGGAAGAGAAGGCTGCGAGGGGACCTAATATATACTTACAAATATTTCAAGGGTGGGTGTCACGAGGATGGGGCCAGACTCTTTTCAGTAGTGCCCAGTGACAGGACAAGGGGCAATGGGCACAAACTGAAGCACAGGAAGTTCCGTCTGAACATGAGGAAGAATTTTTTCCCTCTGAGGGTGACGGAGCACTGGAACAGGCTGCCCAAGGAGGTTGTGGAGTCTCCTCCTCTGGAGATATTCAAGACCCGCCTGGACAAGGTCCTCTACAGCCCACTGTAGGTAACCCTGCTTCGGCATGAGGGTTGGACTGGATGACCCACAGAGGTCCCTTCCAACCCCTACCATTCTTTGATTCTGTGATCAATGGTACCCAAACCTTCTACGTGACAGGCTTTGTAATCTTAGTACAGCAGTCCAGTTGACTACATGCACTGTAGTTTTACTCTGTGAAATAAATGTCTTGTGCCCACTTAGTGTATGCCTGCTTTTTTTCACATGTTTAGACATCTTGAGAAAAGTATTTCCAGGACCTAATGGTATTTAAGCTTAATGGTTTTAAATTAACTCTGATATGAAACTGCTTTATCTATTAGTGCTGCAATGCTGTAGAGCAGTCTACTTAAAGTGACTGTGGTATCACAGGAATGAAATATGACAAGGTGCTACTTGTTCTTAAAATAGCATCCAGAAGGGAGAGGAGAAATGAGAGCTTGCTCTCATTTCTGTACTGGCAAAACATGGTGAAACTATTCTAAAGAGCAGAATCAATGAGCATGTGGAGAAATTACAGTTGAGAAAGCAGTGAAAGCATTGTAAAGAGAAGTTCTGCTGCACATGGAATAAGAAAAAATATGTTAGGATTTAATAGTTAAAAAAAACCCCAACAAACAACAAACCAACAACAAAAGGAAAGTGACAGAGAATAAAGAAGATCAATAATCATGATGGATGGAGGTTACCAGAAGGACCTCAGAAGAACTTGTGTTCTCATTGCATCATCTCAGAGGAATGAGAGCTCAGGTTTATAACAGATTAATGGAATAATCATCTCGGTACTCAAGTTACAGTCAAAAAGGCAAATGCAATACAAGTCATATCTGGGGAAGCAAATGGGGAATAAAACTGTATTATTTTATCACTAGGAATCTGCACTGTTCTTTGTCTTGATGAAGAGGGCATATCCCGGTAGCTGCTGCATTTTGGATTTAGTATAAGAATGTTGATAATAGGCATGGAGAATGTGCTGGTTTTGTCTGGGGTAAAGGACCAGGAGTGGAAATTGTAATGGCAATACCTTTAAAGTGTTGTAACCCAGGATTTAAGTTGTGTGTTATGGGAATTACTGTAGCAGGAACCACCTTGAACCAGTCGAGGACAAGCCTTACAAGAAGCAGCGGCAGTGCAGCAGTGACCTGACCTGAGCTGCTTTTGGTGCTCAGTAACTCCTTGCCACGCACCACGCCTCCTGTCCTCAGTGACCACTGTGACAGACGGAGCCCAAAGTCCTGGCCTAAGTGAACTCAGCAGACATTTTGGAGGGATTGGACATTTTAGCCTGTATATTAAGGTCTCTCAGTCAGTAGAGCATGAGACTCTTAATCTCGGGGTTGTGGGTTTGTGCCCCACGTTGGGTGCCAAAAAGGACTGTCCTGGTCTAACCCCAGCCAGCAACTAAGCACTGGACAGTGCTCATACCTCACTAGTGGGATGGGGGAGAGAATCAGAAGGGTAAAAGTAAGAACTCATGGGTTGACATAAAGACACTTCAATAGGTAAAGCAAAAGCCACACACACAAGCAAAGCAAAGCAAAACAAGGGATTCTGTCACTCCTTCCCAGCAGCAGGCAGGTGCTCATCCGTCTCCAGGAAAACAGGGCTCCATCACCCATAACGGTTACTTGGGAAGACAAGTCCTGCTTCCCTCAGCTTCATATGCTGAGCATGATGTCATATGACATGGAATATCCCTTTGGTCAGCCGGGGTCAGCTGTCCCGGCTGTGTCCCCTCCCAACTCCTTGCGCCCCCCAGCCTGCTCGCTGGTGGGGGGGATGAGGAGGAAAAAAGGCCTTGGCTCTGCGTAAGCGCTGCTCACTGATAGCGTATTATCAACTGTTTAGAGCACAAATCCAAAACAAAGCCTTATACTAGCTACTAGGAAGAAAATCAACTCTACCCCAGCCAAAACCAGCACACTTAGAAATGGTTCACAGCAGAGAAGTAAGAGTGGTCAGAGGCAGGGGGCAGCTACTGTACAATGAAGGATAAATCAGTTTGACTCCTCAGTTTGGGAAAGAACTGAGTCAGGAGATATCAATAAAACTACAGTCAGTAAGATTGAGTCACTAACATTATAAAATGACTAGGGAATGGTTATTTCAGAATTATATATTTGGAAATATAAGTCAGCGGGTGATAATTGTCTTATAGCCGCTAAACACAGTGATCTACAGTCAGCCTCTGACTTTAGAATAGTCGTTCAGCTGCTGATAGTATTTTGGTTTTGGTCTACACCAATAAAGATATTACAGCGTACATTGTTCTTCTGCCCTTTTTCTTCAACAAGAAGCAAGTACCTTTATTGAACTCCTTCCCATTAACCTGTACGGGAAGTAACTGCTTGTATAAATGTGCATATACACTCATGATTCCTTTAATGCAGGACAACCTCCTTTTCCTGTGAACTCAAATCTTGTGCTGATAAGCTTAGTAGGTTCCCTTCTCTTTATCTCATGGTGGGTCTTCACTCCAGTCCCCCTCATTCCCTCAAGTCCTTGCCCAGAAGTCTTTTAGAGCTTGTGGAGCTTCTGTTAAAATAAACTCCTCTGTTCAGTGGGAGGCTCTTTCTACTCTCAGAAAGAACTGGTGCCCTTTGTGATTTGAGGAACTATGAAGTCACACTCATGGTTAGTCGTAGGCAAGATTACCCTGAAGATGAAGACGCTGTTTCTATTTAGAAATTAAAGATCAATTGACATGTAATTTGCAAGATTGATTGATATTTATGATTGTGAGAAAGCTGCAATCTGTTACCTTTTGCTAAATGGAGACTTTTCTAAAGCTTTATAACGTCTTCAGCAGAAAGACAGTACTTACAGAGTTAGGAACATTCCTTGAATGGTGGAATATAAAGAAAAACTTGAATGTACCCTCAGAAATACTAATTTTTAGACAAGCATTACTCATGAGAGGAGGTGCTCTACAATCTTTAATTACAATGCCTTGCCCGAGTTCTTGCTCCGTTGCTGCTTTTAAACTTCCTATAATTGAAGAATATACAGGTATGTGTGAAGGTGTCAGTTTGTGTCTTATAGTAAGAGGCAGCTGACCAAATCTGCCCCTTTCTCAGTATGGATCTGCTCAACAAATTCTTGTCAACAGAGATAAGAAAGAAAAACTGCAACAGATGGACTGTGGATTAATCCAAACATTAGAACAACCTAAGATAACAGTAATCAACATCAGGTCTTCTTAATAACTGGTTATACTCTTTTTGCCTGAGATTTGCCCTGAGCTCTCAGTGCAGTCGAGTTCACTCTGTTGACTGAAGAAAGCCGAAAGAAACTTGCATTAAACACAAGATGTTTTTATCAGTGTGGCGTGCCAGAAAGATGAGCAGGCGGTTCATGAACAGGGTGTGGAAGACTGGGCAGTTTAATCTGCACAGATTGGTAGGTTGTCTGAAGTGTAGTATGAGTAATAATGCAATAATTTTTTATATTCAATATTTATACTAAATTGTATCATTATTGAATAATTGTGCTGGGGTGTTTACCTGTAAGGTAGTTTCAGCAGTAAAATATCTACTTTCTATTCACTATGTAAATCACACGATCAAGGGATATCCTTTCAGTCCTGTCTCTCAGCTAAAAGATAAAACAGGCTCTCTAACATATCTTAGCAGAAAGAGTGAACAATTTCTTCTTCTAGTGTCGAATTTGAGTGGTATACTCCTGGGCTTTGGCTTAGAGCATTGCATATGCTTGGTAACGAGACTTAAATTTGTTATGCTAGTAAAAATTTATTAAACATAGAAATGTGAAAAGCGTAAAAAGTAAAAATGAATTTGTATCTGCATTTGCAGTGGTGATTTTTGTTCCCCTGCCTGGAGAGTTAAAGCTGCATAGTCGATACTGGAGTATTTAAATTGAATTCTGCACATTTCTCTTGTCTTTAATTTTTCAGTAAAAACCTAAGTGATACTGAAAATAAATAAGCCCCTGCCGTTGTTTTAGGTGGTTCTTGAATATTCTCTATTAAGTATATCAGTCTGTCTTTTTAGGGTCTGTGCTTATTCTAGCCAATATTCTGTTAGCAGAATGGCAATAAAACTAGTATAAGACACTTTTCAAATGCTTCAGGGGTTTTGTTGTTATTGTTTGAAAAGGTAATTGAGATACAACTGCTGTTTGTGTATACAGACAGTTTTTGTTGCTGTGCTTTTTTAATTTCAAAGTATGCATGCTGCTTGTAAAGGCATGTCTAGGAAAACTTTGAGATTAAAATATGGCATTATGTCATGTTTTAACTTGTCCCAGCAAGCTGATGATAAGAATTGGCTCAGGTACAAAATCAGAGGAACTTTATTCCAAGTATTTGATGTTAATTTTTAAATTCAGTAACCACTGTGATTACTGTATCTTGTTAATTGGCTGCAGAACAGTGTTACTCTGCATCCGCTACAACTGCAGATGGATCTTTCAGTAAATTTATTAAGTTATGGAAAGGTATGTGTACTGATACAGAAATCTTAATTACTGCCATTTTGTTTTGTGGTTTGGTGGTTGGTTTGTTGTTGGTTTTTTTTCTTTTTTTTTTTAAATCTACGCATTCTCAGTTCTTGCCTCACAGTAAATAGGGGCTTTTTTGTTTTGCTGTGATGTTTGGTTTTGGTGGAGGTTTTTTTATGGGTTTTTCTTAGTGTGTGTGTGTTTATTTTGGGTTTTTTTTCTGTGTGTTTTTTATTCCAGTCAGCTCAGTATCAAGAAGCGACCTGGACAGGCTGGAAAGTTGGGCAGAGAGGAACCTGATGAGGTTCAAGAAGGGGAAGTGCAGGGTCCTGCACCTGGGGAGGAACAACCCCATGCACCAGTACAGGCTTGGGGCGGACCTGCTGGAGAGCAGCTCTGCGGAGAAGGGACCTGGGTGTCCTGGTGGACAACAGGTTGACCATGAGCCAGCAGTGTGCCCTGGCTGCCAAGAAAGCTAACGGGATTCTGGGATGTATTCGGAGGAGTGTGGCCAGCAGGTCGAGGGAGGTTCTCCTTCCCCTCTACACTGCCCTAGTGAGGCCCCGTCTGGAGTACTGTGTCCAGTTCTGGGCTCCCCACTTCAAGAAAGATGAGGAGCTACTGGAGAGAGTCCAGCAGAGGGCTATGAGGATGCTGAGGGGCCTGGAGCATCTGTCCTACGAGGAAAGGCTGAGGGAGCTGGGCTTGTTTAGCCTGGAGAAGAGAAGGCTGAGAGGGGACCTTATAAATGCCTATAAATATCTGAAGGGTGGGTGTCAGGAGGATGGGGC
>Ga0065711_1036618_pt1 | contig 20795 bp, 16 predicted proteins | sample Hoacrofraction12_FD_59098 | JGI IMG/M metagenome (GOLD analysis project Ga0065711, IMG submission 59098) | Hoatzin crop microbial communities from Cojedes, Venezuela - Epithelial fraction 12 v2 (version 2) | ecosystem: Host-associated > Birds > Digestive system > Esophagus > Crop | place...
TTAATTTTCAGGATGATTCTCAACCCACCAAAAAAAAAAAAAAAAGATTCCAGTCAGGGGATCATCTATCTAACTTCTTCCATAGTCAGCACAGAAGCAAAAAAATCATTCAGTTTTGTTGTTGTTTGGGGCTTTTTGGTTTGGTTTGGTTCTGTTTCTGCTTCAGCTGTTTCTGCCCTGTACACAAATTCATACACAGATCCATGCCACGGTTTCTCTTCAGACAGAGATAGGTTAGATTATCCAGAGACAGAGTGGATAGACTCTGCTCCTTTAGGACAGTCCATCAGCTTTCTGTTCCCTTTAACCCTAGGCAGCAAGAAGGGACCAGAGCAGAGCTCAGAGTGGAGTCTGCAAGTGAACCTCCTTCGAGAATGCACTGATGAGTTGGAGGACCTTCAAAAACTTGAGTTGTGTGGGCTTTTTTTGATGTTCGTGTTGTTTGTTTTGAGTGTGTTTTTTTGGGGGGGTTGTGTTTAGTTGGGTTTTTGGAGTGGTTCTTTTTGGTTTTAGGGGGGTGCTTTTTGTTTTTAATTCTCTTTAATATTTCCTTTAAAGACAGCTAGGAAACTAAACATGGCAGTTATCTCAGTGCAACATTAGGATTTCGTAATTAAAGTCACAATGGCAGGAAATGCAGAAGTTTAGGTTTCAGTAGCAATATTAGCTACATATGGACTGTTTTCACTTCCTGCTTTTCATAATCAATTCTTATTTACGTACTTTGTGACCTACATTTATAGCGGTGCAACTGGTGAAACCTGATGATTTTTATCCTGATTTTTAGGTAAAGAATTCAGGCGAGAGAAGTTTAAGAGATTTTCTGTGTTTTCTGTATGAAGCTTACAGAGCTTGGAAGTGAAAGCAGGCTTTCTGAGTCCTGTCCTATGGTTAACATACTTGTTTTTATTTCCCATAGTATTAGTTACTTTGCTGAGATTCTTGGTAAGAGACCTTCCTGTAAGCAGTGGAGAGTGAACAGGAGAATAAGGGTGTTAGGATCATGAGTGACTCTCCAAGCAAGAGACGTAGAGGTAGGAGAAGGGGGAGATACTGTGAGCTCCCTGGCAGATGAGGGTGTGGGCATGTCCTGAGAGAGGATGAAGCTATCTGTAGGGAGACAGCAGGTGACTCACAGATACTTACGTGGAGCTTTGTTTATCAAGGGGACCAGGAAAAATGAGTTGTCATATTATGCACAACTTGAAATGCACAAGGTCATTTCAAACTATGCTAGTAAGTTAGAGATCATATACTGCAGGAAAGCAGTATATGAAACCCTTTAACGTGCCCTGTATGTTAAAGCACTAGGCATGAACAAAAAGGGAGGGAAAATGAACGGGTTTGAAGCACATTTTTGGTTTTGTTTTCGATTAGTTCAGGTAGAGGAGGCTCACTGGGAATCTGCGTGATGGAAATTTGAGTTGTATTGCTCTCCACTAACACAGGTGACAGGGCACAAGAACCTGAAAATGGGGAAATTTGTAGCAAACTCAGGGCTGAAGAGTGTGGCAGAGGATCAATTGAAGACTGGCTTTGAGGCTGAAATCTTGAAGTTCAGGGACTACGCAAGAACTAGGGTTAAATTCAGCAAAACCTCTAGAATTTGTCAGAACTGGACACAAGAGGCAATAATTTGAGAAACTGAAGTTACAGGTTGCAGAGCGGGGCACTGGCGGATACTTGCAAGGAGGGTGCTTGCGCAACGGGCATGAATGTACTTGCCAGCCTGGACAAGAGAAGTGCTGGTCCTTCAGGAGATGCTTGCAGATCTGCACAGCCATTTGAAGTCTCAGAGACTAATTGAACATTTTAATTTTTGTTTAGTTAATAGGTATTTGCAGTTTCTGCACTGTATCAATGTTGATGGTTAGTTACTTGTACATTTCATTAGGAAAGCAAAATGAGACTGTGCCTGTAAGGTCCTTGGCATGAGCTGGTTGGTGTTGGCTATCATGCTGTGCAGGAGTCAGTATATTAATGAAAAAATCAGATATTAAATGAAGCCAAAGTACACGAGAGTTCTGAACTTTGAATGACTCTGACTAACTCCATGCTACCTTTGCCCTCTTCTGTCTTAATATATTGTTAATACTGTGTGAGGTTCTGTTGTGGCTGGGCTATTCGAATTGCCGTGAGATTATTTTTTTTCAAGTTGTCCCATATTCATAACTCAGCAGTGAGTAAATGGTCCATAGAGCCATTCTTCTTCTGTCTTCCGTCATTTTCAAGTAATCTCAAGTGTGACTCCTTTATAATATGAATGGTGTGTATTTCCAGTTGTGATTTAATGGTTTGGATAGTGGCTAAGGTAATGAGCTGAAGGACTCAGGTTGATGATCTAATCTTTCAGCCCACCGGCCTGTCTGAAGTTTAAACTGGTCACTGCTCGTACACTTACCTAGAATATTTCTTGGTACTTCAAAATTTTTCATATCAAGCATGGGGTGAATTTAATAATGAATCAAATGGAAATTTATATTATTTGAAAGAATTTGCTCGTACCTTTGTAAGATAAATGTGTTCTCTGATTTTCACTGTACTGATGCCTCCCTTGTTCACTTCACAACTTCAGAGAATTTTTGCAGTGAAGACCAGGCATAGCATTTGATAGGAAAAAAAAAAAAAAGTTTGTTTATGACCAGAGTTTGCATCTGATTGATTGTGCCGAGCCTCTCAGTGCACTAAAACTGTTGTATGGCATGTGTCACAAATACAATATTTTAGTGACATTGCTTTTCATCATTGTTGAGAAACAGTGATGTTTCTCTTTGGGTGTGAGCCACAGTGCACAGATTTGTGGAATGAGTGTTTATAAACTCTTGAGTTTTCAGGTACTTGTGAGTTTTTTTTTTTTTTTTGTTCTTGTTTATTTTTCCAGAGTTGACTGAACTGAGTTGATTTAACTCTGCATATAACATGCCAATGTTTTGGGAGGTATATTAAAGGTCTGCATTCATCCCACGGGTGGATTTTTGGACTAAACTGCAGCATACAAGTTAGCAATGCAGCTGCTGTGGTCTCTGTCTGTAATCTGTGGAAGCGGGGAGGTACTGCCAGAGGGTAATTTGCAGGTGCCTTTGTTTCTGTTTTCAATGCACAGATACTGAATAAGAGAGCAAATCCCTTCCCTTCTTTTTTGATTCTGAAGTACTGTCATCTGTGCAGCAGTGGGGTTTGGCATCCTACCTCCGGAGAGGTTTGCTCAGTCACAGCCTGGTGTGTGTAGGATGCTGTTCTCATACTGTTGTTTTTTCTTGTTAGAGCTTTGATAGTGCGACTGTCAGGTTGGCGTCTTGCTCTGTTTTATATCTACAACCAGCAGAGCTTCATTTTTGCATCCCTGTCGTGTACTAATGAACTGAGTCTTGATTTCTGCTGTGGCTCCTTGAAATCTAAGTGCCAAATTTGTTTCCACACAAAGCTCCTTCACTCAAGATGTGAAGTAGATTCAGATGTGCTAGAATATACACTTTGTAAAGTTTGTCTTTTGCTGCTTTCTGGCTGCTGATGGAAAGATTTTGTTGCGAGCCACTTTCTGGCTATGTGATCTTCCTCCACACAGAGGTTTGTAAGAGCAATAGAGTGGCTCTTCATCACCAGTAAATATTCTCAGTAGTATGTGGCACTTGGAAGCTTCAAACACTAATAAAATAAAATCTTCAGAAAGATGCGAACATAAAGAGGGATGTTAATTTCCAAATAATTTTGCACTCATATTAGTTTGGAAATAGTAATTTTCAGGAGCAATGTCTCTACTAATTGAATATAGTGGATTGTTTTGTTTGCAGTGTGCATTGCTAACCTGGCCATATGACATTTGTAATTTGTCTGGACTTCTGCAATTTCACTGCTCTTTCTAAAATTGAACACCAAGAACACACTGAAAGAATCTGCAAATAGCCTCGCTGTTATCAGTGGCAGTCTATGATGCTTTTGGAACTAGCAGTGGAAGGGATGACATGGTTTAAGGTCAGCGTTTTGGATAAGCGTTGTTAGAAGAGTTGGGCTGCAGAGCGTGGGAAGACATTTGAGAGTTGGGCAGCTGAAGATCCCTTTCAGGGGCTATGTCATCAGTGCTGCTTCAACACTTCACTGGAAACCTACTGCTGATCTTTTTGGATGTAGCAGATTGCCTCATTTTGGCTCCTTACACATAAACTATTTATGTTTGCTTTAGCTAAATTAGCAGGTGAATTTAGCGAAACCATTTTTTGTCACCCACCACTTAGACATACTTTCACTTAATCAAGAAATGCATGTTTGCTTATGCTGCCTGTGCTACTTACGATAGCAGACAGCCTGGATACCCAGGTTTCTATCTAAGTTTCTGTAATTATTTATAATTTTATGAAAATGAAACAGTAAGAGAGGGCTAGTCTTGGATAATATAGTCAGTCCATTGGACAAAGGAACCTGCCATGAGGCAAATTATTCAGCTGTTGGATGGAGAACTGTGGTTTCTCAGAAAACTTCCTAGATCTCAGTGCCAGGGGTGGGAATGATTATTGTATAATGAAAGTGCAAAAATTTGCCTGTTGACTTGTAACTGATGAGGTTTTAATGTAGCCCTTTGACAGGCAGAGGGGCAGAAAGCTTTGTAATTTAAAAAATGCAATTTCATCAGTTTTTTATAAAATGGATGACAGGACATGGTTGCTTCTAGCAGGAGAGGGCTGGGCTTGATTACCTGAAAGGTCCCACCTAACCGTATGTCTTATGTTTCTGGCTAGAGGAGAAAGATGACCTTGCCTGTGTGAAGGAGGTTGGTATTGTCAACAGAGAGTCTTATAACTGATGAGAGCTAATGAGAGGAGGGCTTTTCTTTGGGGAGAAAAATGGAAAGTTTTTCCACAGTTCCCTATCTGCTCCATATTAAAGTACACTTAATACAAGTAAAAAAATTTTCATGATTTGATGGGGAAAAATGATTTTTCAAAAAATATATAAAGGCTATTTTCCATGCAGTTATCCAAATATTCTGCCTATATTAGTTTGTAACTCATAGTCACAGTCAGTCGCCAGCTGAGAAAGACTTGCCAATGCAGAGGAGGAGCACTGAAGTGCTAAAAGAAATTTGAACCAGGTAATAGCCAGTGGAAATAAAGCTTAGCTGTGCCTTACTTTACATAAATAAGAGTTTGGGGCTTTTAAAATATGTGTTTCTATCTTGTTTATTTTCCAAGGATTTGTATTTGCTCCTGGATTTTGTTCTCCTGTAGGTCAGTGAAAGAGGCGGTGAACTTTGAAAGTTTGTTAGAAGTGGTATTATTAGGTTTGCGTTTCTTTATTCAGAAGTAAATCTCAGTGGGAAAAATGTTGCTTCTACTGTAATAGTGATATTCCCCACAAATAGAAATTTTGTTACTGACCTTAAGGGACTTTGATTTTATTCATTAGCTTATTATTCTTCACACATTTATTTTTCATTTCATTTACAGGGACCAGTTAGGTGCTGTATTTTGCCTTGAAATTAAAAAAAAAGTTTGCGTGCTTTAGGTGGCGCTTTGGGGTTTTTTTTGTATTATGTGTATCCCTACATATTCATACATGTTTTATAGTAATTTTGATAATTTTTGCAATAAAACATAAAAAAGCACATTTCAAACTATATAAGACAGTAATGCATTTAAGAGTAATGAATAAACAGTCTGTGTTCATCAAGTAAAGGGAGCAATATATGATGTGATACTGCTGTGTATGTAAAAGATGTCGTAAAACTTTTAAGAGATATTTGCACTATTTTGATTTCAGTGGAAGGTCAAAGGAGTTTTAAAAGAAAAAGTCCATAGTATTTACCAAAATGTTGATCTTAATAATGAAATGCATTTGTATAGTTTTTAATATCCATTCTTTATGCCACTGAATATTATATATTTAAAAGTATAAAATACAAATAAATGCATAAATACAGTGCACAATCAAAATGGTAGGCAATGTTGCTATTCTGGATAGACTAAGAAAATGTTTACATCCTCCAGTTGCCCACCATCACCAAAAAAGATGAAAACATGTTGTCTGAGTCCTTGTACTTTAGCTGCTAATTTAACATTTTCAATTAGAATAAAAGTGCATAACAGTGAATGTAAGAACTTTGAAAGTTTTTGCCAAGAAAAGGAACACCACATAATGGTTAATGAGATTATAGCTAAAATGTTAGTTCGTAGTGCTCTTTATATTATATAATCTCAGATATCCCTTGATAAGAGAAAAAAAATAACTACAGCTTTGGTCCTTATCATTTCAGTAAAAGCTTTTTAACAGAATCTGACTTTTTTTCTTCACATAGCAGAGCGAGTTTTGGATATACTTGGAGAGAAAGCTTAGGATATACTTGGAGACTGATTCATTTTTCATGGCAAAAGCTAAAGCTGAAATAAATATTTTGAAAAGTAAAGGACTAACCACCATTCTTGAGTTATGTATGAGTTATTTCAGGGTACATCGGTTTATTTGTAGTTCAGGTTTTGCTGTGTAGTTGAGTCTTGTCTCTTCTAAATCATGTTCACTCTTACTTACTAGCTGTGATGAAAGCCATAAAAGTTCAATATACTTCCACATGAGAACTTGCTGGCAAAATAATAGTGGTCTTTGGCCGAAATCTGAGTCCCAGCTGTTAAGTCATGTTTAAACTCATCAGAGGAAAAAAATGGAGGTCAGTCATCAAAACACGAAGAACCCATATGTTACATTGTTAGTTGCTTGTGTTTTAATTTCCTGAAGTAGGCACGTGTTTTTGGAAGGATTGGCTTCTTAAGATCTGCTCTTAAAACTTATTCAGCAATAGAAAGATGTAGAAAGACACTGAGCATGTTTTGTTTTATGGCTGTATTAAATAATTAACTTGCAAAGAAAATCACGGCGATAAAAGACCAACATTTGCACATCATTTGGTCGCCATAGATATCTGTTAGGCATACAGGTACTGCTGCTTTTCTGGCTAATATTCCCAATTTGCTTTTCAAAATGTAATTTAAATATTCCAGGAGTATTTAATTTTTCATGCAGTTTTCTCTGTCTGATCCCATGGGATATGATGTAGAACCGCTAGTAAAGTTTGTTTTTGTAGGCTTGGGGGGGAGGGGTAGGTGGGGGCAAGTTGCGTTTCCTTAGACATTGTTAACTATGTGTTTAAATGTTGAAGCTGAGCCAAGAAATTCCACCTCATAATTACATTTGTGGTTTAGTGGCAGAACATAATACCACTGCCTTTAATAGCAGATATGGGAGAATGGACAAAAAAAATTTCTAGGAAGTCTGTGAAGCACAGACCTCAGGGATAAAGACCTGATTTGCAATATGAAAATCACATTCCTAAATTTATTTTCAGTGCTTACGGGAGATAATAGAACAAATGGTTGATTAATAAAGTAATTCTATGAAAGGTAGTTTGAAATATCTTAATTCTGAATTACAAAGTAATGTGTTAATTTAAGAAGAATGAGAAGGAGGACTCGTTACAGTAGGTCAAGTTGTTGACTTTCGGATTAGTTCTTTTCTGTTCAGACAAAGTAGCATCATTGCAAATACTGGAATACATATGTTCAGAGCAGTACTCTTGAAGCTCTTCTACTATATGTTGAAACAAGGATTATTTTTTCTTTATTTCTTTGTATTTAATTTGTGGACATTTTAATCCATTACGTTCTGTGTCTGTAGCATAGCAGCCATAGGGAATGCAAAATGGCAAGCCACCAAAAGGAGGAGTTTTCCTGCATTTAATGTGTAAGCAGCTGCCACGCTGCATTTAGTAGGAGTACCCTGACTTTGAAATGAAGGGCTGGAGCTTGGGTCTGGTAGCAGCCATGGGGAGGGTGCTGTAGTAGAGGAGGAGCTCCCAGAGGTGAAGTGATCTGACTCACCTGAGTGAGTCAGAGTTCTTCCCTGGCTTTTTCTGGGGCCAGCAAAGATAATACATACGCAATAAAATATAGAGAGCTGTACGAAAGCAAGAACTTATATAATCCCTCGGTATATATTGGTTGCACAAGTTGACTCGTCATGGATGGAGCAGCTCCTCGGCACCAGGAAGAAGGAATTAGCAGCTACTCCATTCCTAGTTCTACAAACCAAAACTAGAGTAGCCCTACTTACAAATGAGAAGGGTCTTTTCGTCCCAGCATGTTCCTGTGCCAAGAGCCCAAGATACAGCAGGAACCTAATGTTCATGGAAAGAGCAGAAGCCTAGTTATGTTCACAGACGTGTTTTTCTGGGCCTGTCTGAGTTCATCTCAGGTAGGACAAGTCCCTCTTCTGCACAGGGCGTTAGAAAGTATCAATTAGAAAGTAAATTTTCATGGACCTGTGCTAGTGTTATTTCTATTGACATGTGATTAAAGAAATCATTCTTCACATAAGTTTCTATCAGTATTAATAAAAAAAGAAGGAGGAATTTAATGCTATCGCAAGTTGGTTAACGTTTTTAGGATTATGTTGTTCTGTATTTGCCCACCTCAGGCAGGTAAATGTTGATTTAATTTTATGTTGATTCAGCAACAGTCTTCATCACCATTGTAGCCAAGGGTGAATTCATAAGATCTAGATTTTCAAGGTAGCCAGACACCTGCAGATAACAACAGTCTCCTGGTCAATTTTTTTTTAAAGTATATAAGCAGAGTAGATGGGCTCATTAGTGGTTAGACATCTAGCCCACTTAGACTTTTTTTATTCCCTATGTATGGATTTTGCGGTTTTGAAAAAACTTGAAAATCCAGCCCTAGAGGCCCCGTAGAAGCACATGAAACTTTCTAGCCAATATTTGTTACATACTTCACTTTCCATAAGGAGCAGCATCTGTAGGTCCCAAACTATTTGGCCTTGTTTTGGGAGGTAGGCTAGAATAATCTCTCTCCATGTGAAGTGGATATTGTAATATCAGAATGAATTTAGTTGGGAAAGCACAAGTCGCTACTGAATTTGAGACATAGTTTACCCCAGTCTAGGCTTAATTCAGCATGTAATTAAACACATTTGTAACTTTAAGCATATGAATAGTGCTAATTAAGTTAATGGGTCTCAGTGCAGTTGCATGATTTTGCCTGCCTGAAACGGACTGTAGGATTAGGACCTTGGTTTAAAGATTGTGCTTCACAGAGTGCCAGAGTTCATCCCTGTTCTTATTAGAAATGTGAGCCTATGGTAACATCTTAGAATCGTTAAATATTCCTGCTACAGAAAAAGATAAATGTGAGTTTGTTGTAGCTTTTCTGAAAACTTTTACGTCTTTGTTTATACAGCGGGTTAGGAAAACAGCACTGGTGAGTAATAATGAATGTATTTTTGTGGTTTCAAGTCTGCCACATCAATGTTCTCCAAATGAATTTGGTTTGCTGTAGACACTGCATATAGTAAACTTTTTCTGAGGCAATATTTAAATGCACTTCCCTGGCAGCACAGAAATATAAATAAACATGCGATGTTAACTTCTAATATTGTTAATCTGAGTGAACTTCAAAAGTAGCTTAAAAAAATGGTAGAGTTATTTTTGTTGGATTTCAAAGCAGATGTGCTGTACAGATAGCAATGTTTTATCAATCGCACAATGAAAATAGAAGTAGAAGCAGCGTTTGTGAAAAGCCTTGTAGAATTTTGCATTGATGTGCTAATCCATTCAGATTTTATTGTTAACATCTGTACTGATTGACAGATTTACTATGTTAGGGGCCCTTGAGACAAATACTGTTTACATTTGTGTAAATTAATTTTTTGATAAAAACTTTTTAGAATGTAGGAAATTGGCCAGTTAAGCTATTAATAAAAGTAAATTAATATTATAATAATATATAATATAAATGTGAGAAGATTGTATTAGTGCTAATTATTAATAGTACTAAGATAATATTCCTGATAAACATCATTGCATTGTTTAGCTAGGGCTTCTGGATTTATGAAATGATAAACATATTTGTGAAGAGCAAGGAAGAGTGCATTATAAATTAATTAGCTGATCATGACCTTCCTACATTTCAATGGGCTGCATAAATTTGCTGTTTACATCTGTGTCTTTGCTGCTGGTACAGTTTTCCTGGTGTATCGGGGAGCTTGTGGCAAACTGTTCTGATGGAATTTCCCTACACATGGTGGCAGTGTGCAAGATCTCACAACACAGAAACAATACTTGCTCTATTTGCTTTCTGTTTGATAAGCCACAGTATGAAGAAGCGGCCTTTTTTTGTTGTTGTTTTGGGGTTGGTATTTTTGTGTTCGTGCTAGCTGATGAATAAGGTGACTGTTGTCTGTGTGTGTAGCATGCAGATAGAACTCTACGGTCACACTTAACAGAGGTTGTTTATATGTCGTTGTGATGCTGCTTCTTAGCAGTGTTACCTGACCAACTAAGTTAGGCTTAAAGTGATTAACTTTGTAAACATTTCAAGTTTATGTTTTCTTGACAAGTGCATGCAATCCTCAAGTCTCCTTAGAAATTACCCAGTACTGATAGTCACACACACTGAGTAGAATGCAGAAATTCAGCGCGGTTGTTTTGCAGATAGGGCATTGGGTTCACAACATTTGTAATGCATTAAAAAAAAGTGCTTAACTGAACATAATTAATGGTAAAAGATGTCAAAATTTTTCTTTCCACTGAGACCAAATATTTTCCTGTCTTTCTCTACCACTTTTGGCAGTCTCGAAAGACCTACCTTACTGGCATTTTTAAATAAAGCAAAAGTGTTCAGCTAGTGGAGAAAATGCTAATTTATGCTACTGATGCTTTAGATAGCAAAGGGTTCTCTCTTCCAAAAGGTTACATTTATCAAAATCCTTAAGACCTCGAGATGTGTTTGTATTGCTGGCCAGGGTGGGGGGACACTGGGAGGGTGCTGTGTGGCGGTCACCAGCCGTGTCCCTGGGAAGGCGCTGCATCGGGCAGCGTAGGGCAGGGGGACCGCGCGCCCCCCCGGCCGTCTCCCTCCCAGCAAAGCTGCGGCGGGCCAGCAATAACTGCCTGTAACACAGCAGCAAGTGATCCAGAAACTGGGGGGGGGGTTCATAAACGGTTCTAACAGTTACAGTGGAGTTTCTGCCTTTTTACTTTCTTTTCTATTGCTAAAAGTCTAGCAATGGCTACATATTAACAAAATAAGCTCTTTAAAGAGAAAATGACCATGGCAAGATTAAAACACTAAAGGCTTGTCCCGTGATATATGCTCAGCCTTCTGATTTCAGCTGACACCTCCCTTTAACAGATGTATTCTAACACAAGCTATCCAGCCAAGAAGTGTTGTGGGTTTTGCAGTAGGACTTGTTTATTTGATTTGATTTGATTTGATTTTACTTTACTTTATTTTACTTTATTTTACTTTATTTTACTTTATTTTACTTTATTTTACTTTATTTTACTTTATTTTACTTTATTTTAAATTTTTTAATTTATTTTTTAATAGATAAATGAATCTATTTGTGCATATGTATAAGCATATACACGTGCCTTTTCTCAGAAATCTTTATTGTGGCATTGTGAGAGGGCTGTCTGCATCGGATTGAAATACAGAAATAAAATGTCTGAACAGTGGAGGTTGGTCTCGGTGAGAATATCTACAGAGTAATCATGTGTGCTGTCTACATTGCATTTCCTGTGGTCTTCTGTTGTTAAATTATTATCTCTGTCACATCATTTAGAAGTACCAATTGCTTTTGTATGGTAATATGGAAAAGAATCATAGTTAAATAAAATGCTTCTTTGGAGCTTACTTTTGGAAATTCATGACTGTGTTATTCCTGGGGAAGTTTGAGATGTTTTCTTAGGTATTTTTATTTTTCTCCTTTTCTGCACTGTTGAACATCTCAGTAGCTTCCTGCTCTCACACCCTCTTTTTCAACCTGATAAAGCTGTAGATCCTTCCTCCTTCCACACACCCTTGTGTTTCAGGCTGCTGAATAATTGACTGTCGTGCAAATGTTTTTGTTTGCCATACTCATAAGAGTCTTTCAGACAGAAGCTGTGTCAGAAGACCCCCAGTTTCTAGAGGGACACAGGGAGCCTGGCTGTTTCTCCCTTACGCCCAGCAGATCTGAGCACTGGGATCGCAATAAGGTTGAGAAGGAGCTCGGTAATCTGAACTTTTCTTTCTGTGCTTTCTTTAAAATACGTTTTTCTTGACCTTTTGACTTCTCTTAGTTCTGTGCTAGCTGACTGTATGGCTGTGGTAGTTAACTTCTTGAAGACTGAGCATCTTGAAAGTAGGACGTCCCTTGCTTCTGGACAGAACGCTTCGTGTATGTGAAGGAGCAGTATAATTAAATCCTGCTCTGAGTTCAGTATTGAGAATTACTGAAATAGCCAGCACCAACTTTGAAAATTACTTTGTGTCCTAAAATATTTAGCTGTAGGAGTTCATCAGCCAACTGGTCTTGCCTACTGGTGTATTTTAAATCATTTGGCCTGAGATCCAACATCTTTGTTGTGCTGTAGAAAGTTATTCTGTAAGCGTTTGATTACTTTCTTCAGCAAGATTGCATGCTTTGCAATGGTTGAGCAGATACAAAGTACATAACAGATACTTAGTTGCCTAGAAGCTTACAGAAGGTTTAATAAACTACCGAAAATTCAACAGTGAAATAAATAACTGGAAACATTGCATTTTGGTGCACCTGTTGTATTTGAGCATAAAGTTACTGTTTTGAAGAGTTTATGTCTGTAATTTAAATTGCAATATGTAAAATTGTTCTCTATTAAAAACAGTGCATTCTCCCAAATTGGGCACGTTACGCCAGAACTTTGACTAAGCTGTAATTCACAGCTATCCTCAAAAACTGTGTCATAAGAAGTTGTAAAAAAGTATCCTACGGAAGTTTCATTTGGCAAGCAGAAATAGCTCAGCTGCATTAAAATTTATTTCTAAGTTGTTACTAAAATGTATGTGTATGCCTATGTGTTTGCAGCATATGCTGTAGTTCAACTGTATTTTTAGGAGCCATGTAACTGTTTCTTTCTGTACTTTGCCAGATGAATTATTTTCTATTTGAAAACTGTTGTGCTTGCATTCACCCCAAGAAAGGAATTATTTTGAGAAGGTGGAGAAAAATATGTTTAAGCATTCTGTGAAAAAGATAATCAATATGAGTTCTTAATGGTTGTAATTAAAAGTTTCAAGGAAAAAAAGAACTCTCTCTGTCCCTCCTGGGATGGGAGGACATGGGATGAAGCATAGCTATGCATTCAGCAGAGCTTCCTTACAGCTAAGGGAAGCTTCCCAACAGCTCTCTGGATGCTGTTGTAAGATAGTCACTCACCACAGCAAGCTTGATTTCCAGTCCTCAGAACAGGCCAGAATTGGGAACAGTGTTTTGCTTGGCGTGGACTTGAAACTATCCCACCTTCTTTTGGGCCGAGAGTTGTGAGGAGAGACCCCCTCACTGCAAGGATGTCTTAGTTTGTGTGCTGCCATACAAGGATGTAGGACAAACCTTCAAAAATCCAAGGAAAATCTAATAGTTCAGTGGTCATGAATAATTAAGTCTATAGCTTGCTGAACCACCGTTGTGTTTCTTAATTTTTTTTCTTGTTTACAGTTTTTTTTGGGGGGGTATGTTTTAAGGACCCTCTGCAGTCAGGAAAAGTGATGTTAAGTTGCATGGGATTTATGCACCTCACCCCTGAAGGTTCCCCTGACAGCTGTCATCCTTCACAGCACCCCCGGGCACTGCTGCACCCCGCCGGTGCCAGGAGTACCAGGCAGCATAGGAGTACACATCATGGCTTGGCCGTTATGTTATTTAGGCTTAAGCAGAAAAGCCCATGATAAATACATGAACGGAAGGACTTCTTGTGACATCTGATGGCTGTAGATCAGGTCTGCTGTAGGTCTATTTCTATTTGAGCTTTCAGTGTACTTCGAAGGGGATAGGGGGAAAAGTGTGGCTGACTGACAATAGACAGCATAGGGGAGACACTATATTGCGGGAATGATTGCTTTCTAAATAAAGAATTTTTGTATCTCTTGAGAGAAATGAGGAAAAGGACCATAAAGTTTCTGTTGGCCAGCAGAAGAGAACCATCTGCTGGAGTTATGAACAGTTGGCTGCATTCCAGTGGTTGATGGTCTCTGCTCTAACCAGGAGGAATTAGTTTATTCAATGCAGGTGACTGAAAGTGAAGAATAACACATCAGAGTTAAGGAAGGGAAAAAAAGAAAAGAGGAAGAAGGCTGTTTAAAAACAAAGTTATGGTTCCATAAGGACAGTATTTTTCTGTTTCAGGTTTTTTTTTTATCATAAATTTCTCAAATCGTTAAAAGGCACTTGCACATTCTATGTCATGATGTTGGAATCATTAGCTTCATCTGCAGAGAGAAATACAACATTTTGGCACTTCCTTTTCTTTTTCCTTTCTTTCTTTGTGGTTTTCCATTTCTCTTCTGCAGACAGTTAGGGGGAACTAAAGCATTCTCTGTTTTCCATTAGTTCTCATTTGCTACAGCTTTTTGCCTTTAAATTACTTCTGAACCACAGAATCTGGCAGGGCTCACTGGAAGGCATTTGAGGACAACTACTTGATCTGGAGTACAGCCATGTATGGTACTTGAAGGCATAGAACAAAGCAGTATAAATTGAGATGATTTTACTAAATGTTTATGGCTCTTCCAGGGCAGCCAGTAGAATTACAGAAAAAAGATCTTAATTAGGGCATAGTATGTAAATACTCACTTTTTATTGCATCAAGGAATGCTTTTACCTTCTCTGTCTTAAAACAAAGGCCTGTTTAATGGCTTTCCTTAGTAGTGTCCCTAATCTAATGTTTCTCATCTAATTGTTGGAGATCAAGTACGCATAAAGAATTGCTAACATCTGGGGTATTGAATAAACGATTTAAGGAGGACTGGCTAGGTTAGTAGAAACTTTGCAGCCCAGTTTAAGCTGTGTACTGGAGAAAAGTAAATGAAAATTTTAATAATACCGAACTGGAGCCAGTTTAGGTATTTTGGACCTGTTTTGTCCTTACGTGCACCCATGCATCCTCACCAGATCCTGTGAACTCCTGTTATGCACTGCAAGCACGTGTGCACAAAGCCCAAGTGGATACCTCCAGTCCACCTGAGTGCATCTGGAAAGGAAGTAACTTAGTAAAAGCAATGATGACTTAAATGGTCTAGCGATACAATAATTAGCATCAGAATAGAGAATATTTTATTTTATTTATAAAGGAATGGTGTCCTTGGAGAAAGTGAGGCAATGGGAAGGGAGAAGCGATGGGCTTAAAGTTGCAGGGAGGGCTGGAGTTGTGGAGGCGTGACTTGGGTTCCCAGCTCCTCCCCCAGCACTGGACCAGTCACTCACTCCTGGAGGCATCATGTTTGATGCAATTCGGAATGTGTGGCTGAGAGGGGGAGAAAGAGTGCAGTAAGTAGTACAGCATAATGAAAAATAACATTCCTGCTAACTCGTTTAACTATTATGCAATAGAGGAATTCAAGCCACGTAAACTGTTTTGCAAGGTGTTAGGTCATATTTTTTTTCCCTTGCCCATTACGGTTTATGTTCTTCCTGCAACAAGCTCTGTGTGTATTCGAGAACTTTAAATATATAGAAGCATGTTTAGAAAACTTGGCCAGTTACTTGAATGCAAGTGAGAGTGATCAAGGTCTTCTGTACAGTTTTCCACTGGTGAAAGAGAGTGGCCGGGCAAATTATGTAGATCAGGTTATTCCTAGGCGGGTTCTAATTTGCTTGCATGTTACAGGTTAAAAATCATGAATACAAATGGAGATTGGCTTGAACTCTTGGGGAACTTTGATAAATAGACAGTACTGGGTTTTCTGTGTGTGTTATTTCTTGTAATAAAAGGAACAAATACAAAGTTAGGGACATTCTAGATGAGTGAAACATCTTCGGCTTTAGTATCAAGATGTATCTTTTTCTGGAAACAATATGTTTGTATTTAAAATACACTTTTTGGGTCTTAACTAACAGCACTGTTATTTAGTGTTTCAAATTCATGATACTCATTGTATAGTTCTGTGGCTTCCCTGACATTGGTAATAATGCAGTAGTGAAAATGATGTGCAGTGCTTGAAAGGGTAATGTTACCACTTTGATTAAAATACAAGTGCACCTTAGAGATAGATGCTGGTCATTTATTTTCTGGGCTTTGTCAGGTTTACAGTCCTCCAGCTGAGGAAATGCTAGCTTGTGAAGCATGCCATCAGTACCTGAATGTCCCACCTTTCCAGTCTTCATGTGTCTTGCAAGATGATAGTTTTGTGTATTTGCCACAGATTTTATCAAACGGCTTTTGAAGGATGTGAATGCTTTCTCTCATTGTGACTTTAGTACAGACAAAACAGTACTCAGGACATGAAGAAGCACCCAACAGACTCCCAGGATCAAGTCCGAGATTGTAAGAGTGCGTATTTGGAAGAATGTTGTCTGTGAAATCATGAAGATACTTTCCATATATCCCTGTAGCAGTGTTTTCATTTGAGGAAGGCCATTAATGAATGTTTTTCTTTTGTTTTCTTTACATTGGAAGTTCCTGCCAAAGGCAAATGCTGCCCTGACGGAAACTGCTAATGAAAAAAGTATAAGGACATATTGCTGACTTTAATTCACAGCCGTGCTTTTATACTTTAATATTGGCATGCCATGTAATTCTGTTTCTCTTATACATATTGTTACTGTTGTGTCAGTATGATTTGAGATACAGCGAGAGGTCACAGGGAAGGAAATCTGTTTTTACTTTACTAAAATCTAGAATGCTGTTTTTCTTACTCTCCAAGAACAGGTTGAAATCTTGTGTGTCTTACTTCATTGGGCTAAATGTGGAATTTATTTAGATCTCAGTAGGATACAGTAGTAACACATTCAGCAGTATGAAATTTCCCAGACTACTTTAAGTGATGCCAATTAAGCTCACAGCTACATGAGTCACCTAGAATAAAAAGAGAGGAAAGTGACCAAAAAAGCACATAGCCATCTTTGTGTGCTGAAGATTTAGGAGGTATGTCTGAATAGAAGAAATAAGTGTGATTTTTTTTTTTTTTTATTTCATACTGTAAAGTGCCAATTAAAGATACGCTGATGAAAAATTGCTTGATTTTAAAAGGTAAACACCAAATCCAGCTATATTCTACCAACATCAGAGAGGACACAACGTGCATCAGACTCAGTTTTATGAAACGGAAGGTAAAACAGCTAAAATGCAACGTTTTCCGGAGTTGTTGCTGCTTCTGTATGTGCTGCCCAACAAGCTATATGTAAAAAGAATTCATAATCATAAAAGTTGCCAGGGAAGGTTCACCTCTTAGCACAAGAACTCTGGAAAAAGTTGTAAACATTACGTTCTAAGCAAGTTTAGCATAAAGAAGAAAGGTTTAACAAAAGTACCTCTTCCTTTCTGCCCTCTTTCTGTTCAGAATTCATTGTCTCTGCCACTGGGACCGACTATGAGCTTTTCTTTGTTCGGCTTTGTGTCTTAACTGCCCCCTTCTGCTCAGCATGGCATCTCAATATTTTATAGAAAGTAATTCTGCTTGGGGAAGAAAAGTGTGAAGGTGATTTGTACAAATCCTTTATATTTTCTGTAAAAGCAGAGAGCTGTTTAAGTAGCAAGGAGAAAGTTGGCAGTGTTCAGTACTTTCCTGATTTCAGCTCAGCTGCAGAAGAATGAGAGGGAGACTGGAGCAATACAGTAGCATTATTAAAGATATTACTGTCCTATCTGGGTAGTGTGACACAGTGTCAGTGTTAAGGGAATATGGTTGAAATTAGTGTGTTTGGTGTAGTATACATCCTTGCAAGAAGCAGGCATTTATGTATGCTGGCAAAATGTGGACATAGGTAGAATGTAACGGTAAACCTACAAGGAGATGTGCAACAGCTACCTTGCAGGCAAAAAGGGAATGAAATACATTATGAAAGGAATAAAGGAAAGTAGAAATGAAATACAAAAGTGGAAAAGGCCCAAGTATTTTTGTTGTCTGTGGTGATCTCAGTGAGGGCAGGATAAAAAACACTGTTGAAATAGAAAAGGTCTGTGGGATTTAGTGGTGACTGTAAACGAATGTTTATGTACACACATAAAGGTGAGAACTGAGAAGAGGAATCACGCTGGAGAAAGGGAATTCCAGATGGATGAGGCAAGTGTGTGCTGAAGGGCAACCCCAGCTGCGTGGTCATGAGGATGGGACAGAGAGGAATGCATGAGTGGACAGCAATGGGATGATGGACACAAGATTGGAGAGGCAGGGTGGAGGCGGGCCAAGAAGAGGTTTTGAAAAGAACAGGATGCTAAATATAAATAGGATTCAGACATTAACTGTGTCACAGTGACACAATTACAGCTGTTACATTGTTTTAGTCTGGAAGGACACAACCTCAGTCGCGAAGGTTTTAGGTTACAGGGACTGAGGGACACAGTTAAAAGAAATAAATGGTATGAATGGAGGCAGGAAATGACAAAAGCATGAGTGGCGATGTAGATGGAGCAGGTTGCTAGTGAATTAAGTAAATAAATCCAGCTCTATTTAGTTAGTTTTAAATTCAGAGTAATTCAGAAAAAATCCAAAATAAATTTTTCAAACATTTTTAAAAGATAAAACTGAAGACGTTGTTTTTTGCTGGTAGGTGGTTTTTTTAGATCATTGTATTCACTAATTTGTTTTCAGCATATCTTCTAACTTAAATGCGTTATCTCAAAGTCCATTAATTCATTTAAAAAAACTGTTGTTCAGATTCTGTAATGTGAATGTGTTTTAAATCCCTAGATGGATTTATTAGGACAAATTGCATTTCAGGTATTGGACAATCATTGTCTTGTATTTATTGGCTGGATTAAAAAAAATAGTGTTGAAATAGCAGATTACTGCTGGTTGAAAAACATACCAATCTAATTTTCCGGTGGTAAAAACATACTCATAATTGAATTTAAACCTAGTTTAGGCTCTTACTGACTTTTTCATCCACACAGAAAATTGTGCGAGTAATGAAATCACTTGTCTCTAATATTTTGTAATTATAGCCTGCATTCTCCTTCAGATCACTTTTTTTTCCTGGACCAAATGCACAGGTGTCTTACACTGCTTGCTGTCTGCAGCTGGCATGATTTTTTTTGAAAACTCCTTTTAACTGATGGTACTGCAGACAATTTTCTAAATCCTAAGCAGTTGCAAGGTTGCTTTGTACCAGAGTGAAGTGCCCTGTTGAGGGTGTTGAGGGGTGGGCTGGCTCTGCTGGGTGACCCACTCCAGTTGGGAGGCAGGAGGTTGCAAAGGGCTGAGTGAGATGAGTTATGGCAGCAATGGGACACAGACTGCTGCTTGAGGAGGAAGGGACATCTCCTGCAGCCTCCTCCCCAGGTAGGCTACGGGATCAGGAGCAGTGCTGGTGGTGTTCCTGAGCTCTGGAGGTTAGGTCAGTAATCTGCTCTCTGTGGGAAGACTTAGAAATGGTTTTTAGCAGTGTACTGGGTCTCTCTGGGCTGCGGCAGAAGTCCATGGAGCGCTCGTTTGACGAAGCGGCGAATGCGCCATGGTGCGGGGCTAGCCTCCTTCAAGCAATCAGTTGCTAAAACCAATGCCCTGGGTTTTGGGGGCTTGGGAATTACCACTTTTCTTTGAAGTGAGGCCGCAGATATGCTCGCATCTCTTGCGGGTGGTCAATGTGTACTACCTGTGAGTTTCCGACCTCCAATGATCTGTTCCCACCGCCTCTCCCCTCAGTCTGGTGAGTGATGCAGAAAGTCAGGAATATGCTGGGGTTGTTCATCAGCTGGTGGTGCATTCGGTACCTGCAGTGCCTTGTCTCTGCATGGGAGAGCAGCTCCTGAGCTGGGGCAGCAGCCTGGGGGTTATGCCTTCCCCGAGGCAGCTGGGCTACTGTGGTCGTTCGCCTTCCTGTAAGGCAGCGGATCCTGTGCGGGCAGGATCAGAATGAAACTTCAGCTCTGTATTGCCAGGTTTTTTTAGCAATTAAAAAGGAGTGCACTGATATATTGATCGACTCGGCGAATGCTGCCGGGAAACTAAACAAAAGGTGGTCAGAAATTACACCTGGGACTGCAGCATGGATCATAGTATGAGGATTGCTCTTGGTCTTGCTGTGCAGCCATGCTAAGCTGCCTTGTAATTCTCTACTTTCTTTTATGTGAATGTTGTATTTTGGTTGGAAGCTTAAAATAGCGAATGTGTGGGATTTTTTTAATAAGCTCCTAGATAGAAAACCAAAATCCAGTGTGACATAATATAGCACTGGGTTCACTGGGGGCCTCAGGCTCTACTATATTACAAATAATACTTGAAAGTTGATGTATTCTGGTAGCCTGACAAAAAACTTGATTATTTTGTACCAGCCTTTCCACTGACAGAGTTTTTAACTTGTAGATTTGGTTTAGAGGTTTTCTGATAACCTGTTGAAAACATAAACTGATAAGAGATGAGCACACTTGATTACTTGCACCAGGCCTGCCCTTCATGTGACAAAGACACTTTCATCTGTCCATTTGAAACTTTCCCAGATCAGTTCAGTTTTTATGGACTCTGATTGCATAGACAGCCCAACTACGAAAGTTGCATTTTATCTTTGATGGGGGAGGTTATTACTAGAAGTTACTATTTTTTACCTTGCTATTTGTCATGTTCTGTTTTAATCCCACTGCTACCTCACTACCCAGCTGCATGAGGGAAGAGAGTCAAAATTAAGGGAAATCTGGTGAGGAGCCATGTCCTGTGAGAGCACTACAAGATCATTTTTATTGACCTTGCAGAAGGAGTGGGTTGGGCTGTGGTGGTGGTTGTGGGTTTTTTTTTTTTTGTTTCATTTGTTTTTGTGGGGTGTTTTTTTTTTTTTTTTTTTTTTTT
>Ga0065711_1005259_pt1 | contig 20792 bp, 13 predicted proteins | sample Hoacrofraction12_FD_59098 | JGI IMG/M metagenome (GOLD analysis project Ga0065711, IMG submission 59098) | Hoatzin crop microbial communities from Cojedes, Venezuela - Epithelial fraction 12 v2 (version 2) | ecosystem: Host-associated > Birds > Digestive system > Esophagus > Crop | place...
CCAGCGACAGGACAAGGGGCAATGGGCACAAACTGAAGCACAGGAAGTTCCGTCTGAACATGACGAAGAACTTCTTCCCTCTGAGGGTGACGGAGCACTGGAACAGGCTGCCCAAGAAGGTTGTGGATTTTCCTTCTCTGGAGATATTCAAGACCCACCTGGACAAGGTCCTGTGCAGCCTGGTGTAGGTGACTCTGCTTTGGCAGGAGGGTTGGACTAGATGACCCACAGAGGTCCCTTCCAACCCCTACCATTCTGTGATTCTGTGATTCTGTGACTTTTCTAAACAGACATGATGCTGAAAACCCTGCAGAACTCTGGTATGCAAACTATACACACTTCCACATAAATATTCGAGCAATGAATTATTGAAATGGTGTAGCAAGAGCCAACTTGAGTCAAACATGAATGAATGGCCTCACAGAGAAAATCTTCCAAAGCAGATGGAATTTTAGAAGGAAAAATCTTCCTTATCGTATATATCCTTAAAACAACAAAAACAAGAGAGAGCCAAGTGCTTAAGAGTTAAAATTGTGCAAAAGGAGTCGGTGAATTTGCCAGAAGCAAATCCTCTAGATTCTTCTGAATCCTTCAGACATCCTCTGCTGGAAAGCAGACTTTCCCTATGACAAGAAATTTTCTCAACTGAAATGTGGATTTAAGCTGTATTTATTCTGCGTATAAATATGCCCTGAAACCAGAATATCCCTAAGCCTTGTAGCCGGTCAATGAAATAGACACTCATGATAGGTCCTGCATCTACTGAATGTCCATTTCACTGAGGACCTTCATAGGTCCCCCCAGCATCTCTAGCTCTGGGGAAGTTGCATCAGGAACTCAAAAAAGTTTATCTGTGACCACCACCTTGAATTCAGCAAAAGTTTTGTACTGGAGAAGTAAGTATAGAAATCTATGATTCCAGACTTGTGAAGAGTCATTTAGTTATTAAACTTCACTTCATTTCTGAATTCATAGTAATCTCTGGAAGCCTCACGCAGGGGCCACAGAAACTGCCTCTCAGCTGTCCTGATGACCACTGCCTTGTACTCCTCCACTCTCGCTGTTGCTTGCAGTTTTTGTGAAATCTTTTGCTGTGTTCTAAATAAGATTCCCCCACATCATGGAGCAACAGTTCTGGCTGGTTTAGATAAGATCATGAAGACTGTTCTAATTTCTTTTCAGTTGTCTTTTATCCATATCTGTAATGTTTTCCGAGTAATGCCGTCTTGATGATGGAGTTTATTTTCAAATTTATTTTTTTCTAGTGGTATGTAATTTCTGTGCATTTAAAAACAGTACTAAAAATTGTTGAGAAAATGTATGATCACTTGTGTTCCAAAACAGAAGACACAACCGAGTATAAGAATATCCAATACTTGAAGATGAATGTACAGTTATCCAAAGCTGTAGCAGGACACTCACCAATACTGGCTTCTGCTCATGAAAACGGCTGTATTTGCCTATGGAGTATCCAGGTAGCTACCTCAATGTCTTTGCAGTGCGACTGAACCATTGAGAAGATAATTCTACAAATCTTTGGAAACATACTTTTAACTAGCAATTGCAGCAGCCGATATATTACTGCATGTTTTGGTTAATAGTTTCTTCCACAGGCACAAATTAGTTCTGCTTTAATAACTGTAGCAGGGATTAATGACAAGTGGTAAATGAAGAAAACTGATTTGAAATAATTATAACAAAAACTGAATGTAAAGTTACGTGAAAGTCTAGAAGTTGATTTTTCACCTACAGTATTTACCTTCCAAGAAAAGATGATAGGCAAGGCAGAGTGCCCTACTCTCAGAAGAGGAGAAATACGTCTGGAACATTGCACAAGCCAGCTAGCCCTAGTAGAGTTACAAACCAGGAGAGAATAGTATCCTAACACATAGTGTCTACAGCTATAATCAGCTTGTAAAGCCAGTCATGCAACAGAATGTCAATGGCTTAGTTGTCATATCACCTCAGACCTGTAAGACTCTATTCCAGAAAACATGTTACTCTAAACAAGAGATACAAAGCAAATACAGCAAGAAAGGGGAGTACCATGATATGACTGGGTAATACTGGTCATTGTGGCAGACAGTGATGACAATACATCAGCCATGTAAGGCTTTAACAGGAATCCCAGCCAAGGCAACTCACAGGGAGAATTTTTCAGAAAGGTGATGAGGTAGCTTTGCAGATGTTTCATGCAAAAATAGAATATGATGGCAAATGACCCCACGTGCAGTAGGTGTGGGCTTTGTTGAGTTTTGTTTTCTTCACAGTTGATATATTAGTGTGCTTAGATTCCTGTAGGAATCTCCAAGTTCAAATGATGGTGATGTCATTACTGACATGATTGTCATCATCTTTACATGGATGACAGAGTCAGGAATCTCCTTGTCAGAAAGACATTCTCCCTCACCTCCTCCTAAACCTCAAAGGCAGTAAGGGAGAAAGTCTACTGATGCTTACATGAGAAATCAAACAAGTTGGTGGAGGGGACATCATGGGCCCATTTCCAGCAAGAAATAACATTTCAGTAGCAAATGAGATGCATACTGATGATATTCCACAGCAAATGAGAGGTAAGTGGCGAAGGGTAGGTACAGCTAGACTGAATTGCGTGAAGAGTGAAGTAGCTTGTTCTTTTGACATAGAAGAGACAACAATTCAGAAGAATACACTCCAGCTATCTTGGTCATTCAGTAGATTAGGAAACTACCTTTTTAGCAGCTTTCTGAGTAGATGTGAGCTGAGTAATGCTGAATAGATCAAACGAATAGCACTCAACTTCCAATGCATTGATTGTTATTTATTTTCATGTAGATATTATAAAGAGAAATATGAGTTTGTTTATTTATTTATTTCAGGGAAGCTTAGTGAAAGAACTTCTGCCATTTTCAAAATATCCATCAGTTCCTCTGACAGCACTGTGTACAGATATCTTCACTAAAATACTTTCAGCAGGCAGTAAAGGTGAGTAAACATGTTAGTCATTCTGTTCAGGACAGTCTGTAGGACCACAAAGCATCATGCTGTAAACATGCCAGAAAGGCAGAAACGAAGGTCCAAATGCTGCCAGACTTTCTCCACCAAAGCTATAATTAAATAATTGAAAAAGGTATTTTCTAGTATGAAAGGATAGTAGATTAAAGCTTATTGTTAATAGCATTATCAGTAGAATTGTTTTCATAAAGCCCATTACAATTTTCTTTGTTCACAAGCCTGGCATATACTTACCACCTGAATTACTGTATTAATAACAAGGGCAAAGATTACTGCTAAGAACAAGCAAAAATTTCACATCCATTGTAATAAAACTAAATAGAAAACTACAGCTGTGGCTGTACCAAGAGCCATGATTCAGACACTGGCATGGAGTGTGCAGTAATGGCTTCAGCAGTACGCTGCTATATAAGGAGAAAAAGCACTTGTGGTCTGTGCTGGCAGCTCATTGTTAGACTTTTAATTTCACACCAAATCTGGCTTTCATTTAGCAGAAAGTCCAAGAGCTTATCTGCTGTCTGATTCTCCTCCAGACCTTTAGAATCACCCTAACAATATTCCTTTTCTGCATCTGTCATATGAGATTTTTGTCCTTTAACATGTCACTTTTCTTCTAAAATACCTATCAATAGGAACTGTTTCCTGCCAGCTTCCTGCTCTTATGCTGTCAAAAGTTGGATGGAGCAATTTTTTTTCCCATTTGTTTCAGAACTGAGCAGTAGCTTGACATTGATGCTGTAAATGAAAAGTAGTTTCCACTCCCCGTTGATTCAAATCAGCAAATGAGTTGAGGAAGACTGCATGCACTGAACAGGAATTTAATTAGTTACGGAAAAGTATCCACCCTATTACCTATTCATCTGAAACTCTCCCTTTGTCCTTTTGTGTTTGTGCCACTGTGTATTTGCTTTTCATGCTTTCCGCACCCTTCTCTTTTATCTGCAGCACTACTACCAATTTCTTCTTGCCACTGCAGATTTTCCCTTGTTAGGAAAAAGTCAACTTCTCTGTCAGCCTCCTTGCTTGCTCACAAATGTACAGTGCTAGAAACTAGATGTGACCAGTATGAAGGCTGGATTACACAAAACATTCCTCTGTCTAGTAGTAGAAACAAGAGATGCAAGGCAACTTCATCAGAGAAGAGGGAGCCTGGGCAGGAAACTGAGTGGTTGTGGGTCATAAAGGAAAATGGTTCTTTGGTTCTAGCTTCAGATGAGTGTACTAGAAGGTTGTAAAACATGAAGCTTTCATTACACATGCAATTAATCAAATTTTCTTCATTTTGCCAGGACTGAAAAACAGTTTAATCCCCAGGAACCTCTCGTATCTGGATCATGCAATAGATAACTGTCTTGACAAGATGACTCTTATTTGTTATTCATGTCATTTAAAGAAAAAAATTTACAGTATTCTTTCCATTTCAAACCTATGCAGTTAATGACACATTGCTACAAAGAGTATATATTTTTCTTTGCATATTAATGAATAGTCCATTATTTTCTACTCTGTACTTGACAATGAGATAGTGACATTCACTGTAAAGTAACAGACCTGTAATCTTTGCTTCATTCTGCCCAGTGTTTACCAAGAGCATATGGTAGCAACAAGTGAATGTGTATCACTAATAAAATTTATTGATGTTTTGCTTTCTCCTTTCTTAAACAGGGGGACATATTATGCGCTGGAGCATTGCCTCATTCTTAGAAGATCCACAAAATAGCAAAAATGTAAGGCAAAATCTGACAGATTTTCTTAACTTGAACAGTATACCAGGGTAAGACAAACAGAAAAAAATAGATTCAATGCTCTATGAGGACTAAAAATGTTTCCTGCACATAAAAGTCTTGTCTTTTGCTTGAAATAATAACTTGATGCTGTGAAAAACAAGAAAAATGTAAGTAAAATAGTTAGCATTATGCCATGGTGTTCAAAGAGGCTACGTTAAGAATGGATTTATCCATGTCCCCTGAGTGGTGTTTCTACCATATGCCATTTTCAGGCTGTTTCATGGAAGGACTACTTTTTCACCTCCTTTAATTTTCGGAAAGCCATGCTGATAAATCCACTAAGCTAGCAACCACGGTGGCATAAAGAACCACCTGAAATGTGGTTATGTTTCTTTTCTCTCTCAGCAAATAAAGGAGGAGCTCTGCTGGAGGGCACACTCTGCTGAAGTGGTTGACTTATTTCATGAAGAGGAGAAAAATGTGGTAGTGACAGCATCTACTGATGGTTCAGTCAGGTACAAATATGACCAATACTTCTTAGTGCTATGGAAAATCAGTTAAACTGTCTCCAAAGTTCCTCTTCTTGCTGGACTTGTATATAAGGTAGAAGGTAAATAAAATACAATATTGGGTGCATTTTCTGTCTGCACCTGAAATAGCTAATTTTTTAATGTAACATTTCAGTTTTCTCAGGAAGTCAGACCTTATGCAGACTGTCATTTTCTTTCAGCAAGGTGACCTTGAATGTATAGGTAACAGCTCTATCATTTTAGAAATTACCTCCTGTTGTAATCATATTTCAGCTTTCAATACTTGTTAAATTGACATTGGTCCTAAACATTGCATCTAACCAGTGCTTACGCAGTTAAACCATTGCAGTCTGAAGATGCTTTATAGACAATTGTAATTCCTTCTTGGCTAACTAGTACATTTGAAGGGTTTTCCTTGGGATTCGAGGGAGAATCCATGAGGAAATTTTGTGTAAATCCTGCTCTGGTGGCAGCACCTTACTGTAGGAGCAACTCAGGATATTGGTGTCTTTACTCCTCAGTTTCATAATTACAAAGATTAACTGTTTGTTTGTTTTCTGATTTTTACAACATCCTTCTGAGATTTTTTCAGTCTCAAGTTACTTACATTACAAACAGTGAACTTCAATCTCATTAATTTTTTTTCTTTATGACTAGCATACTGAACTCTAGAACAGTGCTGCAGAACTTGATCAAGTAGACAGGTATTGTCTCACTTTTGTTCCACTTCAAAAAGCACCCATTTTTCCTTTCTGTCCCACTGCTTCTACTACGTCTGTAGGCTCTGGCATGCCACGAAAGGGTACTATCTTGGTTACCTCGGACAACCCAGGAAGTTTGAATTATCAGATATCAGTTGGTTGATTTTGCCTTGTGATGTTAGTAACTTTCCTACTATAACTGAAGAGGAAAGCAAGCATATGGAAAAGAAGAAGCATTTGGAATATCCTCTCACGCTGGACAGGGACAAGTAAGATCTCATACATTTACACACCTGTATGATTGGGGGAAATGTTCTGAAAATATACTTAAAAAGCACTTTTCACCTGAAGGTCAGAAAAAATAATAGTATTTCCTACAAGTTACTTAGAAAAATCCCTTTAAAAATGTTTTTACACAGCATGGATAAATCTCTGAATTGTTATGACTAGATGACAGTCAGGATTAGGGGATGTTCAGGATTTGAATTCAGTAATAGTGATGGCTAGATAATTGTCTCAGTTTTTTGCCTAATTAGAGTCTGTATGTTATGTACACTATTCAGGTTAGCAACCTGTTTCCTTTCCAGTTCCACAAGCTGATACATTTCTGGGATCCCCAAAAATTACTGAAAAAGCTTAACGTAAATAGTTTCAACCCAAACCCAAATCCTTCTGTAAGAATAAACCCAGTTTAATTTTTCCTTTAAAAACTCCCCTTCTTAAATTTGCTCGGATATTATGGATACATTCACATACCTCTCTCTGATCATGACATTCTAACACTGGCATAAATGTTGTGTGTTCAATATCAGTGCTGGGCCTCTCTCCTTCTAGTTAGAGTTCCCAAGGGATGTGAGTTATTTACAAGTCAAGCCAGAGAGCCTTGGCCCTCTAGCTTAAATCATATTCCTAGTCCTGGAGCTCCCAGGTTCATTAGTCAGTGGGTTGACCAAATGAACACAAATACAGAAGCAGGCATCTTCAGAGGCAGCATGTATAGTGCCTTCAGTAACAAAACGGTCCAAATTGGGAAAAAAATATTTCAGGGCTTAAAAAGTCATGCACACTTTAGGGGTAAGGTTTCGTATACCATCTGCATTCTTAGGCTGCCCTTCAACCAAAGCACTTTGGGACAATGGGAAATCTCTAAGGTGCTTTACTGTTATCCCATTTAGGTCAGTATCCTGCTAACACTTACTATTCCACAGAGTTCTTACTAATGTGAGTAGTCCCACTGAAGTCAGAACAGTAACTCGTCAATATAGAGAAGTGCTCGGCTGTGTTTGAAGGACTAATCCCTGCAGTGCTTTTGAATAGTCAGCAGCTAGTTTGAAACCTCTGGGCTCAAAGATACTATAATTAAGCCAGCTAACCTTAAAGAAAAATTCTGTTAATGACATGTCTTTGTCAAACTGTGACTACTTTTTGAGGACTCTTCAAATATTTCAGTAAAGGAGAATGGCTATCATACATTTAAAATACATTAATTTAAACAGACTGGAAACAAATGAGAAGCCTGCTTAGCTGTGCAAAGAACTGAAAAAAAGGCTGCCACACGCTGCGCAACAGAAAGTTTCAGTCTTATCATTCTGTATACCCTATGTGCTGTCACCTCAAGAGTAACTTGATTGCTCTGGATTAATTGTACCAAACAGTATAACGGATAGCTAGCCAACCATCACCCAAAAGGCTGTGTTACTTACGGATGCTAGGCTTTGTTCTTTACAGGATATGGAAGCTTCTCTTGGGTCAAGTCAGTTATCTTCATGATGCTACTACAATTTACTTATTGCATAGCTGTCATACAAGTGACTAAGATATTATTTTAGAATTTCAATTATCAAATCAAGTTAGAGATGTTATTAACAGATATTCCCCAAATGCATATACCTGAAAAGGTACAAACCCAGCTGAACAGCATAGGTGCTTACAGTTTAAACAAGTGGCTCGGGTGACCTATTGCAAAATGTCTGCAGGTAGATAGACCTACATAGAAGAAAAGTCTCAGTTTCTCTCTAATTCCTTAACTTGTATGATCTGACTTAATTTTTCTGATTATAAATGAAACTGTGTTAATCTACACTAACAGATTTCTTGTGATTAACTTTGGAAACCAGATATACGAGCAGAGGAAACCTTCTTTGTTATGAAAATGGCATACAGGAATTGTAGTCAGAATTGACAGAAATGCTGAAAAGCCATTATCAGATAGTGAGTTAGCACCCAGCTGTGGTAACTAGGGGTTTTAATATTAACATTTCCAGCCTTCTAAAGATGACAAGCCAGTATCTGGATTGACAAAGTGTTAAGTGAAGCATTTTGTGACACCTATCAAGGTCCTAATATAAATTATATTTTGAAGATATATGGAATAACTTCAAAATAATTTTATTTTGGAGCAAGCTAAGAATGTTGCATTTAAAAATGCCATTTTGATAGGAGCATCAGATTTTTTCTGTCTTGTGTGTGCAGGTGGAAGTCACTCACTAGATCACCTTCAGATTTAGAAAAGCCGAAACACGTGGACATAATTCAGGACTTGAAGTTTTTCAAATCTCTGGCTTCTCCAAAGGTAGCTAATGTATATGAAAAATTTGTTTCTGTTCTTTGCAACATATAGGAAATACAATTGTATTTCTAATTTGGAAATTAGCCATAAATAACCCCACATATCCTTCTGTCATGATTTAACCCAGCAGCCAGCAACTAGGACCACACAGCCGCTCAAATCCCGCAGTGGGATGGGGAGGAGAATGCACAAAAAGTAAAACTTGTGGATTGAGATAAAGATGGTTTAATAAGACAACAAAGGGAATAATAATAATAAAGAATATGCAAAACAAGCTATACACGATACAGTTTTTCACACTGCCTGATGACCGATTGCACAGCCAGTCCCTGAGCAGCAATTGTTGAGCCCATGGATTTCCCAGAGCTCACAAATTTCGTGAATTTCGCCGAACTCAAGAATTTTGCAGAACTTGCCGAACTCACGGAAAAAGACTGAACTCCTGGAAAAAGTCTGAACTCACAGAAAAGACTGAACTCACAGAAAAAGAGAGTTCCTGCCCCCCAGCCAACCCCCATTTATAAACTGAGCATGACGCCTATGGTATGGAATATTTCCATGGGCCAGCTTGGGCCAGCTGCCTGGCCGTGCTCCCTCCCAGCTCCTGCACTTCTGCTCATTAGCCCAACCTGGGAAACTGAAAAAAATCCTTGATTTCTTATCAACAACTGAAAACTTCAGTGTATTATCAACATTATTCTCATACTAAATGCAAAACAGAGCAGCTATTGGGAAGAAAGTTAACTCTATCATCCCAGCCAAAACCAGGACACCTTCTCATTCAGCGGACAAGCTAGAACAAAAATGAACAGAGGGACTGAAAAAACCTCTCCGGTTTTCATTCTCATTGTTTCACACTTCCAAATTCCAATTTAGAATGGAATTTGTTTGGTTTAACAGCATTAAAAAACTCTAGAATTTTCACATGCTTCAACAGAAATCCTAAATGTCTTAAGTTTACTTTAAGGAAGTGTGAAAATACTAGAACAACAGTGAATCCCTAGTTATACACAATAGTTCTTTCAGGGTTCCATGAAATCAGAAACCAGGAGAGTTCTGAGTTAGTTTAGATATTGTTTTGAGTACTTTCTACAACTCGAATTGCATAATGGTGGAGCTCCTCTATCTTTACCTGGGTTAGCCCTTAAAAGTCATGGGAACACATGAAACTTCTTCTCTTGCAGTTGCAGAAGAAAAGGAAAAATACAAATCCTATGTCCACTTGCTAAAAAAGCTTTCATTAACACCTTTCTGACCATTTTTCCTCAAAGGTTAGTGGTCAACAGCTAGTGAGGGATGGTACTGTGAGTCTGCTATGTACCACAGTCAGATACTCTACTGTGGTCAGCTAGGTCCAAACAGTAGTCAGTAAAAGACAACATTACTCCATGTGACCAGCTACTTTTCTCTGTGTACCTTGGGTGAAGGGATGACAACATGGTTGGAGCACACCTCTCCACTGTTTATTGCCCTGCCTTGCCAGCCATTTATTCCTTTCTCACTTGTCTTTGCCGGCTGAGGCACCAACGATATGAGATCAGCTCTCGTCTCGTCTGGGTGCTTGACTATTTGAAGCTAGCAGATTACTTTCTGCTAAGAAAAGGTAGTCAAGCATGCAGTTTCAAGGCATTCCATCATTCCACCGGTGTAATAGGAGAGAACAGTGTTAGTGGGAAAAATATGACGATGATGGGTCTAAAACATGAGATTTACTGTAGCAAAGTCAGCGGTTGAGTACATTGTGGGACAAGTCAGTAGACGTAGGCTCTGCTTTGGGTTTTACCTAGCCATTTGAAAAGAGGACTCACTGGAGGTCTCATAGCAGAAGATACTGCATACACATTAGCACTGGAGTCCCCTCTTGACTGAGCATTTGATGAGAAAAAGGTTTGATTTACTATCATTTGCCTTAGAGCAGAACAAACCAGTGGAATTCAGCTTGCACTTCAGACTGGAGGCGGGCTATTTCAGAGGCTCTGCTAATACCTAGAGCATATGATTAGCTCACTTTCTGAAATGGGTAATGGCTACTAATTAATGCACATGAGTAATGCTTAGGATTGACAGTCACTGGGAGAGATTCCTTTAGGAATGTTTTACATTGTTGAAGACGTGATATCTCTTACACTGTTACTACTAGAGGACACTCAGTAATATATTAGTCAGACCATGAAAAAATGTAAATAGAAAATCTCTGTACAATGTACCATTCCAAATTAAGCTCATATTTTCTAATTTGATGAAAACATGAGTTCTTTACACTATTTCAAGCTGTAGGTGTATTATTTTTTCTTTTTGGATGACCATAAACTGGCTTCCTAGGGTAAAATCACAGCTATATCATGTAAAGATGGTTTCATTTCCTGCCCTGTCCATAAGCATACTACCTAAGTAAGTCTCAGGATTCATGTGAGTGTGGATGAACTGTCATGGTACCTGAGGTATTTTCGCAAATTCAAAGCTTTCAACAGTTAAACAGTTCATCTGCATCTTTCCCAACTGCCTGTTGAAGTGTCTGTGATTTGCAAAGCCCAGCAGAAGGACAGCCAGACTGACAGCCCTGTGATGAAGCCATCATCTAGGAAGGAGTTCCTACTGCATTACCCCTTTGCTAGACTTCCACTGTCCTCTGATAGCATGTGTCCACCAAACCTGACAAGTACCCTGAAAATTATTCCTTTACTGAGCTTACCCAAGGTGTTAATAGGTGAAGGAACTAAGTAAGTGCTAAACCTAGCTTTAACTTATGTGATAAAAAGCATTTTGGTATTAACTGTCTTGATTTTATGCCCCTTGGGAAGCTGGAATTTTGCTGGTTACGCATTTACTATAGCAGAAGAATGATCCCTTCCTAATTAAAAAAAAAAGTTCAAGGCAGCCTTTACATGGTACAAAGAAAACCTGTGCATGAACCATAATCTCTCTGCATAGTAATGACACACATATCTTCAGGCAACATGAATGTTACCATGCAGTTCAATAACAGAAGTAATGTCTTCATTACCTTTTGTCTTCAGCTAGTAATGCACTGACTTTGGCTTCCCTTGATCAGATCCATAGAAAACCTTTGGAAAGTTTCAAGTCTGGAAACAGAGAGGCTGGTGCAGTATTTGGGTGTCTTCCTACATACAAGGTAAGCACAAATGTTTTCTACCTTACGTGGTGGCATTCATACAGCAGGAGCCATCAGCACTATTAAATTACTACAATCACGTACTCTGACGTTCTATTGTTAACTGTCTGCTTCTCAATTTCAATTTCTAACATGGTTTGCATTACTTCCAATCCAACTCCATTCTCCATTTGGCAGAAGCTTGAGAAGCCAGTTGAAGAGAGCATGCCACAAAGTGAGTATTCCAGACATTTACTTCTGTTCAACCTCATGTCATTAAATTTTTGCTCAGATTCAACTCTTTTAGCCAGTCCAAAAACTATTGATTCTTATCTGCACAAAGCTTTGGCTATTATAAGTTAATACTGTTTTATGGGTACTATTGCTTTGATTTATTGCAAGTTGTCTAGCAAGGCTTCCTGGGTTGTTCCTTCTATGGGGACAGACCAGAATGTCCACAACCTTGTCTACCCTACCTATCATAGGGTAAAAAAGTCACCACTAGCAGAGGTGCTGATCTCTTTCTATAGAGGGTACCTAGAGAACCAGGTTGTATAAGACTCCTAACATCTAGATGGCTAATTAGGTGGGATGAATAGGGTACTCTGCATTCAGATATATATGACAATACTTGTGCATGCAGCATTACAGAGTACCTCAGAAAACAGAAAACTTGGGAGCACAATGTTCAAATAGTTGGCACATATGGTATTCTTCTGACTGTTAATGTGCCTTTGAAATCTATGTCTCATTTTCTTCCAGAAGAAGAAAATAAAATACAGGGGTCTTGTGCCTCGGCAAGTTAGGAGCAACTACACTGAAGCCAACGGCACTGTAATGGATTTACAATAAAATGAGATCAGACTTACTCTGTGAGCTGCATGCTCAACAAATAATTTTTTGTCTGTGCTGTTCAAAAATGCTGTCAAAGTGGTCTGTTCACCTGAATACATTAATTAGTTCTTGAAATTTTGTAATTTATTTTTTAAAGGTCTTCAGTGGAACAAAGCTGAGATGTCCAGTCACACTGGATGGACAATGGAGACAGGTTTCACTGGAGAATAGGGTCAAGACAAATAAACATAGTGTCCATCTTCAGAAAAGTGGATTATCAGGTTCCTTATTTCATTTTTTCTGTGTTTTTTTCTATTATATTTAAATCCATCTCATTATTAAGTAGAATATATAGAAATCAAATCTTAAGTTCTATTCTAGTCCTTCATGCAGAGAAAAAAATCTAATAAAGCCAGCACATGATTATAACAAGATGCTCATAGAAAAGCCCATCTCACTCCACTTTTTGATAGTTAAGAAGGAAATGCACCTTACTGTGATTAACTGCTTAAAGATTCAGAGACGTAAATCTTTAAAATGCTTCCTTTGCTAGCCATACAGACTTCCCTGAGGAACAAGAAATGTTATTCCAGTGGTATTGCTCTGACCTTTCTTGCATGTTTCAGGAGCTTTGGTGTCCTTGGATAGTCAAAGAGTTGATGGGGTGTTCCGTAGGTGGCACACATGCCGCGGTATCCTAGTCAAACGTCTTCTTCCAGAAATATTTAGATTTCCTTGTTAATCATGTGGAGATAAGACAGAAGGAAAGTTGAGAACTAGGTTCAAATAATGAGAAACAGCTCTATTTAAAGATACCTGGATTTAGGTCACAGCATCATAGAACATGCCATCTTCCCCCAGCTACAGAAGGCATCACGCTCGCAGGCTCTTGTCCTGCTGGGGGACTTCAAATACCCCAACATCCACCAGAAAAGTAGCACGGCGAGCTGTAGGCAATCCAGGAGACTCCCGGAGTGCATTAAGGATAACTTCGTAAGCCAGGTAATAGACAGTCCTACCAGAGGGGATGTGATACTGGACCTGTTGGTCACCAATGCAAGGGAACTAATCGGTGACGTCAACACTGGAGGCAGCCTGGGCTGCAGTGATCATGCACTGGTGGAGTTTGCAGTGCTAAGGGACATGGGTCAGGCAAAAGGTCAAGTCAGGACCCTGGCTTTCCATAGAGCGCAAGAGCTCTTGATCCCCACAGGTCTAAGAAATCAGGCAAGGAAGGTAATAGACTGGCATGACTGAGTTGAGACCCGCTGGTCAAACTAAAGAGCAAGAAAGAAATGCACAGGCAGTGTAAGCAGGGACAGGTATCCTGGGAAGAGCATAGGGATGCTGCTCAGTTGTGTAGGGATGGGGTCAGGAAGGCCAAGGCACAAATGGAGCTGACTTTCAAGGGAAGCAAAGAATAATAAGAAGGGCTTCTACAGGAACGTCAGCCAGAAAAGGAAGGTCAAAAAAAGTGTACTCCCCCTATGGACAAGACTGGCAAACTGGTAACAATGGATGAGAAGAAGGCTGAGGTGCTTGGTACTCAACACCTTTTTTGCCTGTCTTCACTGGCAACCTCTCTCTTCCCACACCTCTCAAGTGGATCGACCACAAGATGGGGACTGAGGTAGCAAAATCCCTCACACTGTAAGATCAGGTTCATGACCACCTGAGGAACCTGAACATACATAAATCTATGGGACCTGATGAGATGCATCCCAGAGTCCTGAGGGAACTGGCTGATGTAGTTGCTAAGCCACTCTCCATGATATTTGAAAAGCCACGGCAGTCAGGTAAACTTCCAGGTGACTGGAAGAAGGGAAACATTGCAACCATTTTTGAAAAGGATAGAAAGGAGGACCCCAGGAACTACCGACCTGTCAGCTGCATCTCTGTGCCTGAGAAGATCATGGAACAGATCCTCCCAGAAGCTATGCCAAGGCACAAGGAGGGCAGGGAGGTGATTCGAGACAGCCAGCATGGCTTCACCAAGGGCAAGTCCTGCCTGACCAACCTCATGGCTTTCTATGATGGAGTGATTGCATCAGTGGACAAAGGAAGAGCTACAGATGTTGTCTATCTGGACTTCTGTAAGGCCTTTGTCAGTCCCCCACAACATCCTTCTCTCTAGATTGGAAAGATACAGATTTGATGAGTGGACTGTTTGGTAGATGAAGAATTGGTTGGATGGTTGCATCCAGAGGGTAGTGGTCAATGGCTCAATATCCAGATGGAGATCGGTGACAAGTGGTGTCCCTCAGGGCTCCATATTGGGACCGGTCTGCTTAATATCTTCATCTATGACATAGACAGCAGGATCGAGTGCACCCTCAGAGAGTTTGCAGATGACACCAAGCTGAATGGTGCAGTTGACACACCTGAGGGATGGGATGCCATCCAAAGAGACCTGGACAAGCTAGAGAACTGGGCCCATGTGAACCTCATGAAGTTCAACAAGGCCAAGTGCAAGGTCCTGCACCTGGGTTGGGGCAATCCCAAGCACAAATACAGGCTGGGCAGAGAATGGATTGAGAGCAGTCCCGAGGAGAAGGACTTGGGGGTGCTGGTTGATGAGAAGCTCCACATGGCCCGGCAATGTGTGCTTGCAGCCCACAAGGCCAACCATATCCTGGACTGCATCAAAAGCAGCATGGCCAGCAGGTCATGCAGAACACCAACGAGCAGACAAATGCCCCTTCCCACACGTGCACAGAGAAGCCCTGAGAACCCAAGCCACTACCAACTACATTTGCTTTGAAGACCTTCTGAATTTAGGGCCTAGTTCTGCAACTGTTCTCCACACGGAGTAAAATCTATTCTCTTGAGTTGCTCCACTGACATCAGGGGCACTAGTCACACAGAGGAATGCTACTCAAGAAGACTTAGGCAGAGGTTGCAGGAAAAGGGTTCTTGGGAAACCTATGGTGTCTGTTGAAAGCAGAAGCAAGGAAATAGAATCGATAAAACAGAAACAGAATAGTAGCCCTTTAGTACTGATACGTGAAACACAGTCAAAGGACAATTTGCAACAGACGTTGACTAAACATTCCAAAGCCTACAGGAGATCAAGAATGAAGAACTCATGAATTACCGAGCCATGAGGGAGCTTTGTTCAGAGGCAATCAGTAAATACTCTAGCTCTGTCTAAAACCTCATACAAGGCTAAAGCCAGCTGTTAACTTTAGTAGAGTAAAACCCACAATTTAGGGCTTATGTTTGGCTGCAGGGAATGAAGAGTAAGTCCTATGTGTATGGTGTATTTATTTCCTCTGAATTAGATGTGCTTTGGGTGAAGTTGGGGGGAAGGGTAAAACAAGGACTTCAAGACCTTTCATGAAGTTGTCATTTTTATGTGGAGTGATACTCTGTGCATACAGCTCTGTTTTTGATGTTTGTTTCTGTCTGTCTTTGTACAAATGTATTTTTATAGCAGTTTGACACTACTAAATTTTCTCTTCATCTTTGGGAATTACTCAGTGTTAACAAGATCTCCTTAAAGAAATTTTTTAATTATATTTTCTGGCAGATATGCTACAAGCAAAGGACAAGAAGGTCATCAAAGGCCTAGTGTAGAGCTTCGTCAGTAAACACGCATTAGGATCAGATTTAAGAACTGAGATTTTCCTGTAAGTCTTTGTTCAGTTGCTTGCAGTTTTTCTCACTGGCCCAACACCTGCGGTTAGAGGCAATGCACAGATGCACTTTGTTTCAGAAAACTGCTGAATTTATTCTAATAGCACATGAAGAGCGAGCATTTACGCCAAAGATGACCCCTCTCCCTCCGCTCCCTGCGACCAGCATTTTAGTGTATGTTTTGCAGTGTTGATAAGGGCAGGCGTTTGGGTTTCCATGCTTACAGCATCAGGCTGGGTCACAGGACCAGAAGGAAGCCGCAGGCTTGCTGACGTCTCAGCCAGGTCTCATCCCTACCCTGTACAAATACTCAGTAATATTTGGATGTGGCGAGCGAGAGGGCAAAGTCACCAACCACTGGTGTGGATACAATGAACAAAGAACATCTGTCTTCCAGCCGTGATTATCCTAAAAGCCAGACTAAGGTGTGCAGAGGGAGTGATTTCCAGGGTCCAGAGCGTGACCCCTCCTTTGGGAAGCAGGAGAATCTAAACGAACCCCACGGGGTATTAAGCACGGTGGGAGAAAGGCAGAGTGAGGGTGGACTCATCAGCACAGAAGGATCAAGGGGCTTGTGGTCAGCTGGTGTCTTCTGCAGCACCAAAGGCAGTCGAGCAGACAAGAAGGACGATGGTAAAGTAAAACCTGGAGATGGCTGGAAGGGGGGCGGGGTGTCAGCCATTGGATTCCTGAAGGCTTCACATGCAGCTGTGTAGCTGCCTCACTTCACCTCTATGGGCTCGAACTTTAATTGGGTAAACCACTAATTAATTGTTCGCAGGCACTTTCTTGGCAATCCAAAACTCAGTCTGCTGCCTTCCTCACAGCAATGGCGGTGCTGAGCCCAGCCCAGGTGCTGGCCGTGGCCTTCGGGACGGCCGGGGCCGTCAGTGTCATGGTGCTGCACAGGCTGCTGCAGGCTGTGCTTGGGCCCCTGGGGCGCAGGGCTCCACTGCCCTGGGGCGGGGGCACAGGGCGACCCCCCTCATGGGGGGGACCCTGCCAGACGCCCCGTCCTCTGTGCTCCGCACTGCCCTTAGACCAAGGTCTCATTTAAGCCTGAGCTGATGGTGACATGTGGGGCTTCACTGCGGGAAAGGGCAGGAGTTGTGGGGAGGAAAAGCTGGGGCTGAAAGGCTGCTCTGGTTGCTCCCCCCACATTGCCATCAGCAAGTCATGGTGGGTCCCATACAGTAGCTGGTGCCCTCAGCTCCACCAGCAGCAGGCTCAGCACCCCTGGAAGTGCGATCCCACCGCCCTCTCCATCCCTCCCTTCCCTGCTCCTGCCCTACATGGGTACCATGTCCACTCCTCAGGCAGCTGAGAGGCTCCGTCAGCACCTCCTGGGCCACATCTGCCCTCGCACAGCCCCTTGGCTGGCTCAAGGGCTACCTCCATCACTGGTGGGGGTGGTGAGGGGCCTCACCCTGCGCGGTGCTGAGCTGCTGGCAACCGTGCTTCCCCCGAGCATCCCCAGTGGGAAGAGAGGCTGGGGTTCAAGGACAGAGCCACCACCAGCGCTGCAGGGCCGGGTCCTGCCAGGACACTTGGGGAGGAGGCAGCAGGGAGGGCTTCCCGGGGCGCTGAGCAGGGAGCACTCGCCCTCTTGGAAAACAGACAGCAGCAACTGGCTTCCCCTGCAACTGGGGTAAAAGGACAGGAGAGAGTTTCCTACCCTGTGTGGCTGGTGAGGTCCAGGAGGAGAGCTCCCATTGCCCCCCAGCTCAGTGGGGTGGTCCTGGCTGGGGTCCCAGCTGTGTCCCCTGGCTGGATGAGGCCGTTGAGCCTCCGTGGCCCCTGGGGTTCTTGGCTGTGTCCATCCCATCTCCGAGCCCTTTCGTTCTCCCCTTCCTGCAGCTGGACGAGCTGCAGGTGATGGTGGAGAGCGCAGGGCAGGAGCAGGCAGCAGTGCCGGCAGCGTGCCACGTCTGCAGCACAGGCACCAGCGCACAGGTGAGGCAGCTGCCCCCCACATTGGCTTGTTCAAGTCAGCAGCATGGAAGGAAACTGAAGCCTTGGTGCAAACACCCTGCTGCCACCGGCAGCCCATGGCCACCAGCCAGGTCTGGGTCTGTCCCCACGGGGCAGCCAACCCCGCCTTGCACGGCACCACCTTGCCATCTTTCTCCCTGAAGCAGGAGAGGAGCTGCTGAAGCGCACACAAGCCACCACTGTGCAGGTGCAAGGGAGCTATGAGAACCTCCGCTCTGTCATGGGGAACCTGCTGGATGACCACCACCAGAGGCAGAAATTGGAGCCATCGAGCCTCAACGTCACCTGGGCTTTCTGCCTGCATCCATCCCATCTCAGAGCCATTGCTTCTTCCTTTCCTGCAGGGGAATTTTGTTTAAAAATAGAGAAAAGTAGTAACAATGCATCTCAATGAATGTCTTCTAAAAATCATATCTTTCTGTAATGGAGTGTCCTGCACTCTTCCTGATCCACTCGCTCGCCCTCTCCGTGGATGTGGGAGAGGAATAAAGATGAGAGCCCACAGCGCGTTTCTCATACGTTCACACAAATGGAGGCTTGGGGCATGGAGAGCCCTAGCGCATATGCATAGATCAGCCGATAAAAGGCTACGCATGCCAAGCACCTTTTCCCTTCCCGTCTGTATTGCCAAGCAATAATCTGGAATTAGCAGCTGCAGTGCTTTTTAATTCAGGACATGTATATCAATGGATGACTTCGCAAATAATTTGCAGCCCAGCATGCCGGTTGTCTTCTCCTCCACAGAAAGAAGCACTGTTTTAAACAGCAAGTTAACCCCTGCGGATCTTGCAGGCCAGGCAGCATGCGTCAGAACAAGATAGTGCTGGTGCACCCCAGCAGGGCAGAGGAAAGGTGGGGTTCCAATAGCATACCGCAAGCTTTTTAAAATGGTCAGATCTGGATAAGTAATACATGGGGGGGAAGAGTGGAGGCAGAGAGAAAGGATTATGGCAAGTCAGCCCACATTGCCACTTGGCCTGTACTGGTACACGCTGCCTTCACACTGCACTGCACTGTAGCTTCTGCGTCTGGCTAAGGGCTTCTCTGTAGTCCTCTGTAGGCGTAGGTCTGTGAAGCAGCAGCTCCCAATTCCTGGCTCTCGCCGAACTCCAGTATCTGCAGGAGTAGGAGCCCATGCCACCTGTAAACATGCTCCGTAGCATCTGTAGGAATGCAAAGTCTTGTGAGCCTTGCAAAGTTTCTGGCAGAACACTTCACCTCTCACTTGGAAAGCAGGCTGGCAGTGCCTCCTTCAGATTATGTCCACCATGGAGATAATGAGCTCGACATTACAATTTTGGCCAAACTTCTGTTATCCTATCTGATCAGATGCAATCAGAAAGAAATATAGTCCAATTAAATTCTAGGGAATTAAGGCAATTGCTCTCTACTCCTACAGCACTCGCTATGCTGTTCTCTAGCGTAGCATGAAAAACTTCACTGACAGTATGTAATATTCTATTATGACTTAGTATTTGAAGACTGAGGCACACATTTCATTCTATTTTCATGCCATTAAATCTATTTAACAAATTCTGATTGGTTTCTAACTGCTTTGTCAAAAGAAAAAATAAAAAATAATCAGACACAACAGGAATTTTCCAAATGTTGCACAAGTGTTAATTAATTAAAATGTGGGTTTTGAATGCTTTCTAATCTCATAGTCCTTGAAAAACTACAAAACGAGAGAGCAAGTCGCCTTCATCCCAGAATGGACATTACTTCTTTGTTCTCTGAATAAGAGAGAAGGTTCCAAGAAAACTCACAGCATTATTTTCTGTAGCACCTGCTGCTGATTCATAAACTCTAAATGGAGAATTAAAGTCTCCCTCAGTATAATCTCAATCATCTTTCATCAACCATTGCAGACATCTGAATCCAGCCTGTGCAACATGGGCTTAAGGCTCATTTTACACCAAGAGTCCGGAAAGCCAATATGTGGCAGAAAATAGACTGCAGCAGACAAGAACATATTTTCACGGGTGTTTCCATACTCTTGTTGTACTAATTTATCCCTGGTTCTGAGTAAGCCACAAGTGCTTGGGTTTTAAGCCATCGCTGTTGCATCCACAAATTATAACATGCTTTTACAGCCCGTGCCGTTAAGTGAAATCCTTGCTCCGTGACACAAAAAGGCAAGATACTACCTATCCTCCAACCAACCTTCTGCAAGCAAGTTTTAGCATACTCATGACGTANTTGGAGTGGCTAAAAGACAAAGCTGCATCTGTCGTGCCACTTGAGGATTTTTTTCAGACTGATAATGAACGTGTGCTTCTGAAAGGCACTGATTCTGTTACAAAACCGCCGCATGAACAGTCTTGGTACGTGCACTAAGTCTGACAAATTAGAGATGTCAAATTTCTTGTACACAAAATGTGTAGCTCATTGGCTCCTGATTATGCTCGCCCACCAAGTCCTTTCCAAGAAAGTAAATACATGGTGCACACACACAAGCAGTGTGCAGCACATCTTGGAAGTCTAATGGATCTCACAGGTTTGGGATTTGGTGCAAACACAACACATCGATGATTTGTCCAGGCTCTGTAAGAATAGCCAGAAACACAGAAGTCCAGCCAAAATATTTAATATTTACAGTAAGTCTGCCAGAACTGCTGTAGATCCAGAAATCTTGCCAAATTCAAAATAACAGCTTCTACACAAAGTTCAGATTTAAAAAAAAAAAAAAAAAAAAAA
>Ga0065711_1036619_pt1 | contig 20791 bp, 14 predicted proteins | sample Hoacrofraction12_FD_59098 | JGI IMG/M metagenome (GOLD analysis project Ga0065711, IMG submission 59098) | Hoatzin crop microbial communities from Cojedes, Venezuela - Epithelial fraction 12 v2 (version 2) | ecosystem: Host-associated > Birds > Digestive system > Esophagus > Crop | place...
TCAGGCCCTCTGTTCCCCTCAGAAGGGAATCACCTATGACAATGACCGTCCTTTTTTTCTTAGTTGAGGCAGTCGTAATTCTTGGGGCTGTCTGACTCGTTCTAGGCAACCCCCTGGATGGAGCCTCACCTTCACCCACTTCCTCTGTGGCCGGTCCCTCACATTTCAGAGCCCCATATCTGTTGCTTAAGGGCAACTGGGCTGGTGAGGGAGACTGGGGGGAGATTCGCTTGCCCCCCCGAGATTTCACATCTAAGCTGAATAGGTGCAGCTGCATATAACCTAGGTAAAAATGGAAAGGAGTCCTTTTTACAGCAGTAATTTGACTCCTGCTCCATACAAACAAGAATCTAAGCTATGGCCTACTGAGTCAGACTTTTGGTCTTCCCAGGCTGTTTTTCCTTGTCCAGTGACAAAATGAGAAGCTCTTTATCTGGGGATCCTGCCCACTGTCTGCCTTCTGTTGCCTCTATTTGCTTAGCATCCAGAATGATGTTATTGGCATCAGAGGCCACTTCCCTGCCTAGTCCTATTTAATACCTATTAATGAAAGCATGGTCCTTGAATTTGTCTAAACACCTTCTGAACCTGCCATTAGAGCCTACCTTCACAATCTTACAGAAGCAAGTCCCAGAATTTCACAGCCTCCTGTGTAAGGCTTCTTAAATCTGCTATTACATGCCCCCTGCTTCCAGTATTGCTGGATTTGGTTGTAACAGTTTTGCATTTCTGCTGTACACTATTGTCATGGTTTTTGAAACTTTATCATATCCCCTTCAGCATCTTCCTCTTCAAAACAAAATTTTCAAGACCTTTCTGTCTTTTCCTCATGAGGCAGCTGCTCAAGCTGCATTTTGACATGAGGTTCAGAACCACCTGCAATCTGGGCTTCTGTTTTCTTTTCCCTGCATCCTTTCTAGTGATGTCCAATGTGTTGTTGGCTTTTTTTGTCTGTCACTACGCCTTGACTGAAAGATTTCAGAAAACTACTGCTAGCGGATCCAGAGTTGTCTGCTGGTTCAGAGTTCAGCATCTCATAGGCATGTTTCAGATAATTTTTTCCTTTTGTTTACAACCCTGTATCTGTCTCCCCAGAAGCTCATCTGCCATCTGGTGTTCACACACTCGGCTTAGTGAGATCCTCACCATTGTTATGGTATCTGTCTACCTAATAAATCTTAGTATTGTCCGTACACTTGGAGATCTGACAGTGCACTTCCTTTTCTGTCATGAATGGTGAATATAATGAGCCATCATAACATTGGTGCCTGGAGGGCCCCAGGACTGACTCTGCTCTGCCCTTAAAAGAGAGCATTAATCTCTTCTTTTGCTTCCTCTCTCTTAATCGGCTTTTTAATTTATGGAAGGGTCTCCAGTCACATAGCAGCTCAGTTTCTGTAGCAATTTGTGTTGTGAAGCCTTGTTAACGGCTTCTTGAAAACTCAGGTACATTATGTCTGCTGGATGTTCACATGGTTATTGACCTCCTTTAAGAGCTCTGGCAGGCTGCTGAGCCAGGATTTCCCTTCAGAAAGGCAGACTGTCCCTTTCCAAACAGGCTCAGTGACTATGTGTCTTACTGTAGACTCTCCACCTTATCAGAGATGGAAATCGGACTCATCAGTCGGTAGTTTCTAGAATCCCCTGTAAATTCCTTTTGGCAGACAAGGGTTACCCTGGCAAACCTAGTAGTTCCCTGGCATGTCATTGGCTTGCACACGCTAGTATGCAGTTCTGCAACTGCTGTGTGAGTTCCCTCAGAGCTCCTTTGTGAATACTGCTATTCTACATCTATTTTATACATCTGGTTTAATAAGTCCTTTTTCTCACAGAAGGACTACAAGCTGATATAATTCCTCTGCTCTTCCTTCCTCAGTGAATGCATGGGGAATCTCCCCGTCCTCTTGAGACATTAAGAGTGATGCATAACTTTTCTGCTTATGCCCTTAATGTTCCTGAGTGCACCTTCTATACTTTTGTCGTGAGTAGTCCCAACAGATCCTGTCTGTCTGCTTTTGAAGTATTTAAAACTTCTTAAAGTCACTTTTCAACTTTTCTGATACCATTACAAATGGGCCTGTGTAGATTAAGTTGATGTTTCATACCCAGATCTTTGAGGCAAATATTCATCTTGGTACAGATGAATGGAGTTAGGCCAAGAGCATTAGATAGATGTATGGCTGTAAATATTGAAGCATCTGGAAGCTGCTGGAGCATACCACACTCTGGATCACTGCTGTTTTCCATTAACAATTTAAACATGCCCAATGACTTTGAGTACCGCAGTTTATGGTCTAGAAAAAGAACTAGTAAGCTTCTGGAATTTGTGTTTTTCTTCTCTAAATTGGAAGTTTTGGAAGAACTGAATGAGCACTAGAAGGACAATTAGATACAGCAAACACTCAGGACAGCTAGGAAAGCCAGAAAATCATATATTACTGATGCAATTTCAGCCTAAAGGATGAAAAGAAGGTAAATAATTAAAACCAGTTGATGATATACAATCTTTGTCATATTTTTGCTGATTTTCATGGACAGCTTTTAACATACTTTATTTTGGATATCAGTTTGGGGTTGATATAAACAAAAATTTAAATATATGTTTGCAGTTAAAGAATGTAGCTTTTTCTTCCTGGTTTGCTTTTTCCCCTTCCATAAAAGTTTTGATTAACTGAATTTAAGGGTAAATGAAGAAAATCCAGATCAGTAATTCTATGAAGAAACATTTGGCTTAAGCAGTATTTAGGAAGTTTTATTTTTAATGTTTTGCATGCAGCTGTGAGACAGATGTTCATTTTTAAGTCCTTTAACAAGTTGCTTCTATGCCTGAAGCAATTCAGACAGAGACTTTATGTTTGCCAGGAAACTGATGTTTCTGTTTCACTACTGTGCTCCTAAATGCCACAAACACACATTCTACATAGAAACTGTGCAGAATCACAATATGAGCTATAAGCTGATATGAAACTTTCCAGAAATACTTATCCAATGGATCAATCTCAATTTCATCTTATACAAGCTATTTCATCAGTTCCTCACCTCAGCAGCGAGGAGGAAAATTCAGAGCAGTTTTCTAAAGAACAACTGTTTAATCTCAGTAAAACTTGAGACAGTGGAGTGTGAGAAATCTGCATATGTGCAGTAGTACTATAGTGTATCACTAGCTGTACAGAAGTACTGTGTGGGACACTTGTGGAGATAGGTTTAAGTGTTTTCTTTTGGTGTACTCAGGATTTCTAATTTCTACTAGCTGACCTGCAAACATTTCACCTGATAGTCAGGATATAGCTAGGTATCTACTAACTTGTCTGTGTCTCATCTTGTTACAAAATTCAGGTAAATACTACCTTGGAGTAGTTGCAAAAAAATTTATTTAACCTTTCATATTTATTTTACCTAAAATAGTCCTCTACTTTGTTATCTTTCAATTTTTAGTATTTAAAAATCCAGAAAAGAATTTTTTTTTGTCTTTAGAAATTCTGTACAGTTAGAGAAAGGCCAGCACACTAAATCTGAGTAGTGAGTCTAATGTGGCAGTTGCACATTCAAGTTGGAGTTGCTGCAAGTGAATAGAGGGGGAAAATAAAATTTATCTGCATGAATTCTGATTTCTACGAATCACTTCTACATTTGCTGAGCTGGCACCTGTCACAGGCAAACACTGCTTGGTTAATATAGACAACCAAATCAGGATCAAAGGGGTTTAATTAATTAGTGATTTATTAATGATGTATAATTAGCCTGCAATCAGTGAAATACACATTTGGGATCAATGTGACTAACAGAAGAGAAGAAACATAATACTAAAGACTTCTAAAGCATTAATAAATTTTGCACATTCAAAATGTCCTTTTTACAACAAATCCTTGCAGTTGCAGCACCCCAGTCCCCTGAGTGGTGTGTGCTACAAGTGCGCACACCTTTTCAGGGGCTGTGGTAGCACACGTCTGTAGGAGATGTGGGTGCTCCAGCCTTCTGTGTAGTTGTGCTGCTCCCTATATCTGCTTAAAAAAAAAGTGCATGATTTTGACACTGTTAACACATTGAATGGAGAAACACCAGAAAAAGATTCCTAGTTCTGCTCAGGATTTGGATGGATGGCTTTATAGAGATTGTACAGTCTTGTCTAGAATAATAAAGGCTCAAAGTTAAATTCTGCATCCTGAACAAGTTGTAAGGGAAAATCTTAGCTGTGATGGTGAGAATTTTGTTCTTAAACAAGTCATTTCACAAACCCATTCAAACTAATGTCAGAGTAGATTTCCAGAAAGCAGTGTCCAGCAGAATCTCATTCTGTGAAATGTACACTGATGTGATTGTTTTAGCCTGATTAAGGCTGCTCAAAGTGCAAGTCTACTGCTAATGATTGTAAGTGGGCATAATTATCTTTACAGACATTGTAAGTTAAATAAAATTACTTCCGATTTTATAGTATCTAAAATCTCAAAAATATCAGATTGCTTTATTTAAAGAATGTCTAGTGGTTCTGTACCTATAAAATGTATATTGCATTGCTGTGCTGTGCTTAGGTATAGCTAGCAGATATTTTAAATTTATTTCTACCCTTTCATCTGTAGTCTCCTGTTATTACAATAGCATATTAACACACATTTTCCTGCAATTACTACATATAATTTTAAATATGCCTTCTGACATTTTCTGCCTTCTATACAAAATGACCTCTGCTTAATCTATTTGATTTGCTGATGTGAAGTACACAAAATTTATTGAATTTTCTTATCTGAACTTTTTCATTTATGTGCACATCAAAATAAACACCTTAAAAACGTGGCTAGGATAACCATATTTGCTGAAGTGAGCAACAAAAACTTGAAGACATTTGATGGGAAGTGAAGAATTGCATATCAAATGTCTAATTTAAATATTTCTAATGCTGGTGTTTCTGATATCCTGCTGCTTAAAAGTTATTAAATCTGCTATAATACATGGCCTAGATAACAGACAAAATATGAAGCGCAAGGGAGTTTTCAGGATGCATTATCATAGTTTTGGATGTGTTTTAAAAACAAGAACTGCAAAGTTTATTTTGACCTCCCAAGTAAAAATGAACCCATAAAAGTAAAACCCACAGATGACAGTTTAATGAGTTTAGGTAGGAGTATGAAGCTGTGGAAAATCCAGATAGACGGTACAGAAATCCACAGATGGATTCAGCTACTGACTCTGAAGATCAGTAATGACAGTCATGATGGTGACTTGCTGCCAGAGATATATATTTTGGTAGTATCTAGGGCTTGTATAACAACAAATAGTCAGAAGATAGATTTAATTCCCTGATGTATTAGCCTACCAAGTCCAGTCTTACTGTGTTTATGTGAAAAAAACCTGTATTGTCTTTCTTTTCCTTTCCTTCTGAACTACTTGCAGGGCCCAGTGTTTGGTTAACTAGGACTCATAATGGTGCTTTTCATAAAACATAGGAGAAAAACACTCAGAATACGCATCTTCTGCTTAGTACATGCTGGGGCTTTGTAGGATTAGCGGGAAAATGATCTCGGCTTTGCTCAGACCACTATGTGCGGGGTGAATGTGCAGAAGGAATCATGTTGTGCATAGTACTTTCAGTCGTACAATGGTGTGAATTTCCTCTATACTCAGGAGCCTAAGGGAGGCAGGCTCACTAAAGCCATGCTTTTTCACTTGTGAGAAATTGGAGGGATGTTTGTTTTCAAGATATCAATGCTTGTTTCATTGCTTCTGGAGATACAAGGGAAAGATTTTTAAAGAGTCGTAATCAAAAATGTACTAAGGATTGCAAGCAGTATTTTTTTTAAACCTGTATTATGAGACTCTTCAGTGATATTAATGGTAGTTCTTGTCTTTGTTAAATATCTAATTGCAGCTCAATTTAACCCACTAAAGTACCCTCCTAGATTTGCTGTATCTGGAGTAAATCATGCCCTCTCTGATGCCAGAGGTCTCTTCCCAATGTCAATAGGACCAGATTTTCACCCTCAGAGTTGAAAACAGAGGAGGATATTTGAAACTCTTCATAGCACCCTGTTTGTCTAATCTTTCAGGAAAGTTTTGTGTGACTGATCTGTTTTTTTTCAAAAAGCACATTAGGGTCTTAGATTTTGGAATTAATTTTTATCTATCCACTTCAAGAAAATTACAATCTTCTATGTCTTATTCACATTTTATTAATTTGTCTGTTTCCAGGAAGATGGTTTTATCAATGGGTAAGATAGAAATAAGTGTAATTATTATAATTATTATATTATTAGTAGAGTAACAATAATTATTATAAGCATTATATTATGTACAGTATATAACACACTTGGTTTTGTTTCATCTTTTATAGAATCATAGAATAGTGTGGGTTTGAAGGGACCTTTAGAGGTCATCTAAGAGCAATGAGCAGGGACATCTTCAACTAGATCAGAGCCCCGTCCAACCGGACCATGAATGTCTCCAGGGATGGGACATCTACCACCTCTCTGGTCAACCTGTTCTAGTGTTTCACCATCTGCATTGCAAAATTTCTGCTTAATGTCCAGTCTAAACTCACCCTCTTCCAGTTTATAGCCATTACCCTTTGTCCTGCCACTACAGTCCCTGGTAAAAAGCCTCTCTCCATCTTTCTTATAAACCCCCTGTAAATACGAAAAGGCTGCAATAACGTCTCCTTGAAGCCTTCCCTTCTCAGGGCTGAACAGCCCCAACTTTGTCACTCAGTCAGTGAGAAAGGAAGCGGTGGCAACGGCAAGATCCACGGATGGGCGCTCAACCCAGGTGCACAGGGAAGTTCCTGGACCTGAGGAAACCTGAGAAGAGCAGCAAGACCCACCAGAAGCCAGCAGCTCTCGTGAGCGAGCAGGACTGACGTTGGCATGGGTGTTGTCAGGAGCAACTGCGGGAGATTTAAAAGGCCATTAAGGAGCATGAGTGAACAGAGCGGGCAAACAGGGCGTGGCATGGCAGTTTGCGCAGCAGTTGGGGGAGGGAGGGCACGCAGGGAGGGCCCTGCAACCCGCCTGTAGACCACAGACAAGGGGAGAGCTCCAGGTCTCTGCCATAATGGTGGGCACTCACCTCAGAGCTAGAACCAGAGCTCACACAGTGGGCGCCCGTGTGATGTCTGATGCCTCCAGCTAGACGGAACTGGTAACAAAGGAGACGTCAGCACAGGCTGTGAGTGCCCAGACCCTTCTGGAGCACTGGTAAGTGCCTGCACAAGATGCAGGCAGGTTGAGGATCGGATCCGTCAAGTGGCTGAGTTGCAAGAAACAGTTAAAAGGCTATGCAGTATCAGAGGAGCTGAGTTGGAGATAGATACATGGTTGCAGAACCATGCTCCTTTGGAGACCACCAATGAGAATGAGGCATCTTGGACCCTGGTGACCTGCAAAAGCAGGACTCAGCTCCAGCCTCCACCCTCCAGCATAACTACCAAAAACAAATATGAAGCTTTAACAACAATATCTATGCAGGAGCAAGATCTGCAAGAGAAATTTGCTCCAGCTGCACACAACAGGTACCGTAAAAATAGAAGACGAGTACTTGTGGTGGGTGACTCCCTGTTAAGGGGCACTGAGGTGCCCATCTGCTGACCTGACAGGGAGGCATGGGAGGCGTGCTGCCTTCTGAGAGCAGTACACCAGTATAGGCTTGGAGTTGACCTGCTGGAGAGCAGCTCTGGGGAGAGGGACCTGGGTGTCCTGGTGGATGACAGGTTACCCATCAGGCAGCAGTGTGACCTGGCTGCCAAAAAGGCCAATGGTATCCTGGGGTGCATTAAGAAGAGTGTGGCCAGCAGGTTGAGGGAAGATCTCCTTCCCCTCTACACTGCCCTAGTGAAGCCCCATCTGAAGTACTGCATGCAGTTCTGGGCTCCCCAGTTCAAGAAAGATGAGGAGTGACTGGAGAGAGTCCAGAGGAGGGCTACAAAGAGGATTAGGGGACTGGAGCATCTCTCTTATGAGGACAGGCTGAGGGAGCTAGGCTTGTTTAGCCTGAAGAAGAGAAGGCTGAGAGGGGACCTTCTAAATGCCTATAAATATCTTAAGGGTGCGTGTCAAGAGGATGGGGCCAGACTCTTTTCAGTGGTGCCCAGTGACAGGACAAGGGGCAATGGGCACAAACTGAAGCATAGGAAGTTCTTGCTGAACCTGAGGAAGAACTTCTTCACTTTGAGGCTGATGGAGCATTGGAACAAGTTAACTCGTGAGACTGTGGAGTCTCCTTCTCTGGAGATATTCAAAACCCCCCTGGACAGGGTGCTGTGCAACCTGTTCTAGGTGACCAAGCTTTTTCAGGGGGGTTAGTCTAGATGACCCACAGAGGTCCCTTCCAACCCCTACGATTCTGTGAACTCTCTCATCCTTTTTTCATAGGAGAGGTGTTCCATCCATCTGATCATTTTTGTGGCCCTGTTCTGCACCTCTCCAACAGGTCTGTGTCTTTCCTGTGCTGGGGGTTCCAGAGCTGGATGCAGGACTCCAGGTGGGGTCTCACCAGTGTGGAGTAAAGGAGGAGACTGACCTCGCTTCACCTCCTGGCCTTGCTTCTTTTGATGTGGCCAAAGATAGAGTAGGCCTTCTGAACTGCAAATGCACTTTGCCAGGTCATTCTGATCTTTTTGTCAACCACTACCCCCAAGTCCTTCTCAGCAGGGCTGCTCTCAATCCCTCCCTGAATAGCTTCTGGGCAGAGGGAATGAAGTATCATTCAAAACACCTGGGCTTCCACGGCTTTCCTAGTGGTGTTCATGTCTAACTGAACCCTGGGTCTCCTGCTTGCCTGTACTCTTGCCTCCTTCGCTTGCAGCATGGTCTGTTCACAGTAATGATAACAGTCATTTTGAAATGAGCAAGACTTTGTGCAGTATAAAGTTAAGAAAAACAATGAGGAAAATAACTTTAATTAAATATGTATTTTTAGATAAGAGTAGGTTTTAGGTCAGCCATATCAGTAATCCTGTAAAAAAAACAGTGAACTTAGTATAATTTTATAATGGTGATATCAAGTCTCATAATATTTCAGACAAATTTTTAAATCTGCTATTGATTTTGCTTAGGAAAAATCTGAAAATATTTTTCCCCGTATTTACTAATCTGTGTTTCTATAAATTCTCTCGGCCTCATGGGAATGTACTAAAATTAATCTCCTTTCAATTTTTTTTTTCATAAGGCAAGCTAAACCAGCATGGTAAATGTAGGAGTGTATACAAAGCAATTTAACTAACTCACATTAAGAAATTGTGTTGTAAAGGGGTGTAATGATTGGGCTTTAAACCCAGCTAGTCCAAGTACAAACTGCCTGTTTGGCATAAAGTCTGAGGATCAAGGTTTATTTGGCTATTCTAAAAGATGATTGAATAAATTCTTTTAATTAAAAATAATTCTTGCAAAGGTGAGGAAATGGAATAAATGTGTGCCTCCATGTACTCCTTTGTTAGCATTCAGTTATACAGGCAAACTTCTACAGAGCCCTCAAACCTTTGTAAACTATGCATTTTCTCCTGACTCATGTGTTTCTGTTGCATTAATTTACTGTCATTGACATTACTTTCATACTCCAGTACTTTTTTTCAAGAGTTACCTAGAAACAAGATTGAAGAGACTGGAGGGCTTTGAACTAAATCTGCTGTTTGGTTATGAAGTGTGTGAAAGTGGAAATGTATTGATACCTTTGGGAGACAGACTGGGTGCTTGTAAAGCAAGGCTAATGCAGTGCTTTCAGCTCATCAGCCTGTTCTCTGTGGAGGAAAAGGGAAAGACAAAAATATCAATTTCTTTCAAATTAGGGGTAACAACAGTATTTCGGGATGTTTTTTTCCTGAGTATCCAGAAAGGCACGGTGATGAGCAGTTTCAGTTTAGTAACTGTTTTTTCTTTTCATCGTAATCAGTGTTTTAAACACTGCTAGAATTACAGCCAAAAAATGCTTGATATTTCATTGTTAGTTTCACTCAGAAAGATTTAAAAAATATTAGTTTTACTTATTCAAACATTTTAGTAGGCAGTTCTTGTTAGCAAGCTAAGATCTTGTAATTAGTGACAATATTAATCAGTAAGCACTTAAAAAATCATGCAGTTTGAAGATTAAATGGATATCATAGCTATGATATAGGGAATATGAAGTTTGGAAATCAAGCAAACAACAGAAGCGCTATAAACATAGCTTTCTCATCAGCCAGAATTAGTAAAGGGTTGCAACAAAACTCATGCAAATATTTACGCAAAAATAATACAATTTCTGTGTGGTTCCCCTAATGAGGTCTGGAATCAGGCTGGCCAAACAATAATTTATGTTCTCACACCATCAGTGATTAGTTCCAAACATTCCTTCCTTCCTAAAAATGACATTGTTTCTTGGTATAGTAATAGAGTACAAAATCTGCTTCAAGAAGCAGAGAAAATTGTCAGGAGGATGTTCTGTCCTTCACTCTAAGACAAATTCATATAAATGCTCAAAATAGGTGTCAGGAATGTAAAATCTTGGCCTGTCAGAGGTGAAGATGGTGATGAGAAGTTCGCCATACAGGTAATTAGGTCTGTGAAGCTCTGGTTTCCTCATTACATCCTGAAAATAAATGGAAGGCTAGGACAGTGTTAGAAGTACTGGTATTGGAAAACGAAAGAGTTAATGCTATTACCTTGGGTTCTTCCAGTGCCTGGAGATTTTGAGCTGTGGCTGTGTATAGTTTCAAGTATAGCAGTTTTGATGATTGCATTGTTCTTCACTAAAATCTTCCCAAGGGCAAAATACTGGTCTGCAGCTACTTGGGGGATTTTAACAATCTCTTTAACAAAAAGTTATGCACTTTGTACAATGACTGTGTCTCTGAAGTCACACATGCTTGTTCAAACTACCTTTAACCAGTTTTTCAACAGTACCTTAAAAGTTTCCTAGTGCATATCTTAGATGATTACATTTAAGTGTCGAGATTTTACTTCAAGATAATTCAGATGGTATTAAATTAAGTTTCTTTTAGCTATTTGCCATTTTATCTCTCTTCAGGAAAAAATATGAATATGAAAGGTATTTCTTAAATGTAACTGTCAGTAAAGCATGACAGTCTTCTGTTTTTGTATTTTGATTTTAATGCAGTGCTAAATAGAACCAAGCACCTAAAAATTGCATACAGATATTCTGTATTTATCTTAGCTTCCGAAAAATACTGGTATTTTCACTTTATTGAAGGAAGTTATATGACTAAGGACCATATGGTCTAACATAGCATAATTTATTTTAATTCTCTTTTCAAATTTCTGCTGTTTCTTTAGTGATCTCTTTCTTAAGGTTTTCAGGTGCCCAGGAGGGTAATCTGTCACACAGGTCTAAGAACGGGTTCTAGTGGAATGAGGACGTTTTAATACTTGCCTTCTTTTCTTGTTCAGAAGCACTGTAGGAAAGGAGTAAAGCTAAGTTATGAAGTAAGAGTATCTATGATTTTTTTATTTTGCATCTAAGCTACATAAATTTCTGTGTATAGAAGGACTCCTATGAAATTGTGTCAGTTTATAGAGAATTTGAGAAAACAAAAATCAAAGAACAATAAAGTGAATTCTCCAAATGAGAAATCCTTATTAGTTTTAGTTTAATTGAGGTTTGTGTTTTAGTAATGGGATTGGATAAATTACAGGGATTTTAATTTCTTTGTCAGAGTATGTGATCGCTGATAAAAGAATGCATTGGCTTTTACGGAAATTTTTGTGTTACTTTGAGGTTCCTCTGTTGGTCAAGTTGAATAATAGTCTTGTAAGGCTTCTAGAATGAGGATTGTTGAAATGCTTAAAACAAGTCAGGTAAACATTGATGAGTGTGTTTATTACAGCGTTTATTACTGAAAATGTTGTTAATAATTTAAGGAATGACAAATATTTTCCTCTGTTAGTTACCACTGACAAATAGCATTAGAGATTTTTGCAGTGGATCATACTCTTACTGGTATTAAATCTGTGTGTAAGTACTTCCTTAGGCCTAGTGACAAAATCTGCTTTGTATTTGTGGGTGATTTTACAAATGAATAAAATCTTGTGTACCCCAATTCCTGCAGGTAATATACTGCACGAGACCAGGAAAACATCTCTTACAGTGTAATATGCAATCATGAGCTGCCATTATAATGTTTTAGAAACATCGTAACAGTAAAAGCCTTTACAAAAGCCATGTATCTATTGAGTTCTAACACTTATTTAGACTACTCTTGCTGTTTTCTGGCAACTTTCTTATTGATGGGGAACAAAAGTCAGATATAAATATCATTTAGCCCTTTTAATTGCCATTGTTAATGTATTTTGCTGTGCCATGAGTTATGTAGTAGTATTTTATGGAGGCTTAAAATCAGCTCTGGCACAGAAGACTAAGTACATCATCCACTCTGTGATTCAGATTTGGTGCATAGGTTTCATCAAAACGTTCAGACATCAAGAAAACTGAATAAGGTGTTTCTCTGGCAGCTGCTTTTTTAATACACTTCTTCTCAATGAAGAATGGTGTTCAACTATGAAAATATATTTTTTCCTAGTAGCTGAAGCCATGGAGACTGTTTTTATGAGTGAGATGATACATGTAGCAAGTGCAGGGCTAGCAGAATTATTATCCAAGCTCCAATTGCCAGCATAGTCTTAAGTGTTTTGTATCATTGGGGAAAACAAGTGTATAATTCTTAGCATGGACTCTGCAGTCCTTTGTTTTCTCTGCTAAGACAGGGTAACCTTATGCTAGTTTAGCCAGCTTCCTGAAGCCGTAAATTTCTCTGTAACCACCATCACAGGTGAAGAATTCATTGGTTGTTTGGGTATTTCTTTTTTATATTTCTGAGAAAATCCCTACATCTTTCTGAAGTTTATCAAACAGAAAATAATTATGGACTTTGGCTAATTCAGAATTCCCAAGTCAGCCTTAATCTTGACTAATCAGTTAAATTCTTGTAAATCAGACACTATAGCCTACTGGATTTGGAAGACTCCTTTGCAATGGGTCTGTTTAACTGTCACTGATTAGGTTTACATTGTCAGCCATTGAATTATTTTTCAAAGTTCCAGTTCTGTGCAAATTGATAACAAATGATGTAGCCTTTATAATGAATTTGAGTGCCTTCTTTTATGAAGCAATTTGACATTTGAACTCTAGGATTAACATACTAAATTCTAAAAAGGAGGATTTCTATCATTGTAGTTAAATAGATATACCTGTGGTTATATGTTTTTTCAAAATTTGCAAGTTATAGCGGTTAAAAGAAACATTCATTTATAGTAGGTTGTCGGTTTTGTTGTTATTTTTTTCTCTCTGTGATCATACTGCAAAAATCTTTAAAGAAATAATTCAAATCTACAAAGGTGTCTGGGTTTTTTTGCTCATGCATGTTTTGGCAGAATCAATAATGTTCTCAGCCTGCTTACTGCTGAATCAACTGTCATAGTGTCAGAATTGGCCGTTAAATATAAGGGTTACCATGACTTCAAAATGAAAAAGAAAGCCTCTTGATTGATGATGTAGAGTCACTACAGGTCTGCTTTTTACTTTAGGAGCTTGCAGGACTGAAGTTGCAGATTGCATTACTGGCAAGGATCCAGATCTCTCAGCAGAACTTGGTGAGATTTATTAGAACTGATAATTAAGATATCTAACATGCTACTTGAAGTGCTGCGAGTAGTGTCTCGTGGCCAGCTCAAAATGCGAAGAAGGGCCCTGTATAAACAGGGGACTTGTCTTAGCAACAGGCTCATCTACACAAATTTGAGGTGAAAAGAGAACACTTTTATATACTTAACATTGCAGTTTCATAGGTGATTAGTAGCCATTTATTTGTACATCTAAGGATTACCCCACTTCCACAAATCTTCTGAAGGTCTTTCAAACAAAAACATTAACTTCATCCAATACAAGTTTATTTCTCTATTTGGCTTTAAGCACTTTACCATCTCACGTTACAAATATGAACAGATATTCATTAAATTGGACACAGAAAAATTTGTAAAGAACTTAGAAAGAAACGGCAAACACCAAAACTGCTGGTGATGTGCGAGAAGAATGCAATGGGACGAAAGCATTGAAGATATAACTGGTGAATGTATTTCATATTGGAAGGTATTTACCTGGGGAATTTACCTTGAGGAAAAAGTATTGCATTTGTGCTCTGCCTCTACTAGTGTTCACCTCTGGCCCCATAGCAGAAGAACTTCATCTGCTTTATTGGTATTGCCAGGCAGTATTTAGCATAAATTATTATTGAACTGAGGTATTTATCATTGGATTTAGAAGAACATATGTTCTCCTTCTGTCCTGATTGCAAGAGTCTTTTCTGCTTTCTGGTCCTTGTGGATCAGAATTCTAGGTTTCTTTTCTGTCTGTAGGCAAAATTGTGGATAATAACTCTCCTTCAACATGTTACAACATTTAAGAGAGCTGACTCATTGTATGTAGTTTATATGAGAAAACAAAGAGATTAATGACTACAGATAAGAGGTAAATGTAACTCCATTTGCTTGATAACAAGAAAACATATAATTGTGTTTAAATTTAGCTAAGACAAGTGCAGTTTGGTTTAACTGAAGGCTAGATACAGCTTTCATGTCACATTAAATTCATTAGAAAAGTGGAATTGATTTATTACTTAAATTAGTGATGGGAGTTCTTTAGTGCTCCATTTTCAGTTTGTTGTCAGTTATAGACAGTTCAATCTATTTATCACTACATTAATCTCATACTAATGAGGTTAATGTAATGAGTAACCCAGCATTTCATTATATTACATTTATTTGAATGCCCAACTTGAGTAGAGCATATTTAATTGAAACAGTAATTGAGGAAAGGTCATAGGTTAGAAATGAGACTGGAAAGGGAGCTTCCTTTACATTGCATGTGCTGTTCCTATTTTCGGTCATAGAAGAAAAAAAGAAAAATCCATCAATTTAAATAGATTTAATTTTATTCTTAGACATAAACAAACAAAAAGCCCAAAACGTGTAGTGGTGCACCTCTACTGAAGCAGACAATATGTCTGCTTTGGTAAATGATTAGTTTTCTACCTTTGCAAGGGGAAAAAAAGGGTTTATGGTTCCACAGGGAAGAGGACTGATATTCAGGAATTGCTGGAGCAGCTATGTCTCAGACCTCAAGATTCTACCTGCAGCTTCCCTTTCTTAAGACCTTGCCTTCCTCATCTGATGACCTTGCAGCCCAAACATCTAGTACCATGGTCTTCCAGAGAAGTAAGATTCTGCTACAGAGTTGTCTGGGGTGTTTTGCACCCAATCTTGGATCAGCCATTTGCTGTGTCTGCAGTGGGAACCAGAAGTGCTGTGTCCATTTGTGTATTTTGAATGCAGAGATCTGACTCGAGTACAGTGGCATGATGCTTTTTGAACAAACAGAAACAGTAAATAGGCATATGATGTTATGCCTGAGATCGCCCTTTTGGGAGGCTTTAGCAACAAAACTCTACTCTGCATTAATGTTGAAGGCTAAACTTTTGCTTAAGCTGGTAATCCATTTGGCCCCACTAAATGAAAGACGAGGGGAAAAAACCCATGTCTCAAAACCTGACTGCAGCATCTTTGAACTATATAGAACACAATACTAGCACACAAAACAAATACGTTCACTTTGAAACCTACTGCTTCTTGAGGGCCATATGTACAAAACCTGAATAGCTGCTGAACTTGAGAATGAGTTGAGCTGAGAACAGAAATTCAACGCTTTCACTTCTGTAGGTGGGCCTTTGCATTGAGGTGCAACACAGTGATGGATTGCAGTATAATAACTAACAGAAAAAAACAAAGATGTGCAGATATGTGTGAGAAACGTAAGCGTTTCTTGCATGAAATTTGAAATGAGAAATTTATGTGTACTTAAGGGTGCTTGACTCCATTGCTGTCCTACTTGACCACAAGGATTTCTCTGCATATAATTTATTGCAGAATTGAGCTTTGACTGACCAAATTTTTTTGGTAAGCCTATAATATTTCAGAGCAGTTCTGTGTCATTTAATGAATTGATAGGAAGGTATTCTGTGTCATATGACAGCTGTAATGACTACCACTAAACTTTTCATGTCACGTGTGCCTCACGGTGACATCTGTTCTTGCCAGTAGTACAGTTTTTCTATGGCAAATATCTTGTAATGGCCAGCGAATACTGGTTCTTGATACTGATTCTTCCGCACACTAGGCTTTTAAGGAGCACAACAAAAGTAAATAGCCATGCTTGTCAAACACTAATTAATTTTCACACCACCATATGAAGAAGCTAGATTCAATAAGACTAGTTTTACAAATGGGAAAGTGAGAGACCAAGATTTTTTAAAATGTGGAAGAAACTGTGAAAGCACATTGATAGCAGTACCAGCAATAATGACCATAGTCTACATTTTCGGAAATAGTTAATAGATGCTAAAAATTTGTAGTGGTTCTGCTTTTTAAAAAGTGTCTTCTCAGCACTTTCTGGAGATTATGAAGTATTATGTCATCTAAGAAAATGGAACCACCTGAGATCACATCGTATTAAAGAAACAAATAATACACCTCCCCCAAGAAATGAGATATTAAAATTTGTTACTGTGTACCAAAGGATTTTGCCTTTTCAAAATACTTAACAAGATACTAAAGACTTTTAAGACTGCACTGAACTTGTTCTCTTGATAGCAAAATTTAAAAATGAAGTGTATTGACAATCACAGTCTTAATTTTTTATTTACTTGTCATTGCTCTTGGTTTCTCCAGTATTGACAATAGTTGTAGAGGGACAGCCTTCAAAAGTAAGAAGGTGCACATCAGAAAGTGGCAGCAGCAAAGGTAGATGTGGGAAAAATTATGACACCAAATCAGAAAGATACAGATATGAGCTTTGCAGCATTCATTTTATTTCAGCTTATCGTTTCATAGAAGACGTGGGAGAGAGATGCTCTGAGTTGGTGGTCCTACTCCGGGTTTTTGGAATGGAAACTTGTGAAAAGAGGAAATCCAAAGTGCACTAGCATTTCTGCTTAATGAGTAGCAGAGCTTCTCTCTCTTAAAGAAGGACATAATCATGAGAATTAAAGAAATTTGAGGTAAGCTATGATCTTGCATATATCGCCAGTAGAGAAAGAAAAATAACCCAAATACTTTCAGAACTTATTTACTTTACATTTTGTTTAGTATTTCTTGTTTTCCTTTGATAAGATAAGGCCAAGTTTAATACACAAGTAGAAAAGAAGGATTTATTTGCTGTTTTTCACTTATGGGTAGAATATATTGCCACCTTGCACTATAAATTTGTTTATGTGAACCTGTCATTAGTGTCAGGCCCAGCTAAGTCCTGTGATAGTGTGGAAGGATCCTTGGGCAATCTGTCTTCTGCCTGGGAATCAGTTCAACTATACTGTCATCCCTCAGTTCTCTGAAATATGTGGTGCATGTCCTGTGGTAATACAAAGATACTGGGTCATTTTCAAATCCTGGGTCAGGACTACCCTTGCTTTAGAAAAGCATTTTGTCTAAGTCTAGAATTCAGAAAATTTTTAGGGGGGAAAGTAAACCCCTATGCTGTTTTGGGAGTTATTATTTCTACTTTTATTACAGTTGCTGGTTATAAATAGAAAATGCAAGCTAAAGATATTTTGATTTACCACACTAGAGTATAAGTGAGACTGTTTTATGGAAAATGTATGGCTAATAATTCATCTAGTAATGTGTACTTTTGCTGTCATATTGACTGTGTTATATATTGTAAGATTGACTAAAACAGATGGAGTATGAATGAAATGCTAGCTTATTCAGTTTTTGGTTCCCTCAATTTATTTCCGCTCACTTGTTTAGCAGAATAGAAGACTAAATAAGAGCAGAGAAGTTGGAAGCAAACTTAGTGAAATCTCTGGTGACTCTTCTACAGGTATATAATCAAATACTGTGGGCTGTAATTTGTGATAAAATGTGATGCTTTAATTTGAAATCCGTAAAAGCTCATTTACTTAAAGACCTGGACTGTGTCCAGAGAAGGGCAACGAAGCTAGTGAAGGGTCTGGAGAACAAGTCTTATAAGGAGCAGCTGAGGGAACTGGGATTGTTTGGTCTGGAGAAGTGGAGGCTGAAGGGAGACCTCATCGCTCTCTACAACTACCCGAAAGGTGGTTGTAGTGAGGTGGGTGTTGGTCTCTTCTCCCAAGTAACTAGTGATAAGACAAGGGGAAATGGCCCCAAGTTGTGTCACGGGAGGTTTAGACTGGATATTAGTAAAAAATTCTTTACTGAAAGAGTGGTCAAACATTGGAAAAGGGTGCCCAGGAAGTAGTGGATTCACCATCCCTGGAGGTGCTCAAAAAAACAGGTAGACGTGGCACTTCAGCACATGGTTTAGTAGGCATGGTGGTGATGAGTTGATGGTTGGACTTCATGATCTTAGAGATCTTTTCCAACCTGAATGATTCTATGATTATGTGATTTCAGGAGGGTTGTAGAAGGAGGTAAGGTAGTGGAAGAATAATTCTGGAGAGAAAGTGAACTTAAGGTTGTGTCTCGAGACCTTAAAGTGATTAGTGCAGGAAAATACAAGCTCCATCAACTAAAAAACCTACAGTTATCAAAAGAGATTAATTTGTCAATTAAAGCTTCCCTTAACACTCAATGCCTTTGCCAGGATTTGTAGCATAACGTTAGCACATGTGCATCTTGTCACCTTCCCTTTTGAGACAGATTTAATAGTAGATTTCATCACAGTGATCGAAGAGCAGAGTCCTGAAGGGCCTATGTCCTTAAAGGATGGCTGTTGATGTTTGTTCTTTCCATCACAACTGCTCATCCCCATATTTTATATATAAGGATGAGGGCATGCCATTGGGTGTTGTTAACCTTTCTAAAAGTCAGCTTTCCACATTTAGCTCTGGGAAACAGGGAAACTTTCTTGCTTGAAATGTTGAAATATCCTACAGTGAGATGTTTTATAGTCAGCTTCTGCTTCTTTGCAGATCCATAAAATTTATCTTAAACTTTTCGTTTGCAAGATAGTACTAAAAATATGTCTATCAATAATTTTCCTTTAAAATTACATTTATTAATTCAAGCTCTGAAATGAGAATACACAAAAGTTAAATGCACACTTACATCTAATGTTAGCATCTTGTTCTAAAGATTAACATTTCCGTTTTTGGAATCCATATGGGATTTTTCAGCTGGGAACTTGTTAATGTATGGTTTTTAGAAGAGACTGGATTAACTTGTCATTATTGTTTTAGGCCTGTACATAATATTAATAGCAGTTTGTCACTTACATTTTTCTTTGTATTATTGATACAGAAGTTGCTTGTGTTAAATTGAAATTGCAAGTTAATTAGAAGTGGAAGACTATTTCAAGACTTTTGGTTTGGATTGTAAACAGCTTCATTAAATGCCTTAGGGATTTGAAAATGCTGTCTTAACCCTTGTTGTATTGTCCTTATTTTCTCAGTTATTGGTATGGTAAGCAAAAGAGTCAGTCCCTACAGTTAATGGTTATTTCACTAGTTTAGTCAGTCTTACACGTTCTTGTACTTCAAAATCTGCAAAATGCCAGTCTTCCTTGGTGATTTAGACTTTGCCCTCACTGCATAAAATACTACAGTTTTGAAGTTGAATTATTTGTATCACTGGATCACTCGGCTTTATATCACTAGGTGAGAAGCTTCCTTGATCTCCACAACCTTTGAAAGATGATAGAGTAACCTTGCAAGGATGATGGCAGTTTCTCTAGCACCCTTGAATGAGACTCATCTGATCTCACAGATTGGTATAGGTCAAGCTTTCTTAATCCCCATCCGCTGCTGGTACTTTCCTTCCCTGAACTTTCAATAAACACAGAGGCCTAGGAGACCTTGCTGTTGAGGACTGAGGCAAAGAAAACATTGAGTACCCAATTCTTAATCTGTCTGCTGTTAAATCCCTTGCGCCACACAGTAGTAAGTCCACACTTTTCTTGCTCAGCCTTTTAGTACTTGTGTAGCAGCAGGTGCTCTTCTTGTTGCCCTTAAGGCCCATTGTGAGTTTCAGCTGCAGAAGAGCTTCAGTTTTGCGAAGAGGATCACTCAATGCCTGAGCAGTATTTCTGAATTCCTTCTGTCTAATTGCCTTTTTGCACACAGGTTCTGTGCTCTGCTATGTGCCTTCTGTTTTGAAGATAGTTGCTAAGGGACTGACAAGATTACCCCATCCCCTACTACTTTCTTTTTTGTTTAGTGAGTAAGAGATCCAGGTGTGTATCATCCTTGGTTGCTCCATCCAGTACATGTATCCCTGGGGTATGACAACTGTCCTCAGACATCCTGCAGAAACCTTTGTGATTTCTTGTGTCCTGTTGTGCTGCATTCCCAGCAGATATCAAGGAGGTCAAAGCTCCCCATGTGAAAGAGCATCTGTGATACAGAGACTTCCTTAAGTTCTTTACAGGTTTCATGTGCTTCCTCACCTTGATTAGGGTAGTCTGTAACAGACTCCCACCAGGATGTCACCCTTACTGGCCTCTTACCTGACCCTAACCCGTGAGTTCTCAACAAGACCGTCTCCCATCCTGTACCCTCAGCAAGTTTGCCGATAACACCAAACTGGGAGGAGTGGTGGATACACCAGAAGGCTGTGCTGCTGTTCAGCGTGACCTGGACAGGCTGGACAGTTGGGCAGAGAGGAACCTGATGAGGTTCAACAAAGGCAAGTGCAGGGTCCTGTGCCTGGGGAGGAACAACCCCATGCATCAGTACAGGTTTGGGGTGGACCTGCTGGAGAGCAGCTCTGTGGAAAGGGACCTGGGTGTCCTGGTGGACGACAGGTTAACCATGAGCCAGCAGTGTGCCCTGGCTGCCAAGAAAGCCAAT
>Ga0065711_1036620_pt1 | contig 20790 bp, 22 predicted proteins | sample Hoacrofraction12_FD_59098 | JGI IMG/M metagenome (GOLD analysis project Ga0065711, IMG submission 59098) | Hoatzin crop microbial communities from Cojedes, Venezuela - Epithelial fraction 12 v2 (version 2) | ecosystem: Host-associated > Birds > Digestive system > Esophagus > Crop | place...
CCGCCTGTCCCCGGCCGCCTGAACCGCCGCCTCCGTGGCTCGCGTCGCCCGCTGCTTGTAAACATCGGTTGGGCTTTAAAACAGCCGGTTTTCTATCTTTTTCTTTTTCCCGCGGAGGCAGCAGAGCCAGGCCGGCACCTCCCCGCCTCCGGGCTGCCTTGGGCCGGGGTCTGCCGGCAGCCGGCCCCGTCCCGTTCCCGCGTCCGGCTCGGAGCCCCCCGGGAGCCCCCCAGGGGCCGGGGCCAGGGGCTGCTCCGCAGCGTCGGTCTCCCGGAGCGGGCTGGGTTTGCTGTGCCCGCGCTGCTCATCCTGACACAAGGCCATTTATATTTGATGGTGTTTGGATGAATTATGCACATAGCCACAAAGAGAAATTTAATGATGGGTTTCGTCTTCTTTTTTATGGATTTCAGCCTTTGAATTAAGCAGCAGTTCGCTCTCAGTGCTACAGGGGATAAAGGGAATATTCCAGTCCCTGCATCCATCACGGCTGCTCTGCCAGGCAAAGTTAACAAGTAAACAGTAATCGCCCACAATTATTGCCCATTACGTGCTCTCTTCACCTGAGATCACACAACAAAGCACGAGTGTAGAGTCACAGGAGAAGCTGGGTGGCAAGGAGCTGTCAAGATGAAATAACAGCAAAAAGACCTGTCAAACGCTGGCTCTGTGAAAGACCGAAATCCTCTCCTGATGGCCCCTCGGTGCAATGTACAAGAGCTACTTCTGTGTAATTATAAATTGTCTGCAGGGCTTATCAGAGAGGTTCAGAGTTGACATTACAATAATAGGGTGGGTGAGCTTTATTTAAGGGATAATGTTCCTGGCAGTGCTGTATACATGGCAATAAATGTGTGGCAGGTGATTAACACCAGCGGGGAGCCTGCGTGGTCCCTGCTGCGTGGCCAGAGGAAGGTCCCTGAGTGGCAGGGAGGTCCCACGGGTGACGGCCTGAGGGTGCCGTGGGGCTCCGCGCCTGACAAGGGGGTCTGCACTGGGAGGGCTGTGGTGGCTGCACACGGGGTGGATGGGGTCCCACTGAGAGAGGTGGGACGGAGCGTTCCTGTTGCCTGGCTCTGAACACGTACCAGTGCCAGTCTCTGTGAAAGACGTCTGCCTGGACCCTTTATAGCTAGCAGAGAGGGAAGGGCAATTTCTTGGTGTGGTTTACCTTATCTACTTTAGATACTTACTTTAGGATGAATTGAACTGTTCTCAGAATTGAGAACAAATTCTCTCCATTCGCTACAAAAAAGTGGAAGCTGGTAAGCTCAGATGTGGACCTTGCAAGTCAGGAGACATTGATCCGTTTGGAAATACCTTATGTTGGCCAACATCTCTGTGTGCCTCTCTGATTCTACTTTATTTTAAGGAAGAATTTTCTACAGTCTTTCCTTAGAAGTGTAAGTTAGAAAGGGAAGGTGCAGAGCACAAGCCTTGCACCTGTGCGTTCAAGGTAATTTTCTGTTTTCTTGAGCCAGATTTGCCCTGAAGGTAGACCTGAGCGATATTTGACCCACTGCCAGCCTTGGGCAAGGCACAATCTCCTGTCTCCCTGCTCCCGCCCTGCAGAAAAGGAACAGTGAAGCTGAGGATGGAGGGGCTGCTGTGAATCCAGTTGCTTGCAGGGAGAATCTGTGCGGTGGCTCGGCTGTCGGCGAGCATGACAGCAGTGAGATGGGGCTGGCTGCCGGCCCTGCATTGGAGTCAGCCACAAAGCTTGCATGCAGAACGTTGTGCCTTTGGAGTCAATACCTGTATCTGGCACTTTGCACTAGGGCAAAAAGGAGAGAGAAGAATAAAATTGTGGATCCAGAGTCTCTGGCTCAAATGTGTCCAAAGGCTCCACGGGAGCTCAGTGCCTGGAGGCAGACGCGATGTTATTGCAGCTGAACATCGTGGGAGGGCAGCTCGTCACTGGAGCTCTGCTTAGGACAGCAGCCCCTGTAGCCTCCCAGCTGTCGGGTTGCAGCAAATTACAGGGATCCATTACTATTTTAAGGGAAAGGAAACGTCCCTGCTCCTGAATGCATCAGCCGTGAAGGGTCCGGCAGATTCTGTCGGGATGAGTCTCCTGCAGAGGAGGCAAGTTCCCAGCTGCCCCGGTCACTGGGGAGCAGTAAGAAGGCAATGTGCCCGCTCCGTGAGCTCTGATCCCATCACCAGTCAAAGGGACTGATTTACATCGGTGGAGCTGCCAGGCTTGTCCCACTTGGGAGCGTTACTGGTGATATTAACTGGGGGAAATTCTACAGAGTAAGTATTAGCCTTGTATTATGTAGAATTTTTAAGTGCTTCATTAATTTACAGTTCCACTTTTTATTAAATTAATTTGCATTTTAATGAAAAAAATAAGTGGATCCAGCTCTCTTCTTGGAGCAGCAATGACATGCAGCCCATGTGTGAATGCGTGTGCCTGAGCAGAGGGTGAGGCAGCTCTGCGTTCCCGGGTCCCAGGAGCTTCCCCTGTGCGAGGGGGCTGCCGTGCTCCCGCCCAGCGAGAGGCACCCCCTCTCTCAGTGTCCTTGAGGAAGCCTCTGTGGTCGGGCTGGCTCCTTGTGCAGAGGCATGTGTGGGGAACTACAGTGCAGACTAGGGCATCCGCCAGAGCACGGGGAAGAAGGCTCTAGGAAAATACAGGAGCAGGGTGCAACGATCCTGTCTCACCACGGAAGATGCTTCTTGCTGTGGCCAACATGCAGCCTTGCGCTCCTCGACAGAGCCGGCAGAACCATCGTGCGTCCCTACTGTCAGGCTCTTCTCATCTGCTTCCCCAAGAAATACAGGCTGTGACAGTGAAATGCGTCAGGACTGAAGAGCCCCTGCGTCCTCTCCTCTGGGCATGCTGGACAAATTGAAGAGTTTAGCTGCAGTTAAAAAAAAAAAAAATTCTAATTGACAGGCACCCTTTGAAAGGCGCACCCAGTGCTCCCCTCTGACACCAACGGCCCTGACAAATGCCCTCGAAAGCTCGGTGTGTGTTCCGAACTGGGGCTTGTTACTCTTCAGGGAGACCGACATCATGACACCCCTTGATTGCCAGGCATCAATTCTGGAGTGAGGCAGAGCATAGTTTTGTAAAGCAAATAGCAGAGATCATTCTGAAATCACTGGTGTCGAGAAGCTTGACTAGTATTTAAAGTGTGACAAAGGTGACGTTTTTCTCTGCAAGGGTGGTTTGGGTTTTTTTCTAAAGAGAAACGGTTACAGCCAGGCAAAGTGGGGGGAAAAATAAAACCTTATAAAATCCTCTTTGCCCCCTGGCCCTCAGATCAATAGGTAACATCTCTGGTGGCTCCACAGACTCCTGAACTCTTTACTGGCATGCAAGCATTTCCTTCAAGGTCCTCCTGCACTGCTTCAGAGAGTAATAATTTAATGATTCTATTCTTCAGGGCTTTACTAATAGAAGTTGACTCAAAATGAGATGTTTTCCACCAAACTGTCTTTGCTTCCAGTGTCTTTTATCATCAGATTGGCTTTTTAATCTCACAGGCAGCAATCCCACATGTTCCTTTTCCTTTTTAGACAGGTGAAGTTAATAAGTCTTTTAATTTTATTTTGTATTTCCCATAGCATCAACATGTCTGCTAGGAGACCTTTGACTTGGTTACCTCATGGCTTACGTGCTGCGATGATTTCGGTAACTGTAAGCCACAAATGTGGATCTTCTTCTGACCTATGCAGCCGGGAGATGACAGGAGCTTCTGTACTCCTGGAGCGCGCAAACTTTAGTTCGTTGCAACGTGGCAGAAGAGCACCAGGGGCATTGTGTGTGTGTGTAAGGTTTTTTTTAGAAAGGAAAATTGAGCAATAAACATCCAGAGAAATGAGACATTTAAACATTCAGAGTAATTGATACCAGGAAAAAAAATATGATAGGATGAAATCTATTCCTGCAATAAACTGTCCATTAGTTGGGCCATCAGCATAACCCTAATCTAAAGTTACGAGGATCCATTACAGATATAATCAAATACAATTTTCTATATTCCATGAATCAAAAGCACCATATGTATTAAGAGCCTAGTTTGTCTTTTTGTTCCTGCCTTCTCCTGGAACAGTATATATCTGATTTCTTGTGTTATATTGCTCTGATGTCTGCTAAGGGCACCATGCCCTAGAAATTCACATTAAATAACTGAGAGCGAGCACTAGAAATGAAAAAAGTGAAATACTATCTAGACAGCTGGAAGTAAAAATATGAAAAGTGTTGCACTTACAGAAGCAAAAAAAGCCTATTTTTATGACTTGAATAGACAGTTTGGTATAAAGAGAAATTCCTCACCCAAGATCAGACGTACAGCTGAGCTGCAGCAGGCAGCCTGAAATGCTGTAATCCGCAGCCTGCCAAGGGGCAGTACAGATGCTGGCTTCAAAGAGCGGGCCAGGATGTGGATGTGGATGTAGAGCATGCGAAAGCACAGAGGTTCCCAAACTTGCTGGGCTAACGACCGCTGCCATCCCAGGATAAGTTTTGGCTTTCTAAGCATGCGTGCATCAGGCTTTTCATAGACACACTGCAGAGAGCGGTGAGTCTGCAGCCAGATGTGGTCTGCAGGCTGCAGATGTGTGCTCTCCAACACCGAAGGATGCTCCTTTCCTTCTCCGGGGCCTGGCTTCTCCTTTCTTTCTCTTTGTTTTGTAAATTTTTATGTTTCTTGCCATCTACCAGACTGCTCTTCTCCAGCAGCCCTCTCTCAGGTCTCTGCCTTGCTGTCCTTGCCTCTGCTCGGCGAGGGATGTATGTGTTTGGGCACGTGACAGATCCCATCCTGTCCAGCTCATGGAGTGGCTTCTCCTGCTTTCAAGAAGACCTGCTCTGTCCACAGCTGTGGCATTGCCCTTGGCCCTGGACCCTCTCTTTCCTTCGGCTCTGCATGCAGCAAGGTGACCCACTGGACGAACCACTCACCCTGCGTTTTTTTGTTTCTAGGCAATTCTCAGGGGCTTTGCTTTGACGTGAAATGCCTTTGCTGATGACAGAGAAACCAGTGGCCGGGGACACTTGATCAGAAAAGCCTAGAGGGAACTGTCTCGGTTTGTAAGGGTTCATGCTTTCCGTCAGAAATTCCCCACATATTTGAACACATTTTTCCAGAAAGGTGTGTGTGACCTGCATGTGGGCCCTATGCAGGGCTTTTGGGGTGGGCAGCAGCATCAGGAGGAGCCTGCTGTCTGGAGCCATCTCCTGCCCTCACCACCTCAATTCTCCAGCTGTTCTCTAATCCCATCTGGAAGAAAAAAAATCTCTTCTGTCTCCCTAGCCTGTTCCATTGATTTATCTGTCTCAGTTCTTCGCCATAGGTGCCTGGCCATAAGAAGGGATGCTTTAATTCATTTGTCACATAGGACTTTTATGCCACTTCCTCCAGGATTAGATATGTACTCCCACTGCTGAACTGTGTTATTTAACTCTACAAAGCCTTTAGGGCAGCACCTAGCAGGGAAGACCCTCTCCAGAAGAGCACCGACACCATGGTGTTGCTGGTGCTCAGTGGATTTCCCGCGTGCCTTGGCTCCAGCAGCCCGACAGACTCCGGGGGTACTGGTCGGTGTCCTCGCTCCTGGGAGCTGTCATGCACCCTGGCTCTCAGTTCTTGCCCTCTGCAATATTTTGCCTTGCAACGCGCTGCAGGGTCCCCGAGGGCGAGCTCCCTCGCGCCAGCTGACCCTGCTCTGAGAACCAGGGTGAGACCTGGGAGAGGTTTTCTTGAGTAAAGTGGGAGCAGCAGTGGGGCTTTCACGCCAGAGTGGGGGTCAGCTTTCAGGGCACGTTGCAGGCTAGCTGCTAGATTTCAGGGCGAGGAGCAAAAGGTTATAGAACGGTAATATTTTGTTGGTAATTAGGACACAAGTTAGTGGCCCTGTAATCAGCCCTAGTCAATTAATGGATGTGAGAAGCTGAGAGAGTCCCACTGCAGGGGATGGGAATTGAAAGCCTGCCGAGGGCATCGAGTGGGAGAGGGATCACGTCCCTTGGCTGAGTGGGATGCTGCCAGCTGCCAAGATGAGAGAAGGAGAGGCAAGAAGGAATGAAATCTGGTTTTGGGTTCTTTGCCTGAGAGCTGAGGATCAGCCAGATAATGAGGCAGCAAGTTCTGAGGGCAAGGGAAGAGCTCGGGACATGGTTAGCTGCTCATTAGCAGCCAGAGACGCATGAGCTCTCAGCACAGTTGCTAGCTCTTTGCTCTGGCCAAGCCTTTGAATGTCCCTGGAAGGAGGGCTTGCACACTGCTCCCTGCGGCAGCGGCTCCCAGCAGCCGCCGACCGCTCTGGAGCAGCAGAACAGCAGCTCTGAAGCTCTGTGCTAAAGGCTTGAGAAATTAATTTTGCCTGTCAGAGATTCAAATGGAAGTGTGTGAACTGAGGTTCAGCAAGGTAAGCTAACCCACCTGGCTGCACTCCAGCTCCCGGAATGCTGCTCACCGCGGGAAGGGAAGTACCTGCCTGTGTAAGCTGGTATTGTCTTCCACATAAAACATGCCCTTAATTAATAGCTAGCATGAACCTAAGCCACTATCTCTGTTATCAATTGGTGGATGTGGTTGGATTGTCTGTCTCCCAGGACAGTAATATCCCTTCATCTTATTGCAAATTGCTCGCAGCATCCTTCTATTACACAGGCTTAATGCTTGAAAAATAGAGATTTAATACTCTACCATATCAGACTAAGTGAGGTCAAAGCAATTCATATTCACGATCCCACAAAGCTCCCTGATAGTGTTTCCTGTGCGAAGCGTTGATGTGCGGGCAGCGAGCCGGGGCGGCCGTGCCCCTGGTCCCAGCGGTCCCGGAGCAGGAGGGACCACGACGGCCCCCACGGTGGGAGTGCTGGGACCCTGCCCAGGACGGGAGCGGCTGCACCCGGAGCAGGAGGGTCCCGCTGCCAGGCCGTGCCACCCCCGGCGCCGCACCCCTGCCTGTCCCCACGCCGCTGCCAACCCTTCCTGCCCTTTGCTGGTTTGCTGTGTTTCTCTAGCCCGGAATGGCCGCAGCATGTGTTTTGTGTGTGCGATACAATCGGGGCGCGCTGTGCGTGTTTCCAGGGTGCTGACTGTTCCCCAGGTGTCGGGTGGCTGACCTGTTTTTAGTAAGCTGTTGCTAAGTTGCATGCGAGTTTCCTACAAGCTGTAAGTTCTCACCTTGCCTCCTGAAGAGAAAGCCTAGGAGTAACATATCCTGTATTTACATGTTTATTTGTGTCCTGAAATGTACATATTTTTGAGAGAAATTAATAGCTGGTGTGTGTGCGAGCCTTGAGGGTTTCCTCCCCAGCGAGGCAAGATTTACCTCCAGGGATGATGCATGTATTGCCAGGCAGGACACATTCCTTCTGTATTTGCTTTTATGTGTGTGCCAGGACGTGGATTCCACCTGCAACTCATGAGGAAATATCTAAGCACATGAAATAAATGGGAAGTTTAGGTTCAGAGGGATTTATGTGCAGAAATTAAACACGGGTTAGGAGAAATATCCCTTTGCCTTACACAAAATCAGCAAAAGAGACATAACTCTCCTGGTGTGAGCTGAATAGACCTGGAGCCACCTTCCCAGACTGCAAGACAATCTTGGGCTGATGAACAGCCTTTCTGGCTGTACCTCGCAGTTCGGAGGATCTTCCCTGGAGGCTTGGGTATGGGAAACAGCCTTTAACGCCACAAACCAGGGTGGTCTCCGAAACGCGTGAAGGCTGTCTACGACCATTCAGGGGAGCCAAGTGCAGGGCTTCCTCCCTGGCTGCTGGGCCAAGGCGGCCAGCCAGGGTACGAAACATCAGTCTCCTGAGAGGGGACTAGAAGCAGAGCCCAGAGGTACCCAAGAGCAGGTGCAGCAGAGGAGGTGAAGGACTGTCCTGGGAGACAGGAGGATTTTGTTTGCCTTTTTCCATAGGGACTGTTGCAGCCAGAGCCTTCTGATGACTAGACCTGTCCCAAGGTTGCGACCACCCACGGGACTCTGTGTGCTCTGCGGGAAGGTGCTCTGCAGAGGTCCTGGGAGCTGCTACTGGTAGCTGGCTCTGCTGCAGCTTGGCCCATTCCACTGGCTGCGATGCTGTTGTGTGATGCTGGAGGTGGCACTGCAAAGGCTCCGTGTGTCTTTCCTGGCCTTAAGAAGCTCCCTCTAAGGGAATTTGCCTCTGACCTTGGGAAAGGGGACCTCTGACGTGCATCTCTTCATTAGTGGGCAACAGAGGGAAGGTTTATATCCCTGTCTTCAAGATCTGCAGGAGTTCTACAAATCCTTTAAGAGGAGACTGAAGATCACCTGTATCATAGACTATATTTTTCTGGGACAAAAACTATAGACTATGTAGAAAGACTGTATTTTGCTTCAGCACTGAAAAAGTACGATTTTGGAATCCTAGAGATGATGGGACTGTGACAGGTCTGCACTGGAGGACTGTCACAAGAGGAGGAGACCTGAACGCTTGTTAGCAAGATGCCAGACAGGGAGCATAGCTATCTCTGCTCCATCCTCAGAAGAACATGTCCCATTGGGAAGCATCAGTGCTCCCATGCTGGGGCAGGCTGCCTTTCTGTTGGCTTCTGCACAGTGCTTGGCAGCAACACTGTCACAAAAAACACTACTGGTCACAAAAAAGGATTGTTTCCAAGCCTGAGGAATTCCTAGAATAAAACTGCTGGACTAAAATTAACTGGCTCAGCTCACCGTGATACCTACAAAAATGCCTTGATTACAGAAGGAGAGGAGGCTGCAGAGAGCCACTGAGGTTTCCCCTGCTGGGAGCAATCTACTGGCGACCGTGGGTTACACCGACATGATGGTGAACGGCACCTCTGCAGCAAACGTTTCCAGTAAAGGGGCTGTCAGGAGCGTGTGGTGTCTTCTGTGGCACCGTGACACGCTGACGAGCTCTGACGGATGGCTAATTGCTCAGGGTAGTCTGACACAGTGGAGCAGTTCTGAGAGCACCTCAGCCACGGAGGTCAGCAGTGATGCAGAAGGCATAATTTTTCATAGCGTGCTCCTTGTATCCTACAACTCCTTCTGTAATGGACTAGTAAATTACCACACTATTTAAAAGGTAGCAATTCATAACATTTTGATAACTGCATGCTCCTGAGGCTATATCATCTGTGCCTGCAGAGAGAATGAATGAGGGCACTCCTCTCCCTACAATGTGGGCATGGGCGTGCAGAGACACAAACATACATGTGCCTCTGCCATCCCAACACCTTCCTGCAGTGCAGCTGCCACCGTGTCTGTGCGCTGTCTGCAAAAGCACTCTGACTGCCAAGCACACATCTAGATGTCCCATTCACCGCATTTCAGGTACGTGCTGCCCCCCTGCTGCTGCTGGTCTGCACTCATGTCTGCTGTGCTGCATGGAAGGAATCTCCTCTCATTTCTTTCCAAGAGGAATCTGAAGAATTGAGTGCCTGAAGAATTTGCATGGAAACATTCATCCCTCTCAAGTAAATAAAATCTCACCTGCAGGTCATGGCAGCAGGTCAGCTCTTCCCACACAAACTGGGCCCGGTGCGATTTCCTTCACCAAAGCTGTTGTCTTCAGCAGAACTGCCCGGCACTGTGTCCGAGGAGAAAGGGAGTGGCAGGATCAGAGCGTGCTGGTGTGGAGTCTGGGCAGCTGGCAAGTCTCCCCATCACACAGCAGTAATTAGCAGAGAGAGGAAAGTGCGCATCCAGCCGCACAAGGTTCCTGCAGTGATTGGGGTGGATCAGATGGGATGCTGGGTGACTGGCTCTGGCCCGAGCATGGGTGCTGTTATCCCCCGCAGAGTGGGCCGGGAGCTAAGGTGAGTGGAAACAAAGTCCCAGAAAGCCAGGAAAACTGGATGATGGTACTGGACTTGGAGGACGCCTCTTCTGGAGACGCTGATGCTGCAAAATGTGCAAGACCACAGCAGTTCATTCTTTCCAAGACCAAATGTGTGTTTGCCTCCGAAGTGTGCTTGGTTGCAGGTGTGCAGGTAAAGCCACGCATCTGTTTGAGCAGACAATTTGCAGCAAGTATGCATGTGCATGTACGTGTTTGATAGTAGTAAAGTGTTCCTGCATTGGTACCACAGCAACATGTTTTATTAACTGTCTGCTTTCCCTCTGGAGTGATGTAACTCTGCTCCATGCAGCAGAGATGGGTCCAATTAATCGGATGGATAAAAGTGGTTAATGCACCTTGGAGAAGCGTAATTTAATTGGAAATTATTATTGCGTGCTGCTCCTATGTAAAGAGTGTGAGAATCGGCACTAATGACTCTGTTATGACCATGACTTTTAATTGCTGTATGGTTCTGTGATTTAAGTCTTTTCCTGGGTATGCGTTTGTTTCCCAGAGATTTCGGGTGGGATGCTGATTGCAGTGGCACACTGGGGACGAACAAGGCGCAGTCCAGTGAGTTGGGGCTGTTCATCCTGTTTGTGTGATTCTCGTGCGGAACTGAAATCGAAGATTTGCCTGTGAAATCTGCAGAGATGGGCTCTGTCTGCAGGGTGCCAGGGGCTCCTAGGCAGCAGCATTCCTGGCTGGCGCACCCTGCCTCCTGGCTCACTGCGATCCCCCGTTTGACTGAGGTTTGCTCTGCAGCAGCTGCCCACGGAGGCAAAAGCTGTTCTCCTGGTGCCTTCATTGTTTGCCTTGCAATTTGGCATTGCCCTTCTCGCCACATCTCTGCCGATTCGAACGTAGTCTGTAGGACATTGCTTCCTCCCTCGCGGTGTGCAAAAGGCGTTAGAGGCAGTGCACGCAGGTAGCTGAGCTGAATGGCACGTGCGCCGCAGGCAGCTCTTTGTTGCTCCCGCGTCCCGCGTGGGATCAAAACTGGTGACGCTGGTAGTAGTTACTAAGCTCCTGTACGTCCCCCTGCCATAGTGCGGGTTGTGTACAGGGGTGTTCGCCCGTGGAGCTAATGAGCAGCAACAGGATGAGGGAGGGAAGATTAAGTCTGTGTAACCTGCAAAGAAAACAGCAAACTAAGAAAGGAGAACTTTCTTCCCCACAGAGCAGTGAAACACTCCCAGTTCACAGGCCACTTGTGGCGTCTTTCACAGCCCCTTGGGTTTTACTGCAACGCAGCAATGGTGCTTACACAGATGGTGAAGATATGTTTTTGTAAAGGCATGGAAAATGTCTCTGAGTGGACAAGATACCAGGCTGTCATCAGCACAAATGTATCTGTGTGTGTTGTTTTCCTGTTTTTCAGGCTCCCGGATAAGTGCCACTACAACCAACAATTTTCCTGTCCTTGTTTCCTTTGCTTTTGCAAGTATCTTAAACCAAACCGCTCCTTCCCACAGGAACAGAATGTGCTGCTGGATAAAAAAATCAGGATTTTGAATCCATCGAGGAGAAACAGGGGAAAAAATTTTCTGTTGGATGTAAACCCAGCCAGTGCCCCCTGAGCTCCCTGCGTCACCCTGGCCAGCCCCTGCCGTGCTGGGGAGCTGAGGGGCGGCCGTTCCCCCTTCGCCCCAGGAAGGAGCTCAGCAGCGCGCTGGGCCGATGGCACCGTGTCCCCCGCCGCTCCCAGCTCCACCGTACCGAGCTCCGGGCCAAAGCGGGGAGTGACCGTGCGGTATGACCCTCACGGCCCTGTCTCTGCTTAGTGGGGTGGGGGCCCGTGCAGGATCAGATTAGCCCCGGCTGCTGCAGGTTGGGTGTGAGTTGGGGCTGGAGCATGCGGCCAGTGCTGCCAGCTGCGTCTGATGACTTTGTCCTCTCCCACTTTCTGTCTCCTTGTCCCGCACGGACCAGAGAGGAGGTACGTCTGTTTGCAGGAGCCGGAGGAGCGAGAGTGGGCTGTCCATCCCCGAGGTGAGCGTGCAGGGTGGACTTGTCTGGTGGTGACTGCAGTGCGATAGGTTTGACCCTGTTGTCTGTCTGGCCCATTTATTTGGAACAAAACACATTCAGAAATGTGTCTATGTTGGCAGCGCTGCGGTAAACAAACATCCCTGAACAAAGAAGAGCTTGGGGAGATTTTCATGTGGGTCAGATGTTTAGCAAGGAGCCGTAGAAAATGTAGAAAAATTAGCTGGTCAGTGTGCAGGCTGTTTGGACCCTGGAAGCACAGAGCTGAGCTGTGCCAGCAGCAGGTCTCCTCTCCTTGCCCTGGCAGCGAGGGCTCTCCCAGCATCCTGGTGCCCATCTGCCTTCGGGAGCCACCGCCAGCAGCCGGTGTCCCGATCATCTGCCGTGTCCCCCTGAACAACACCCCCCCGTGAAACCCTCCCTCCTCCGCAGCTGAGGGAGCTGCCCTGCGTGCTCCCGGGGTGGTGAAGGCAGCACCTGGGCAGCAGCAGGTTTCCTCGCCGTGCTGCGTGTCGGGGGCTGCTCCACTCTGAACGGAGGGTAAGAGCATGCCAGTGCTCTTGCAGGTTTTCCCTGTAGGAAAGTTACAGTATTTCACCAGAATAAAATAGACATTCTAGAGAGAGAAGAGAAATTCAGTTTTTAAGCAGATTTACAGGGGAAGGAGGAGGAGATGAAGAACGGGGTTTTACTTCAGAGTCTCGTGGTCCCCGTGCTCCCTGGCAGTCTGGTGAGGGATGCTGATGCGGTGCTGGCTGGGCACCGTGCTGGGAGAGACCCTTTGTGCTGGCCCAGGGAGAGCAGTGCAAGTGCTGAGACGTCCCAGTGGGGCACTGGGGTACCCGTCCCCAGCCGCTCTGTTACCCTCCCGGGGGGGTAGCCCGGCACCGTGGAGCCCGCGCGTGGAGGGTGCCGGCACGCCGAACCCTGCCCACAGCCACCCAGCTGGCAGCCTTCTGCAGCCGAGCACCAGGCCACCCCGGTCCCGCTTTGTACGTCCAGAGCCGACGGAGTGCGAGGGACTGCTGCCTGCCGGGGCTGGGCATGGCTGCCGGGGCAGGCAGTGGTGCAGGCGGCCGAGGACGCGGTGGCCAGGCTGCCGGCTGCCGGTTGGGACGCGGGTGCGTCAGCAGCGCTGCTGGGAACCTTGCGTGGTGCCTGGCTGCGCTGTGGATGCTGAAGCCTAGTGCTATTACGCCCCTGCTTAGGAGCACTGAATTTGTTCATAAATCTGCAAGGAAACAAAAGGTGGTCTTTTAAAGTGAAAATGCCATTCACAAGTTCTATAATACGTATTCTGTTTGAACTTACTTTAAAAAGTGACCTTTAAGCATTTACTGCACTCACTTTGACGTTAGATACAATTTTCTCCAATAAATCTCATTTTAGCTGTTGCTTTAGATTAAGTAAATTCTCCACCTGCGGGGCTGGTAACCAGCACTCACATCTTCCAGAGGTTTTCTAGTTGTTCAGTGGAAGTGCGATGCGCAGCTCTGTGAATCTCATTCACCGGCTCCGAGCTTAGCTGTGGCTGCGTCCTGCTGTGTTTGCTGTGTTATTTCAACTCAGATCCATCTTCCCAGGGAACACGGTTTGCTCTGGCTGTGTGGGAAGTGTTTAGTATTATATCCTAACTACGTGCAGCTGTTCCTCTTTAATCGATTTGAAATTGTTAAAGAATCATAATCAGTAGTGGAGTTGTGGTCCTTGTAAACATGATCTCAGCAAGCAGGCAGTGTCTTGGCTACGGAGTCCAAGAACATTGAGACTTTGCAAGAAGTGTTTCCTGCCTGGTTTCTTAAAGATGGAGTTGTGTATTGCTGAAAAGCCACAGAATACAGCTCATCTGTTCCCTGTGCCTAAAAAGTGAGAAATATAGAGTGTGGAGAGCCAGTGCTGCTGAAGTGCTATGAGACTTGGCCAGAGGCACTAGACTTGAAAAGACGCTTGAGCGAGGATCCTGCCACAGCCAAAATCAGCTCAGAGACACGGGGTTTGTGTGAGCAGAAGCTGGAGAGGCTGGAGAAGGTGCAGACCATAGGCCAGGGCATGCCAGATTCCTGCTCCAGGATGCTCATCCCGTGAGCTTGCCAGGTTCCTGCTGGCTCTCCAGATCATTGTCCCAAAGGCTTGTTTCTAGTCCTCTGGCAGCACTGTAGAGACCTGAAGTTCATGTATCGGCTCAGACTGGGGGTCTCTTCTGACTCGAAGGTGCTTGGGGCAGCCTCTCCTTGGCCAGACTCCCCACGCTGACAGTACCCTCTTTACCCACATCTGTTGGTGACAGCACATAGATGATCAGTGAAGACAGAGCTGGAGATGAAGTGGAGCTGAGATGCATGAATGCCTGTTATCACCCTCCCCAGAGCGGCAGGACCCAGGAAAGTGAGGAGGCAGCTCCTGTTCCTGGGAAAGGGCACCGTGCTGGGGGCCCTTCTGCTGCCGCCTGCAAGCAGCCTCTGACCCTCTGAGACAGGACAGCAGCATCTTCTCTGTTTCCCAGCTAGCTCAGGACCCACAGAGGAGCTGGGTGGCCCGTCCAGCTGTGTCAAAGCAACGTGAGCCAGGGCAGCAGTGCACAGGACTCAGCCGGTGCTGGGGTGACTGAGGAGGAGACGCTCTGAAGAGGACAAAGGCAGAAACCTCACCGCCATCCAACAGGTAACAGCCTGAGGAGGGGACAGGCACCAGCATGGTAGTCCTGCTTTTATATTTCCAATGTGTGCATTGTAGATGATTCAGTGTAGAGGGGAGAGTGAGGGACAGATGGGACAGTGGATCTGAAATGGCCCTTGGCTTTATGTTTGTGCCACCTCTTGGGCCATTCCCAGGCTGGTATGTCCCTTCAAGGAACTGTCAAAGGAATTAGGAGAGACACAACCTGTAAATAATGAAGGCCAAGACACCCTACATAAATTTAAGCACAAAAGGAAAAAGCTAATGTGGGCTTACCATTTTCCTTGACAGTCTCCACTTTGCACCTTGAATTTCACAACCATTATTTTCCTCTCTAGTAGTGATGTAGAACAAAGGCAGAGTCAGCAGGCTCCGAGGGATCACAGACAGCCCTCAAAGCAGCGTCTTTGCCATGCAGAATCAAAACCCAGCTCATGTTATTAATTCACCGCAGAGAAAAAGGAACTCCTGAAGCACTGGAAGGAGGAAGAAAGGAGGTTCGTGTGTGTGTGTGTGTGTGTGTGCGCGCGCACAGAGCAGGGAGGGATCCCACAGCCATGCTCCCCGTGCTGCCGAGCAGGATCCTCGCGTGTCCAAGAGCCCGCCAAGCCCACCAGTGCCGACAGAGAGCACAGGCAGCCCCGGGAGCTCCACACCTCTCTGCTCTGCGCAGCCTGTGCTCCAGCCTGAGGAGCTGATTTTTTATTTAAGTGCATTTGAAATGCACACAGATGATCCTCCCAGGTCCGAGGCATCCTGGTGGGCTGGTTCCTGGGGAGCCCAGCCAAGGACAGCGGGGGCTCTGCTGGAGCGGGTGAGGGTGTGCGGGGTGGCTGTGCCTCCCAGCAGGGCACTCCCTCGCCCGGTCCCACTGGGGTGGCATGGCACAGGCGATGCTGTGATGGGCACGTCCCCGCTCTGGGCAGCCCTCCCTTCTGGTGGGCTCCAGAGAGCTCCAGGCCGGGCTGGGGTGCGATGCTGCCAACACACCTGCTGCCCCTGTGTCTCCGTATTTTTGCTTTTGGCTTAGGCTGAAGCTGGGGATTGATGGCGCATGTGGAAACCAAGCGAGCCAGCCTGCAAAGACACTGTAGCCCCCACTGGAGATTGCACTTGAGCACAGCAGATCTCATCCTTGGAGCGCTCCTTTGAATCTCACTCTCCACCCGCCCCCGCCCTGAGACTGAGCAGCTTCTGGAGCCGCCCCAGAGTGAGGGAGAGCTTCGGGGTCCTTCGTCGTGCTGGCGGCGGGAGGCTGGGATGCCACGGGCTCTGGCTGTGGGCCACGGGCTGAGCCTCGCGGACGCCTGTTATCCTCGCGCCTCTGAAGGTGGAAAGCTGGCAGAGAGGGGCCCAGCCTGTGCAATTCGGTTCGTTTCCCGCAGCAGGTGACAGTGAGTGTTGGTCTCCCGGCTGCAGGTGCATTGATCCCCCTCCCTCGGGGCCATCTGCAAACACAGACGGGAGGGGAGGCAGCAGCTGCGGAGCGTGTTTTCATTCTGCCCTCGTGGCCGCCGTGGCAGGAAGGCAGGCAGGCTAGACAGGCACAGCGGTGGGGAGTTTACCGAGGGACACAGCTCATTGCATCTCCAGGTCTGCCTTTTCCCCCAGCAGGTGCCCGGAGCTTTCCAACCACAGTCTCTCTGTCAACAGAGATTCCTTTTAAAACCTGTTTCAGGAGCCCACGCAGGGAAGCACCGCAAGCCCACGGCAGCCAGAAGTGCCTGTCCTGCTGCAGCCGGGGGGGCTCGGACCTGGGGCAGGACCGGGGCGGCAGTGGTCCGCAGCAATTCCAGCCTGGTCCCGGCCCGGTCCTGCAGCAAAGGCAGCAGGGCACTCGTGGCGTTGCTCCTCTGAGCGTGCTTGCAAACCAAGCTGATTTAATAAACAACAGGAGTGTTTTCCCAGACCACATGCTGAGCTGTATTCAAAATACATTTGTAGGAACATCAATTTTTAATGCAATTTATGCCAAATGTTGTTGCAAAAAGCAGCCGTTAACATGACATTAATTCAATCACTGGAAATACAGTACGTGCTGCTAAATGAAAACATGTTATTAGTCAATTAGATTAACTGGATGTAACTCTTCCAAAGCAACGTATTATGGTTTCTACATGGTTAATTACGTTGTACGAATTACATGGCAATAAGGCTTAGCACTGGACACACACATACAATTAATGCATAAGCAGAAGAAACAGCTTGCAATTCACAGTTGAACTCTGTAAAAATTGTTTGAAATATAAGTATCTTGCAAGCTTGAAATAAAGAGAGAGAATTATGCTGATATTATAATGGGAACAGGGCAATTTCTAAAAGAGCCAGGGAAGTCTTTGCTGCGAGATCACAGATGTTCATGGTTGTTTTCATAATGAGTTTTAATCTGCTTTAAAAAGACCATTTTAATTTTAAACAGAAATACTCCTGGTCCTGGTGAAGTCCCTCCCTGTGCGGGAATCTCTCAGCACCCACGCAAGCAACGACTTTGCTGCCGCCTCCCTTGTTTGTGTTTTAGGATGAATTTGTGCCCACTTGCGGGGAATTGTGCCAGACTTTGGCACCAGGAGCGGGCATTGTGCCTGACAACCACGCGACACGCCGCAGGCACCACAAACCCACTGCACGGCGTACGTGCCACCGCAAACATCGCTGGTGTGGTGGCGGGCGGGCCAGCACCGGCTGCAGCGGATGCTTCCGCGTGGACCCCGCGGCTCGGGGGTTCCCCAGCACAAGGGTTCTACAAGCACCCAGCCCGAGAAGGCCCTGGGACGAGGAGGCGGCTGTTCCTGGGGAGGACGTGGTGCCCAGCAGCCGGGAGGGCAGCCGCAGCCCAGCGAGCCGGAGGGCCCAGAAGGCAGCTCCGTACTGATCCCCGTCTGCGGGGAAGGGGCTGCTCCACCCGGCTGGAGCTGCTGGGGACCCCTGCTCTGCGCCGCTCAGGTCCCCGCACAAGGTTGCTGGCATCCTTGGATAAGCAGAGTGCCCTCGGCCTCCCAGATTCACCAGGGTCAGCCTTGGACCCTGGAAAAACCCCGAGTGAAGAGGAGAGGCGGTTCTGGCACAGACGCAGCTCACACAGAGCACTGCAAACCAAGAAGAACGCCATTGCAGCTCACGCGTGGTGACAAGCGGTGCCTGTACCTGCTCGGTACCTCGGCCAGGTGGGCGGTGAGCCCTGGGCTCTCCAGCTGGAGCTGGAGCACACCTCTCCTCCGGATGCTCTCCTGCCTTTCTCTTGCTGCTCCCCAGTGCAGCCTCTCTCCTCCCTCTTACCCAGCAAGGCTGTGGCTTCACTGACAACGTGCTTCTTGCCAAACCCAGCTGCAGCAGCCCAGTCCCCCCTCGCCTGTTGTCACGAGGGATGTGCCCCCCTCTGCCCCACTGCCGGCCCCTTCCGGCCCCCTCCCTGGCACTTGCAAGCGGCTGGTGAATCTGCTCCGGGCTGTTGTTCCCTGGACCCTTGCGGCCCTGCGCTGCAGAAACACCCAACTGCACATCATCCTGCAAACAAGGTGTAAACAAACAGGTGGTGCAGCTCTGGAAATGCATTTTTATTGCTATTGTTGCTGTAACTATCACAGTTCATGGAAATGTGACTCTTCTCTCCTCAGATACTCAGTCAGCGATCTCGGCAGCACCCCAGCAGCGCTGGAGGCTCAGAAGGGCGGGAGGGCAGCGGCAGAGTGAGCTGCACCAGGAGCACGGTCTGTCCAGCGCTGGTGCCTCCGTCACCAAAGCAACGGTAGCACGGCAGGGCTGAGAGGGGTGTGACCAGGAGCATGGGTAAGGGGAGGAAGGAGAAGAGTGATGGCTAAGTAAAGCAGAAGGCGCAACAGAAGCAGGCTGTGCTCGCAGGCATGCAGCACGAGCTGGGGAGGACTGGCCAGCCCTCGCTTACAGGTCTTGGTTCCGGTGCAGGAAAGAGACTCTCAGACAAAGCCAGAGAGGAGCTGTGCAGAGCGTGGTGCAGGGGGAGATGCTGGGATGCTGTCAGATGGGCTCAGGGTTTTGGCAGCGCCCGTCCCAGCCGGGCCCGCGCCAAGAGCAGTTTTTGCACTGCGGCGCGTGGCCGGCTGGTGCAGAGGTGTGCGGTCACCGGGAGAGCGTGGACAGACGGCTTCAACTCCGCAAGAGCAGCCCACGCCTGCATACACAGCTCCCTGGGCAACAGCGCCTGTGCTGCTCGGGTCCCTGCACTGGCACGGGCCGCGGCAGCAGGGCCAGGAGGAGAGATGTGCCGGCGGTTGGCACCCAGAGACCTGCAGCTCCCCACGGCCCCCAGCCCCGCCGGCGAGGGGTGGGTGCTGTGCCGCCACTGGCAGCCCCAGCTCCTAGGGTGCCCACCCCCGCGTGCCCCTGCCCCAGGGGGGCCCAGGGATGCATGCTGATTTTGGCAGTCTGACAGCGATGGGCTGAGATTTAATTTGACATAACCAGGGGGCACGGTTCGGGAGCTGAGTCGATGCAGTGGAGTATAGCTTATTGGTTTCACCGGGAGCGGAGAATGATTTGAGCAACCTCTGTACTGCCGGTCCAGACACACACCACCGCTCTGTTGACTTAGCAGCCGCTGCTGACAGAGAGAAGTGATAAAGCTCTTGGAGATATTCCTGTCTCATCTGTCTCGGGTAAACCAGAGGAAGGCTGGAAACATCAGAGGAGGCAAAATGTAAAAGCAATAAAAAACTCCAGACTCTCACTGAAGGCAGAAGCTGGTCCAACATGACCACTGGCAACACATGATCAGGGGGTTGCTTATTTGAGGAACTGTTGATTATTTAGTGGCTGCTTAAGGGGCTGGGGGAAAAAAAAATCAAAGCAAAAGTTGTTTGCAGGTTGATGAAAGGACTGCATGCTGCCCCTCTGCAGCCCTTGTTTACCACCAGCCTTACCTGCTCGGAGTAGTTGGAGAGATTTCTGACTGCTTGCTCAGAAATAAAAGGAGCCTGAAAATCAATCATTTGTTTACATTGTATAACTTGTTGAAAATCAATTGGCTCCACATGTTGCAGATCTGATTGCATTTTGTTAGCGGTCACAGGGAATGGTTTTCCCTTGACGTGCCTGCGCTTGTGGTTTCTCCAATGCATCAATTGTACCGAGCCTTTAGGATAATTGAGACTGAGCAACAATCCCCTTTATAAATATTAACTCTGATATGCTTGGGAAACTCTGCCTCTCTTGGATGAATTTTTAACTAGCTTTTTAATCTATCGCTTCTTGTTAGAACAGCAGGAGTGTTTCATGGTGCCTGTTTCTGTCTCCCTGGCTCCAAAAGCAGCGTCCCTGCCGAGCCCCCTCCCCGGACAGGGAGCCTGCTCCAGGGCCATGGGGATGGGAGCCCCTCGGGCACCCAGCACGGGGCGGCCGTCCTCTGCACGGCATCACCGAGCCTCCAGCTGAAGTCTGCCCGGGGAGCTGCTGTGTGCCGAGGGTGGCAAATCCCTTAGGTGATGCCAGGGAAAAGCAGAGCCCATAGCAAACCTTGGGCTGGTCTGCTTGGGTCTCTGCTGCATGTTTTCTGTACTCTTGAATCCGCTGTTCAAGTTCCTCTGTGGAGAACTGAAGGTTTAGGAGCAGAGTGCTCTGGCTGCTGCCCATATCGGCAGCACAGCCGTACCCAGGTCTGGAGGTGGCAACAAGCAATTTCCAAGAGCATGGCGCACACGGGGATAGCCAGCAGGTCCCGTCTGTCTGCTCACTGCGCCCTCGCTCCCCTTGCACACTCTGTCTGTGGAGCAGCATGGCCCCTGTGCAACCTCGCCTGTTTGTATTCCATATCTGGCACTAGCAGGTGGCTGCTAGCCATCACGCACTAGCACTGTGCTGCTGAGGCGCTGGCAGGCTTCCTGAATGCTGAACTTCAACTTAGACTGGGGAGAAGCGCTGCTGAGCCCTGCTACCCCATCTGCACCCTCTCCTGGAACACATCCCCCACTCCCCATCTTGGGTCAGGGGTCCTGCAGAGCAGTGACCATGGAGGGGACCAGGGCTCATCTGGCAGTCAGCTGCAGGGGGGGAGCTGGAAGCAACTTCTCCCTTCAGAATAACTGGGGAGACAGCGCTGTGCCAGCCGTGGGACACTGCGGCGGGGGGGGACACCCCCAGTCAGACCCGCACCTGTGGCCCAGGACACTTCGAAAGAGCGATGTCCGCTTGGAGGGGAGGGGAGAGGGAATGGGGAGGGGAAAGGGCTGCTGCTGGCAGCTCTCACCGCCACCCTGTCCCACCGCCCCGGCCAGGGGTCCCCTGGGGACACACTGCCTTTGGCACGGGCATGCCTGCTGTCCACCCTCTCCCCTCCCCTCCCCTCCCCT
>Ga0065711_1009150_pt1 | contig 20789 bp, 15 predicted proteins | sample Hoacrofraction12_FD_59098 | JGI IMG/M metagenome (GOLD analysis project Ga0065711, IMG submission 59098) | Hoatzin crop microbial communities from Cojedes, Venezuela - Epithelial fraction 12 v2 (version 2) | ecosystem: Host-associated > Birds > Digestive system > Esophagus > Crop | place...
CCCCGCTTCATTATCTAAAAAGCACGTTAGCAGTTGAACAGCCTTTCCTATTGTGCTCATTTCTTTAACCTCCTTAGTTTCTCTACGCAGTGTCTAGTGCTGCAGCCTGAGCCCAGGCCAGGAAGATGGCTGATTTAGATTAGCCACACTGGCCTCTCTTTTAAGCAGATTCCTGAGGTCCCTGTTGCAATTGTGTGCTTTAACGATCCCCGAGCTGTCTAACTTTGAAAAGCATGAAAGCAGCCAATATGCTGTGACTTCTGCTTCTGATGCTGTTCATTAACATATCCCTTTCTGTTTGCCGTGTATTTGCTATACACTTTTTATATTTGGGTTTTAAGCTCTTTGTGGGAGAAACTGGTTTTGATCTTTATTCATATAGTGCCGACCACAGTGGAGTAGGACCTCTAATGTTACTGCTGCCCTAGTAACAGATGACAGCATGTGAAAATAAAAAGTAGACAGTTAAAATTGATCTAGAACTACTTTTTTTTTTTATCTAAATTGCTGTTTCTTCCTGAATCTGAAGTCAAACAAGCTAATCTGTTTCTTCATGTTCTCTGCCTCAGTCAAGCTCACATGGACTGAACTTTTTCATCCTTGCATGTTGTGGCAGCAGCACGCTGACCAGCCATACGGTTGCATTTTCCTGGCACAGGGCTTGGTGAAAATGGGAAGGGTAAGGCATTGCCTTCCCTCTGTAGTTTTATTGCATGAGGAAATTTGGAGCCACTTGGCATATTCAGGCTCTGCTTGTACCCCACTGCTTGTCGTTTGGACTGAAGTGTATTTATGTACAGAGCCAGTCATGGCTTACGTAGTCCCCTGCTTCAGAGAGTGGGCTTGTAACTTGCTGCTCTGCTTGTGGAGCTTCCTCATTTGCCTGAATTTGGAATCAGAATTTGGGTTTTCACACAGAAATAGGGAACCAGATGATCAACCTTGACATGACTGGTGGGAGAGGCACTCTGTCTCCCCAGAGCATGGGCCTCTGGTGTGTCACGGGAATATTGCTGTGAGGTTCTTTTTTCTAAAGGATAAAAGGCTCATGTATTTCTGCAAACCTGTACATATTAAAAAAAAAAAATCGACCATGACATGTACTTACATTAACCCATTGGTTAAATGCAGCTGCTTCTGATAGAGTAGATAACTCCTGATTAGGAACAGAAAGAAAGAGCAATGAGTAAGTAAGCTCTAACTAGCTGTACCAAAGTAATCTTGCTGTAGCCTGTGGCGTAACCTGCTGTGTCTGGCCTGGCTGATGTGACATGAAGGAGGAGATTTTCAGTGTGTGTGAAAAGGGAGGATGTTCGTGCATTTCTAGTATTGATACTTTCTGGTAATGGGAACGGTGAGTTACCAACTCTTGAAAATCAGGCCAGCTATTGCTTAGGTGTATTGTGTGTACCTGACCTTGGTGCGTAATGTGTACTGGCCTCAGGCTAAACGTTAATGTTCTGGGAATGTAAACCTAAAGCTTTTCTTCAATGCAAAATTAATTGAAAAGAAAGAATGCTGTTTTTCTTGGTATTTGTACAGCCCCTTACATATCATCCTACAAGTGGAGGGCCTTTATTCTGCCGCAGTACTTCGAACACAGATAGATGGTGGTACGAGCAGGGACGGCAGACAGTGCTAAGAGCCATGAAAGATTATTGACAATGGCTGGGACAGCTGACACTTTCATTTTTCCTATGCTGTTAAGTGAGTATTATTTCACCAATTTACTTGGTTTGGTTTTATTTGCCTTCTGGTCAGCATAGTTTGTTTTAACACGATAAATCGACCGTTTCCACTGAGAGAGTGCTCAGGGCAGAACTTCAGCAGAGCTGGGAGGTGAGTGCTTAGCACTTCTACACGTTAGGCCTCTGGGGCTGGTATCTTCCAATTTGTCTCAAAAAAATATGCTCGGATCCCCTAGGCCCCTTTCCAAGCTGTGATTTTAAACACAACAAATCATTTTTGTATCAGGCAAGCGTCTCCAGCAGAAACACTGTGTGCAGATAGCACTGGTGGGCATCATATTTTTCTAACTGTTTATAGTGGCTTTTCTGTCTCTCTGGTTAAGATCCAGTGTGAGAACTGTGCAGGAGGTCCTGTGCTTAGACAAGGTGACCATCTTACTTACATCTGCAGCACTTCCATAGCATATTCTACCATCTCCTTGGTAGCCCTTTGGGCACACGCACTCCCAGCCACGTGAAGACTCAAACTGACAAGTTGCCTTTGAATCAGGAAGAGAGAAGATTTGTCATATATTCAGGAGACTGCTCAAGCGCAAGGGTGGCCTGTAAAGCCTCTTACTGAAACCCATTGGTATACAGACATGAACTTAACAGAGGATCTTTGTACCATCTTCCTTGGATGTCCTCTCCCTCCTGTAGGAGAAACTCCACCAGCTGAGGGCACTAACTCCATCACCTGCCCACCATGCACCAAGTCTATAGGAAACTAAACCCTTGCTCTACCCTTTCTTACTTCCTCCCTGCATAAACTGGGCTCTGTTCCTTCACTCGACTGTGGCAGAGCCATCCTTGGCTCCCCAGTTCTCTCTGCTTTAGCTCTGTCCCTGTGTCCCGCTGGAGGCTCTTGCAGGCACTGCGGAGCAGAGCAGAGCCTGCAGGTCTGCAGAACACATGCAGCTACTGATAAAGCTGATAGATGCCTGCATAGGGGTGTGTGACTTGAGTAAACATCTCAACAGACTATTACATCCACATTGTAATTGCTGGTAGAGAAGCAGTGTTTGTTTATTCCAGGCTCAAGATAGTCCTGCTGCATGGCAGAATTGGGAGCAGCCCTTGCAGTCTGTCCTCAGCACACGTACCATACTGATGTGGTTCACATAGCATTTTTGGTGCTTGTAGCACTGCTTGGAAAGCTTTGTTCCAACTCAGACAGAAATTGCAGGCTTGAAATGGTAAGGAAATGCTATGGTGTGCGCAGGAGGCAAGCTGTGATATGTATCTGAACACTTTGTTCAGGGAATGATTAATTACTCACCAGATGATGGCATTTTCCATTTTGTTCCAGGCATGAGTTTATGGGTGTGCATTCAATTCCATTCCCGTGAAATCCATTCTTACACTTGCAGTCATTCTGTTGTTTCAATAAAACACAGCAATTCATTAAAATGATTAAAATAGTGTGCATACTCTAGACGTGGTGAATTAGTCTCTCTGTGTTTCTGCGTAGCTCCTCTGACTTTGGTGGAATGACACCTATTAATATCTCCAGAAGACCTTTATACCTGACATCTACTAATGCACTTAGTAAAAAGTATTTGCTGCCAGAACACCACCACATGGGAGGGAGAGAGCCAGCGCTGGCATAGGAACTGGAAGAGACTGCTTCGGGTAGAGAGCACTGTGTGGAAATTAACTTGTTGGCTGGGAGGGAGAGGAGAATTTAGGGAAGAAAACAGGGTAGGAAGCACCAACAGTAAAATGGGTGGGGACTGGTGCCGAAGGTGGCAGTGAATGTGAGAGGACTTACCTGACCCGGCCCAACGTATATGCAGGTGGCATTTTCGTGGCAGCCTGCCACGGTGGGCAGCAGACAGTTGTTGATGGCTGAGCAGTCTCTTCCATCGCCTGTCCATCCCACCTGGCAAACGCATGTGTGCTCTCCCGGGCCTGTCCGAACGCACTCGGCCTGGAGGGGATGCAGAGGCATCTGTTCAGGTCACTTAGGTGGCATCTGGCTTTGGGTGTAAGGCTTGTCTAAGCAATAGCAACGCCGCTATTGGGGAAAGAGCTTGAAACCGCAGTGAAAATTGTGAGAGACTTGCTTCTGCACGAGTTTCTGGCCAAAGCTTTGTTACTGCCTCCTGTTCTGTGGTGTCAGGCTCTGTGGGAAAAGCACGTACTTACATTGACATTGCAGCCACCTGGGTTTAAAGCGGCACAAGGATCAACTTCGCTGCAGCTCGTACCATCTCCCTCGTAGCCAGGTTTGCAAACACAGCTACAGAGACAAGAGGAGGAGGGAGGCGTTAAACGTGACAGGGCAGCTGTACAGGGAAGAGATTGTTTTCCACTGTAACGTGCTATTTATAGGCAGCTTAAAATTGGTAACCTTGGATTCGTGATGCAAACAGCCTAAATGCATACATTATGGATTTTTTTCCAAAATATTGACTGGGTTAATGAAGTCAAATCAGGGATCCATTCTCTGTGTACAAGATGGGGAGTGAAATTAATTCTGCACTCATGACCTTTGCAAAGGTGAGCTAATAGCTCTAAATTAATTATGAGCTGGGGTTGCTCTTTCTTTCAGTGACACAGAAGATAGCGCTTTCGCTGAAACGCATGCAAGACAATAAGACCCCTGTTTCCCTGGGTCTACCCCAAATTAACCCATATTGGAGGGAATGTCTTAAGCACTCAAGTTGTGTAGCATCCCACATTCTGCTTTCTGCAGTGACTCATTGTGAGTACACTGCGGCAAGAGGCAAACTTGCTGCACGTGAAGGCGAGCGTGAGGCAAGTGCAAGGCAGCTGTAGCAGCGACAGAGTTTTGTGACCGGTCCTGTCAGGACTGGAGAGCCTGTGCTGAAATCCATGGTGTTGTGGCATGTGAATCTTACCTGACCTGATCAGAGTGAACTATCTGTCCCCAGACTGCTGGAGAGTTTCATTTTTTTTTTTCAGCAAGGCTCAAACTCCTAATTCACTGAGCAATGGTTAGAAAGAACAGGCTCCTAAGAGCCCTTGTAGATGTAGGAAGGCAGCCTTCTGAACAAGGGTCTGGTCCGTATGCATCTATCTTATCAGTGTTAAATATAAGGTACAGCATAGGGTGTTGAGAACTCTTAATCACTGTCGTGCAACTCAAGGTTGACGCAGTGCATGTTTATGCTCATTTGCTGCATAGCAGTATTTCAGTGGCTGATGTCTGTGTACTGCTACAAGGCACTGTTTTGATCAAACAAATGGGAAAGAGCTGCAGCAGAGTTAATATTAATTAGATGCGAGTTACTGACTTACCTCACTGCACCATCGCTGAGCTGACAGTCTGCGTGTGCATGGCAGAGCTGCAGGGAGGGCTCGCAGGGAACAACCTGCGTATCACAGAGTTTCCCTGTGTACCCACTTCTGCACGATCCAGGGAGACAGATCCCTTCGCTGTCTATTCGGTGGTCGCACTTCCCGTGAATGCAGAGGCACTCTACCAGGGATAAATGACAATGTGCAATTCCGTAGTGGTAAAAGGCATCTGTCCTTACATAGCATTTCTTATGAATCAGGTCCTCCCTTTTTTTTGGAATCTAAACTTCTGTATTTTTAAATTCTCACTTTGTTGGGTGACTTATGGTTTATTTGTCATATCCATGTCTTTTCAGGTGTGTTTTATGGGTGACTGTTCAAAATCCGTTATGTCTTTCTAGTGCACTTATCTATCAATGAATTTCAAAGTACTTCAGAGAACTAGGAGCAAAATACTGTGTCCTAGGCTATTAAGGTTAAAGTTATTTCATTGCACAACTTCTGGTGAACTTTTAGTGATTGATATGGGAAGCCTTTCAATACCGAGTCCACAATTCTACAAAATGCACAGTGCTGGGCTCGTACACGGAGCAGTAGCACAGACCTGCCAGCACTTTGCTGGAGCTGGGCTGATTGGTGCTGCTGGGAGGCACAGCAATGTGCCCACAGGACATACTAGGTAAGCTTTCTGCAGTCCCCAAAAGTACCAGTGGTGACTAGTTAAGCCAACACGTACTGCTTTGGTGGGACTGGAGCTTAGGCCAATACCACCTTTTCTTAAGGAATTTGTCTCTCAGATTTTGCCCATGTACCTCTGAACTTTCAAGTGAGCTGTGCTTCTTGAATGACAGACTGTTTCATAGCAAAAAAAAAAAAAAGACCACAAATGATGTTGTAGATGGGGAATATATCTATGTATGATGTTGCACGTTCTGTAGACTCTCAAATGTAGCACAGTTGGACATAGCAGGATTAAATCTGTCAGTACATAGAAGATGACTGCTAGAACTATAAGCTATTCGATAGATCAGAAATTATTCAGTAAGGATGGTTATTAAGTGGCCCTAAACACAATTTGTTTACAGATCTAGCTGTTCTTAGATTACATATATTTGTCATTGCAGGCAGAATCTGTTCTGTTGTGGGCAGTACCACATGGCAATGTAAAAGCAAAAATTTTCTTTTTGATTACTTATGTGAAGGAGACAGAAATGAAAGGAACAATAAATTAGTACAAAGCAAGTTAAGGCCTCTGCAGAAAGCCCAATTAAGTCAGTGAGGAGATTTTCACTGACTCTGGGCTTATGATGTATCCCTTTGAAATAAGAAATTAAAGTACCCCAGGGGCATCTTTCTCATCCATCATAGAGACTGTTTAGGGAGCAGTTAACTCCTAGCTTAATGTTACCAGAGTCCAAAGGAAATAGACCACACTGTTGGGCTGAGGAAGTATGGCTGTACTTACCTTTATCACACTGAGGTCCGTATTTGCCAGGGTCTGAGCAGAACTGACAGCGTGAGCCTTGAAACCCCTCAGCACAAACGCAGGTGCCATTTCCATCCAGACCATCCATGCACTGTGATATGGAACAGAGGAGATTTCTATGTATAAATTGAAATAAATCTTTACCCCTCCCTTAGAGATAGAGGGACTTTTCACAAGGGGGTGTAGTGATAGGACAAGGGGGAATGGCTGTAAACTAAAAGAGGGCAGATTTAGATTAGATATTAGGAAGAAATTCTTCACCACGGGGGTGGTGAGGCCTTGGCACAGGTTGCCCAGAGAAGCTGTGGCTGCCCCCTCCCTGGAAGTGTTCAAGGCCAGGTTGGATGGAGCTCTGAGCAACCTGCTCTAGTGGAAGGTGTCGCTGCCCATGGCAGGGGGGTTGGAGCCAGATGATCTTTAAGGTCCCTTCCAACCCAAACCATTCTGATTCTATATAAATTATATACATATATATATGCCTGTCTGTATTATGACTGTGATAGACTACCAGGAAGAGCCTCAGCTGTGATGAAAAATGTGTTTCAAAGCAAAATCTTTCCTTGTGCTTGTACTTTGCTGCTGTGTATTCTACCTTCCTTTGCAATTTTAGAGAGAATAGTGAGCTGGCTCATTACCCAGTGCTGTGCAATGCAAAAGTGTCAGAATGGGTCACTCAGCCTGAGCCTTGTCCGTGTGCTGTGTGTTGGAACCACAGAAACCTGCAATTTGGACATCCAAGAGGAGACCGATTAATTTTCCCTCCTCTATAACTGAACCTGAAATTCGCAGCCATCAGAGGACAGAAATGGAGGGCAGAGTGTTTGTGGAGCCCAGAATTCCTATCATGCCAAAGTGCTTCAGGGACTTTTGGGAGGCAGCCTGTCCGTCCCCCTGTGGGAGTGCAGGGTGCTGCCGGATGCTCTGCTTACCTGCCCGTTTCCTGAGCAGGGTTTGGAGAAACCCCCTGGGCACGGACTGCAGTCAGGGCCAAAGAAGCCTTTGCAACACCTTGGTTCCTGTAAGATGAAGAAAATATCCTCTTTTCTACTGCCCTAGTGTGGAGACAATGCTCTAAAGACAACTCTCATTGTGTTTTGGTCCTCTGGTAAAAGCCTGTAGGGGTAGCTGACTCTTGAAAGGCTTGTGTTGAACCAGAACCACCTCTGCAATGGCCTTGCTAAAACCAGGAGGGGTGCTGGCAGCCCAAGAAGGGGATGAACAGGCCACCAGATCCTTCTCTTGTTCTTATTGGACTCATCGGTGTCAGAAATCCCCATCGTGTCACCAGTTATGAATGTGGCTGTGTGTGTCTGCTCGTATGGTGGCACTCATCTTTGCCTGTGGGAGCGCAGCGCAATCGGAGGTGGGCAGTCTCCTTTGCATCCGCGATTGGGAGCAGGAAGATATGATTTACCCCAGGGAGACGCCGTGAAAGCTAGACTTGCTGCTTTGATCTTCCTCCTTCCCCTCTGCACCAGTGCGGGATTTAGCCACTATGCAGCCCTAAATATTTTTCTCTGCTGCATCTTTTGTTTTATTCATGAATTGGCTGCTTGAGTCATTTATTTATCAAAAGCACAGAAAGTGTGTTAGAAAAAAAACTCATTTACATGTGTGATTCAAGGGAAGTAGTAATTAGCAGAAGGCTCTCAAAGCTTATGGATTTATAGACTTCTCTGTTTGTTACTTAATGATGGTCATGAAAAACAGAAGCTGATTTAGGAGCCCCAGGAGCCAGAAGGGTGCAAGTACTTCTCAGGGCCTGATGGCTTCTGCGAGGACTAGACTTGCCAAGCAGGTCAAGTGGAGCGCGGTTCTCGGGAGCATTTCCCGTCCATTGTTACACAATATTGTGTGCAGTCCTTGGGCAGGAGAGGCTGGGACAAGGGGGGACCAAGCTGTCCTGTTCTTTGCGGGTGAGGCTAACAACAACATCTGGGCTTGGAGCCTTATGTGAAAACTCCTGTGTTACAGAGCGTGACAGCATTGTTGTCAGTAACATATGGCAGCTAAAAAACATCACTGGAGCTTGCCCGGTATTTTGCTCTAAGATTTACAGTAGCTCTTTTCAGCCCCCTGTAGAAGGGTATGGAAACTACATGGACATCTCCAGACATCGCTCAACTCCAAAGGAAAGCTCACAATGCAGAAGGCAACATGTAGGAAAACTTTTAGATATGTTTCACCTTAAGGAACCGTCACTCTATACCTTTATTGTTGTATTGCAGGCTCTAGCACAGCCAGTTTTCTGAAAGGTTGGGCCTTCAATAATGCATCTCCGTTTTGAGAAAGGCTGGAACATGCACAGAATGGAAGCATTAATATTTGTAAGCAACGTAGAGTTCTGTGATACACTCTTAATATCGCAACATAATTTAACTGGAGAACAGAAAACACCTTGCTATACGGTTTAATTTTATTAATTTATACATTAGGTATTTTTTTCATAATATAAACTTTCTTTTCATTATTACTCAATAATGGCGTATAGGTTATTACTGAGTACGGCAGATAGGACTAACTACTAGTGAATTTTTACAACATGGGGAATGAAATCCATGTGGTAGTTAGACATGAGTTTTGTACCTGGAGAAACATGCAGCCAGATTTGCATCTCTCGGATGCAAAGCAGATGGAAGATTTTCAATCCTTTTGAAGCTGCTTCTGCAGACAGTTACTTCTGGGAGGATGCTTAATCAAATGGAATTTTTTAATAGATGTGAGGTCTATTTTAAATATATCTCTCCTCTATTTTTCATTTACTAACTTTCAAAGCGTAATTGTAGTAATTCTCATTCCTCACCTCTCTCTTCTGCCAAGGCCTATCCAAAATAGATGTTATTTTACCTGACAAAAGAGTGAGAGTCTCTAANAAGTCTATGAGGNACCTTGCAACAGCAAACAAAACAATGNTGAAATTACCCANTGATTCAATCATTGCCAAAAAGACACTAAAGTATCATCTCCATTTGTACTTTTATGTAGTCTCCTGTGTTCATATACACTTCTTTTGCTCACTATCTTGGGAGAGCACTATGGGGAGCCCTTCTCTCTATGCATTTTGTACAACTGGGGAATCTGTCAGGAAATGTCACTTACGATGGGCTTTGAATCCGGCGGACAGAGAGCCGATGCGTGTGATAAACAACTTGCACAGACACCCTAGATGGAAACGATAAGGATAGTCAAAGGGCATTATACCAACTACTGAGATGCATATTTATGGATGATATACCCTGTATATTTTAAGTAAGTACAGCTGCTCTGTGGCTTTTAACTGTTACAGCATGGATCTGGAACCGAAGAGCAGCACCAGGGCTATAGCTGCTGGCTCTGATATTTGCTGAGTGGCTGTCCATTTCCCCCTTCCCCTATTTGTCTTCATTTGTCCTTCTCCCAGTCCCTACTTTTAAAGAACTGGAAGCTTCCTAAACAGAAGATAAATGTGGACACGAATGCACTGATGTCCTTTGCTCAACCCAGTATAATACATCAACTAATACTGTCTAAGAGCATAGTGCAGTCTGCACACTTAACTTGTATTAGAATTTTTTATTTCCTTGGAAAACCACAAATTAGTTGTCTTGTATATAGACGGTGTGGACAGAAATTTGTCTTGTGTATAGGCAGTGAAAAGAGAAATATTCTTTTCTTCCATGTCATGGATCCTGTACTCCACTACGATCCAGTGGTATAGGGCTATTTTCATGTCTTCACCTTTTGGGTTGCCTTTCCCCGCTGCTGATTTATCACCATGTGGTGGTGACAGAGACTGGCAATTACAGCACTGGGGAGATAAACTCCAGTGGCAGCTTTAAAGGTGAGTCCTCTGAAAGCCTGAACATGCAATACCTTCAGAGAGGCTGAGCCTTTCAGAGCATGGACATGGAGTTTGTCAAAGCTGTGTTGCTCGTGACTACTAATGTGTTTCAATCAAGTTAGAATAAATCCTAGAGCTGGCATCCGATGTGTTACTTCACTGTGTTTAATAGTCATTGGACAAGTGACCATGAACTTGAATTATGGCATTTTGCCCACAAATTTATCACTGGAGCTGTGGGGAAAGAATCAGGTACTGGCTTGGATTTAGTAGTCCCTCAAGTTGTACAGCATTTAAAGGAATAAAGGACCAGACTTACGAAAGCACTTGGGCATCAGATAATTGAGGTACTGATGCCACTATGAAGTCTTAAAGGTCTGTGGGTGAGACATATTTTGGCAAATACATCTGGGTGTTATAGAAGCTCTTTGATAAGCTGCGTAGGCATGGCTGAAGATGACTTAGTCTCGTACCCTTGTGTTTCTGAAAATGCCTGCAAGTGCCTCTTTGCTCCTTTAGAACTTAAAAATATCTAGCTCATTGGTGTGGAAAATGCTTGCCTCTGTCTGTGTTGCTCTCCCTGCTGCTCAGTGCCACTCAGTGTCACCTGCTTGCTCCCTTTCTCCACCGGTGATGGTCTCAGCCATTGACATGTACCTGCTCCCCCCTTTTCCTGAGGATGGGGGTCCTGTCTCTCCCCTCTGCCACGCTGCAGCAGGGGACAGAGAAAAGCACCTGCACTTCCACGCAAGGTCAGATCTGTCCATTTTCAGCAACAGATTAAGGCACTATCTTTTCACCAAAGTAACTGAAGCACAGACATCTATTCCTCTACGTCAAGTCTGCCATGGGAGCGATGATCTCTGGGAGGAGGTGGAGCAGGCAGCTGGGGACAGCTACTACTTCGGTGCTCAGAGCACCTCTTGTCAGAGGTCATCAGAACTGGCCACAGTCCACACATCGGGCGGGTACTGAGGACCTGTTGTCCCTCCTGTGCTCTCTGTGACATTATGAAAAAGCACTGCTGTCCTTCAGCTAGGCTCAGGAACAGCTTTCAGCGCTTGGGTATGGTTATTCAGCACTTGGATATGGTTACATGGATATGTACGCGTTAGCATCGTGGTTTCATCTCTAGGGATGTGAAGTTTTTGTAGGTGTGTACACCTGCCATTTCCCACAAGGTTTGCCTCTTTTAACTGGTACCAGAAGTAGTATTTATGAGATGGTGTTATGCCTGTTTTCTGAGAGTGATGAAGATGCACGGTGAAAGGTAAGAACAGCAAAGCCATTGCTCCCTTCTGATGTTCTCCGTGGTGCTCTGCCTAAAGCCTTGGAGATTAAATTCTATTTTAAACTATGCATGAAGCTTTTAAAGCTGACAAAAGTGCCTAACTTCAGTCTGGGGAATAATTTTTGTGACAGATGCTGTTTGTTTTGTCTTTAAATCATTTTTCTCAGTGTTGCTTTAGGATTGATTGATGTCAGACATAGACTGTGCATAGGTTCCTTGTAAGGAATTCAGATTACTGAGGTGTTCTGGGTGTTGACTGCTTTTTGTATCAGAGATAGCTGATCAGCGCTCTGCCTGGTTTATTCTATTGCACATACAGCACTTTGTAGTTACTGCCAGCGGTAATAGTTCTTTACTGCCAGGTCTTGTGTTTTCTTCATTAAATTTTGATGCTGTCCAGCTCTGCTGGGAGCCTCTTTCAAAGCTGTCATTCTGGACTGTTGTAAGTTAAGGTAGTAAATGTTTTTCATTACTGTACCGGAACTGTTATTGGCCCAGATATGTGCTTGAATGTGGTCCAGTAACGGCTCATTGGAGCCACGCTCCCTGCAAACTAAAAGCCTGGTCTGATACTCAGTCTTCTTACCAGAAAGAGTATCTGAATGTTACCAAGTGTAAAGGCTTGCCCTGTGTCACCAAGCTGAACGAGGTACATTGAAATCCACCCTTTGAAATATGAAACAGTTTTGTAATTCCTATTTTGAAGAAAACTGGAAGAAAGCTGGACTAGGGGAAATCATGGTTTCTGAAAATAACATATTTCTAATATATTAATATAAAATTAATTATTGCATTAGTATTTTAACTTGCTGGCTCCTTTCAATGTGTATTTAGTAGAAATTAAAATATTGATCTGGAGTAGTTTCCCTGGGAACGTGATGCTGCTTATCATGTGCTTGAATGCACAGATGGGATTCAGGGACTGGAGAAAAAAGTTTGACTGGAGAGACAACATATTTGAAAGGTCTACTGCAAGAAGTAGATGTGTTAAAGTGGTATAGGATGTGCTCATATGAATTTCCTGTTTGCAAATCATTTGTATCTAGGCAGTACTGATAGCCAGGTGGCCGTATGTTATTGATACACTAATTTCCAAAAATAGCCCCTTTTTTTTTCTGGACAGTATCAGAGAAAGTACTAAAGAGGAAGCTGGAGTGCCTTGTACGGAGCAGTTAAGAGCTGCTGGAGTTGTTGTGATTCTCTTACCATTGCGACTTGACTTCTTGTCTCATCACACCGATGTGGTAGAATTGGAACAATTGTGGGTGGAATAAGAACTCCTGCAAGAGTATAAATGCGACCATTTTTTGCAACAATATCTGTTTCTTCCATTTCTTCTCCACTCACCAAGACTTGTCCCTATGAAACAACAAATTATTATTAATAATAACACTTTCAGAACTTCTCAATTTCTGATAATTGAATTTCAAGAGTTCCTAGTCATACTTCTTTTTAATTGTCAATCTATTTTTGTTATTTTATGCAAGAAGGATGCATATGTTGCACATTTTCTTCAACATCGGTCTACAACAGCAGTATCTAAAGTTTTTCTCTTAATCTAGACTGTTGGCCTGTGGAACTGGTGACTAATAGACTGACAAAAATAACAGGACTGCTGATGATTTCAGGCACTGATTTCAGTGGGCGAAGTATGTTTTGGTCCTCTCTCTGACAAAGAAGGGGAAAAGTGAGAAAGAATCTGGAATCTATCCAAATTCAGAGGAGGAAAAAAAAAAGTATTCTTTCCGCATTTACTCATGCAACTGCTCTGCATTTACAAGAATTTTCATAACTGCCTCTTTTGTCTAGAACATTAATATTTGGCTAAAATATACAAAGAACAGAAGGAAGTTAATGTAACAGATAAGTTTGGTTTCACAAAAGACAAACTGACACCTTTAAAAATGTTTTCACTAGGTTCATCAGGATCAAACAACTATAATATTAAAGGGAATAAAAGAATATCTATGTGTGCACTGAGAAGTGTTTAAAATAACCAAAATATGTATCAAAACAATTTAAAATATTTTAAATAGGTTTTTTTTTTAAACTAAGCAGAGCATAAATGAGGAACATTCCTGGACCTGTGGCTAATCACGTGAAAAAAGAAACTGCAGGCTGTCCTTGTGTGTGAATCATTTGCTCTACATCCTTTATAATGCTAATTTCTAACAGTGGGTGGGACTGGCAAGTTGAAAATTTCTGCCTCATTATAGCAAGAAATTCCTCTGCTAATGTCCCCCCTCCTCCCTTTTTTTTATTCCCCCTGCATGCAAAAATTTTCCTAGATCAGAGAGAGCTGTTCACAGGTGAAAGCTGCCTTTGACTTACAGTGCTGGTCCTGTTAAAGTAAATGAACTGCTTCGCCATGCTTCTGATGTGCTCCATTGAGACAAGGCTGGCAACCTCTAGCTGAAATGAATATAAATTGATTGAAAGAAATGTAATATCATTATTCTTTTCAAATCCAGATGGATTTAATGAGAAAGACAACCTTTCTCTTTAGGGTGAGCAAATGATCCTATTGGCTACGTGGGCAGCTTTGCATTGACTAACCTGCTTGTGTGACAACATTAGAGTGATTAAATTTTGATTGAGCTTGCTGGTTGCTGCATGTGAAGAGCTTATTGCCCAAAAGGATATTAATTTTTCTCCTAATTACAGCAACTGGTCAAAGTAAAGTTATCACCTCTCCCTAAAAATAGCCCTGTTTGCATCCTTAGACCGTTGTGGAAGCGACGGTGCTGATATCCCGTGCAGGTACAAGTGGGTCTCGTGCCTCTGCTCCCTGTGATCCCGCTCTGTGCCAGGAGTGACCTCCACCTTGGATGCTGCGAGCCGGGCTTTTTGCTAAGGATACAAGCACTACTTTCCTTCCCTGCAGCAGGGGCTGGGGTGGGGATGAATTTCAGTCTCCTCTGGCCTTAGTTGCTGGTGGTGTTGCTGGGTTCTGCTCTTTGTTTCCAGTAGAAAAAGGAGGGGAAAAAGAGGGGCCTTATTTACAGGATGACAAAACCACCTCTCTCTGATAAACAGAAGACTAATCTTCTGTTTCCGAGCTGAATAGGCTCAGAAAGAGCTCGATTTTGATAACAACCGGTACTTTTCCTGCTACTGGTTCCTGCAGCCCTGCCAAGCTGACAGCACCTCCTGACAGCGGTTCTTGCTCCACGGCAGGCTAAGGTAGTGGGTCTCAGGTTCAGCATGACTGGATATGTATAGGTACTTTTTTTCCCCCAATTGGGCTAAGTCCCCATCACCAAAAGGTATATTTGAAAGTGTAAAAAGTTACTTGCGTGTAACGCACTAGTGTGACACAACAGAGTTTTAATTTGCCATGATTCAGAGACTACCCCATGCCCCGTAGCAATGTTTTATTTTGAGTAGTGACAGAGGTGAAAGGTCTGTGTTTGCTGTTAGTGACATTTATGTGACCACCCTTAGTAAAGGCAGAGGCATCGCTGTCCTTTGCACTTTGCTGTGCAGCACTGAGTGGAGATTGTTCTTGGAAAACCTCTACCTTCAGAGAGGCAAAGGGTTTGAAAATGCCCTTACACTCCAGGTCAGTAAAGCAGCCACACTCACCTCAGTATTGGGGATAATGTGGTATCGGACCAGCTCCAGCAACTTCCATGAACCCTGCCAAAGCAGAAAAGAGGCCGTTTTAGCCCAAAACGAGTCACGCAAACCCAGCCTGGTCTGTTGAGAGGACAAGAGGATGAGAACGGTGTCACCAGCTGGTGCACCAGGAACCTCTGGGTCAGTAGTGCTCAGCTCATAACATACGCCCTGCCGCTCCATGCCCTCACCCCTACATCACCTTTTATTTTGGCATGGGCCTGTCATGACTTGTGTGTGTGTTCTGGGAGAGGCAAAAGTTGTCCAGGGGACAGGATGTCAATACCCACCTCCCAGGACCCCACCAGCAGTGTCTCCCAGCCAGGAGGGCCCTTGTGGCATCTGCTCCCCTTGACTGTTCCCACCAAGTGTAACAGCTTCCAGGAGAGGGTTTGGGGCTTTGCCAGGTGGCTGTCCAGGCTGTGCTCTCTGGGCAAGAGCAGGGGAGTGGGGCATGCTATGGGGGATCGTCATCTCTTTGTATGATGGGAGACCACAAATCCTGTTGCTCTCTAGGTGTCGTCTCGATCTTTGATTGTTAGAGGTGGCTTAAGCCTTGATCATAGGATCTTAGCTTAGATGAACACTGGGCAATGTATAGATACATCTGCTATAGATCTACATATATATCTACTATCTGAGAAAGATTTGCATTATAAAAATACTATACCTCTCCAGAAAGCAGGTAATCCAGAGCCTCAGCTTTCATATTACTCAAAGCCTCATTACTTGGAACAAAGACTGTGTAAGGTCTGTTGTCCTGCTGTAAATCCATTCCCAGGCCAGTTTTCTGTTTTGGTTTAAAAATAAAAGTGTAATTATATATTAATATTGAAGAACATCTGCAAATAGCTTTATGGAATTGCTTTTCTGGATCCTTACCTCTATCAAAGATGTAAATTGGCTGTATCTTCCATTATCTTGAAGTACTGACATTATAGTTTCCTGAAATAAGATGAAAGTAAGATTTATTTTAGTTGGGAACATGGAATAAATACCAGTTCTTATAAGACACTGAGTTACTCTACAAGTCTCAGTTATTACAGATTGAATATATTTGTGTTCCCTTATTGTTTGGGTGACTGGTGATGCCTGGAAATGGCTGAGATGGTAGCACTGTTGTCCTGGTGCTATACTGGCTTATAGTTAGAGTTTGTCATTGTCCTGAAATGGTGTGTAGTCACAGAACATACAAACAGTGTGTGTATGGGAAAACTGTTATTATCTCTTTTTTCCCCAATGAGAAAGGGCAGAGAAATAAAATATTTGCAAAAACGCCATATGAAGAAGTGAACTCCCAAGGAAGCGTGCCAAGCAGGGCACCAAAAAATCCAGAGCATCCAAAATTATCAGTTTTTATAATATTAGGCTTTTGGGGGGAGAGATTGCTGCTTTGAATACAAGTCTTGCCTGACATCTGTCCAGATGTCGCTCCTTTTAGTGTGTTGCTCTGTAATTTAGAGGCACTGATCATGACTGCCAGTTTCCCAAGGGACCACTCAAATGCAGTGAGTACAACCGAATCCTCCACGGACCAGCTTGGCAGAAGAATGAATGTCTGTTTGCTGTGGAAACCTTTCACTTGGAATGTTGCTTCGCTGAGCTGATGCACAGTGGCTCAGTAGAGTTGGTCTAGCGGCTGTCAGTCATTTTCCTTTGCATTCAGTTACTGTGAAACTATTTTAAAAGAAAGTCTGACATTGCATCTATATAGCTGACAGCTCACCTCTTCGCTGCTTTCAAATGTTGGCTCCACGTTGTCCATGGCTTTGTCAATAATGTGCAAAATCCCATTGGAAGCAATAATATTTCCCTGCAAAAGTTTTCCTTTCCTCCTTCCTCCTTGGATTCTAATTCTTAATTGATTATCCTGAAAGAAGCCAGGCAATGGGTAGTGAGCTCTTTGTTATGGGATGGCAACAGAGTGAATATGCATGCTGAATAAAGTCTAACACCTCCTTCCATTGCCAGCACCTGGGCCGTTTAAATCTGGAGAGGCTAAAGGTTGCTTCCGATGCTTATCAAGGAAATGGAAAACATTCCTTTGACTTTGGATCAGGACCATGTTATTTTGTTCCAGGACAGCAAAGTTCAGAAGAGAAGTGGGGACAGGCCCTGTGGGGAGAACAGTGTACCTAAAAGGGTTCTGATAACTGCTAGTAATAAAAGTCTGCCAGGAAATGATTTGAAATGTGATTGTACTGAAAGGGTCAAATCCTGTAATCTTATGGGACTACAATCCATTTCCTTATATTATATGTGTATTTAAAACAACAAAATGTTGCTGATTCTGCACTGTACTGAAGCCTGCAGGAAACTAACAGGTCTCAGACAGCAATAATATTTTCCTGTTACAAATAGAATACATACTTATTAAACAAATAAAATAGATCTCTGTTCTCAGATGCCACTGATCCACTGCAAAACAGAAGTACTTGACTTTTAGCCTTCACAGAGGCCCAAGTCATTAAGAGACATTTAAGGGACCAAGAACAATAATTATAGATAATATAAAACAATATAAATTACAATTTATAAATTATAAATAATATAAATATTAAAATATAAAATACATTATAAAATCTAGCATGTTAGCTGTAGAGAAGATTTTTTTCAATCTGTGGGATCAGACTGCCCTGATGTTTACTGACATCTGGTAAGATGGGCTAGTGACGAGCTTCACTCCATATATTTAGTGATAAATTGCTACGTGCATTTTATTTATGCCGCAGATTGCTAGGTGCTACATCATTCAAAAGATGCTGATGCTCAGTGGGAGGTGAGATCTGTGGTGCAGCTGGTGCTTGCTCTGTGTGAGCAGTCCACACAGGTTTCCAGCATAAGCTCTGGGCTTTTCCCTCCTCATGCTCCATCTTACTTCACGTCGGCTCCCTTAGTGCTCCCCCCCCAGCTCTGTTGATTGTGCCTGCAGATTTAAGATGACTTACTGTTAGCAAAGATTTTTACAGCGGTCTGTGTTAGACCACTATGTCGCTCAGTGGTGGTGCATCTCTGAAGGTAATTTTTGCTTTCACTGATTTTAGTGGGAATTTTGGTGCGGGTGAGGTTTCAAGCTTCGCTTGATCTCCTTGTAACACATGGCCACAGCTGTGTTTTTTTGGTATTCCAGCAGCTATCTGTAACCTGACGTCTCGCTGCAGAAAGACCTTTCACACTCCTTGTTGAGTGAACAGAGAATAGTATTCTCACTAGGGCAAGCTGGAAGACCACTTACCTTTTCTCCCTTTGATATCTCTCCTGACTTGCCAGTCAAAGTGTATATTGCATTAGTGTTGTTCAAGCTGCTGGTATTCAGTTGACCAGCAATTACATGGAGTTTCACGAAGTATCGTGCTTTCTGTTTATTATTCAGAAGATCCTTTATCTAGAAAAGCAGAAGAACAGAGATTTATTTCAATGCAGGCTTAATCTCAGAGAAACCCCACAAACCAACTCTCATGGTGAGTGCTTTTTTTCCCCCTCCAGCTGTTACATTCTGAAACGAGACGTTTTCTTTTGAAGTGAGGTGATAGGGTCTGAACAGAAGAGAGGCCTCTCTTGGTGTCAGTTCAGGTCAGATTACACCCTTCTGTCCTTGCAGAGCTGGCCTGACTTCAGGGGAAGGTGCTGCATGCTGACCACTTCCATATCAGGCCACTTTTTTTGTGTTTGTTTTTTTTTAAGCTAAAAGCACTGGTTTTTTTAATGACCCTTACATAAAAAGTGACCTGTAGGCCTCCCTGCTTAAAACTCAGATCTTACTTCAGACCCTGTCTCCATCAAGTGAAAAAACCTTCAATGTAGCCGTGTAAGACAATCCAAGACTGACTTGAAGCATGGCTGCATTCTACCCTGACTCACCAAATAATTTTCTTTTTCTTTGAAGTAGGAAAAAGGCAAAGTCTGGCCCCTAGATTTAAATGTATCCAGAAGTGTACTAGAGCAAAAAGCTCTTCTAAATCTGTTGCATCAAAACACTTTTAACACAGATGAGATTTCTGAAGGAGCTAAATTCCCCCCCCCCAGTTTGAAACCTTCTCTGTTGTTTACTTACATTTGTGCCTTTGAGCCCCTTGTTTGTTGGTACAAGCACAGTAAATGGTCCCAGAGTACTCAGTGGCCACTCATAGACGTTTTCTTATAAGGAGGGAAGGGAGGGAAAAAAAAAAAATAAATTTAAATGTGTATTGAAAAACTCGTTGGAGGAAGGGGCTGTGTAATCTGTGCCAGGTATGCAAGGGCAGAATAAGAAAGAACACTGTCTGTGATTATTAAACGTTAATTTAAGATTCTAAAGTCCGAGTCATTGAAAGATAAGATGCAGACAAAATGTGAAATCCAGGTGCTGCTGCGTATTTGACACATGATGAGGCAAAACATTCAGTATGCTTCTGGCACCCTAGATTCCGTGGCATGCAGACCAGGGTGATGGATGTGAAAACAGTGTTTCTTTGGAGAGATGCCTTTACAGAAAGATAGCTTCTGGCTTTAAATCGATTCAGTCTTCATGGGGTGAGGGATATGCTGCTGCTAACCTGCTGGCAGTGCAAATATCAGCAAATGCATAGCTGGTAAATAAAAGCTGATGCACTGAAAGTTAATTAAAGTTCATTTGCTACCCAGGCGGTATTTCTGTTTCCAAGATAACTGTATGAGGCCACGGATTCTGTAGCTGAAGGCATTAAATATGTCTAATATTCAGCTCTTTTTCCAGATGTTTAAAATCAGAGCTAAAACCATCTTTACAGTTGTTACTGGTCTGTCATACCAAAGAATATACCTCAAAATTAATATGCTGTCTTACAAAATAATGTATACTATTCTGCTGTATGTTCTTAGTTTCTGAAAGACAATGTGGAGTGAATGTATTGTAAAATATCCTATGCAGTTAATGTGTCTTTGTAGCTTCTGGTTAGGAAATCAAATGGCACGTTTATGTCCAAAACTTGACCAAAGAACATAAAATCTGGGTTGTTGTCAACAAACGGTGGCACCCAGCATGCCACGCACTTTTCAGACACAGAAGGATAAATGCACAGCGAAACTGCAACTGAGCTCTCGGTGCTGAGGCAATGGATTTTGGTTTTCAGTGCTGAATGTGAAGGCCACTGCCAGATCTTGTCCTTGGCCAGCTATGGGGGACTATTATTCTGTTCTGATCAGGGATTCAGGATCTTTATTTTCATTGCTGGGGTCAGTGAAATGGGCCGGGCAAATTATATTTTTTCATGTTTACAAGATCCAGCTCGATTCTAGCAGTGCTTGTTCCTAGCTCACATTTGTGGCTGTGCAACAGAAAACGATGAAGACAGTTATGCTGGTGTCTTCACAAGGTGAACGCAATAGCTGCAAAAGGCTGGAAGCTGTGAACCCTGACAAGGGGCTCTGTCTCACCTCTGCAGGCAGTTTGGAAGCATCGAGACCCCCAAGCTATGGCCGAGGTGCTCTGATGGGGGATCCTGAGAGTGGTGCAGACCATGGATGGGGTCAGTCTCTTTCCCTCTCTCTCCTTTTTCCTGGTGAAAGCAATGCCACTGCTGATGGCTGGAGACTGGGAAAGAGATACCCAGCTGGGAATACTGA